>Ga0197143_1000222_pt1 | contig 67467 bp, 65 predicted proteins | sample GBS70_MetaG_FD_148603 | JGI IMG/M metagenome (GOLD analysis project Ga0197143, IMG submission 148603) | Sediment microbial communities from Great Boiling Springs, Gerlach, Nevada, United States - GBS 70_MetaG | ecosystem: Environmental > Aquatic > Thermal springs > Hot (42-90C) > Sediment...
CGGGCTTCTTCTAAAGCCCTTATTTGAGCTTCCCATGGAATAGGTTCACCGAAGAAAACAACACTTGGTTTCAATATGAATCCGCATACCTTACAGGTAGGAGGCATCTCTTCTTCTTTTAGATCTTGAGCTGATCTTCTCCACCCGCACTCGAGGCACACCAACCAATCGTGGTTCCCGTGATATTCGATGACCACCTTGCTTCCAGCCTTTTGATGAAGCCCGTCTACGTTCTGTGTAATTACCGCTTGAAGAAGTCTCATAGACTCAAGTTCAGCCAAGGCATAATGAGCGGGATTAGGACGAGCCGAAGAGATGAGCTTGAAGACTTCTTTCAACATCTCCCAGACTTTCCGTGGATTGCGCCTAAACGAATCAATATGAGCATATTCCATCGGATCAAATCGGGACCATAAACCACCAGGGCTTCTAAAATCCGGAATCCCGCTCTCAACCGAAATGCCCGCCCCCGTAAGCGCTATTGTCCATTTTGAGTTCAAAATGTCCTGAGCCAAACGCTCGATTAATTCCCTCATCATTACCTCCTTGGTTTTTAATTTTACAAAAACACGATAAAATTTTGCTTATTTTGAAAACCGAATGAACGTAATTTTTAATTGTTCTCATGTTTTTTTCTCATTATAACGATAGGATAATTGGTTAATGAATAAATTATTCCACCTAAAATTCCACAAATGATAGTAATAGCTAATACTAAAAGACCACATGCCAACCCTTTTGAAGCTTCCACTCCCAAAAATTTAAATATCAATACATACACGCCCTCCCTTATTCCAAGACCGCTTATGCTGATAGGAAGGATACTTAAGAGATCTACTACAGGCACAATGAAAAAATACGATAACAAAGGTACATCTATGTTTATCGACATACCTAATAAAGCTACAGTGAGTATGTTTATGGTTTGAAATACAAAAGAGAGTACCAATACCCACAGCAATTTTGCAGGATGTTTCCAATATATTGTGAAATCTTCAAGGTTAAGTTTTCGCGCAACTTTTCGAATCCAGGGGAATATCCTTTCCCAAATGGGCAATGTTAAAAAGAAAAACCAACCTATGGCCAGTAAAGTGAAGATTAATGCGCTTAAAACATTGGGCAAGCTCAAACGAAAATATATTCCAACCGCAAGAGCACAGAAACTTAAAAGCGCTATTCCTCCGGTGTATCGTTCGGCTAACACACTGTAAGCTGCTCTTCTTCGGCTTTTTTTTAAACCGGCTAGTAAAGCCGCTCGATAAAGGTCGCCTCCTATGCTTCCAGGCATGAACAAGTTAAAGAACATGCCGATAAAGTAAAAAGAGACGAAATTGAAAAAGGGCTTTTTGAAGTCCAGGAGCTCAGCTAAAATGGACCATTTGTAGGCTGAAAGTATCTGCCCACCCATATACATTATTAGTGCCAATAGGAAAAAAGAAAAACGGGCTTCAAGAAGGGTAACAAAGACGGTTTTTCCCGGTATTTTCATAAACAAGATTAATAAGAGAAAGAAGCCAACACATACCTTGAGTATGGTTTTAAGGTAATTAGGTGTCTTCACACCAAACCTTGTTTCCGCCTTCCTTAAGTGAACGCGCCCCTGCATCGAGTACTTTTAAAGTTTCGATGGAGTATTTGCCCAAGGAGGGTGCATCCAAGCCTTTTTCAATGGCTCCAATAAAGGCTTCCAGGGAAGCCTGTAGGGGTTCTACTTGACCAAAGTCACTCCAGGTTTTTTCTTCGATCACCTGAGCAGGAATAAGGTTAGGGGAGGGTATTCCCCATATGATCTCCTTTGGTTTTTCGCCGAATTTATATCGGTAAAGAACAACCTTTCGTTTTTGGAACCTTCCCTCGTAAAAAAGAGCTCCTTCTTCGCCTATAATGGTCAAACTTGCGGTACTTTGAGGGTAGCACCAGCTTAAATGTATAAAAGCTGAGATCCCTCCTTCCATTTCTAAAAGGGCCATTGTTACATCTTCTATACCTTGTTGAATAAAAGCGTTTCCCCAAGCCATGACCGAGCGAACTTTATAGGGTAAAAGAAACCTGAGAATAGAAAGGTCATGAGGGGCGGAGTTCCACCACACGTTGGAATCACATCTTATTCTACCCATCCCAAGCCTTTCAGAAAGTACATGCCTCACTTTTCCTATTGTCCCTTCTTCGATCTTTTCCTTTAAAAGCCTAAGGGCGGGATCGTAAAGAAAGGTCTCATCCACAAAAAGTACTTTTCCTACTTTTTGGGAAAGTTCCAGTAATTCCTTTCCTTCTTCATAACTCATAGCCAAAGGTTTTTCCACAAATACGTGTTTTCCGGCTAAAAGAGCCCTTTTGGCTGGCAAATAATGGAGCGAAGGAGGAGTCACTATGGCTAATGCTTCCACTAGGGGATCCGTGAGAATCTCTTCTACCTCTTCCACTACTTGGACCGTAGGGAATAAATGCTTTATTTCGTCCCTTACACCCTTATAGGGGTCACATAGATAAAGAACCCTAACCTCTGAGATGTTTAAAAGGTTTCTTAATATATTCTTCCCCCAATAACCCCCTCCAACTACCGCCACATTTATCACTTTAGTCCTCCTCTTTGGTCCAAAAATATTTTACCCTGTAAGCTCCTCTTTGTTGAACTTGTGAAAAACGCTCAAGGTTTTTGTAAATCACATAGGAAACGATTAGCAATACCCCCAAGCCGACCACCAGGGATAACGATTTTAATACGACTCCTAAACCCGTTAAAATAGCGAGGATCAGATTTATCTTTAAAAACCTATTTTTCCATTTCTTGGGACCAGAAAGCACGAACCTGATGGTCAAAAGTTCCCTGATTACCTCAAAAGTTCTCGAGAGCCCGTAATGGCTTTTCCCCGCTTTACGGCTCCGATCTTTCACCATCACCTCCGAGACCTCTTTTCCCTTTACTCCGAAGAGGGCCGGTAAAAACCGATGAAACCCGTGGGGTATCTGAAATCCCCTTACAAGCTCAGCCTTATATGCCTTAAGACCGCACCCAGTATCGTGTATTTTACAGCCTGTGATAAGAGCTATCATCCAATTGGCGATCTTGGAAGGGAGAACGCGTTTTAAAAAATCCTCCTTTCTTTCTTTACGCCATCCGCTTACAGCTTTATACCCCTTTTTTAATTCTTCCAAAAGAAGGGGTAAATCCTTTGGGTCATTTTGACCATCACCATCCATTGTCAAGACCACTTCTCCTTTACAAAAAGCAAATCCAGCCGATAGGGCAGCAGCCTCTCCGAAATTACCATCCAGTTCGACCACTTTGAGGTATTTATCCTTCTGGAACATTTTCATCAATATTTCTCCAGTCCGATCAGTACTTCCATCATTTACAAATAATATTTCATAAGGTATATTTAACTTTTCTAAAACTTCCTTTAATTCCTCATAAAGGTAGGGCAAATTTCCCTCTTCGTTATGAAGAGGTATCACTACTGAAATGAAGGGTTTCATGCTTTAAAGAACTCCTTTACCGATTCGATCACATATTGGATTTCTTCGTCTTCTAACTCAGGATAAAGAGGAAGAGAAAGGACCTGAGAACATATTTTTTCAGAAACAGGTAGTTCATATCTTTCGAATCCCTCTTTTATCCATGCTTCCTGTTTGTGTAAGGGAAGGGGATATTGAATGCCTGTTTCTATTCCTTTTGTCTTGAGAAATGAGGCGAGTTCTTCTCGTTTAGGTGTTCTTACGACATATCTGTGGTATACCGACAAACGGTCCTTAAACTCAGGTGGTGGAATGAGGTCTTTGATATTTTGGAAGGCTTGGGTGTAAGAGTTGGCGATTTCGCGGCGTCTCTTGTTGTCTTCGTCCAAGGTTTTAAGCCTTATCCTGAGTACCACTGCCTGAAGTTCGTCTAATCGGCTATTAAATCCATATAAAGCATGTTCCCCCTTTTTTCTTTGGCCGTGTATCCTTAAAAGGTCCAACTTTTCGGCTATATTAGGATCATTGGTGGTGCAAAAGCCCGCATCACCAAAAGCCCCCAAATTTTTAACCACCCCACAACTGAAACAACCCACATCCCCAAAACTCCCGACCTTTTTTCCTTTATATTCGGCTCCATGGGCATGAGAACAGTCCTCGATCAACCTAAAGCCGTATTGGTCTTTGAGTTCCAAGACCGGATCAAGCCAAACGGGATGACCGTACATATGGACCACGATCACAGCTTTAGTTTTTGAGGTTATGGCCTTCCTGAGGCCTTCGGGATTAGGACCAAAGTCATTTTCATTAGCATCAACCAATACGGGTTTTCCTCCTGCCCATTTGATGGCTTCCACCGCTGCCATGAAGGCATTGGCATGGACTATAACCTCATCCCCTGGCCTAACTCCTGCTGCTATAAGCCCCAGAAGAAGGGCATCGCTTCCCGAAGCTACTCCAAAGGCGTACTTAACGCCAAGGTAATTGGCTATTTCCTTTTCAAAAGCTTCAAGGTTTTTTCCTCCCAAAAGGCGCATCTTATCAATCGCCTTTTCCCATTCACCAAATACCTCCTCCTTTATCCTTTGGGCCATTCTCTTTAAATCAAGAAGTGGGATCTGCATCTGAACCTCCCTTATTTGTTATTATCGCTAATTCTTTATTTCCGACCCTTTGAATAGTTATTACCTTTATTTCAGACCCTTGGAAACTTTTTAAATCTCTTTTTCTCATAATGCAAATAATCTTCTTTTTTGATAGAAGATCCTTTAGGACAACTTCGTCATAAACTCTAATCAAAGGTACAATTCCAGTATAGAAATTTATCTCCGCTCCTTGAAGCTTATAAACCACAAGTTCGTCTCCTTTTTCATAAACTTCCATGATCTTTTTGCAAAAAGGTTTATAAGACTTATAGGGATTAATAGCGGGAAACACTTTCCAACAACAGAGGAAATACATTATTACACAAAATACTGCGGTAAAACCAAACCTTTTGACCTTATCTTTCGATAAAAGGATAAGAATCCCTCCAATTCCTCCAATAATAGCAAACATAATGCCCATAAAAGGAGCTTCATTGGTGAACTTCTTCCCGTATATTCCTGCTAGTGGAGCTACTATAGCAAAAAGTAGAAATAATAGACCAAGCGCAAAGAAGGGATACTCTATAAATTTATCCCTGTCTTTTATTTCCATAAAGAAATAACCAACCATTAAAGAAGCCGCTGGGAATATGGGCAATAGATAAAGGCCCCTTTTGGCTTCTGCCAGAGAAAAGAATACGAATACGAGCCAGAACCAGCTTAACAGAAATATCCCATTTGCGTCTTTTTTTCGTATAAGAAAAATAACACTTGATACCCAAAGAAAGGTCCAAGGCAAAAATTGTAATGGAAAATTGTAGAGATAATAATAAATAGGCCTATTATGACCTGAAGACTCCAAAAAAGTGGAAGCACTTTTTTCCCATAAAAGACCCTTAAGATAATCTGCTCCTTGAATTTTGAAAGTAATTAAGATCCACCCGAATATTAAGCTCAAAAATAAGATTATTCCCGGAATATGATATTTATCAAAAATAAAGCGGGTACCTTTTTTCCAAACAAAATAAGGAACGATGGCTAAAAATGGTACAAGAATAGCTGGTTGTAATTTCACAAAAAATCCCAAACTCATCGATGAATAACCGATAAGATAAAGTAACCATTTTCTTTTCTGAGAACTTGCACCAACATAAAAACTGAAAATGCTTAACGTAGTAAAAAAAACAAGCGTTGCATCAATATTGGCACGTCTCGAAAGCCAAAAGAATTGAAATGATGTCGCAAGAACAATGGCAGAAATTAATCCGGTGTTTTCATCTTTTAACCTTTTCCCAAAATAGAAGACTAAAATCAAAGTCAAAAGCCCAAAAAAAGCTGAAGGCAATCTGGCTGAAAACGAGTTAATTTCGCCTATCAATTTGTAACTTAGAGCTATCAAGGCGAAAAAAAGAGGAGGTTTATCGTAATAAATTTCATCATTTAAGTGAGGTATCAAAAAATTACCACTTTTAAGCATCTCTTTGGCTACTTGGGCATAACGAGGCTCATCGGGATTCCATAGATCCCATTTATCTAAGTTGAAAAAAAACAAAATAAACCCACAAAATAATATCACTAATATTTTAAGTGCACTTTTTCTCAATTTTTCTGCTCCAAAATTTAAAATATATCAAAGCAATGACAAGGACCAACAAAATTAACCCTATAGTAACTTCCTTTAAGTGTTGTTTGAGAAGTTCTTGATTTTCTCCAAAATAATATCCCATAATTGCCAATATAGTTACCCATATATTTGCTCCTAGAGTTGTGAAAAAGCAAAAACTTAAAAAGGGCATTTTTAAAAAACCTGCAGGAAGTGAGATGTACTGCCTTATTCCTGGTAAGAGCCTTCCCAAAAAGGTGCTAATTCCTCCGTGTTTAAGGAAAAAATTCTCCGCTTTATTTAGCGTCTTTTTGTTCACTAGCAATTTATCGCCGTAACGGTCGAAGAATGATCTTCCCAATTTAGCCGCCATAATATAATTGAAAACGGCTCCCAGGAGGCTTCCTAAGGTTCCACAGATTATGACCAGATCTAATTCCATTTTACCCTGAGAGGCCAAATATCCCGCAGGTGGTATTACCACTTCACTTGGGAATGGGATGAAGGAGGATTCGATAAACATGAGAACAATGATCCCAATGTAACCTAAGCTTTCGATATATCCCACAATTGCTTCAAGGATTTGCATACTTTAATTATACTTTATCCAAGAGTTTTAAAAAATCAGAACTTAGGGTAGAATAAAAGTATGATGAAGGTGCTTATTCTCGATTGTGATGGCGTTATGTTTGATTCCAAGGAGGCTAACCGGGCCTTTTATAATGAGTTTCTCAAATCCTTGGGTCAAAAAGAGATGGATGAAGAGGAATTGGAGTTTGTGCATGCGAGTACTGGTCCGGAAGCTTTGGCATATCTTTTAAAGAAGCGAGGACTTGATCCTTCCGAGGTCTTGAAGGAAGGGAACATAAAATACGATCGGTTTATTCCGCTAATGAAACCCGAACCCAATTTATATGAACTTTTAAAAAGTTTACCGCCTAATATAAAAAGATCCGTCTTAACCAATAGAACTACTACAATCGGAACCGTTTTAGAGCATTTTGGTTTAAAGAGATATTTTGATCTTGTCGTTTCGGCCAAAGATGTAGAAAGGCCAAAACCTCATCCCGATGGTCTTATCAAAATCCTCCAGTACTTTTCAGTAAAGCCCCATGAAGCCTTATTTGTAGGTGATACTTTAAGAGATGCGGAAGCTTCTTCTCGTGCTAATATTCCCTTTGTGGCTTATAAAAATCCTTCCCTTTCTGCTCAATATCACATAAACGATTTACTCGATATATTAGATATTATCCAAAGTAAAAGATCCTGAATTTTGGTGGTTCTTGTAGCAATTCGTTAATTTTCTGCTGTAGCTCATTCCTTTCAGGATCTTTCTCCCATCGTTGCCAATCTTCAAGACTCTTCCATGTACTTATTACCACAAATACGTTGGGATCATCTATTGCACGTAAAGTCTGTCCCGATATATAACCTGGAGCTAATAAAGCCTTGGCTCTTAATGCCCTTAATAATTCTCCTATTTCTTTTTCCTTTCCTTCTTTGATTTTTCTCTCAATTATCACCTTAATAGCCATATTTACCACCCCCTTTAACTTTTTTCCTTTTAAAGGATAGCTAAGTTTTAAAACCTTGCAACGGGGGAATGGTCCGTGATAGCTTAAAAGAGATGCGAGTTCTTTATGTCGATTGTTTTTCGGGTATAAGTGGAGATATGTTCCTTGGAAGTTTAATAGATTTGGGAGTACCTCTTGAAATTCTCAACTCCTCATGGGGAAAGGTGGGCTTAGAGGTTCAAGTGGAAGTAGAAGAGGCTATTCGAGGGGGGCTCAGAGGTAAATGGATAAGGGCTAATTTCCAAACAGAACGATTAACTTTTGAGAAGATGAGCGAACTCATCGGAGAATCCGAATTAAGTCCCAGAATCAAGGAACTCTCCCTTCGGGTGCTTAGGTTGCTTGAAGAGGCGGAGAAAAAAGTTCACGGGCAAATGAGTCATAGGTTCCACGAGCTTGGCGATCCCGATACCCTTTTTGATCTTGTGGGAGTGGCCGCTTGTTTGGAATATCTTCAGATCGATCGAGTTTTTTGTTCTCCCATTCCTTTAGCCCAGGGAAAGCTGGTTCAGACTGAACATGGTTTTATTCCCATTCCTGCACCTGTTACTTTGGAGATTTTAAAGGGAGTCCCAATTAGAGGGGCTTCATTGGAGATCGAAAACGTGACCCCTACGGGAGCAGCTCTTCTTCGAGCAATTGTGAATGAGTTTACCGAGTTTCCCCCTATGAAGGTTGAAGCGATCGGTTACGGAGCCGGTACGATCGATACTCCGCAATTGCCAAACCTCTTGAGAGTGGTAATGGGTGAGTTGGTGGAGGAGACTCAAGAAGAGATTTGGCTTTTGGAAACGGATATAGATGACCTCAATCCTGAAATCTTCCCCCATTTGGAAGGAGCTCTCAGGGAGGCGGGAGCCCTGGATGTGGTTTTGATACCCAATAGGATGAAAAAAGGTAGAATAGGAGTCACTTTAAGGTGTTTGAGCGAAGAAAAGGGGAAAGATAAGATTCTTGATGCCTTATTTACCGAATCAAGTACCCTTGGGGTGAGGGGATGGAAGGTTTCGAGATGGAAACTTCACCGGGAGGAAAGAGAAGTTAATACTTCCTATGGTCCGGTTAAGGTTAAAATAGGTTTTAAGGGTTCAAAAGTGGTTAATCTCTCACCCGAATATGAATCCTGTTTAAGATTGGCAAAAGAACGTGGCGTTCCCCTTAAGGAGATCTATCAGGAGGCCATTTCAGCGGGTTTAAGACTTTTAAAAGAGAAGAAAGAATGACGGTTTCCTATTTGGTTCAAGCCGCCCGAAGGAAGCCTACCCCTTATACTCCAGTCTGGTTAATGAGGCAGGCAGGGCGTTATCTTAAAGAGTACAGAGAGTTACGAAAAAGGCACTCCTTTCTTGAACTCTGTAAGAATAAGGAACTAATAGTCGAGATAAGCCTCTTACCTCTTAAGAAGTTTCCTTTAGATGGCGTTATCGTTTTTTCAGATCTTCTTATGTCTCTGGAAGCCTTGGGCCTGAATGTAGTTTATCCCGAAGAAGGAGGTCCTAAGGTTCTGAATCCCATAAATTCCTTAGAGGATGTGGAGAAGCTTTCGAATTTAAAGGCTTATGAGACGCTCGCACCTTTAACGGAAGCCATAAAGATTTTAAAGAAGGAGATTCCTCCTCAGGTAGCCCTAATAGGGTTTGTGGGAGCACCTTTTACTTTGTGTTGTTATGCTATTGAAGGAAGGGGTTCGGAGGGATTTTTGAAGACTAAGCGTTTGATGAGAGAGGCCGAAGAGGTATTCGATAAACTTATGGGGAAATTGACTCGGGTGTCCAAATTGTTCTTGGAGGAGCAGGTTAAAGCCGGATGTGAGGTGGTTCAAGTTTTTGACACATGGGTTGGAGTTTTGGGGCCTTTGGATTATGAGAGGAAGATATTACCTTATATGAAAAAGTTAGTGGAAGGCGTTGAGAATGTGCCAATAATTCATTTTTCCACCTCTACTTGTGGGTTTTTGGAATTAATAAGTGAAGTTGGTGATGTGATAGGGGTTGATTGGAGGATAGAGATAAGAAAGGCTTGGGAAAGGATCAGTTATAGGAAAGCTATACAAGGGAACCTTGACCCTTCCGTTTTATTAGCCCCAAGAGAGGTTATAAAGGAGCAGGTAAGAAGCATATTAGACTCGGTGAGTGGGCGAGCTGGTCATATTTTTAATTTAGGCCACGGGATTTTGCCCGATACCCCTGAGGAGAACGTGGGCTTTTTGGTGGATCTTGTGCATTCGTTAACAGGGGGATGAGAATGAAAAAAGGGCTTCTTTTTTTAGCCTTTGGAGGCCCAAGGGATGAAGATGAGGTTGAGGAATTTTTAACCCAATTAAAGGGAGATAAGCTTCACTATGAGCTTTTTCGAGATGTGATCGAGCGTTATAGACGCATCGGGGGTTCCCCTTATTACGCAATCCTTGAGCGCGTGGTTTCAAGTATCAGGCGAAGGATACGAGGCGTAGAGATCGAATGTGGGGTAATCTATGGATATCCTCCTTTAGAAGAAGCTTTGGAAAACCTTGAAAAAAGGGGCGCTATCGAGATCGTCCTTTTTCCCCTTACTCCTTATAGGTCTCATCAATTGCTTAAAGGAATTGAAAGACTTCGTAAGAAAGCCGAAGAACTCTTTTTACAGCTGATAGAAGTTGAACCTTGGTTTAAAGATCCGGAGTATGTGAGACTATGGAGTATACGAATTCGCGAAGGACTTTTTCCTAAGTTAAAAGTCTCTTTGCTTTTTACCGCTCATTCTGTTCCTCAAGAATCTTCTACCCAATATCTGAAAGACCTGGAGGCCACAGTTCAAGCCTTATCAAATCTTTTTCCCGATATCCCTTGGAAAATGGGTTTTCACAGTTGGAGAGAAGGATGGGTTGGTCCTTCGTTAAGTGAGGCTCTTAAAAGCCTGAAGAAGATGGGGAGTGAAAGGGTCCTCGTTGTACCTGTTGGCTTCGTGTTCGATCACTTGGAGACGTTGTATGATCTTGATATAGCTTTAAAAGAAGAAGCTGATTCCGAAGGAGTGGTGATTGAGCGGGTATCTTGTCTTAATGCTTCGGAAGATTTTTTGAATTTCCTGACTAAACGCGTGTATGATGCCCTAAAAAAATGAGAATTGCTGTAGTTGGAGGGGGAATAACAGGACTTGCGGCTGCCTACGAGTTAAATAAGGAGAAAGGCCTCGAGGTTTACCTAATCGAGAAAGAGGAAAGGTTAGGTGGCGTAATAATATCCGAATTCATAGATGGTTTTCTTATCGAAGGAGGTCCTGATTGCCTTTACACCGAGAAACCATGGGCTTTGGAGCTCGCGAAGGAATTGGGTTTTTCTCCTAACTTGGTTTATCCCATAAAAGAGACTCGCGGAACTTACATATTTTGGGATAAAAAATTGCGAAAACTCCCCGAGGGTCTTCTTTTGGTCGTTCCCACTGACATCTGGTCCTTCCTCTGGTCAGACCTTTTAAGCCCCTGGGGTAAGGTTAGGGCCTTGTTGGAAGTGTTAATTCCTCCCTTTAGGGAGGAAGAAAGCGTCAAGGACTTTATCTTGAGGCGCTTCGGTAAAGAGATCTTCGAAAGAATAGCCGAACCTTTAATAGGAGGAATTCACGGAGGAGACGCGGAAAATCTGAGCTTAGAGAGGGTGCTGCCTCGCTTTAAGCAGCTTGAGAATAAGTACGGGAGTGTACTTCTAGGTTTAAGAAAGGTAATGCCTAAAAAGAGGAACGGTTTGCCCTTTGTAAGTTTCAAGCAAGGCATGGAAGAACTTGTTAGGGGCCTGAAAGGGGCTATAAAAGATATAAGGATAGTTTTGGGGAAAAAGTTGATAAATATAGAACCCCTTCACAGAGGTTTTAGGCTTATTTTAAGTGAAGAGGAGATAGAAGTAGAAGGCCTTATACTGGCTATCCCTTCTTATGAAGCCGAAAAGATCGTAAGGGGTCTTTTCCCTTCCCTTAAAGAACTCCTTTTGAAAATACCCCATTCCTCTTCCCTTGTTATTTCTTTGGCCTTTAATAAGGGCGATATAGAGGAGATAAACGGGCACGGTTTTTTAATTCCCAAAAAGGAGGGGTTTAAAATAAGCGCGGTGAGCTTTTCCTCCCGCAAATTTCCCTTCCGTGCTCCAGAAAATAAGATCCTTTTGAGGTTGTTCTTAAAGGGTGATGAACTTTTTGAACTCGACGATGAAAAGATATTAAGACTTTCGCTCAAAGAGCTTTCGAGGGTTATAAAGATAAAGTCAAACCCTATTCTTTGGCGCCTTTATAGATGGCCAAAGAGAATGGCGCAGATGGTGGTGGGTCATAGGAAACTTGTTGAGGAGATCAGAAAGGAGATATCTACTTTAAAAGGTTTATTTATTGCAGGCAGTAGCTACGATGGGATTGGTATAGGAGATTGTGTGAGAAGTGGTATGGAAATGGCTAGGATTTTGTTAAGACAATTAAAAATGAATAGAAACTGAGAGGGTGAGTGATGGATTTTAAAGAGAAACTCTCAATTTTTAACGAATTTGGATTCGAGATTCCACCCGTGGCTTTAAAGTTCTCTCCTACAAAACCGCAAGGAATTGAACAGTTAGATGGGGTTTTGGATTTTTGTGAGATGCTTTCTGAGGCTCAAAAGGCTAAAGCCTTCTACGCCACCAAAGAAAACTTCTCGTGTGTGGCTCCTTTCCTTTTGGGAATGAAAGAAAGAGATCCTGTCTTCGAAAGCGGTTGCGTGGGGCCATTCCTTGGCGCTTTTAAAGACTCAAAAGCCAATCAAAGGGTTTATTATACGATTCCAAAACTTCATAGAGGTACCGTTAATTATGTGATGTTTGCTCCTATAAATGATTTAAATTTTGAACCTGACGTGCTGATATTTACTGCTAAAGTCAATCAAGCCGAGATTATTTTAAGAGGTTTATCATACGATAATGGTAAAATGTGGATAGCAAAAGGTACTACTGTAATAGCTTGTGCTTGGTTGTTTATTTATCCTTATTTAACTGGAGAAATAAATTTCACCATTACGGGTCTTGGTTTTGGAATGCGCGCACGTCGCCTTTTTCCTGAAGGGTTAATTTTATTATCTATTCCTTCAGATCGACTTGTTCAACTTATTAATAATTTAAAAGAGATGCCTTGGCAACCAATTTCATATTCTTTAGGGAGAGAAGGACATAAAAGAAGAGTAAAAGAAATAACTCAACAGATCAAAAAGGAACTAGGTTTAGAAGAATAAAAGATTAAGGAGGAGAGATGGTAATTTTTAAGGTGAACCCAAAAAATCCACAGAAAAGAATTATTCAAAAGGTAGTGGAGATTCTAAAAGAAGGAGGAGTTATTATTTACCCTACCGATACCATATATGGGCTTGGATGCGATTTATACAATAAAGAAGCGATAAAGAGGATATATCGCATAAAGAAGGCAAATCCTTCTAAACGACTAAGTATAGTTTGTCCCGACCTTAGTTATATAAGTCTTTATGCTCAGGTTACGGATTCAGCCTATAGGTTGATGAGACGGCTTATTCCAGGGCCTTATACTTTTATACTTGAGGCTTCGGGGCTTGTTCCAAAAATAATGTTGAGTCGGCAAAAGACCGTGGGCATAAGGGTTCCGGATCATCCAATTCCTTCAACGATAGTAAAGGAGCTTGGAAATCCCATAATTACTACTAGTGTGACTCGATCGGATCAAAGCCTTTATGACGATCCGGAAGAGTTGGCTGAGCGTTTCAAGGGAGAAGTGGATTTGATTATAGATGCGGGTAAGATCGTTCCGCAGCATTCATCCATTATAGATCTCACTACCGATCCTCCTACGGTATTGAGGGTTGGTAAAGGTGACGTTAGTTTTCTACTTGGATGAGAGGAGAAATAAAGGTAGGGACTTCGGGGTGGATATATCATCATTGGAAAGGCAGGTTTTACCCCGAAGGGCTTCCTTCTAAGGATTGTCTTGAGTTTTATTGCCGTTATTTTGATACAGTGGAGCTCAATAGTCCCTTTTATCGCGTCCCTTCGCGACAAGTTTTCGAATCTTGGAGTAGAAGAACGCCAGAAGGGTTTCTTTTCGCGGTAAAGGCCTCGCGTCTCATAACTCACAAAAAGAGGCTTAAAGACGTAAAGGGGGAGTTGGATTGGTTCTTTTCAAATGCAGAAGGCCTTGGAGAGAAACGCGGCCCCATACTCTTTCAAACACCCCCCAGTCTGAAAGCTGATTTTCATTTGTTAGAGGAATTTTTGAAGCTCCTTCCTCCGGGGACTTATGCCTTTGAGTTTCGACACACCTCTTGGTTTGATCCTTTGATTTATGATCTCCTTAAGGCATTTGGAACAACCTTATGTGTAGCCGATTCGCCTAATTTCCCTCAAGTTAAACTTATCGTAGGGGATTTTCTTTATCTGCGATTACATGGAAGTCGGAGGCTTTATTCTTCACTTTATACCCATGAAGAACTAAGGCAATGGGCTTCTTTTATAAAAGAGGCTTTAGATTTGGGTGTCAAGAGGATTTTCTGTTATTTCGATAATGATTATGAGGCTTATGCTGTAAGAAACGCTTTAGAGTTAAAGGAAATATTAGGTGTTTGAAATAAGTGACCTTCTTAGCCGATCAAGCGCAACTTCGGAGGCTATAAGTTTTATCTGTTCCCGGTCTCCCCAAAATTGATATCTTTTGACTTTTGTTCCTTGGGGTCCGGCCAAACCTATATATACTGTTCCCACTGGATTTTCGGAAGTACCCCCTCCAGGTCCCGCTATTCCAGTGGTAGAAAGCCCAAAGGTACTTTTGAAACGTTCCCTCACTTTTTCAGACATCAATTTGGCACATTCAAAACTCACAGGACCATACTTTTCTATTATCGCTATAGGTATTCCGAGCTCTCTTATTTTTGATTCATTGCTGTAACATACGATCCCTCCCAAAAAGTATTCGGAACTACCAGGTATTTGGGTAATCCTATGGGCTATAAGACCACCTGTACAAGATTCAGCCGTAGCTAAAGTAAACCCATTTTCTTTTAATTTCGTACCCACTACTTTTTCTAAGGTTTCATTCTCTAAGCCTATGAAAGCCTCCCCAAGGCGTTCTCGGATTAAATCAATGGCCTTTCTCAAGATCTTCTTCCCCTTCTCGCTGTTTTCTTCCTTTACCTTAATTCTCAGGTGTAGTTCTGGGAGATGTGGAAGATAGGCAATTTCAATGGGTAATTCATCCTTTATGTGCCTGAGAAGCTTTTGCGCCTGACCTTCGGTGAGTCCAAAGCATCTTATGGTTTCGATAAAAAATCTGCTATGAGTTTTCTCTTGGAGAAAGGGCAAAAGGCTATTTTCCACTATTGCTTTTACCTCTTGGGGTACGCCTGGTAAAAAGAAAAGGCTTCGATTTCGATAAGTTAGCTTAAACCCGCACAATCCCAGAGGATTTGGCAACATCTCCGCTCCCTCGGGCAGAAGGGCGAACCTTTCTTCGACTTCAGTAAAAGGAATTTTGAATTTTTCAAAGGTCTCCTTTATCCTTTCCAAATAAGCTTCATTTTTGACCAAAGGTAACCCCAAGGCCTTAGCCACACCCTCCCGAGTCCGATCATCAGGGGTTGGCCCGAGACCTCCAGTTACGATGATTAGGTCAGATCGTACAAGGGCTTCTTTGAGAAGTGAGGATATCTCTTCTTCATCATCTCCAACTTTAGATATCCTTTGAACTTTTAAACCCATTTTATAAAGGGTTGAAGCTAAATATTGAGAATTTGTATCCTCCCTAAACCCTTCGATTATTTCATCACCGACAATTATAAGTTCTATTCTCATATTCTGTTTTTTTATTTAAAGATCTTCCTCTTCTTCATAACCGTAAGATAAGAATTGATTGGGATTTTCGAGAAGCTTTTCAAGACGTATCTTCATCGTTTCCATTATTTCCTCATATGATTCTTCAATAATTCTTTTGCGACCTATCGGATTAACATAAGAGACAACTGCTCGTGGGAGAAATGGGTTGTTTACACCAAGCTTTTGAATTTCTTCTACCGCTTGTCTCACTAAAGTTTCAATTTCTAAAAGTATATCTGCCCGTTTCTTACGTTCCTTTATCGCTTCATTGAGCGGTAAACTGAACCAACTGTCTATCCTGTGCATGAGGCTTTCAAAAGCTGAACCGAAAAGTCGAGGTTGGCTTTCATAAGCTAAGCCCAAAGTGACATAATGTATTGATTCTATCGAATCACGGATTTCATCATCGTTTTCGTATTTGGAAGGATCCACATTTAAGTACCATCTATATACGTTTAATGAGACATATGCCTTTTCTCTTAAAGACATTTGCTTTTCTACATTAAATTCCATAAGGTCAAAGGCAAATTTTTCGGGAACTATTATAACTGGTAATTCTTCAATCCCAAGATCTTTGGCGGCTAAAAATCGATGTTGACCATCAATGATAATTACTTTTCCATCCTTTCGAATCCCCATAACTGGTACAACAAAACCTAATTTCCTTATAGAGTCCCTAAGCCGTTGAACATGATAAGAAGAAGGTTTTCTTTGTATCTCTATCACCGTGAGCTCTTCTGTGGGTATTATCTCAATTTCAAGTTCATTTCCCCATACAGGTTCTTTAAATTTTCCCACTTTTGTTCTCATTTTTTCCTCCTAAAAATCAAATAGCCATTTAAAATTTTAATAAATGTTAAAGGTAATTCAAGTTTTTAAAGCTGGAAGAGGATCAAATGGCCTTAAAAAGATCCGATGAGGTTGTAAGTAAACTTAGGTAAAATTAATTTTTAAAAGTATGAATGGACGAAAGAAAATAGCCATAATAGAAGATGAGGTGGATATAATGAACCTTTTGGCCGATTACCTTGAAAAATCCGGGTTTGAGGTGAGCAAATTTGAAGACGGAAGTAGTTTTTTAAAATATCTCAGAAAGGAAAAGCCCGATCTGGTTATTCTTGACCTTATGTTACCGGATCTGGATGGAATTGAAATATGTCGGTATTTACGCTCTCATGACGAGTTTTCTTCAGTTTTAATAATGATCCTCACTGCAAAAGGCAACGAAGAAGAGAAGGTTCAAGGGTTGGAGTTGGGTGCAGACGATTACATAGTGAAACCGTTTTCTTTGAAAGAAGTGTTAGCAAGAGTTAAAGCACTTTTAAGGAGAAAAAGTTCTAATATAGAGGAAGAAAAGAAAATAAAAATAGGCGACATCTTGTTGATAGATCCTCAGACTTATAAGGTTTATTTAAAGGATGAGGAGATAGAATTGACCTTTACTGAATTTAAAATTCTTGAAATATTGGCTTCCAAAAAAGGGAGGGTCTTTACAAGGGAAAAACTCTTAGATGCTCTATGGGGCAATGAAAAAATAGTCACAGAAAGATCGATAGATGTTCACATTAAGAAATTACGTGATAAGCTCAAGGAAGCGGGGAGTTTAATAAGGACTATAAGAGGTGTAGGTTATAAGTTGGAAGATAAATGATATTGTTAATTTTATTGATTATTTCGTTTGTGTGTGCGTTGTTAATTTATTATCTCAAGGAATACAAAAAAATTTTATATTCCATTTCACAAGCTTTAAAAAATCTTTCCTCAGAAGACTACAATTTTAGGCTTTTTCCTTATGGTCGAAAGGAATATAAAGATGTGGCTTCATTTTTTAATAAGGTAGCAGAAGAGTTACAGAAGCTTTTATTAATCTCACGTAACAAAGAGCAACAGCTTCGGATGTTGTTTACTCTTATCAAAGATCCGTTTTTAGTATTAGATCAGAAAGGCAATATTCTTTTTCAGAATGAAAGTTCAAAATCTTTGTGTGGAGAAATAGAAGGGCGTTCTTTTTGGGAATTGAGGAATTCACGTTTCCGCGAGGTGATACAAAAGTTGAGAAAAAATCCGAATTTGGTGTTTGAGTTGGAATTAGATTCGAGAAGTTTTTTATTGCGAGGTTCACAGAGTCCGGAAGGTGAGCTTTTAATTTTTTTATATGATTTAACCTTAATGAAAAACCTCGAGAGATTCAAAAAAGACCTTATAGGAATAGTCTCTCATGAGCTTCGTACACCTTTAACAGCTATTAAGAGTTCACTTGAGGCTTTAAAAGAAGACGAAGAAGGGAAAGTTCGTTATCTTGAAATGATGGAGAGAAATTTAGAACGTATGATACGATTGATTGAGGATCTGTTAAATTTATCAGAACTCGAGAGTGGAAGGGTAAAGCTCGAAATAAATGAGTTTGACCTAAATGAAGTCCTCCAAGATATGCTTCCCTTTTTTCAAAAATTGGCGAGCGAGAAAAATCTAAAGTTGCTGTTAGAAGTTCCTCAGCCTTTCATTATACAAGCGGATCAATTAAGATTATACGAAGTTATTTATAACCTTATTGATAATGCTATTCGTTTTACTGAAAGGGGATGGGTTAAGATAAAAACCCAAAAGACTAATGAGTGGGCCATTGTTGAGATTTCAGACTCCGGGATAGGCATTCCTTCTTCAGAATTGTACAGGATTTTTGAAAGGTTTTACGTGATAGATAAATCTCGCTCACGGAAGAAAGGGGGAACTGGTTTGGGTCTTTCTATAGTGAAACATATAGTGGAACTACACGGAGGCAAAATTGAAGTAAAAAGTCGTTTAGGAGAGGGGTCGACTTTTACGGTTTTTATCCCTTCCGAAATTAACCAAAAATTAACCGGAATTTAAAGAACTTTTAACAAAAAATTAATAAAAAATTAACATCCATAGGGTAAATAAATAGTAAATAAAAATTTCAAAGGAGGTGTGAGGATGAAGTTTTTAAAAGCGTTAAAGGTCCTAGCACTCAGTTTGCCCCTTATTCCCATGTTGCTATTTGGTTCTGGGAAGGTGCTTATAATTCAGGGATCTACTACGGTGTTGCCCATCGCTCAAAGGGCTGCTGAGGAATTCATGAAAAGGCATCCGGGTGTTGAGATATCGGTAAGAGGTGGGGGTTCGGGAGTCGGAATAGCCGGGTTACTCGATGGTACTTGTGATATAGCCATGTCATCGAGAAATATGAAGCCGGAAGAATTGCAAAAGGCTAAAGAGAGGGGGTTTATTCCTCAGGAGATAAAGATTGCGTTGGATGGTATTGCGGTTATCGTAAACCCTAAAAATCCCTTAAAAGGCCTTACTCTATCTCAGTTGAAGGAAATTTATACGGGAAGAGTGACCAATTGGAAGGAACTTGGATGGCGGGATGATAAGATCGTTGTAGTTTCTCGTGATAGCGCTTCTGGTACATTTGAATGTTTCAATGAGATCGTGCTAAAGAAGGAACCGCTCACCCCGCGGGCTTTATATCAGGCTTCCAACAAAGCGATAGCCGTTACGGTATCAAATACGAGAGGTGCCATAGGGTACATAGGGATCGCTTATTTAGAACCTAAAGTAAAGGCTTTAGCAGTTGATGGTGTTATGCCTTCCGAAGAGACCGTTAGGAAGGGCCTTTACCCAATAAGTAGGCCTCTTTTCTTCTACTTGAAAGGAGAGCCGAAGGGGCTTGTCAAGGAATTTATAGATTTTGTATTATCTTCTGATGGGCAAAGGTTGGTTAGAGAAGTGGGGTATATTCCGGTTAAATAAATACCAATTAATGAAGAGGGGCCCGAGGGCCCCTCTATGATTTATTGATCTCTTAGGTCAGGATGAAAAGGATAAGAGAAAAAACGATCGAAGGCCTAATTCACCTCTTTGCCTTTGGGGCGATCATTATAGTTTTAGCCATGTTAATTTTTTTGTTTCGAGAAGGAGGGGTTGTATTTAGGGTAACTTCCTGGAGGAATTTTCTTTTTGGAAAAATATGGCTTCCCACCCATTCTCCACCTCAATTTGGAAGTCTTCCTCTTTTATGGGGTTCTCTAATGGTTACGTTGGGTGCTCTTTTATGGAGCGCCCCTGTAGGGATTGGTCTGGCTATTTATGTAGCTGAATTGGCTTCTCCTAAAATAAGAGCGATTTTTAAGGCCTTTATTGAACTTTTAGCAGGTATACCCTCGGTGATTTTCGGTTTTTTTGGAATGGTTATTCTTGCTCCGTTTCTTCAAAGCATTTTTCCAATTCCTACGGGTCTTTGTGCATTTAACGCTTCCATCGTATTGGGGCTTATGGCGCTTCCCACAATAACGAGTTTTTCAGAAGAGGCTATCTCCGCTGTTCCTCAGCCCCTTAAAGAGGCCTCTTTCGCAATGGGGGCTACCCATTGGCAGACCATAAAATACGTCTCTTTACCGGTAGCCTCAAGCGGAATATTTTGTGGGGTGATAATGGGTATGGGAAGGGCCATTGGGGAGACCATGGCGGTTCTTATGGCTGCAGGCAATGCTCCCATCATAACCCTATCTTTCTTCGAACCGATAAGGACATTAACGGCAACAATAGCTCTGGAAATGGCTGAGGCTCCTAAGGGCTCCCCTCATTATCATGCCCTTTTCGCTTTGGGGGCCATTTTGTTCATAATTTCTATGGCGTTTAATGTGATAGCTGACCTTTTGCAGGAGAGATGGAAAAGAAAACTCGGTTAGAGAGGGAGAGGCTCAAAGAAAACTTATGGTTTTTAAGCTTCAAAGCGGTGGCGTGTGGGGTGGTGTGTTTTTTATTTCTGTTTTTACTAATTCTCGTAGTAAAAGGAGCGGGAAGCATAAGTTGGGAGTTTTTGACCCAAGTTCCAAAAGATGGGATGACCCGAGGAGGTATACTTCCGGCAATTATAGGAACCTTGTGGCTTGGGATTGGAAGTGTGCTCTTAGCCTTCCCTATAGGGGTTGCCTTGGGGATTTACCTATCATACTACGCTTCTGAGAACTTATTTACTCGCATCCTTCGGCTTAGCATTAACAATTTGGCGGGTACACCTTCTATTGTCTTTGGTCTTTTTGGATTGGCAGTTTTTGTTAAGGCCTTTGGCTTTGGTGTTTCCATCCTTTCCGGTATTCTAACACTAGGGCTTATGGTACTTCCCATAATTGCCCGTTCAACCGAAGAGGCTTTAAAGGCTGTTCCTAGGGAATTCATCGAAGCGAGTTTTGGATTGGGAGCCACCAAGTTCCAGACCATTTGGCGTGTGGCTCTTCCAACGGCTTTCGGATGGATATTAACGGGAGTGATCCTTTCCCTTTCTCGAGCAGCTGGTGAGACCGCTCCGATTCTTTTTACAGCAGCTTCCTTTTACATGACTCGCATTCCCTCTTCTCCCTTTTCCGAAACCATGGCCCTTCCCTTCCATATCTACGCCCTTATGACCGAAGGAACACATCCTGAAATTCATACTAAAATGGCTTTTGGGGCTACGCTTGTGCTTTTGTTTATGGTCATTTGTTTAAGTGTTTTGGCCATTATAGAGAGACAACATTTAAGAAAGGGAAAGAAATGGTAAGGGAAGGAGAGACACCTACCAAAATACTTGTAGAAGGGCTTAATTTTTGGTTTGGAAGTTTTCAATGCTTAAAGAATGTAAACTTAAAAGTCCCCCAAAACCGTATAACTGCCATTATGGGACCTTCGGGATGTGGAAAATCTACCTTTTTAAGGTGCCTTAACCGGATGAATGACTTTTTCCCAGGTGCCCGTCTTACCGGGAGGGTTTTACTGGATGGTGTTGACATATACAGCGAAAAGGTAGACCCTTATGAACTTCGGAAAAGGATTGGAATGGTTTTCCAAAAACCCAATCCACTGCCCAAATCCATCTTCGAAAACGTAGCCTTTGGTTTGAAAATACACGGAATTAGGGACAATATAGAAGCTCGAGTAGAAAAGGCTTTAAAAGATGCCGCTTTATGGGATGAAGTTAAAGATAAACTACACAAAAGCGCCTTTGAACTTTCTGGTGGACAACAGCAAAGACTTTGCATCGCTCGCTGTTTAGTCCTCGAACCAGAAGTTCTCCTTTTGGACGAACCGGCTAGTGCCCTTGATCCCATCTCCACTGCAAAACTGGAAGAGCTTTTGACGGAGTTAAAAAAACGTCTTACTATTGTTATAGTTACTCATAACTTACAACAAGCCGCTCGGGTCAGCGATTTTACGGCATTCATGTATCTGGGTGAGATCATAGAATTTGGTCCCACTGGTGAAGTTTTCACTAAACCGAAGGATTTAAGGACAGAAAAATACCTTACAGGAAAATTTGGATAGGAGGAAACAAATTATGTTACACCAAGAGTTAGAAACACTTAAAGAGAAGCTTTTAGAAAGTGCCACTTTGGTGGAGAACATGATCGAAAAAAGCATAGATGGTTTACTGAAAAAAGACAAAAACTTGCTTTTGAAGGTAATTGAAGAAGATGAGAACCGAGAAAACGATTTGGAAATACAGATTGACGAAAAGGGTATAGAACTTATAGCTCGTTATCAACCCCATGCTAAAGATTTAAGGACGATCGTTATGATTTTAAAAATGAATAATGACCTTGAGAGAATAGGAGATGAAGCAGTAAATATCGCTCAAAGTGCTTTATTCTTAATCGAGAGGCCTATGGTTAAACCTCTTATTGATATCCCGAGAATGGCCGAAGAGGCTATAAAGATGCTTCAAGATAGTATCAGATCATTCTTACAAGAGGATTCCCAATTAGCAAGAGAAGTATGCGTGCGTGATGCTATAGTGGATGGTTTAAGAGATCAAATATGGCGAGAACTTATAACCTTTATGGCTTCTGATCCTACTACAATAGAAAGATCTTTACATCTTTTACGTATTTCTCGATGTTTGGAACGCGTGGCTGATCTTGCTACTAATCTGGCTGAAGATACGGTTTACATCGTTGAAGGGAAGATAATAAAGCATCATCGGGGTAATTTTTAAAGTGAAATCTTTTTTGTATGAAGTTTTAGAAATAGCTAAAAAAGTTGGTCAAATACAACTCAATGGGCTTCCTGAAAGACGTACAATACATTATAAAAGTGAGATTGATCTTGTTACGGAAGTTGATAAGGAATGTGAAGAAATATTAGTAAATTTCATAAAAACGAAATTCCCTGATCATGACATTATAACTGAAGAAACCAAATTTAAATTGAAAGGGTCCCCATACTGTTGGCTTATAGATCCGCTTGATGGAACTACAAATTACGCTCATGGATATCCCGTATTTTGTGTGTCCTTGGCTTTACAGTATGAAGGTGAGGTTGTATTAGGGGTTGTATATGATCCTACAAGGGATGAGCTATTCTGGGCACAAGAAGGGGAAGGGGCTTATTTAAATGGTAAGAAGATAAGAGTTTCTGATGTAAAAAAACTTTCGGAGAGCCTTCTTGCCACAGGTTTCCCTTATGATTTGAAACGTGATCCGGCGAATAATCTTGATCATTTCGTAAATATGATTTTTGAAGCTCAAGCGATAAGGCGTGATGGAAGTGCTGCCTTGAATCTGTGTTATGTGGCTTCAGGTAGGTTTGATGGATTTTGGGAGCTCAAATTAAAACCATGGGATGTGGCAGCAGGGGCGTTAATTGTGAAAGAGGCGGGTGGAATGGTGAGTGATTTTGAAGGAAATCCATTTGACCCCTTCCATTTAGAAGTGGTGGCCTCAAACGGTCACATACACGAACAGATGCTTAGCGTTCTTAAAAGAGGGAAGAGACCTACCACCGAATCAAAGCGCTTCCCCAAGTAAGTCCTCCTCCGAAGGCTGTAAGTAATATGAGGTCACCTTTTTGAATTAATCCCTTTCTCACCGCTTCATCAAGAGCTACTGGTACTGTGGCTGATGACATGTTTCCATAGCGGTCAATATTTACGAAGACCTTCTCCATGGCTATACCCAATTGTTTGGCCATTCCCTGAAGGATTCTGAGATTTGCTTGATGGGGGATTATAAGTTTAATCTCGTCCAATGTGATGCCGTTATAATCAAGCGCTTCTTCGCAAGCTTCGGCGAACTTTCTAACCGCTACTTTGAAAGATTGATTGGCTTCTATCATCTTCAGGAAATGGAGCTTTTTATCCACGCTCTCATGGGAAATGGGCGTGGTTTTAGATCCTCCTCCTGGAAGAAGCAAAGTATCCCCATTTAAGCCGTCTGTGTGTATATGGATGGAGAGAATTCCACTTTCGTCAGAAACCTCTTTTAGAACCACTGCGCCAGCACCATCACCCCATAAAATACAAGATGCCCTATCTGTCCAGTCCACTGTCCTGCTCATCACCTCGGAAGCTACAACCAAAGCGTTTTTAAATACGCCATTTTTTAAATATTGTTCGGCTACCGATAAAGCAAATATAAAACCACTACAAGCAGCCGTAATATCCATACTTACTGCGTTAACAGCGCCAAGTTTTGCTTCAAGCCAATTGGCGCCCGCAGGGCAATGGGTATCGGGGGTAATGGTAGCCATTATTATAAGTTCGATCTCTTCAGGGCTTATACCCGCTGCCTTCAGTGCCCTTTCGGAGGCGATTTTTGCCAAATCACTTGCAGCCTGATCTGGAGCAGCTACTCGTCTTTCTTTTATTCCAGTTCGCGTATAAATCCATTCATCGGAAGTATCTAGAATTTTTTCCAAATCGTAATTGGTCAAGACCTTTTCCGGTACATAGGAACCGGTTCCGACTATTCCGATCTTCTTCATCTTTCGGCCTCCTTGCTTTCGTAAGATTCCTTAATCGTCTCTTCCACCATCTTTTCCATCTCTTCTCGGCTCAAATCTTCTCCAAACTCATTTCCTACCTCCTTCATCCATTTTTCAAAGGCCCGTGGATCACTCTCAAAATCGCCCCATCTGGCTGGATCGGTAAATTGCTCTATTTTGGATTCGGTGGATTTTAATACCGTTACACGAGAGATTATCCTCTTAACCTTTTTACTTCCACAGTATTTACAGAAGGGAGCAAGTTCTTCTTTTGGTAATATCAAATGTGCGGAAATTTTTTGGCACTCAAGGCATTGATACTCATATATCGGCATTTATGGCTCCCTTGAACACTCACTTTCATCACCTTTGGCTTTTTCAATCGCATGAGGGATCGCCCTCATTATCACTTCTAAGCCTTCTTCTACTGCTTTAGGACTTCCGGGAAGGTTGATAATGAGAGTATTCCCCCGGAAACCGCAGATTCCCCTTGAGATAATGGCATGAGGCGTTTTTTTGAAGCCTTCCATCCTCATGGCTTCGCTGAAGCCGGGCAATTCCTTATCCAATACTTCTCTTGTAGCCTCAGGCGTTACATCTCTAGGAGAAACCCCCGTTCCCCCACAGGTAACTACGAGGTCCACGCCCAAATCACAGGCTTTAAGGATTGCTTCCTTTATAAAATCTACTTCATCAGGGACGATCTGCTTTAGGATAACCTGGGCTTTTAAACTTTCTTTTAGTACCATCTCTGCCACTGGTCCAGAGAGGTCTTCTCTTTCCCCTCGGAAGCTCCTATCACTGACTGTTATGACCGCCGCTTTCAAGGCCATATCCTTTTTCCCATCTCTTCCGTTTTGTATTCTCCCAGGCGTTCAATTTCTTCTTTCAAAGCATGGTCGGAAAGAAGGTCGAGCAACATCTGGCTCTTCTCTTCTTTCAAGGCCTCTTTTTCGATAATTAGATCAAAAGGTTCTTCACATATAGGTATAAAATCCAAATCCAAGGCCTTTGCTGCAGCAAGTATCCCCACTCCTACATCAGCTCTTCCGCTTTTTACAGCCATTGCAACTGCCATATGATCTGTGAGTTCATCATTATACCCCACTATTTTTTGGGGGTCCAATCCCTTTTCCTTAAGGAGATGATCTAAAAGCACCCTTGTTCCTGATCCCTTTTGACGATTTACGAAAACCACATCCTTTCTGAGAAGATCTTCTACCTTAGTGATACGCTTGGGATTACCTTTAGGAAGAATAAACCCCTGTTGTCGCCAAAAAAGTCGAAAAACCACCACTTCCTTGTCGGGTAAGTAGCGTTTTATGAAAGGGAGATTATAACTTCCGCTTTCTGGATCCAACAAATGACAGGTGGTCATTTTGGCGTATCCTTTTGCCATTGCCCTTAACCCACCGAGGCTTCCTGTATTTTTGGTTACAAGGAAAACGGGGGGGTATGTTTTTTTTAACCTATCGGCCATAATATCAATACAGAGGTCATGGCTTCCCACTATAAGCAAAGTCCTTTCCACCACTTCAGGGCTCACGAGAAGCTCCACCTCAACTTCCTTCCCCTCGGCTAAACCTTCACTTTGTAGCGGTATCTTAAGAAGCCCTTCAGCTTTTATAAGGGAACTCAAAACTGAGGCCCCTCTTGGTAAAGGGTGGGCCACAAAGTTTCCTTTGTCTTTAAAAACTTTGAGTCTAACGAATTCGTAAATTCCAAGTTTTGAGGGTATATCTTCGGCTAAAAAGGCCTTTATAACCGAGGGTTTTGGGGGAATTTGGCCTAACATGGCTAACAAGAGAGGTTCCACGAGGAGTTTAAAGGACACAAATGCTGATATGGGATATCCAGGTAAGCCTAAGACGGGTTTTCCTCGGTATTCTCCTCCCAAGGTGGGTCTTCCAGGCATAATGGAGATTCCGTGAAATAAAACCCGCCCGTTTTCATCTATTACCTTTTTGGTAAAATCGCCTCTGCCCGTAGAAGAACCCGCATTTAGTAATATGAGGTCCGCCTCCTCGTATACTTTTTCGAGCGTTTTCCGAAGTTCCGAGGGATCATCCTTAACAAGGCCGATTTTTTTAAACGTCCCTCCTATCTCTTCGACCATTGATCCGATTAAAACCGAATTGAACTCGGGGATTTCTCCGGGAGCCAAATCCGAAAAGGGATCGCGGATCTCATCACCGGTAGGGATGAAAATCACACGGGGTTTACACTTTACTTGAACGTCCTTAACGCCTGAAGCCACAAGAAGCGCCAGATCTTCACCCCTTAACCGGTGATTGGAGGTGAAAAGCATCTCCCCCTTTATCACATCTTCTCCCGCTAACCTCACATGTTGCCAAGGATAAGCCGCTTTGATCAATTCGACCCATTCTCCTTCTTGATTAACCTCTTCAAGGGGTACAACCGCGTTTGTTCCTTCGGGAAGCGGATTACCTGTGTCTATCCAAAAAGCCTCTTTACCCAGAAGAAGCCGAACGGGCGTTTTTTCAGAGGCGCCAAAGGTCTTTTCGGCCTTAAGCGCAATTCCATCCATAGCTGCCGCATGGTAATGGGGAACGGATCTGGAGGCGAAAATAGGACTGGCTGTAACTCGTCCCAAGGTATTGAGTGTTTCTACCGTTTCGCTCCGGTCGTAATGCCATGGTTGAAATACATCCATGAGAATACCCAAGGCCTCTTCCGGAGTAATGGTTTTCAAATATGGACTCATCCTTTAATCACCCCTAAAGGTATAAGCTTTGCCACCTTTTTGCTCAACCCGGCATTATGAACCACTTCGACCACATCCGCCACATTCTTATAAGCCTCGGGTACCTCTTCGATCATAGTAGAACGACTTGCTGCTCGAATGTAAATGCCCCTTTTACGAAGTTCTTCAACCACTGAACGAGCTCCGGCTGTCTTTTTTGCCTGATGACGGCTTAAAACCCTTCCCGCACCGTGACAGGTACTACCAAAAGTCTCTTCCATCGCCCTTTGAGTTCCAACCAATACATAGGAATACCTTCCCATATCTCCAGGGATAAGGACGGGTTGCCCCGTTTCTTGATAATCTTTGGGGAGTTCTGGATGCCCAGGAGGAAAAGCCCTGGTAGCCCCTTTTCGATGAACACAGAGTCTTTTCTCTTTGTCGTTAACTTTGTGTAACTCAAATTTCGCTATATTGTGACACACATCATATATCAATTCTAAACCCAAAGCCCTTGGGCTTGCTCTCAAAACTTCCTCAAAACTTTCTCTCACCCAATGGGTGATCATCTGCCGGTTAGCAAAGGCGAAATTGGCGGCACATGCCATTGCTGCAAAATAGTCTCGCCCCTCAGGGGATTTTATAGGAGCACAACATAACTGTCGGTCTGGAAGTTCAATGCCATATTTTTCAACGGCTTTGTTCATGACTTTTATAAAATCATCACATATCTGGTGTCCGAGGCCCCTTGACCCAGTATGTATTGTAATTGTTATTTGATTCTTGAAAAGACCCAAGGCGGAGGCCAATTTTTCGTCATAAACCTCCTTCACATATCCTATCTCTACAAAATGGTTCCCCGATCCTAAAGTTCCTAATTGTGCTCTTCCCCGCTCCAAAGCCTTTTCGGACACTAAATCAGGATCAGCCCCTTTTATACACCCTCCTTCTTCTATGTGATTTAAATCTTCCCATTTACCGAATCCCTGTTCTACTGCCCATTGGGCTCCTTTCAGAAGTACTTTTTTCTCTTGAGCTTTGTCCAACTTCAAATCCTTCCGATGGGAACCAACCCCTGAGGGAACATTGCGGAAAAGGGCATCCACAAGGTCTTCCAGTTTTCCCTCTATGTCTTTTCTGGTAAGGTTAGACCTGAGAAGCCTCACCCCACAGTTAATGTCATACCCAACACCACCCGGAGAGATAACACCCTCTTCTTCATCAAAAGCCGCCACCCCTCCAATCGGAAAGCCATATCCCCAATGAATATCGGGCATAGCCAGGGATCTTCCCACGATTCCAGGCATAGTGGCCACATTCTTAACCTGTAATACACTTTGATCTTCTTCGATCTCTTCAAGCATCTTCTCACTCGCATAAATCAACCCTTCTGTCCTCATCTTTCCTTCTTTGGGTATTAACCACCTATAATCGTCAATTTTTTTTAATTTCATCTTTGACATTCTATTCCTCCTTTTTACATAAATCTCATATATCTAATATAATCTCTACTTCGAACCCTTTCTCAGTTTCGCGGATTTCCAAATTATGGTAGGTAATAGCCTTAACGGGAGTCAAAATCTCGTGCTTCTCGGAGAAAAAGTATTCACCTTTGATTTGGGCTCTTAAGGAAGGTAGCGCGAGTTCCAATACTTTAAAACGAGAAAATAACATATTCTTTGTTTCATGATGGTACAAGAGTTCATTTAACCAAGTTACAAGAAGCTCTTCGTAATCTTTACCTTCCGCTTCTATAAGAAGGGGTTCTTTAGGAGTTACTTTCTCTAAATTGGTGATAAGGGAAAAGAGGGCATAAGCGCTCTCTTCAAACAAGGCTTCCAAACTTTCTGCCCATACCTTAATACCCACATCAGCCGTATGGTTTAAAAAACTAAAACCCATTTTTAAATCTCCGAAAGACACGCTTCAACGAGTTTTTTTACTTGTTCGTCCATATCCAGATGGGCCACACTCATTCTTATTTTTAAAGGGTCCTTTTCTTTAGAAATTGCCACTTTCATGGCATACGCCAAAGAATCCACCTCATTTGGATTCTCTATTGCTATGCCAGAAAAGTCCTTAATTACTTCTGAGCACCCATTATCTTTTGTTGTAATTACAAACAACCCCATCGCTAATGCTTCAAGAGAAGCATTAGAAAACGGATCATATAACGTAGGTAATAAAAAAGCATCGGCTACTTGATAAAATTTTACTACATTTTGTTGGTAACCTGCAAATAAAATTCGATCGCTTACTTTTAAATTTTGAGCTAGTTTTTTATATTTTTTAATATTTTTGTCATAACCTATAACAATTAACTTAACATCTTTTCCAAATAAACTCAAAGCTTCAATAGCAAACTTCAGCCCCTTTCTCTCAAATCCGTTACCTACAAAAAGGAAGTAAAACGCATCTGGATCTAATTTTAATTTTTTTCTTAAAGCATACTTATTACCACTTTCCAAAAATTCCCTTTCTAACGCTTTCCATTCGACTCCATTATGGATAACTACAATTTTTTTTTCATCCACTTTATAATGTTCCAAAATTTCATTTTTAACCATATTCGAATTGGTTATAATTTTTTTTACCCAAGGTCCCTCAAATCCGAGTTTTTCTAGTTTCAATACGAATTTATGGTATGGATTAATAGATAATAGCTTCTTTTCCCACCAAGAACATAATTTTTCCCTTCTCAATAACCAAGCTTTGTGGCATCCGCCACCAGCTCTAATGTGGGTATGGTATTTGGTTTTATCCATACTTATTATTGCATCGAATTCTCTATTATCGTTAAAGTATGAGTAAATATAATTATTGAAACTATAAAGGCGTAAAAGTTTGTTGAACTTAATTGTTGGCACTTCGTGTATTAAAGGTGGAGGAAATTCGAAAACTTTAGAAGAAGAGAAAATTACAGGCATATCTCCTTTTTGGAGTAAATAATTAGTGAGAAGCCGACAATACTTCTCGCTTCCTCCGTAAGTGCTAAAGTTTATCTTTAATATAGCTACCTTCATTTGGTTTTTGATAACATATATTTTATTTTCTTTTTTTCTTTTTGAGGAAGATTTCTTAAAAACAAGCAGAGAAAGCGAAAATAAAAAAACCTGTTAGAATTTTTAAAAGGAAAGGTTTGATACATTTGCATTAGCATTTTCTTAATATAACCAAGGTTCCATTTCTTAAAAAAAACATCCTCGGTGTCTATGAGGGAAAACGACCAGTTATTCCTTTCCCTCAAAACTAAGATATGGTTGATTTTGAAATCTTTATGGCATAAATTAAATTCCTTCATTGTAGTTAAAAACTTAACAAAAGCCTTTAAAAAGTTATTTTTGTCTTTTTGATGTTGTTGGAGGATATCATCTAAATAAATATGTAGCCCAATTGCATTTGAAGGTGTAAAGAAAAATAAGTAAGCTTTAGTATAAAATAAATACCTTTTTTTTTCAATTAAAGCAATAGGTTTTGTATTGCTGTTAAAAATAAAATAAAGAATATTAGCATTTATCCAAGCTTTTCTAAATTTTGGAAACCTAAGCCTTTCTTTAAGTTTCTCAAAAAATCCTGAGAGTCGATATTCCTTGATATAAAAAACGCCTTCATTGGTCTCACAGTTTGTAATGATTTTACGTAAGGTTTCTTTAACTAATCTTTGACTTTTCTTATTTTTAATTTCTTCATGTTTTTCTAAGATAGAAAAAATCAAGTTTTTGTCAGTATCTTTTGGCATAAATAATTGCAAATTTTTAGCTATTTCCTTTTTAAAGTACAAAGAATTCCTTAAAGTATCTTTTTTAAGTTTTTTTGTTTCTCTCTGTGCTATTTTTTTGAAGCATTCTTTTAGTTTTGATAAAAAATATGAATCCATGTCTCCGGTTTCAGCATAATTGAGGATAAATAACCTATTTATCTCATCTGATCGAAATGGCCAAAGGAAACAAGCTATGTCCCACAATCTTTTGTTCAAAGGAACGCCGTTCTTATAAAAACGATGTCGGTGAAAATCGGTTAAATAAATTTTACCAGAAGAATAAAGGATATTTCCTGGATGAAGATCTTTGTGAAAAAAACCCAATTCATGGAGTTTGTTTATAGTTTTAGCAACTATAGGTATTACCTCAAGAATTTCATTGTTAGATAGGGAAGTTATAGGTTTACCATCTATTAATTCTGTCACACATATCTCCATGTTTTTATCGAAGGGGAAATTGCTTATCCATTTAGGTACATAAAGTTCATGATTTTTCAAAAAATTAAGAGCATGACGTTCTTTTTCAGCTTTGCTTTGGAATATTAAATTTTTGATTCTTTCTTTAAAACTATAAACGAATATTTTGACGAAAAGTCCGTATTTGTCTAAAGGTAAATGAGCTTGCTTTTTTAGGTTTGAAATATTTGAAATAATCAAATTTTTAACAATTTCACTTAGCAGTAAATCTTTTTTCATTTTGCTCTTCTTCCCACATTTTTGCGTATTTTATAAACACATAGTAAGAAGCCATTACAGCGGATATAAATCCGGGCATTCCGTCGAGAAATCCGAGTTTAAGAAAATAATTTCTAAAAAAACGAGATGCAGGTCTTAAAAGTAAGTGGATCAATCTGAATTTGCGTCGCTTTTCATAAAGAGCGGTTTTAGCAAAAAGAGTTGAATATCGGTTAATTTTATCTATATGATGGTTTAGGTCTCTGAAACTATAATGAAGACATGGGTTTTTCAATTTTTTGACACTTCCTTGGACTTCGGGGTAAGGATCGAAACTTCTTCCTGTCCATTTGCCCAAGGTCTTGTCGAAAATACGAAGTTTGTAATCGGGATACCATCCTCCATGTTTAATCCACTTTCCTAAGTAAAAAGTCATTCGAGGAACTAAATAACCGGCCCATTTGCCTTTATTTTTTGATAATTCTTCCCTTATTTCTTCGGCAAGTTCTGGGGTAACTTCTTCATCTGAATCAAGAAACATTACCCATTTGTTGCTGGTTAATGATATTGCAAAATTGTATTCGTCTCTATAAGTTGTCCACTCTTTTTGGGAAAATTTGTTAGTATATTTTTTACATATTTCAGGCGTACGATCATTGCTGAAATGATCCACTACGATTATCTCTTCTGCCCATGATACACTTTTAAGAGCTCTTTCTATAGTATCTTCGTTGTTATAAGTAAGGATATAAACAGAAATTTTAACTTTTGGAGACATTTACTATCCTCAAAACTGCTGATAATACCTGTTCAACTGTGATTTCTTGCATACACCTCAAATCTCCTTTGGGGCATTTTCTTTTAAAGCAAGGGCTACAAGGGAGAGAAGAACTCAAGACGATGTTTTTCCCCTTCCATGGACCTGTAAATGCAGGGGAGGTGGAACCAAATATGGCAATCAATGGTATCTCCAAAAGCACCCCTAAATGCATAGTACCTGTGTCGTTGGTTACCAAGCATTTCATTTCCGTTAAAATGGCCATTAATTCTTTAAGGGAGGTTTTTCCAGTAAGATCCCTTACGTTTTCTCCTATGTGTTTTCTTATCCTTTCGTTTTTCTCAGCTTCTTTTTTGGATCCCAGAAGTACCACTTGGAAGCCATTTTTTATAAGGGATTTACCGAGCCTTATGAAGTTTTCCTCGGGCCAACATTTTGCTTCGCCGTAAAAAGCTCCGGGATTAAGGGCTATAAAAGGACCGTTCGAAGGGTTAAGGAGACCTTTGGCTTTTTCTTTTAAAGATTGGTCGATTTTGAGGCTTAAAGGGGGTAATTGATGGGTGTTAATGTTTAATGACTTAAGAAGGTTTAAATATTGAAAGACCCGGTGTTGTTTTTGTGGTAAGGGTAAGGGGTGGGTTAAAAGGAATTTCCTTCTCTGGGTAGCGAAACCGATCCTACTTTTAGCTCCGCAAAGCCAGCCACTTAAGGCCGCTAAAAAAGAATTGGGTAAGGAGATATAAAGGTCGAAAGCCTCTTTTCTCATCTTTAAGGCCATAGTTATTTCCCGGAATTTTCCTCCCTTTATTACTCTTATTTTATCAACCGCAGGATGAACTTCCCAAAGTTCCGCCAAATACCTCCGTGTCATTATTTGAATGGAAACACCCGAAAGGTTTTCCTTAAGGAGCTCGACCAGGGGAAAAGCCATCACCGCATCACCTAACCAATTTGGCGAACGTATTAAGATCCTCATCTTATGTTGACAGCTTTTAAAGCTTAATCTAAAAAAAAACTTTATGGAAGTCGGGCAATGAACGTTAGGATTATGCACATAAATAGCGAGAGGACATGGAGAGGTGGAGAAAATCAAATGAAACTTCTGATAAATGGTCTGTGGGAAAAAGGAATAACCTCCCTTTTAGTAGCTCCTTTAAACTCCCATATTGCTCAAAAGGCAAGAGACTTTAAGGCTCACAAAATTTTCTTCGAAAACATGAGAGGGGAAATTGACGTTTTGTTAGCTTTTAAATTGGCTAAAATTGTAGATGAGTATAAGATAAATATTCTACATGCTCACACTTCGCACGCCCATACTTTAGCTTTTTTAGTAAAATTAATTTCACGCTATAAACCCAAAATAGTAGTCACAAGGCGCGTTGATTTTTATCCCTATCGTAGGAAAAATCTTTTGAATATATTGAACAGAATAAAATACATAAAAGGTGCAGATCATTATATAGCTATTTCAAACAAAATAAAACAAATATTGATTGAGTGTGGAATTCCAGAGAATAAAGTTACTGTAGTTTATAGTGGTATTGATCCAGAACGTGTAACTGGAGGAAATGGCAAATTCTTTTTGAAGACTTATAAAAAAAACAACGAATTCATAATTGGGAATATCTCCTACTTTGCTGACCATAAAGCTCATGAGGATTTAATAAAGGCGACAAAAATAGTGAAAGAAAATGGTTATAAGGTGAAATTATTTTTGGCAGGATATGGGGAGAGGGAAAAATTTTTAAAAAAGTTAGTGGAAGAGATTGGTCTTGAGAAAGACGTGATATTTTTGGGTTTTGTGGAAAACGTGAAGGATCTTTTAGCTTTTTTTGACCTTTTTGTTGTAAGTAGTAGAGAAGAGGGACTTTGTAGTTCGATCATTGATGCTTTCTTTGCTGGCTGTCCGGTGGTGGCTACCGATGCTGGGGGTATCCCAGAGCTCGTTAAAAATGGGGAGACGGGGGTTTTAGTTTGTAAGGGTGATCCTTTTTCTTTGGCAAATGGCATCGTGTGGGCTATGGAGAATCCGCATCTGATGAAAGAGATGGCCGAAAGGGCGAAGGAATTTGCCTATGAGCGTTTTACCGCTGAGAAGATGGTGGAAGGCAATTTAGAAGTTTATAAAAAACTTCTTTTTTATAATCGATAATTCCCCTTCAGGGAATTTTATTGAAAAAACCGTAGTTTTGTAATAATATATTCATAGAATTTTTCATTTTTTAGTTTTAAAAAGGAGGGAGATATATGAAAAAGAGAGGGTGGAGTTGTGGATTTTTGATAGTTCTTTTGTGGGTGTTCGTATTTTTTGCTGTTTATGGATCGTCAGAAGAAAAAAAAGCTGAAAAAGGGGAGGAAAGGGATTTTACAATTTTAAGCGAGTACAATATGGTAGTAGTTGGTATGGATAAAAAGGAATGGGAGTTTGACATAAAAGTTCAGAACTTGGGTAATAGAGAGGAGGAAATTTTATTAAAAGTAGAAGCGCCTCCAGGTTGGAAAGCAGCTCTCTATAAGAAATGGGATGGTTTCCGAGTAAAAGGGGTAAAACTTGGTAAGGAAGAGGGTGATAAATCGGTACTTTTGGCTTTGAAGATAAATGCTCCTGAGAAAGGTGTTAAAGAAGGGGTGGAGTATGTTTTCCGAATAAGCGGTTGGACGAAGGACGAGGCTATTAGTCGTACTTTAGACTTTATCATGAGTTTTGAAAAAGGGGTAAAACCCACTGAGGCTAAGGGTTTGAGTTTGAAAGCTGAATATCCTTCCGTAAGGGGGGCAGCAGGGGATAAGTTTGAATTTATTATAGAAGTTAAGAACGATACTGATAAAGCTAGGATTTTTGAGCTTTTAACGGAAGCGCCTTCGGGATGGGCTGCATATTGTACGCCGCGATGGGAGGAAGAAAAGAAGATTTCGGCCATTAAAGTAGATGCAAAGGGTTCGGAATGGATAAAAGTATTTTTGGTTCCACCGCCAATGGTTACAACAGGGGAATATCCTGCGAGGTTGATTGCAAAATCCGAAATCGATCAAGTTCCTATAGATCTCAAAGCGGTGATAATTGGTACTTATGAACTCAAACTGGGCAGTGAGGCGGAGGTTTTGGGAACAGGAGAGAGTAGAAACATAAAAGCCATAGCCGGAAAGGAGAAACATTACACCCTTTATGTATGGAATGAAGGGTCTGCGCCTATTACTGATGTTAACTTTTATGTAATCCAGAAGCCAAAGGATTGGGAAATAAGTTTTGAACCGAAAAAGATCCCATCCCTTAATCCCCTTACTTTAAAAGCTCCTGAATTTCAAAAAATTGACGTTAAGATAAAACCAAAAGACAAGGCCATACCAGGTGATTACCTGGTGATGATTTCAGCCATAGGAAAGGAAGCTAAGGCGGAAATGGAGCTTAGAGTAACGGTTGGGAAGCCGAGTATTTGGGGGTGGATTGGAATAGGGATAGTTATAGGAGTTATTGCGGTTTTGGTTTTGGTGTTTGTTAAATTAGGGCGGAGATAAGATGGAGTACATAGTTGAGGCTAAGGGACTTCATAAATATTACAACACTGTAAAAGCAGTAAATGGATTAAACCTACATATAAGAAAAGGCGAGATTTACGGCCTCTTAGGACCAAATGGGGCGGGAAAGACTACCACTATACTTCTTCTTTTAGGTCTGACGGAACCCACCTCAGGGGAAATTCGAGTGTGTGGTTTTGATCCGAGAAAAGAGCCCTTAAGGGTCAAGCGCCTTATCGGATATTTGCCCGAAAACATGGGATTTTATGAGGACCTTACGGCTTGGGAAAACCTCTATTATATAGCTCAGCTTAACGGTCTAAAGGGGCAAGAGGCAGAAGGGAGGATTAAAGAGGCGCTTTACGAGGTAGGGCTTGAGGAAGTGGCGCATCGGCAGGTAAAGACGTTTTCCAAAGGCATGAAGCAAAGACTGGGAATAGCGGAAGTGATGTTCAAAGATCCCCAGTTGGCCATATTGGACGAGCCTACTTCCGGTATAGACCCTGAGGGAGCACATCAGATACTGGAGCTTATCCAAAAGATGAACCGGGAAAAGGGAATGACCATTCTGTTGTCTTCCCATCTGTTGTACCAGGTTCAAAAGATTTGTCATAGGGTGGGTATAATAAGCAAGGGGCAGATTGTAGCTGAGGGGACACTCGATGAGCTAAGAATAAAGACCCTCACTGAGGGTAAGTTTCAATTTAAAGTGAAAGTTAAACCTCTTAGTGAGAATTTGATAGAAGAGCTAAGGAAAAGCAAGGAAATTACAGATCTGCGAAAACAAGAGGAATTTTTAATCATTACCTCCGAAAGTGACATACGTTCGGAAATAGCGAAGAGGATTTTAGATCGTGGATTTGAGCTTATTGAGCTGAGGGGTATGGATTATACACTTGAGGAGATATACCTACGGTATTTCCAGGAGGTTTGAATGGGAGGGCTTTGGGTTGTTTTTTGGAAAGAGTTAAACGAAAACTTCTCAAGCCGTCGTTTTCTCATAATGTTCTTTATCATATGTTTTGTGGCAATAGCGTCAAGTTATCTCTCGGCTCAAAATCTGAGTGCCATTCTTGAACAATATCCCACTGAGTTCGTCTTCCTGAGGCTTTTTGTTACGCCTGCGGAAAGTTTTCCCTCTTTTGCTTCTTTTTTGATGTTTTTTGCCCCTTTGTTAGGGGTCATATTCGGCTTTGATGCTATAAATAGTGAGTTTTCGCGTAAAACGGTGAGTAGAATCCTTGCACAACCATTGCATAGGGATTCTTGGATAAACGGTAAGTTCTTGGCCTCTTTTGTGACTTTGGCAATTATGTTGACCAGCATCACCGTTCTCATTATAGGACTTGGGATTGCCCTTTTGGGATTTCCTCCGGAGATAGGGGAATTAGGTAGAATTGGCTTATTTTTGGGCATAAGTATTATCTATGTGGGCTTTTGGTTAGCTTTAGGAGTACTTTTTTCAATCCTTTTCGATCGGACGGTTAGTTCAGCCCTTGCGTCAATAGCCGTATGGATTTTCTTCTCTTTCTTTATGTATATGTTAGCCGGGGTGATAGCTGATAGGCTTGTGCCACTAGGACCGAAGGCTTCGATGGAGGCATGGGTTAAACATTCATACATTAAAGAGGTAGTTTTAAAATTCTCACCCACCACCGTTTTTAACGAGACCATAAGCGCCATACTTATCCCTACTTACAAAGGTGTAGGTATAATTGCCCTTTTGTCAGGAGAGGAAATTCCAACAAGTCCTTTAAGCATTGGGCAGAGTTTACTTGTCGTCTGGCCTCAGTTAACCATCCTTATTGCAATGGCACTTATATGCTTTGCCATTTCTTATGCTGCCTTTATGAGAAGGGAAATTAGAACTTAAAAATGTCCTTTTTGAAGTTAAAAAAAATAATATTTGGCATATGGGCTTTAGTTACGTTTATTTTTGTGCCTTTTACTGTATTTTCGTTGGAATTTTTGCGACTGAATCTCGATAATGGTTTAAAGGTAATAATTGCAGAGAGGTATAGGAGAAATCTTGTTGCTTGTCAAATTTGGGTTAAAGTAGGAAGTGCCTACGAAAGAGAAGGAGAATACGGTATATCTCATTTTATCGAACATATGATTTTTAAACCAACTCTAAATTATCCTGAAGGAGTTGCTTCGATAGTGGAATCTTTCGGAGGTACAATTAATGCCTTTACTTTTCTTGAATATACTGTTTATCACTTCGTTGTTATAAAGGAAGGCTTTGAAGAGTCCTTTAAAGCCCTCGCGGATTCCGTTTTGAACCCCCTTTTTTCAGAATCTGAGCTTGAAAAAGAAAGACTAGTGATCCTTGAGGAGATAAAGAGAAAATATGATGATCCACAGAAGAGGTTTTTCTTGAGATTATGGAATGAGGCTTTTTTGGATCATCCTTATGGACGTCCGGTGATAGGATTTGAGGAGACCGTAAGTGCCTTTAAAAAGGAGGACCTAATAAGGTTTCACCAGAGATGGTATGTGCCGTCGCGTATGAGCGTGGTAATAGTTGGTGATGTTGATCATTCTGAGGTTCTTAGGCTTGTAAAGGAGGCATTCGGGCACTTGAAGGAACAGAAAAAGCTGGAGGAGCCGGCGATATCCTTTTCTTTTAAGCCTCAAACAAAAGAGGTGCGAGTTTTTTACGAAATGGGTTCGGAGAGGGAATTTTTAACTTTAGCATGGAGAATTCCTGGGATAAGTTCGCCTTTAAACGAGGCCTTTGATCTCATATCCGAGGTTCTCGGAGGGGGAAGGGCTTCGCGTTTGGTTAAGGCCTTGAAGGAAGAAGGTAAGCTTGTGATCTCCTTGGAGACGAATTCCGTTAGGTTAGGGCAGGGGGGGTTGTTCTTGATAAAGATGGTTCCACGGACTGGAGATTATACCCAATTGATCGAGGAGATTGCAAAGGTTTTAAAAAAGGCTTTGCTTGAGGGTTTTTCGGAAGAGGAAGTGGATAGGGCCAAAAAGGCTTTTTTGGCTTCTTCTTCTTATCAAAAAGAAAGTTTTGAGGATGAAGCCTTACAATTGGGATTTTTTGAGACCATGTTTGGAAATGCTAAAGAGGCGTATTCTTATTTGGAAAAAATAAAGGGTTTGTCTGAAAGGGAATTGCGGAAGGTTCTTTCTGAGGTTTTGGCTTATCCTCCTGTAGTGGGGTTTTTAGGTCCAAAGAGACTTGAGATAAGTTTTGAAAAAAGCATAAGGGAGCTTTTTAGCCCTATTAAAAAGGTGGATTTCCCAAATGGGGTCAGACTAATTTTTGTGGAAGATCATTCTCTTCCGATTGTAGCCATAAATGTGGCCTTTCCTGGGGGATCCCTCTATGAGTCCAGGGAAAAGGCGGGTTTAAGTCGAGTTTTGGCGAATTCCATAACCCGGGGCACTAAAAAGCGTTCTTCTATTAAAGTGGCTGAAGAACTTGAAAGAATGGGGGCAATACTTGAAGGGTTTTCGACGAGGGAGAGTTTGGGGTTAAAAGGTAAGGTTCTTTCCTCGGATTTTCCAAGGTTTCTTGACCTTATAGAGGAAATTTTGAAATACCCCGCTTTTTCGGAGGATCAAATTGAAAAAACCAAAGCCGAACAGCTTGAGGCTTTAAAAAGACAGAAAGAGACATTAACGCTGTGGACTCTGCTGAACTTTCGATCGGAGTTTTTTGGCGATCATCCCTATGGATTCAACCCCTTAGGTTCTTCCGAGACCCTTCTTAACATATCGCGAAAAGACGTTATCAGATACTGGAGGAACCTATTTGACCCTTCAAGGATGCTCATAGTTGTGGTCGGAGATATAGATTGGTTTTATCTTCAAAAGCTTATGTTTGAAAAGTTTGGGAAATTGCGAACGAAGAAAAAAGTATCGTTTGAAATTCCTAAGCCCGTTTTTAAAGGTCCTTTTTGTAAAGAGCTCAAAAGAGAGGGTATAAACCAATCTCATCTTATAATAGGAAGCCTCGGCCCGAGTTTTGGGGCTCCTGAGTTTTATCCTTTTAAGGTGTTTTCAGCTCTTCTTGAAGGCCAAGGGGGGAAGGTCTTTAAGCGCTTAAGGGAAGATTTAGCTTTGGGTTATGATGTGTTCTTTTTTTATACTTCCCATAAAAAAGCGGGATTATGGGGGACTTATGTGGCCACAAGCCCCAATAGGGTGAAAGAGGCGATTGAGGCTTTACAAGGTTTGTTTTCTGATCTTCGTTTTATAAATGAAGAGGAAATAGAGAAGGCTAAAAACTATCTTCTTGGAAACTTAGAGATCTCGCTTCAGGATTACCTTTCCCTTTCTGATGAGCTCGCAAAAGCGGAACTTTTGGGAGTTGGGTCAACTTATGTTCAAGACTTTCAACAGAAAATAAAAGGTGTGAAGCTTGAAGATGTCAGAAGGGTGATAGAACTTTATTGTGATCCCAAGAAAATGTCAATCCTTGTGGTCAATCCTTCCTAAGATTTTTAATGCTTAATTGATTCCAGCAGATAAAATCCCATCGTTCCAAACAAGATAATAGGTCCCCACGCAGAAAGCCAGGGATAAAGGATTCCTCCCTTCCCTAAGGTGAGGGAGAAGGTTAAGGTAACATAATATAGAGCCCCCACAAAAGCACTTAAAGCTATACTTTGAGGCATTCTTCCCTCGCGCCTTTTACCGAGTAAAAGCGAAAGAGGAACCCCGATCATTACCAAAACTAAGGGGCTCAAAGGATAGGAGAATCTTAAATAAAATGCTATGAGATAATCCCTTCCTTCTAGGCCTTCTTTCATTATTTCACGGACATACCTATAAAGCTCTTTGAAACGCATCTCTTCGGGTTCCTTCATTCCTTGGGTAAAATCCTCTAAACTTACGGGAAGCTTTAAGTTTATTACGTTTAATTTGGAAATGGTGATACCGGAAGGCTCGAATTGCGATATCTTAACCCCCTTAAGTTCCCATATTCCTTCTTTCCATAAAGCCCTTTCGGCATCGATTCTCTTATAAATTTTCCAGGGATCCCCTATAAAAAGAACCGTTAATCCTTGGATTTCTTTCTCTCTAACCATTTTTGCATTAAATATTAGTCCATTTTCCTTTAACCATACCCTTTCTGCTTCAAAGGAAGCCTTCTTTTTTAAGCCCTTTACCTTTGTGTCCCAAAGGATTTCCGATTGCTCCTTTAGGGGTGGACTTACGAATTCAGAGCCTATAAAAGATAAAAACGAGAAGAAGATAGCTACTGCCAAATACGGTAAAAAGATCCTATAATCGCTTATTCCGCTTATTTTCATAGCAAGAATTTCTTTCCTTTTTGACATGATCCCTATTGAGATAATAGTGGCCACCAATACTGAAAAGGGCAAAAACTGAAAAAGGAACACCGGAAGCTTCATTCCCAAAAAAAGGCCCAGAACCTTTACCGAAACGCCTTTTTCAATTATCGTCTCTATTCGTTCAAGGGCTTCAATAGAAAGGAAGATTATAACGAAAGTTAGAAGAGAAAATAGAAAAACTTTTAAAAATTCCTTAAATATATATTTTTCAATTATCTTCATCTCGATTTTTTAATAACTTCAAACCCATGTTCAAGTATTTCCAAAAATTTAACTGGAGATTCGGTTTGAGATTTTCGAAAAAGATATATTCCTATAAAAGCAATTACAATATTGGAAAGCCAAGCGCCCATCCACGGTGGAATTAAACCTGCTGAAACTAAAGCTTTTCCTTGGAGAAATAACATATAATATAAAATTATCGCAAATAGACTTAACACCAATCCAAAAGACCTACCACTTCGCGTTCTTTGTGTGCCAAGCCCAAGACCCAAAAGCCCTACTACAAATGCCGAGAAGGGAAGGGCAAATTTGAAATGTAACTCCACAAGTTGGGGCCTTGGATCTTTCCCTTCTCTAATCTTCGTCTTTATCTTTTCCTTAAGGTCCTTTATGGAAAGTTCCTTTTCCAAGAGTTTAAGCTGGGCTTTTTTTTCCACTTCCTTTATGACTTCTTCTGGTGAGAAACGAAAAACATAACTCTTAAACCGCATAACGGAATAAGTTTTTCGATCTTCCTGATGAAGTTCCCCGTTTTCGAGATGAAAAATAAGAGAGCCTTTCTCTTCTCTTTCAATCCAACCTTTTTGCGCCAAAATAAAGCTTTTGGATTCGCTTTTCCTTTCATCAAAGATTATGACGTTTTTTAAAATTCCATCTTTATCAATTTCATTCACATAGAGTATCACTTTGGGGAAAATAGAATAAAATGCCCTTTCTTTGGCTCTCGGTTTAAATGACTCTTCTGCTACCTTTATTAGCTTGTCTTTAAACGTTTTCATAGAAAAAGGCACAATATAAAAAGTTAAGAATCCGGTTATAATTGCTCCAAAAAAACAGAAAAATAAAGTAGGCTTAATTAAAGATGTGATAGATATTCCACATGTTTTAAGTGCTAAAAGCTCTTTATCAGCACTCATACGACTTAAAGTAATAAGTACACCAAAAAGAATTGCCATGGGTATTATATAAAGCAAAAACGAAGGTAATAGCAATATGATAAGTTCAAAAGTATGAACAATCGATATCCCTCTATCGAGAAGCATATCAATAACACGGAAAAATCTTCCACCTAGAATAGCGAATACGAATAATAATATCCCTAATATCCAATATTGAAGAGCTTCCTTTAAAAAATGTCTTTCTATGATCATTGCATCCTTAAAGAAATCACTTTAGAGATACCTGGTATTTCCATTGTTATTCCGTATACATATTGGGCTTCCTCGATGGTCTTAGGTTGATGAGTTACTAATATAAATTGGCATTGGTCCTTTAATTCTGTTAGTAAGCCCAAAAATCTCTCTATATTCATTTCATCGAGTGAAGAATCCACTTCGTCCATAATGCAGAAAGGGGCGGGGTTGAGGAAGAAAAGAGAGAGGATAAAGGCTATCGAGGCCATACTCTTTTCGCCTCCTGAAAGAAGCTCGATGCTTTTTAACCGCTTCCCCTTGGGTTCTATGAGAATTTTCACCAAAGGTTCCGAACTTTCCTGAAGGATAAGATCCCCTTTGCCTCCTTCGAATAATTTGCCGACCAAATCCCTAAATATTTCCTTTACTCGTTCAAAGGTTTCTCGAAAGACCTCTTGACTCCTTTCCCTCATTTCTTCCAAGGAATCTTCCAGATTTCTAAGGGAACGTTCAAGATCCGCTTTTTGCGTCTGAAGGAATTGAAGCCTGGCCTTTACTTCCTCATACTCCTCAATTGCGCCCAAAAAAACTTCACCTAATTTCTCAAGATCCATTTTAATTTCTCTTTTTATCTCTTCATGATTAGGAGGCAAAGGTTTTCTGGAGAGGATTTCCTTTGCCTCTTCGGGTTCAACCTTATAGTTTTCTCTTAGAATATCTATAAAATGTTCCATCTGAACTTTTAGGGTTTCTTCGTTTATTTTTAATTGGGAGAGTTTGCTTTTTATATGTTCTCTTTTTTCTTGAAGGTTTTGGAGACTTTTTTCGATTTTCTTTAAAATCTTAGTTTTGTCTCTTTCTTTTTCTTTTAATTCAAAGAGTTGATTTGATAAGGCTTTTATTCCGGCTTGGGTGTTTTCGAGTAATCCTTTAGTTGTGGTTTCCTCTTTCTCAAGTTCTTTTAATCTTTCCTGTGCTTTTTCTAATTCATTTTTAAAAATTTCCATTTCGGTGTGTGTCTTTTTTATTCTAGACGAGAGTTCTTCCAGTAAGTCCTTTTTTCTTTCAAGTCTCTCTTTTAAAGTGGCTATTTCGATTTTTAAGAAGTTTCTTCTTTCCTCAATTTTTCTTCTTTCTGTGTCAATGTTTTTTGCCTGAATTTCGCTATGTTCGTAATCGGCCTTTATTTTGTTATATTTTTCTTGGATATTCTTTAGTTTCTCGTCATTTTCTTTTATTGTTTTTTGCCACATGGTTTTTTGTTCTTTTATTTCCTCTAATTCGGCAAAAAGAGCTTCTCTTTTACGTTTAAGTAGATCGTATTTCCCTTGTATTTCTTTTTGTACGGATTCTATTTCATTGAGTTCTTTTTTAAGATTCTTAATAGTATCTTCTACTTCGTTTATTTTTTTCTTGAGGATTTCTTCTTCCTTTTTTAAATTGGTCATTTCCATTTCGATGATGGCCTTTTTTTCTGAAAGATCCTTCAGATTCTTAGTGATCTCTTTAAGTAAGTTTTTCCTTTCGAGGATGCCAAAAGTTCTCTTCGGCCAGATAAAACCTCGATGGTCTAAGAATAATCCTTCTGGGGTAACGTACTCCTTTTCGGGTTCTAAATTTGAAGGGAGTTCTTTTACCAATTCCACATTTCGAAAGAGCGCGCTTAAAATTTCCTCTTTTTCCTTAGCCTTTATCCCTTTTAAGATTTCCTTTTCCTCTGAAAGGTTTTGGCGAGGTAAAAGGAGAGGTATCTCTCCTTGGGTTTTTTCGATCACCTCCAAGGCTTCCTTTAAGTTTTCCACTAATAAAGCTTTTATTCCTTCTCCGAGGACTGCTTCTATTGCCTTTTCATATCCGGGTTCGGCTTCTAAAAGATCTCCCAAGCTTTTAACGGGTTTAAGGCCAAAACGTTGAGGGTTTTCTAAGATGGCTTTTACTTCTTGGGAGTATCCTTCTAAAGGAGTTTGGAAGTTTTTCAAGGTTTCTTCCTGAAATTTAAGGGCCTTTATTTCTCCTAAGATTTGTGAAAACTCCTGGTTTTTTAAATAAATCCTTTCTTCCAATTCTTTTTGATTTTCATAAAGCGAATGAATCATATTTTCTTCGTTTTTTAACTGGGTAAGGAGTATTTCTTTTTTTGATTCAATTTGAGTAGATTCCTTTTCTGATTTTTCTATAATTTGCGACAATTCTGCGATTTCCTTTGTCAATTTTGATTCCTTTATCTCCAACAGGAAAATTTTTTCTTCTGCTTCCTTTAAGGAATTTGACAAACGTACTTTCGAAGCTTCAAGTTCGAGGATTTCTTTTCTTAAGAGGTTTCTTTTTTCGTTAAGTTCCCTACGTTTCGGTTCTAGGTCCTTTAACCGTTTTTCGGTTTCGATTAAAAAGCCTTCCTTATCCCTTAACTCACTTTCCATATGGTGGATTTCGTTTAGGATCTTCTCTTTACGTTGTTCAAATTCGATGAGGTTTTTTTCAGTTTCTTCCAATTTCTTTTCAAGACTCACAATTTGGTCTTTTTTATTTTTCCTTTCTAAAAGCACAGATCTCAACCTTTCCTCCTCTTTCTCCCTTTTTCCTTCCAAGATGAGGATCCGTTTTTCTAAGGCTTGAAGCTCTTCGGTTAAAGAAAGAAGCTCTTCACGATCTTGAGTAACTTCAATTTCAAGTTGAGTTTTTTGTTTTTCGATTTCAAAAAGCTCACTCTGTAAGACATTTTCGTTCTCTAAAATTAGAGCGAGCTCCTCTTCGAGTTTTAGCAAATTTAAAGTAATTTCTTTAATTTCTATCTCTTTGAGCCTTTCTCTCAAAACTTTAAAACGTTTAGCCTTTGAGGCTTCTTCTTTGAGGGATTCGGCTTCTCTTTGGACTTCTTCCAAAAGGGGCAAAAGTTTGTCTAAGTTTCTTTGGGTTTCTTCGATTTTTTTTAAGGTTTCTTTTTCCCTTTCGTGGACCCGGCTTATTCCAGCTGCCTCTTCGATCAAAAGCCTGATCTGTTGAGGGGATGCGGTTATTAGGGCTTCTATTTCGCCTTGGGGTATTACCGCATAGGTGTTTGTACCTAGTCCCGTCCCTAAGAAAATGTCCCTTATATCCTTTAAGCGACATGGTTTTCGGTTGAGAAGGTATTCGCTTACTCCAGAGCGATAAAGTCTTCTTGTAATTCTTAACTCCTCTTGGTCTTGGGTTTCAAAAACCAAAGAGACTTCAGCCATGTGTGAAGATTTTAGGGTTTCGGTTCCGTTGAATATGACGTCTTCCATTTGTTTGGACCGCAGAAGGGAAGGTCTCATTTCGCCAAGTGCCCAGAGGACGGCATCCACAACGTTTGATTTACCACAGCCGTTAGGTCCGACGATTACACTTAAACCAGAAGGCGGAAAAAGGAGGGTACAGCGGTCATGAAAGGACTTGAAACCGAAAAGCTCGACGGCCTTAAGATACATCCCTTTTCTTGGCCCATTCAAGAGCTCTTTTAATCCGCTCAACGCATTCATCTTTTCCCAATATCTGCATTATCTCAAATAAACCTGGACTTACCGTTTTGCCCGTTAATGCAAGCCTTATGGCTTGGCCAGCTTCTCGTGTTTTAATGCTCACATAGGTACTCACCCTTCTGAAGATCTCTTCTAAAGTTGAGGGTGTGAAAAGTTGGAGGTTTTTTAGATCTTTAAGAAAAGCCTCAAGAAAGTCGATGCCTTGGGAGGTGAAGAACTTTTTGACTCCTTCTCCGTCATACGAGGATGGTCTTATGAAATAAAATGTGGCCTGTTCGGCCATTTCTTTAAGGGTGCGGGATCTGGGTTGTAGGGTTTTAACGATCTCCTCTAAAGTTTGATCCAACTGCACCTTTATCCCCAATTTTTCCAAAAAGGGTAAAAGCCTTTTGGCTATTTCTTCTGAGGGAAGGGTCTTTAGGTAATGAGAATTGAGCCAAAGAAGTTTTTCCATGTCAAATATTGCGGGTGAAAGGCTTACATTATCAAGGGAGAACTTTTCGATCAATTCTTCCAACGAAAAGATCTCTTGATCGCCAAAGGACCATCCTAAACGCGCAAGATAATTGACCATGGATTCCGGTAGAAAGCCCATTTCTTTATAAGCATTAAGGGCAGTTGCCCCATGGCGTTTGCTAAGCCGAGTCCTATCGCTTCCAAGTATAAGCGGCACGTGAGCGAATTTAGGGGGTTCGAATCCTAAAGCCTCGTAAAGAAGGAGCTGTTTTGGGGTATTGTTGAGGTGATCGTCTCCCCTTATCACGTGGGTTATGCCCATAGATACATCATCCACCACTACCGAAAAGTTATAGGTGGGAGTTCCGTCCGATCGGAGGATTATAAGGTCGTCAAGTTCCTCGTTTTTAAAGATAACCTTTCCTCTCAAAAGATCTTCCACTACTGTAACTCCTTCATGAGGGGCCTTAAACCGTATAGCAAAGGGCCTATTTGAAGATTCCTTCCTTTCACGACATCTCCCATCGTATTTAGGTTTTCGCCCCTCTTGTACGGCCTTTTTTCTCATCTCTTCCAATTCCTCAGGTGTACAATAACACCTGTAGGCCTTTCCCTCTTCGAGGAGTCGAAAGGCATATTGCCGGTAAATTTCCATTCTTTCGCTTTGAAAATAAGGCCCTTCGTCCCATTTAAGTCCAAGCCAAAGAAGTCCTTCCAAGATGTCCTTAAGGTATTCTTCTTTTGACCTTTCCCTATCGGTGTCTTCAATCCTCAGGATGAACTTCCCCCCATGATGTTTGGCAAAAAGCCAATTAAAAAGGGCGGTTCGGGCTCCTCCCACGTGTAAATAACCGGTGGGACTCGGAGCGAAACGCGTTCTAACCTCGCTTATGCCCATATGAAGATGAAGCCTCCTATTGGTAATGTGATTATGAAAAACACTATAAAACTCAAAGCCACCGCCACCAGGGCTTGGATTTTACTTACTCCGTAAACGGTTTCAAGTCCCACCACTTTTATCCATAATCCATAAAGTGAAAACAGAAATCCGATAAGGGGGATCCAGGAAAGAAGATTTACAGCCGAACTATAAGCGGTAATCCTGAAAATTCCTTCGTAAGTGGCAGGTACCTCAAAGACCTTCTTTAAAATAAAAAGCAGAATAGCCGCTCCCAAGAAAGAGAAAAAGAAACTTATCAAAGCCACCAAAAAGAAAAAGGGATTTAAGAAGGTCAACGACTTTAAAATCCCCCAGGTTAAAAAACAAAGGCCAAGATATAAAACAGGCCCTCCATATCCTCCACTCGGAGGCATGATCTTAAAGAATCCCTTGGGCCAGATGAGAATGTCTTTGGTTATACCAAGGAAGCTCTTTAGGAAATTTCGAAGATCGAGTTCTTTAAAAATTTTTCTCATTTTACCTCCTGATCTTTATTTCTTTAAGGATATCACCTTTTAAGTTTAAAAGCTTAAGTGAAGCGATGGAAGTATCAAGTAGGCCTACAGTAGAAGGTCCCTCCTTGGGAAGAGAGGGTGATCCCGGGTTAAAGAGGATGTGTTGTTTTTCTTTTAACTCGGGTTTATGAGTATGACCGTAAATTAAGATAAGGGGGGCATAGGCATCTATAAATTTCAAGGAGTTTTCGTTAAGCTCGTGAACCACAAAAATGGTTAGACCGTCAATGAAAAAGACCAAAAAAGGATTCATCAAAGGAAACCTTATTAAAAGTTGATCCACTTCAGCATCACAATTGCCTTTTGCGAAAAAGATGGGAATTTTTTCTTCGTTTAAAGCCTGAGCCAACCTCTTGGGCTCATATCCTTCGGGCAAGGGGTTTCTTGGTCCGTGGTAAAGGACATCTCCTGCATGCAGGATAAGGTCCACTTCTTTGAACACTTTTTCCCGCAGAAGCTCCCAAGCACTTAGGGAGCCATGGGTATCGCTTACAATACCGATTTTCACTTCTTTAATAACTCCAGAAGAGTCTTATCGAAATTTTGAGCTACCTGAGGGTCCTTAAAAGTTAAAATTTTCATGGAGCCTTTACTTCCAGGATAAAATACCTCTTTTGCCCTTTAGGAACCTTTACCTCCACTTCATCCCCCTCTCTCTTTCCTATAAGGGCTCTTCCCACAGGAGAATGAACTGAAATCTTACCCTTCGAGGGATCAGCTTCCTCACCTCCCACAAGCTGATATTCCAAGATATCACCTGTCTCAAGATCCTCAAGCTTTACGCAACAGCCAAAAACGACCCTCCCGTCCTCGGGAATCCCTTCGACTACAAAAGCCCTGGCTAATTTATCTTCAAGCTCCTTTATCTTTGATTCGATAAAGGCTTGCTTTTCCTTTGCTGCGTGATATTCGGCATTCTCGGAAAGATCGCCAAAAGCCCTAGCCCTTTCTATTTCCGCTATTATCTTTGGTCTTTCTTGCCTCTTTAGCCTCTCAAGCTCTCGCTTTAAGGCCTCATAGCCTTCTCTGGTCATGGGAATCTGTTCCCTCACTCCCTCACCTCCCGTTTCTCCGAGCTCTACTTGAAAAAAAATTTAACACTTATCCCTTTTCTTTTCAAAATTCTTCACATCCTTGAATTTTGGACTATAATATTTAAATGATGGTTAAAAAATTTTTGATAGGATGGATTTGCCTATTTACTTCTTTTTTTATTATATATCCCTTTAAGGCCTTTCCTCAAGAGGAACTGAAGGGGCCATTTAAAATGGAGGGAGAGGTTCTATTTACTCAGAAAGGGAGGTTTGTCCTCTCAAAAGAAGTAAAGGTAAAAAGCCTCGAGGGAAAAGAGTTAACTATCGAAAGCCTTCAAGCAGCAAGACTAATTAAGATTTACTTAGATCACCAAGGTAAAATAAGGGAGGTAATAATCCTAGGATGGGAGATATAAAGTTAAGAAAAACCTTTTTTCAATGCGCCCTTTTGAGCCTTATCGTTTTCGCGCTTTTTTCTTTTAAAACAGAACCTTCAATGTCACAGCAAATGTCAGACTATTGTTATATTCCTCCCTCCACCCCAGCTCAAGAAGTAAAACCAAACGTTCTTTTTGTGGTAGATTTTTCAGGTTCAATGCAATTCCCGACCTATGTGCCTTGTACTTTCGGTGGATATACTCAACAAAATGTAGCCAAGTGCGGAACAAATAATGCTTCTTACAATAGTACTCAGACATATTGGGGATATTTTGACCCTGATAAATGTTATAAGTCAACACCGCAAGGTTTTGAAGAGACGTCTTGCAATTGCTCAAGAAACATACAAAATATGAGTTCTTCTTGTATTTCGGGAAATCTCCTTAATTGGGTTACTACTACAAGGATAGATGCGGCAAGAAAGGTATTGACAGGTGGGAAAGCACCACAGGAAGGTGCTGATAAAGGAAGATTAATTAGTGAAGGAGCACGATATATAATTAATGACTCTACAAGTGGATGTCAATTTACCATCACTGCCAATCAGCCTGATTCAAGGAAGATAACAATTTCAGATTTGCCGGAGCGGAGTTGTTCAATTAAAATCAACAACATAGATATAAAAATAAATCTTCCTCGAGATGCTCAAGTTAAGGGTATTATTCATGAAATATGTGACGTTTCTGACTTAAATGGCCAGATAAATGAGAAATGTAAAGCAATTATTGAGTTTATGATATTTGCGTCTAACGATAGGGAAGGGGAAATTTTAGTTGGTAAAAATGCAACTATTTCCAATTTGATAAGCGCCATTAATAATGCTCAACCTTATTGGGGAACTCCAACTGGTGAAGCCTTATGGGAGGCTTATGATTATTATAAACAGAGTAATGACCACCCTTATGAAGCTAATACGCCCCATATAGGTCGAGGCAATGTGAATAAGGATCCTTATTATGACAGAATTGGGAATAAAGACGTTCCTGTATGGTGTAGAAAAGGTTTTGCCCTTTTGATTTCAGATGGAGCGTGGAATGGAAATGTTGATCCTGTTATCCCGGCAAGGGTGATGGCGACAACGGATTTAAGGGAGGATTTGGAAGGTATACAATCGGTAATAACCTATGTGATTTACGCCTGGGGTGATTTGGATAATACAGCAAGGCTTGAGGGACAGCGGGCAATGATCACAACCGCTATTTTTGGAGGTTTTGAAGATTATGATAATAACAAATGGCCTTATCCATTTGTCTCTTATGAAGAAAATGCTCAAGGGACATGTAACTATGGTGGAGATTCAACCCGACGTTCGAATATAAGTGACAATGCTACTACATATTGCAATAGCAGAGGTGTCTCTTATCCACTTTCGAAATGTAACCCTAACGGAAATTGGAATAACCTTTGTGCGGAATGGGATACTGTATCTAATTCACCGAAAGACGGATTGCCTTACAATTATTATGAAGCAAATGATATAGAAAGTCTTAGAGCAGCCATTCTCAATGCCCTTTATGACATACTGCGAAGGGCTTCTTCCCAAGCGGCAGTTGCCTGCCTTACTTCAAGAAGCAGCCTTTCGAGCATCGTAGTTCAGCCTTATTATTTCCCCAAGTTTCAAAGTCAAAAAGGAGAAAGGTCATGGTTAGGGTTTCTTAAGGCCCTCTGGATCGATGCAAGACTTCAATTAAGGGAGGATACATTTACCAATAAAATACTTAACCTGTTGGGAGAGATGTTCGATAAAATCATACAATTTATAACTGGAGCTCAAGGAACAAAGGTGGCAGTTCTTCAGGGAAACGAGCTAACAGATAATACTTCCTGTTCCCTTTACCAGTTTAAAGATATAAATGAAGTTATTGCAGTTTTTGATAGTGGTTGCATACTTGCTGAGAGTAATCCCAATGAAAGGCGGATTTTCTTTAATAGTGGTAATGAAACACTGGATTTTATAAGTAGTGACAGTAATGTGGTAAGTTTATTAAGTGGAATATGGGGGGTTACTTCACAAGAAGCACAATGTATAATTCGCTATCTTAGGGGAGAGAACTTAAGCAATGATCCTCAATGTAGCATATATGATTCCGTTAAAAGGCCAAGGGAGGTTTTGAAAAAGGAAGTATGTATAAGTGGAGATAATGAAATAACTTGGAGACTTGGTGACATCATTTCTTCTACTCCTTCTCTTGTGAGCGAGCAACCTGTTAATATTTATCATTTAAAGTATGGAGATGAATCCTATCGAGAATTTATAAGTTCTCAAATGTATAAAACGAGGCCGACTTTTGTGTTTGTCAGTTCCAATGACGGTATGCTTCATGCCTTTAGGGTAGGTTATCTTAAACCCGGAGAAAATGCGGGAAGTCCAGTTAAACTTGTTAATGCTCCGGGAACAGATGAGTCTAATTTAGTTGGAAAAGAGGAGTGGGCCTTTATTCCTACAAATGCCCTTCCTTATCTGAAGTGGTATGGGACTCCGAATTATTGTCATATTCCAACAGTAGATTATAGAACCCTTGTTGTGGATGCTAAGGTTAATGGTTCTTGGAAGACTTTGCTTATTGGGGCTATGGGATTTGGTGGAAAGGAGATAGGGAGTTTTTCCTCATCGCTGTTTGTCCTTGATGTTACCGATCCTTTAAATCCTCAGCTTTTGTGGGAAAGAAGCTTGGACGATAAAACCCTTACCTTATCAATGCCTGCGGTAGTTAAAGTTCAGGAAAATTGGTATGTGGTTTTAGGCAGTGGCCCCAAGGAACCTGAAGGGAAGAATTTTGTGGAAGTAAAAATTTATTTCTTTGACCTTGGAACGGGGAATAAAGTGGTGGAGATTCCGTTAAAAGAAAATAACAGGTCCCTTATTGCAGCAGTGGGTGACCTTATGCCCGTTGATGTGGACGGGGATTATAGCGATGATGCCATTTATTTTGGAATTTATACCCAGACTTCAGGAGATTTTTACAGGTTGAGGTTGAGAAGTGGAGAGAGTTATAAGGAAATAGGAAGTCTCGGTTCCTCGGATATTACAAAAGCGGTAAGCATTGAGAGACCTATATTTGCCGCTCCGGCCTTTGCTAAGGGATCTGAGGGTAGGTTATGGGTTTATTTAGGAACGGGAAGGTTCCTTTCGGGAGAGGATAAGTTGATAAATTATTCAAATTATCTTGTTGGGTTTAAAGATGGAGCTTGGGATACCAAATATAACCAGACTCCTTTATACCGATTGAACGATTTTCAAAAAACAAACACTATTGAAATCATTTCTACTGTTTTAGGGTATCAAAATGTTTGTATCTGTAACGAATCGGGCTGTAGCCTTCAAAGTGTCGTAAGAGATACTTCCCTCATAAACCCTCAAGTTCCAACTATTCAAGGATGGTATTTTGAGCTTCCCAAGGAAGTTATCATCTCTCAACCGGCTATTTTGGGAAAGACAGTTGAAGCTGTTTCTTATAAGCCCTCTGATGATATTTGTGCATACCTTGGCGAAAGTAATCTTATAAGCCTTTATTACCTTACAGGCACAGCTAACCCAAGACCCGTAGTGCTTTCTCCTTTGGCTACTTCTCCTGCTGGAGAAGGACAAGTTAGAGTAAATCCCAAGATTTCCCTTGGGCCGGGAAGTCCACCCCTTGGTAATCCTTTCCAGGTGCTTGGAGGATCAAGGGGAAGAGAATATGCGAAATTGGTTCAGATTTCGGGAACCCTCCTCAAGATCGAGCAACAGATAGCAGAACCGCTTCGAGGTAGGATCATCCATTGGGTAGAGCGATAAGGGGCATCACCATCTTAGAACTTATGATAGTGGTCCTAATCCTTGGGATTCTGGCGGCACTTGGGATCCCGGGGTTTATAGAGTGGAAAAGAAAGATCGATGTGGAGAACTCTACAAAAGAGCTTTACTCCCTCCTTCAAGAAGCCAAGGCAAAGGCCTTTTCGGAAAAAAGGGTTTGCGGATTAAGATGGGAAAGTGAGGCAGAAAGTAGGAGTTTCCGTTTTTTTTGTGATAGGAATGAAGATGGTGATATTAATGACCAAGCCGATGAACTCATTTTGAGTAAAAACTTTATCGTTTCTTTTAATGAAAACTTTAATGGAAAAGTATGCGCTTTTAATGAAAAGGGTTTTTTTCGAGGTTTAGGGGGAACCTTTTGGGTAAATAATGAAAGGGCAGATTATAATTGTGTATCTGTTTCCCGAACGAGGATAAAATTGGGGAAATATCAAAATGATCAATGTCAACCGAAATAGGAAAGGTTTTACACTTATAGAAGTTTTAGTTTCCCTTGTGCTTTTGGCAATAATTCTCATTGGGAGCCTTTTGGCTTTAAATTTGGTACAGAGGCTTACTTTAAAAAATATCCTCCGAGATGAGGCCTTAGCGATAGCTCAGAGGGTTTTAAAAGGGGAGGAAAGTCCGGGTTCTTTTGTAGTTAGTGTGAGAAATTTTAACGTTTCGTATAATGTGACATTTGAAACTTGTTCGACGAATTCCTCGGATCTTTTAACCAGTCTGAACCTCACCTGTAAAAAGGTCCGAGTAAGTTGGAATGATCCCTATGAGGAGGGACATACTCTTGAGATTAACTCCCTTAGATGATCAAAAAGGGCTCACTTTGCTTGAACTTCTTGTGGCTATCGTGATAATGGTATTGATTACTGCGGCTGCTTTTGCCCTTTATATTTCGGCCTTTAAGCGTTATAAAGAAGAGGCCCGTTCAGCTGAATCCTTCCTTTCAGCAGAAGTAGCCCTGGAAATAATAAGGCGCGATATAGAGCATGCTGGGTGTGGATTGCCTTGGGCTTTGTATGACATAACTTATAACGAAGCAAATAATGCAACCTTTAACGATGCTCCTTCCCGTCCTCCTCGGGCCTTGATAGTTCAAAGAAATCTAGAAGGAGGGGATTACCTGGTAATTAAATCCGTTAGGGCTAAGGATAACGAGGCCACAAGAAAATGGATGATCTACGATGCGGAAAGCCAAAACCTAACATACCTTGGAGAAGAAGCGAGTAATTTTGAAAGTGACGAATGCTTTATTGTGCTTGAAGTTTCAAGCAACTCCTTAAAGCTTTCAAAACTCGGACCAAATTGGTATAAATGCGGAAGTTTTACCCCTGCCTCTTTAGATTTGCCCGGTGCTTTATATCTTGTTTTTGGGGTTTTGGATAATGCCGATAATACTACCCAGGTGAGAATGCCCTTTAACCGAGTCGATTATTTCCTAAAAAGACCGAGCGGAAATTTCCCACAAAAATGTGCTACAACTACCTTTATCCTTTATAGGGCTGAACTAAACCATAGAGATGGTGAGTTTACGGAACAACCTCTTTTGGACTGCGTTAAGGAGTTTAAAGTGGTGACAAAAATAGGCAACCAATGGAACGACGGAAGTTGGACCTTAGGGTCTTCGGCCGAAACGATAAGAAAGGAACTCAAAGAAGTGAGGGTTTTCATTTTGCTTCAAGAAGGGCAAAAACTAGATCATATAGCCTCCCCCGAAAGTATTAACTTAGGGGATAACGAAACGGGAACGGTAACGAGGGTTAATCTAACTCCAGAGGAACGGTATTACCGATGGAGGGTTTTGAAAGTTATTGCCCGACCCTATCTACTTGGAGGATATTAAATGAATATAATGAATAATAGAGGAGTTTCCTTAATTATAGTCCTTATTTTAGGCCTTATTGCTACGTTGTTTGTAGCTTTAATTTATAAATTAACTGCTTCTGGAGCAAAGGTTTCAGGAAATATTATTCGATATGAAACTGCTCTTGAAGCAGCAAAAAGTCATTCTCTAATAGTTCAAAGATTGATTCTTGCTTATTTAGATAGGAATATCAATGAACTTTCAAATAATGACACTATGGTGAATTTACGAAATGATATAGGTTGTTTAATGGCGAAGATAGAAAGACCAACTGAAGAATGGACTAATCAGGCGTATTTATACAGGTGTAATAGTTTGAGTAATGAAATTTCGGGGCAAAAATTTGGTGATGTTGAAAATCACTGGGATATAAAGCTTAAGGTAGGTGATTATGAGGCATTTGCTAAAATAGTTAATACTAAAGTGATACCTGTTTCAGGTAGAAGTGGAGTTGCATTAACTGGGGTTGCTTATTCTAAGTTGAGTCAAGTGGATGTGGAAAGGGTTTATACTATTCATGTTGTTAGTAAAAGTACCAGATTTTTTAGCGGGGAGAGGGCTTGGATCACCTTTGTTTATGCGGTGGGTCCTTCCGATTGATTCGATTGAAAGGTTTTCGGTTTTCTTTCGGCCATTTTAGCAAGTATTATACTTACTTCGTAAAGGGCCAGTAAAGGTCCTGCCATTAGCAGTTGGGTTAATATATCTGGTGGGGTGAGGATTGCAGCGACTAAGAAGATTATTAAAATGGCCAAGTGGCGGTTTCGGGTTAGGGTTTGATGATTTATTACTCCCATTTTGGTTAAAAAGAAAACGAAGACCGGTAGTTCGAAAACCGCCCCAAAGGCCAAAAGAAGGGTAAGGGTAAAACTAAGGTAGTCTTGGATTTTGACCATCGGTTTAATAAACTCAGTGGAAAAACTCATTAAAAACTTCAGACCGAAAGGGAATACCACAAAATAGGCAAAGGCCATTCCAGTTATAAAAAGGCCAATGGCACTGATCATAAAGGGAAAAACGTAACGTTTTTCATGGGCATAAAGACCAGGAGCTACGAACATCCAAGCCTGATAAAGTATGTAAGGTGAGGAAAAAAACAAAGCACAATAGAAGGCGAGTTTAATGTAAACCACAAATGCCTCAGCTGGGTTTGTAAATATCATAGTTGAGCCTTTCGGCAAGCTTTCTATAAGAGGATAAGATAGCAATTGAAATAAATCTTTGGAAAAATACCAACATAAAATAAAAACTCCACCTACAACAATGAGGCATCTGATTAGCCTTTGTCTCAGCTCTTCAAGATGTTCAAGAAAGGGTCTCCTTTCTTCCGGTTCCACTTGATTTTTTCTCCTCCTCTTCTTTTTCTTCAATCAAACGGGATGGCCTTAATTCCTCTTTGACGCTTTCTTCAAGTTCAGTTTTTACTTTCTCCATTTCCTTTACAGCCTTACCTAAGGATTTGGCTATTTCGGGTATCCTTTTGGGACCCAAAAGGATAAGGGCTAAAAGTAAAATCACCACAAGTTCCCCTGTTCCTATACCGAACATTTTCCCCTCCTCAAACACTGAGGACCATCATATCCTCGGCTAATATGAGCTCTCCAGAAAATTCTTCTTGACATTGGGTTATTATGTCGGTTTCATCGCAGGGGGGATAAAAATGGGTAAGAACAAGCTTCTTCGTTTCGGCTTCTTTTGCCACCTTGCCGGCAAGGCTCGGCGTCAAGTGTCCCTGGATTTTTCTTTCGTTGGGGAAAGAACACTCAAGGACAAGAAGATCTGCTGCTTTTCCCATTTCTATTAATTCTGCACAATAGTCCGTATCCCCGGAATAGGCCAAGACTTTACCCTCGTACTCGAACCTTAAACCAATGCTTGAACGAGTATGTTGAAGGGGAAAGGTAACGAAACCTATTCCCAAAAGATCCCTTTTCCCATGGGGTGCTTCTTGGATATGAAGTTTGAAGGAATCAGGTTTAACCCAATGACCGTAAACCTCTTTCAACCTCTCGTAAAACTCCCTCATACCCTTGCCCCCTATTAAGTAAAGCTCTTTTGTACGGGGGGCAAGGCTGTATTTGCAAGCAAAAAAGAAAGGGACAAGATCCGAGGTATGATCGGGGTGAAGGTGAGTCAAAATGATGGCATCAAGGTTCAAGTAACTTGCTCCAAATTGCAGCATCTTCTGAAGGCTACCCGATCCTATGTCAATTAACAAGTTTTTATCTTCAATCCTCAAAAGGGCAGCTGGTGCTCCCCTTTTTAAGGAAGGAACGCCCGTTCCAGAACCTAAGATTATGAGCTCCATTTAAAGGCCCTTGCTAAAAGATAAAGATGGATTTATTATAAGACTTCGGTAGGGACTTATCCAATAGGAAAACGAATGGATTTTTCGGAAAGAGGGTCTTATGTTTTTTGTAATTTTATTCTTAAAGAATTAATTCCTCTCATTCAAAAACAATCTAATCCCAAAGATATTTTCGAATGTATATCCAAATTTCTCGTGGAAGAAGTCCAAGCAAAAGGTAGTCTTTGGATAGGCGTGGATAGTAAGAAGGGATTTTTTATAAAAGGAGTTTATGGAGAAAGGCTTAAAGAACTTAAAGGAACTCCCTGGGATCCCTTTGAGGAGATTAAAGCGAGACTAACGGGAGGAGAGACCGTAATTTTTTCTTCCTTCACCTCCGATCCCGTTTTTTCCAAGACCAAAACCAACGGGTTTTTACTCTTGACACCACTTATTGCAGGCGGGCATTTGAAAGGTGCCTTAGGATCCCTTTACTCGGAGCCTACACTGCCTATGGAGTTTCTGGAAGATATGATGGGGCTTATAGGAAAAACGGTGGGACCAGCTCTTATTTTGTCTTCCTTATGGGATGACTTAAGTATCGATGAAATTTTGGAGAGGAAAATTGAACAAACTTTGAAGAGTATTCCTTTAAAAGGCGAAGGAGTTTTGAAAGAGATAATGAGTATCGTAGAAAAAAGCCTTATAAAATGTGTAATGGAAAAGGTTAAGAACAATCAAAGCAAAGCCTCGCGGATCCTCGGGCTTAATCGAAATACTCTGAGAAAAAAACTCAAAGAATATGAGCTCGGGCCTTAAACCTCATTCACATACTTAGCTAAAAGATCGCCCACTTCAGAAGTAGAAAGGCCCATTTTTCCCGCATCCATGCTTTTCATGTGTTTGGTAGTTACCTTTATTACTGCCTTTTCTATCCACTCGGAAGCCTTTTCTTCTCCTAGATGTTCAAGCATCATCTTACCCGCTAAGATGGCAGCCAATGGATTGGCCACATTTTTCCCCGCGTATTTGGGAGCAGAACCACCTATTGGCTCAAACATTGATACTCCTTCTGGATTAATGTTCCCCCCAGCGGCAATGCCCATCCCTCCTTGGATGATGGCTCCAAGATCGGTGATGATATCTCCAAACATATTGTCGGTAACTATCACGTCGAACCTTTCGGGGTTTTTCACCATCCACATGCATAATGCATCAACATGAGCATAATCCCTTTGGATATCCGGATATTCTTCTCCAATTTCGTGAAAAGTCCTCTCCCAAAGGTCAAAGGCATAGGTTAAAACATTAGTTTTACCACAAAGGGTGAGCTTTCTTTGTTTATTGCGCTTTTTACAATACTCAAAGGCAAACCTTATACAACGCTCAACTCCCATCCGCGTGTTAACGGAAATCTGAATGGCCACTTCGTAAGGGGTGCCTTTTCGCAAAAATCCCCCTACACCAGCGTAAAGTCCTTCGGTGTTTTCCCTCACCACGACAAAATCTATGTCTTCCGGTCCTTTATCCTTTAAAGGGGTCTCGACCCCGGGATAAAGCTTAACGGGTCTTAAGTTGATGTATTGATCCAGTTCAAACCTCAACCTTAAAAGTATCTCTCTTTCCAATATGCCCGGTTTTACATCGGGATGGCCTATAGCCCCAAGGTAAATGGCATCCACTTTTTTGAGTTCTTCAAGGACACTTGCTGGGAGGGTTTCACCCGTTCTGAGATACCTTTCTCCTCCAAGGTCATAATGGACCCATTCAAAATAAAAACCACCCCTTGAAGCCGCAGCCTCAAGGACTTTGATGCCTTCTCTTATCACTTCTGGTCCAATTCCGTCGCCTGGTATAACCGCAATCTTGTAAATTTTTCTGGTCATTTGTGGCTCCTCGTCCTATTATGTGATTTAACGTGGATAGAGTATATTATAAAAATCGTGAAAGTTGTAGAGTTAAAAGAGGTTTGGGTTAAGTTAGGTAATGAAGTGGTTTTGGAGAATATAAGTTTCCACATATTTGAAGGGGATTATGTAGGCATCATAGGTCCTAATGGAGCTGGTAAAACTACCCTTCTGAAGGTTATTTTGGGTTTAATAAAGCCTTTCAAAGGGAAAATCAGGGTTTTTGGTTTAAAGCCCGAAGAGGGGAAGAAGTTTATAGGTTATGTCCCACAGGAAAGGCCCTTTAATAGGGATTTTCCGATAAAGGTCATGGATGTGGTGTTAATGGGATGCCTTAAGGATAAAGGGTTCTTTAGAAATTTTACCCGAGAGGACTTAAAAAAAGCCCAAGAAGCCCTTGAGCTTGTGGATATGCTTCCCTTAAGGGATAGGGAAATAAGCGGTTTATCGGGAGGGGAGCTTCAAAGGGTTTTAATCGCCAGGGCCCTTATATCAAAGCCTAGACTTCTTCTTCTGGATGAGCCCACTGTGTATGTGGATCTTCCGGTGCAGACGCAATTTTTCGATTTACTCAAGCGTTTAAACGAGGAAGGCTTAACCATAATTATGGTCACCCATGATGTAGGCGTCCTTTCAAGCTATGTGGGGAAAATAGCCTGCTTGAACCGGAAAATTTATTATCATGGGACAAAGGAGATACGCCCTGAGGAACTTGAAGCCGTTTACGGTTGCCCGGTGGACCTTATTGCTCACGGAATACCTCACCGAGTGCTGAGGGAACACGAGTAATGACGCTTTTTCAATACGAGTTTTTAACAAACGCCTTCCTTGCAGGACTTCTTATTTCATTAACTTGTGCCTTGGTGGGAACCTTCATTGTTATGAGGAAAATGGTCTATTTGGCTGGAGGGATTGCCCATATCGCTTTTGGAGGGGTAGGGATGGGGATATTTTTGGGGATTAACCCGTTTTATTCGGCTTTGGTCTTCAGTCTCCTTTCCGCCTTTGGGATGGGATTTGGCCTCAAGAAGTTAAAGATATCCGAGGATTCCGCTATAGGAGTTCTTTGGGCTACGGGAATGGCCATAGGGGCTCTCTTTGTGGGTTTGACCAAAAGATATGTGCCTGACCTCATGGTTTACCTGTTTGGCAATATACTCATGGTCTCCCCAAGTGACATAAAAACCATGTTGGTTTTGGATGGGGTGATATTCTTATTAACACTGGGATTATGGAAGGAACTTTTAGCTGTTTCCTTTGATTCTGATTTTGCTTGGGTTTGTGGTGTTAAAGTGAGATTTGTAGAGACAATTTTTCTCATAATGGTTGCAGCAAGTTGTGTAATTTTAATACATGCTGTTGGTATAGTTTTAGTCCTAGCACTTTTGACAATTCCTACTCTAATTTCACGACATTTTTATCGAGGGCTTAAGAACATGATGATATTAAGCGGTTTATTTAGTTTTGGGTTCATTATGGTGGGAATAGTCCTTTCTTATTTTCTCAATCTGCCTTCGGGAGCTACAATTGTGTTACTTTCAGGAATCGTTTTTGGAATTGTGGAGACATTGAAGAGGTCCTAACTCCTTTTAAGGAAAGAAACGGACTCTATATGAAAGGTTTGGGGGAAGAAATCCAAAGGAATCGATTCTTCTAAAGTATAGCCATTGTCGATCAAAAACCTCAGATCTCTTGCTAAAGTTGAAGGGTTACAGGAAATATAGACGATCCTTTTTGGATTAAGAGATATGGCTTGTTTTAATTCCTCAAGTGCCCCTTGCCTCGGAGGATCAAGGAGAAGGAGATCGCATTTTTTCCCTTCTTTATTCCAGTTTTCGAGAATTCTAATGGCCTCGTCATTTATGAAAGTGAGCTTTATGCCATTTTTTTGGGCGTTATAGTTGCCATTCTTAACTGCAAGTCTGTTTTTTTCGACGGCTGTCCAAGAAGAAAAGAACCTCGCCAGTGGGAGGGATAAATTGCCCATTCCGGCAAAAAGTTCTAACACCTCTCCATTTTCGCCTTTGAGCCTTTCTTGGAGGATTGAAATCAAGTTTTTGTTTTGAACAAGATTTGATTGTATAAAAACCCCTGGATAAAGTAGGAATTCCAAATCTTCATAGATCAACCTTAAAGCCGATTGTGTTCTTCCTAAACCCGTTAACGAATATGGAAACACAAGGGCCCTGGTTTTGAGGAGAATGTCCTTAAGGTTGTGAGATCCATTTATCAACTCTTCGGCCAATTTCCGCATATGGTCCTCTTTATGATGGATCAAACTGTAAATGATCAAAAAGCCCTTTCCTTCATCAGGGCTTACGCAGATCTCCAAGTGCCTTATTGAGGGAGCCAAAACCAAGTGTCGTTCTAAGGCCTCTTTGAAAGAAAGCATCAATTCTTCAGCTAAGGGATGAGCTATAGGACAGGTCGAAATGGGAACTACTTCTCTGGTATTTCGACGATAAAATCCGATATGAAGACTTTCCTTAATTTCAATAGCTAAATCAAGCTTTATTCTCCACCCGAAAGATAAGGCAGAGGGCAAAATGGGCTTTATCGCTTTTTCATCAATTTTTCCTATTCTCTTAAGTTCTTCCTTGAAGATTTCCTCTTTATAAGAAAGCTGAAGCTCATAGGGGATATGTTGGTAATCGCATCCTCCACATTGTAAAAAATGGGGGCACTTAGGTTCTATCCTTTGAGGAGAAGCTTTAATGATCCTCAAAGGTTTTGCGATCATATAATCCTTTAAATCTTTCTGTACTTCGATCTCTACCACTTCTGAAGGCATAACACCGGGGATCAGCACCACTTTCTCCTCATACCTACCTAAGCCCCAGCCTCCATATATTAATTTCTCTATCCTCACTTTCATCGGGCGTTCCAATTAAAAATTTTCTCCTTTTTGTCATTTTGTTTCAACTGTTGTCAAAGTTTTATTTTTTATGTTAAAAAATACACCAATGGGAGGATGGCTCAAATTTAGATTGATAATTGTTTTACTTACTTGGATTTTTGCTATTTGGTTTTTATTGCCAACTCTTAGCGGTAAATCCCTCGGCTTTTTGATGAAAGATAAGATACGATTGGGTTTGGATCTCCAAGGAGGAACTCATTTGCTTTTGGAGGTTAAGATAGAAGAGGCTCTTTCGAACTTTTTAACAAGGTTTAAAAATGAAATGATGGATACTCTGAGAGCAAAGCGGATATTTGCCCTCGGAGGAGAGGTAGTTAACGATAAGATAGAGCTCCTCTTATTAAATGAGGAGATGATCCCGCCTTTGGAAAAATTTTTGGCTGATGAATATCCCAATCTAAAAATCGAAGACATAAAAAGGGTAGGTGAGCGGGTAAAAGTGACCCTTATTTTGGATTCCAATGAGAAACAAAACATAAAAAATTCGGCTGTTGATCAGGCCTTGGAAACTATTAGGAATCGTATCGATCAGTTGGGGGTAACGGAACCTGAAATCGCCCGCCAAGGAGAAAGACGCATTTTAGTGCAATTGCCAGGAATAAAAGATCCAGAGAGAGCCAAAACCATAATTGGAAAAACGGCCGTTTTGGAATTTAAGCTTGTTGACGAGGAACACGACCTTCAAGAGGCTCTAAGTGGCAATGTGCCTGAGGGGAGTATCATCCTATATGGGATAAGGAGAGATAAAACGACCGGAAGAGTTATAAAAATCCCTTATTTGTTAAAGAAAAAAACACTTCTTACAGGTGATGCCGTAAAAGATGCTCGAGTGGCTTTCGGTGAGTTCAATAGGCCTTACATCTCCCTTTCCTTTACCTCTTGGGGAGCAAAGGAGTTTGAACGTATAACTGGGGAAAACGTGGGAAAGAGGCTTGCCATCATACTTGATGGGACGGTCTATTCGGCTCCTGTTATAAGGGAAAAAATAAGCGGAGGAAAAGCCGTTATAGAGGGCGATTTTACCCTGGAGGAAGCCCGCGATCTTGCAATAGTCCTAAGAGCTGGGGCACTCCCTGCCTCTTTAGGCATTCTAGAAGAACGAACAGTGGGTCCCTCCTTAGGAAAGGACCTTGTGGAAAAAGGGGTAAAGGTTGTAATAATAGGTGGTCTTTTAGTACTCATATTTATGATTATTTACTACCGCTTCTTTGGCGTTGTGGCCGATTTGGCCCTCATATTGAACTTATTGTTGGTTTTAGCCGTAATGGTAATGCTTAAAGCTACCTTAACGCTTCCAGGTATAGCAGGTCTTGTCCTTACAGTGGGTATGGGAGTTGATGCTAATATACTGATATTTGAGAGAATCAAGGAAGAATTAAAAGAAGGTAAGCCTTACAAAGCGGCTCTTGATAATGGTTATTCGAGAGCTCTATTGACAATTCTCGATGCTCAAATAACCACTCTTATAGCGGCTTTGGTTCTTTTTCAATTTGGTACCGGCCCAATAAAGGGATTTGCCGTGACTTTAAGTCTTGGTATATTAATCAATCTGTTTACTGCTATTTTTGTAACAAAGGCTATTTTCGACTGGTTATTCCAGGCACGCGTTCTCAAGGAGTTGAAGCTCTGATGTTTTTTTTAAGGCCTTCTAAAGAGATCGATTTTGTGGGGAAGAAATCAATTGCTTTAGCTATATCTTTAATTCTCGTAGTTTTAAGTATTTTGTTGTTCATAATAAAAGGACCAAATTACGGAATAGATTTCATGGGTGGAACTATAATCGATGTAAAATTCGAAAAGGACGTATCACTGGAAGCCCTTAGAGTGGGTTTGAATTCCACCGGTCTTAAAGATGCGATCATTCAACCTTCTGGAAAGAACGAATATCTTATAAGGACGAAAGCAAGTTCCGAGGCGCTTGAAGGTATAAGGCGTTCCTTAGAGAGTAAACTGGAAGAGATGTTCAAAGAGGAATTCGAGATTCGACGACTCGAAATGGTGGGCCCCAAAGTGGGAAAGGACTTGAAAAACAAGGGTCTTAAAGCTATGATCTTCGTGTTAATTGGACTTCTTCTTTACATAAGCTGGAGGTTTGAGTTTAAATTTGCAATTGGAGCTGTTTTAGCTTTAATACACGATGTCCTCATAACGCTTGGAGCTTTCACATTAAGTGGAAGAGAGTTTAACCTTCCTATTGTCGCTGCTTTATTAGCGATCCTTGGGTATTCTTTAAATGACACAATAGTTGTTTATGATAGAATTAGAGAAAACATGAAAAAGATAGAAGGAAGTTTAGAGAGATTGATTAATCGTAGTATTAATGAGATTTTAAGACGAACAATTTTGACTTCTTTTACAACTATCATTGCAGTTTTAATGCTTTTTATTTTTGGAGCAGGAGTAGTAAAAGATTTTTCTTTTACGCTAATAATAGGGATAATTGTCGGTACTTATTCTTCTATTTATATTGCAAGTCCCATCGTAATATTCCTTGAAAAGGGCAAAAGAAAATAAAAAAGCCCTATTAATAAAGAAAGCCAGGCTTTTTGATCCATTAAAGGAGAAGGAAGAGGTATGCGATATCCTTATCGAGGGGGGTAAGATAAGGAGTTTGGGAATAAATATTGAAGAGTCTTCGGTTTTTGTCATTGATGCTCAAGGGAAATGGGCTTTTCCCGGGCTTGTAGATCTTCATGTTCATTTGAGGGATCTTGGGGAATCTCATAAGGAGACCATTTTCACGGGTAGTGGAGCTGGGGCCTTAGGGGGTTTTACGCTTTTGGTGAACATGCCGAATACGGTTCCTCCTCTGGATTCCTTGGATTCCCTTCGATTATGGAAGCAGAAAATGGAGAGAGAAGCCCTTGTTGAAGTGAGGACGATGGTCTGTTTGAGTGAAGGGAGGCAGGGGAGGGAGCTTTCGCCCCTTGATGAGCTTTGTTCGGATTCTTATGTGGTAGGAATAACAGATGATGGGAATCCATTTATTTCGGAATCTCTTATAGAAAAAGCCCTTGAGTTTTCCGAGCAGAAGGGAATTATTGTAGCCTCTCACCCCGAGGATGGGCCTAATGTTGGGGCTTTTGGGAAGGTGACTTTTTCTAACGAGCCGCTCTATGTGGAAAGGGATTTAAGGGTTTTAGAAAAAAAAGGAGGGAGGCTTCATCTTCAGCACATCTCTATGGCTGAAAGTTTACTCCTTATAAGGAAAGCTAAAGAAAAAGGGCTTAAGATTAGTTGCGAGGTTACCCCTCATCATCTTCTCCTTTCTCAAGGGGAAATCCTAAATGGGAGGGCCAAAGTTAACCCACCTTTGAGAAGCAGGAGGGATTGTGAAGCCTTAAAAGAAGCACTGATTGAAGGTTTAATAGATGTCATAGCCACCGATCATGCCCCTCATGCTCCTTGGGAAAAGGAGGGCGAGTGTGAGAATATTCCTTTCGGTATTTCTGGTCTTGAGACAGCATTATCGCTCATTTATACCGAATTCGTTCTGACGGGACTTTTGAGTCCTTTTGAGATGTTAAGAAAAATGTCCATCAATCCTTTGCGGATATTGGGTTTACCTTTGCCGCAAATTAAAGAGGATGAAGAAATAAATCTTGTCATATTTGACCCGGAGGTGGAATGGGTTGTAAATGAAAAGCTCTTTTTTTCTTGTGGTAAAACGAGCCCCTTTAATGGTAGAAGGCTCAGAGGGAAAGTTTGGGGTACTATTATAAGGGGGAAGTTAATAGTTAAAGAAGGAAAAATCTTTACTCCTTAAGCGATTTCTTAAGCGAAGAGAACGAGAGATGGTAATGCCAAAGGTAAAAAAGTCCCATGAATGTGGTAAAAGAGAAGAACAACGCGTGAAAGACCAGGGAAATGGCTGCTGCTTCTTCCATTGAAACATCGTACAAAACCAATGAATAAGATAAAGCGGCATGATAGGTCCCTATGTAACCCGGTGTAAAAGGTAAGGTGGTCACTACACATACGGCTATCATTCCGAGAAAGGAGGCTATGAAAGGGATATTTACGGAGAAGGCCATCGCTGTCCACTGGATACCTAAGGCGTAGCTCAACCAGCTAAGATACGAAAGGATAAGCGAAGGGATTAGGTATTGGATTTGGTCAAACCATTTGAGTCCGTCTCTGAAGGCAAAAAGATGAGTTTTGGCTCTTTCACTCCATCCAGAAGGTTTAGTTAACTTCATGAACTTTTCGGGAGCATATTTTATTAACAAGAAGACCAAAAGCGTCAATAAAAACAATATCAAGCTAAAATAACCGCTAAAAACTAGCGTTTTATAAAAAGCCCTATGGGTCTCTAATTTTCTCAAAGTGAAAGACAAAATTGCAAAAGAACTTAGAATTGTAAAACCATCGAGAAACTTTTCCGCAATTAAAACGGCGAAGGAGCTTGTTTTAGAGAAATTTTCCGTTTTACCTATTAAGTAACCCCTTATAACGTCTCCCATTCTGGCCGGTAGGAAATTGTTGGCCATAAAACCTATAAAAAATGTCCCAAGAAGCGAGGAAAATCGAGCCTCCTTAACGGGTTTAAGTAGGATTTTCCACCTCCAAGCCCTTAATCCCGTATGTATAAAAAGCAAAATTAATGAAACCCCTAAAAAGCTTAACTTAGCTCCCTTAAGCGTTTGCCAAAATTCCTGATAATTTATACGGCCAAAGACCAAATAAAGCAAAAAAAGGGAAAGAAGGATGCTTAAAAGTAAATACAGATTTTTTTTCATTTAAGAACCCCCATCTCGTGTAACATCTTTGAGGCATAATCAATGTCTCTTTTTATTTGGTGGTATAAAGCTTGCGGAGTTTCGAAGGGCCTTTCCTCCCTTATCTTTTTGATGAACTCTATGAGTAGGTTCTCGCCATAAAGGTTTTCAGAAAAGTTGATCAAGTGAACCTCAACGCTTAACTCCTTACCCCCAAAGGTTGGTCGAGTGCCAATATTGAGCACTCCTCCATATGGTCCCTTTTTATCCCGTGAAACTTTAACCACAAAAACCCCTTTTGGAAGTATCTGTAGAGGATCGACTTTGAGGTTTGCGGTGGGTAGACCTAAAAAAGAGCCCATTTTTTGACCGTGTATTACTTCTCCCTTTATGAAAAAGGGGCTTCCGAGAAATTTGGAGGCTTTTTCTACCTCCCCCTGTAGGATTAGACTTCGAATATAGGAACTGCTTACCACAACGCCTTCAATTTCTAAAGGGGGAAGGACCTCCACTTGGAATCCAAAGGTATCGCCAAGATCCCTTAAAGTTTCGGCATTTCCTCCACGGTTCTTCCCGAAAGTAAAGTTATAGCCCACAATTACTTTCACCGGCCTTATGGATTTATACAGAACTTCTTCCACGAAGGCCTCGGGTGATTTTTGGGCTGTTTCATGGGAAAACGGATAGGCGATAACCA
>Ga0197143_1000223_pt1 | contig 67425 bp, 67 predicted proteins | sample GBS70_MetaG_FD_148603 | JGI IMG/M metagenome (GOLD analysis project Ga0197143, IMG submission 148603) | Sediment microbial communities from Great Boiling Springs, Gerlach, Nevada, United States - GBS 70_MetaG | ecosystem: Environmental > Aquatic > Thermal springs > Hot (42-90C) > Sediment...
TCATGCGCCGGGTGCTGAAGGCGGTGGTGCTGGACCGGGACCCGGGCGACATCTCCACCATCGAGGACGAGGGCTCCGTGGAGGAGGCCCGCCAGGCCTGGCTCCAGATGCGCCAGGAGATGGGGCACGGGTCCCCATGAGTCACGATGGCTTGAGGGGGACCGCTACCGTCCGCGATAGCGGGGCTCGCGACGCTCCCTGAAGGCTCTCACGCCTTCCGCCTGGTCCTCGCTCATGTGCACCAGGCGACGAAACTCGTTGTAGAGACGCAACCCCTCGGCGAGGGGGACCTCGAAGCTGCGTAGGGCCAGCTCTTTGGTCATCCGCACCGCTAAGGGCCCGTTGCGGCAGATGCGCTCGGCCAATATGCGGGCCCGTGCCAAGGCCTCCCCTTGGACCACCACCTCATGTACCAGGCCCAGGTGCAAGGCCTCTCTGGCGTCCACGAACTCACCTGTGAGGAGGAGGTACATGGCGCGGGAGAGGCCTATGAGGCGCGGCAGGGCTAAGGCGCCGTAGCCATGGAGCACGTTCCAGCGCACCTCTGGACAGCCGAAGCGTGCCCCCTCGCCGGCGATGCGGATATCGCAGATAAGGGCGAGCTCAAGGCCTCCCGCCAGACAGTATCCCTCGATGGCCGCGATGAGGGGCTTGCTCACAGGAAGCCCCATGTCGAAACGTTCTTGGCGCAGGGGGTGCCATTGTATCCCCGGGCCACCCTCCCCCTGGTGGAGGGTGGTTAGGTCGGCGCCGGCAGAGAAGGCGCGAGTGCCTGCCCCCGTGATGATCCCTACCCAGATGTCATCGTCGGCGTCCACCTCCTGCAGACGACGGGTGATCTCGGCGTACATCTCGGGCGTCATGGCGTTCAACTTCTCCGGCCGGTTGAGGGTTATGATGGCGACGGCCCCCTCACGGGCGAACTCCACCGACATGCGTCACCTCCCAAGATAAATCGATACGAAGTTACGTCGGCCCGCCTCGCAGGGTCAAGGCCCAGGTTATCTTCTGAGGAGGCCAGGTGGTGCCTTGTCCCTCTAGGGGGCACACCTCCACCTCGCTGCCTACGCCCGGGGAAGACGAGTACGCGGCAATCGTCATGAAGCGCAGGACCGCCGTCGCGCCGCGGAGGTTGGGGATGCTCCCGCCGAGCCTTCCGGCATTGTATCCCAAGATGGTGTGGAAGATGCGAGACTTGCCTTAATCCGTACATTTGGGCCCTGGCTCGCAACAAGGGCCAGGGCCCAGCGCAGGGCCAGGCCCATCCTCGTACCTCCTGATGGATAGGCTTCCCTCCACCGAATCCCGCTCTCTACCCAGGCCCGACATGCCGGAGGCTGAGCATTCTAGTTACATACTCACCGTCATTCTTAGTCAGCCCGCTGGGGTTGACGGATGGGACGCCTCCGTGTATGGTAGAAGGCTATGGATCTGCAAGGAGCGGTCGCTGTCGTCACGGGGGCGTCGCGGGGCATAGGGAAGGCCACCGCCATCGCCTTAGGGCGGGAGGGGGCCACGGTGGTGGTGGCGGCCCGCTCTGCCGAGGGCGCCACCAGCAAGCTGCCAGGGACCATCCATGAGACGGCCCGGCTTATCCAGGAGGCGGGGGGCCGGGCCCTGGCCATCCCCTGCAACGTGGCCGACGAGGGACAGGTGGAGGCCATGGCCCGTCGTGTCCTGGAGGAGCTAGGGCGGGTGGACATCCTCATAAACAACGCTGGGGTGAGCTACCCAGCCTCCTTCCTAGAGACGCCCATCAAGCGGTGGGATTTGGTGCTGAACGTCAACCTGCGGGGCACTGTGCTGTGCACTAAGGCCTTCCTCCCCCATATGGTGGAGCGAAGAAGTGGCAAGATCATCAACGTCTCCTCTGGAGCGGCGGCCGATCTGGAGGTGGCGGTGAGGGCCGGCCTCCTCTCCTACTCCGTGGCCAAGGCGGCCATCGAGCAGCTGACCCGCGCCCTGGCCCTGGAGGTGAAGGACAAAGGGGTAGCTGTCAACTGCCTACGCATCGAGATGAGCGTGGTGACGGAGGGGTGGACATACCTGAATCCTCACCTGGACTACTCCACCTGGGAGAAGCCGGAGACGGTGGCTCAGGCCCTGGTTTGGCTGTGTCAACAGCCCCCCTCCTTCACTGGCCACGTCCTCACCGTGGGCGAGATCCGGGAACGCATGGCGGCGGGAGGGCCATGATGGCTGCCTCGGAGGAGCTGGAGAGGGCCCTAGCAGCCAAGGGGGTGCGCATCACGCCCCCGCGCAGGGCCGTTTTGGCAGCCATAGTTTCGCAGGGGGAGCAGTTCACGGCGGAGGATGTCCTGAAAAGGGTGCCTGGAGCTGGCAGGGCCACCGTCTTTCGCACCCTCCGCCTCCTGCACCGCCTGGGCCTTTTGTGTCGTGTCCTTCAGGAGGATGGGCGGTGGCGCTATTCCGTGGCCGGAAGCAGGCGTCACCATCATCACCTGGTGTGCCTAGGGTGCGGGCGGGTGCAGGACCTGGACGAGTGTGCTTTGGCCCCCTTAAGCAGCATCATCGCCCGCCGAAGCGGCTACCGAGTGGAGGGCCACTGGCTGGAGATCTATGGGCGTTGCCTGCAATGTCAGCAGACCAATAGAGGAGGTGATTAGATGAGGAGCAGCGCAATTTCAAGAGGGCAGGCACCCCTCTCTTATTTTGTGTGCCTGTTGATGATACTAGGTATCATAAGTTGCCGCCCTGGTGGTGGGGGCGATGGGCTGAGGGTGGTGGCCACCACCCCCATCATCGCCGACCTGGCGCAGGCCGTGGCTGGGGATAGGGCGGATGTGATATCGCTCATCCCAGCAGGGGCTGACCCCCACACCTTCGAGATGGAGCCATCGGTCATCCGGCAGGTGGCCAAGGCTCGCCTTATACTGGCTAACGGCCTGGGCCTGGAGGGGCATCTTATGGAGGGGGTGATGGCCAATAAGGCATCGGATGCCATCCTGGTGGTGCTGGGGGAGAGGCTGGCCCCCAACGCCACCGACCCCCATCTGTGGCTGGACCCCAGCATGGCTTCTGGGTATGTGAGGGAGATCGCCAGGGCCTTAGCGGAGGTGGATCCCGAGGGCGCTCCCTTCTACCAAGAGAGGGAGCGGGCCTTCCAAGAGAGACTTCAGGAGCTGGACAGGTTCCTTTGGGAGCAGGTGGCAGCCGTGCCCTCGGAGAATCGCAAGCTGGTGGCCACGCACGCCGCCTTCCATTGGCTGGCCCAGCGATATGGGCTAAGGGAGGTGGGATACTTGGTAACTGGGCCTGAGGAGGAGCCGGGGGCAGGGACCATAGCCACCCTGCGGGAGCGTATACTAACCGAGATGGTGCCGGCGGTGTTCGTGGAGCCCCAGCTGGAGGCCGAGGACAGGGTCCTGGCCTCCTTAGCCTCCGAATTAGGCCTGCCTGTGTGTACCCTCTACTCGGACGCCTTCACCAAAGAGGTGGCATCCTACCTGGCGATGATGGAGTTCAACGGCCGGGAGCTGCGCCGTTGCCTAGGAGGAGGAAGGTGAGCGGTGTTCCTGCCCTGCTAGTGGAGGATCTGTGGGCTGGCTACGATGGCCACATAGCTCTGGAGAGCGTATCCTTCGTCATCGAAGAGGGCTGTCTGGCTGGCTTAGTGGGCCCCAATGGCTCAGGCAAGTCCACCCTCCTGCGGGCCATCCTGGGGCTCCACCGCCCCTGGCGGGGGTTGGTGCTGGTCTTTGGGAGGCCTGCCGACAGGCGGCAGATGGGCTACATGCCGCAGGTGGAGGTGGCTGACTGGGCCATGCCCATCACTGCCCTGGACGTGGCCCTCATGGGCCGCTATGGCCGACTGGGCCTGCTGCGACGCCCCGGCCGCCGTGACCGTGAGAAGGCCATGGAGGCCCTGGATCGGGTGGGCATGGCCCATAAGGCCCGTTGCCGCCTCCAGGAGCTATCGGGCGGGGAGCAGAGGCGTGTCCTCATCGCCAGGGCCCTGGCCCAGGAGGCCCGTCTGCTGCTGCTGGACGAACCCTTCGCCGGCCTGGACGCCCCTGCCCAGCATGAGCTTTTGCACCTCTTCCAGGGCCTGAGGGGTGAGGGGCGCACCCTTCTGGTGGCCACCCACGACCTGACCTGCGTAGCCACCCATTTCGACCACGCCGTCTTCCTGAACCGGCGGGTGGTGGCCTTCGGGCCCACAGGGGAGGTCCTCAACGAGGACGTGTTGCAGAAGACTTTCCAGCGTCATCTCCTTCTGGTGCGGGAAGGGGGCATATATGCTGAGCATAGCTGACGCCCTGGCCGAGCCGTGGCGACTAGAGTTCATGCAGCGGGCCCTGCTGGCCACGGCCCTGGCCAGCGCCACGGCGTCGGTGGTGGGATGCTATGTGGTGCTGCGGGGTATGGCCTTCCTAGGGGATGCCCTACCTCATGCTGCCTTCAGCGGTGTGGCTGCTGCTTTCCTCTTGGGGGGCAACGTCTATCTAGGAGGGGCGGTGGCTGCCGCCCTATCCTCCCTCCTCATGGGGCTTTTGGGGAGGCGCGGCCTCCTCAAGCATGACACAGCCGTAGGGGTGGTTTTGGCCATGGCCTTCGCCCTGGGCCTCTTGTTGGCCAGTCGCCGCGCCAATTACGCTGTCAACCTCTCGTCCTTCATATTCGGCAGCCCTTTGGCCGTCAGCTGGGGCGATATCTGGGCTGTGGCGGCCATCGGCGGAGGGGTCCTGGCCTTGGTGGCCCTGTTCTGGAAGGAGCTGTTGGTGACCACCTATGACCCAGCCATGGCCGCTGCCCTGGGTATACCGGTAGCCATGGTGGAGCAGGGGCTCATGCTGGCGGTGGCCCTTTGCGCAGTGGTGGCCTTAAAGGCCGTGGGCATCGTCCTAGTGATGGCCTTGCTGGTGGTGCCGGCGGCCACCGCACAGCTGTTGGCCAGAAGCCTCCCCGCCATGATGGCCATGGCCGTGGGAGTGGGGCTTCTGTCCTCCCTCTTGGGCCTCTACACCGCCTACTACGCCGATGTCTCCCCCAGCGCCTCCGTGGTGCTCACCGCAGCCGCCCTCTTCTTCCTGGTGCTTCTGGGGCGACGGGGGCCTCGCCTCCTGCTCAGGAGGGCTCCATGGACTGGGCGATAGGCTGTACCTCCAGGGCCTCTATGGCTATCTCTGGGGCATAGACGATCTCATCGGCTGCCCACACGATGGTAGGGCGAGCATCTCGCCCCACTCCCAGGATGCCCTGCAGGACGTGATGGATGTTATCGTTGATGCGCAGGGTGTTGGGGCGTATGGGCTCGGCCAGCTGGCCGCCCCTGATGACGAAGGAGTCGCCCACCACGGTGGCCGTGAAGTCGCCTGCCCGTAGGCCGTTGACGGGATAGGTATACCAGATGCGGCCGATGTACAGGCCATCACCCACCAGGTGCAGGAGCTCTTGGTGGCTCATGTCCCCCGGGATGATGACGTTGGTGGCGTGGATGCCCGGCTGGGAGTCGTAGTGGCGGCCACCACCGCGGGCGAAGCGGAAGCCGTTGCGGGGGGTCAGGGCGTGACGCCACTCCTGAGGATCCACCCCCAGCTTCTCCCGTGCCCGGGGGTCCCTCAGGATGCGCTGGGACTCGTAGTAGTTGGAGAGTAGCCCCACCAACACCCCGTCGCGGATAAGTTCGGTACGGCCAGTGGGGAGGCCTTCACAGGTGATGCCTTTAGAGGCAGCCAGGCCAGGGGCGGCCCCGTCATCGATGATGCTGAGCTTGGGGGAGGCCACCTGTTGGCCCAGCTGGCCCAGGAAGGGGGAGGCAGCGGCGTAAAAGGTGCCAAGGGATAGGCCAGGTATGATGAGATTCTCCAGGAGATCCATGAAGGCCTGGCGCCCCAGCACCACCCGGTATCGACCCCCAGGCACGCGGACTCCGCCCATGCCACGGATGGCGTTCTCCGCCGCCTCCCGCCCCGCCTCGCCAGTGAACTGGCCCAGATGGGTGACGGCATCGTAGCCGGAGCCCTTGCTCCCTTCCCCCTCTACCATGGCCGTGATAAAGGAGAGGACGAGGGTCGATTCATCGGTCTGCACCTGGGGCATGTGGGTGGAGCATATGGCCATCCGCTCCTGAAGGACAGTGACGTCCCCTCCCAGGATGAGGGCTAGCTCCTGAGGGTCCCTGTGGAGGAGGGGTTCTGCGGCCTGGAAGGCACGCAGGCCTTGGCGCACCACCCGCCACCCCAAGTCCACCAGCTCGGCCTCGCCGAGGTCCATAATTCTAGGGTCATGGTAGTTCCATAGGCGCCGCTGCCCCTCTGTGGGCTGAGGTAGGGTTGTGAACTCGGGGTCGGCCACCGCTCCGCGGCGGGCCTTCTCTAGGGCCAACCGCACTCCCTGCAAGGAGAGGTCGCCAGGCTCCGAGCCGAAGCCCACTAGCCTACCCTCCCCTCCCTGTTGGCGCAGGACTACCCGTAGGCCGATGCCGAAGTTCTCCAAGGACTTGGGCTCCTCGACGCCGTTGCTGGGGATATGGGAGGTGTAGTTGAGGCGGCAATGGAGGACGCCGTTGCAGGAGACAAAGACCTCCGCCTCCGCCACATCTTCCTGGGCCATGAGGAAGCCCAGGGCCTGCCTGGCCGCCTCCTCCAGCTCCCTTAGGGAGAGCACGTCCTTAGCCTCCCGTCGTCTGGTGCAGGGCCTGCAAGGCTGCCTCGTAGTTGGGCTCCTGGGTCACCTCCGGCACGATCTCCTTGTAGCGGATGATGCCGTCCTTGTCGATGATCCAAACGGAACGCGCCAGGAGCTTCAGCTCCTTAATCAGCACCCCGTACTTGAGGCCGAAGTCGTGGTCCTGGTAATCACTCCAGACCCGGATGTTTTGGACGCCCGTGGCCCCGCACCACCGGCGCAGGGCGAATGGTAGGTCTACAGTGATGTTGGCGACGATCACCTCGCCAGGGGCCTGGGCCGCCAGCTCGTTGAACTTCTTCCCCTGGGTATCGCACACCGGCGTATCCAGGGAGAGGGAGACGGTGAGGAGGAGCGTCTTGCCAGCGAAGTCTGACAGCTTCACCGGCCTCAGGTCCAGGTCCACCACTCGGAAATCGGGAGCTGGCTGCCCTACCGACAGGTCGGGCCCCAGCAAGGTGAGGGGGTTGCCCCGGAAGGTCACCACCCCTGTTCTCTCCTCTATTTGGCTCATAGCCCGCCCTCCTTTCCGTTAAGTTTGCCGTCCTTATGGCCTCCTCATTGGCGGCCGCTGAGGCGGGCCCGCGAGCGCAAGGTGGGCCCGCCGTTGCTCATGCGCTTGGTCTGCATGGGCTGTCCCTTGCCACAGTTGGGAATGGCGAAGAGGCGGAAGTCGTTGCCCACGGCGTCCACGTTCATGAAGAAGTCGCGGGTGTCGGCCACCAGCCCGCCGTCGCGGTAGAGCTGGCCCAGCTGGCCATCCCTGATCTCGTAGACCTTCATGGCGGTGATGCGGAAGTTCTCGCGCGACTCGGCCACCGATGGGATGCGGTGGCCCACCACGTAGTAGCCACGGTCCACCTCCCGGATGATCTCCTGGGGGTCGCGGTCGCCGGGGGCGAAGGCGGTGTTGGACATGCGGATGAGGGGCACCAGGTGGGCATCGGTGGCCTTGTAATGGCCGTTGGGGGTGGCCCCGATGATGGCCGCCGTCTGGCGGGAGTTGAGGAACTCCTCGTATATGCCGTTGCGGATATGGTAGGCGCGGCGGGCGGGCGTGCCTTCGTCGTCATATAAGTAATGGCCGAAGCCCTCCATGGTGGGGTCGGAGAAGGCCGAGAGGAGGGGGGAGCCCACCTGTCTGCCCATCTGGCTCTCCTTCAGGCTCTTGAGAAACCAGGAACGGCCGGCATAGGCTGTCTCCATCTTCAGGGCGCGGTCCAGCTCGGAGGGGTGGCCCACCACCTCGTGGCAGAGGAGGGCGTTATAGTGGGGGTCGGTGACCACCACCACCTCCACATCGGTGGCTGGCAGGGGAGGGGCCTTGGCCAGCTCCATGGCGTCACGGGCCAGGGCCAACGAGAAGTCCAGGAGGTTGGGGTACTTGATGAATGGCTCGTCCACCCCGTGAACGATGACCTCCCAACCCCCCTGGTGGCCGGTGAAATCGTAGAGCTCCTGGAAGGCCTCCGGCCCTTGGGCCACCACGAAGCAGGTGCCCTGAGTGATGGCCCACGTCTGGTCGATGTCTGCCCCTTCGGAGCTGACGAAGAGGAGGCGCTCCAGGTGGGTCTCGGCGCCGATGTAGTTGTAGACCACCTCCTGGCCCAGGGCCTGGACCTGGCGGGATACCTCCCGCACATAACGGACCACCTCGGCAAGGGGCACCTGGCGCGGGTCCTGCTGGAAGCGGGCGGGGATAGTAGCCCTGTGGACGTCGATAGGGGCCAGGGCCATGTCTTGGAGGGCCCCTCCCAGCCTAGGAAATTCGTCGCGGGCTGCTGCCTTCTGGCGGGCGTTCCAAAGGGCCCGCTCGTAGGCCCGGTCTAGGCCCTCTTGGAGGTGCTGCAGGAGCCGGTCCAGGTCGGCCGAGCCCAGAAGGCGGCCGAAGTAGCCGGCGGCGGTCACCCTATCGCCGGCGATGGCCCGCACGCCGAAGGAGAAGCCGTAGTCCTCGGCGCTGAACTTGTCCATGCCATTTTCAGCCACCGCTCCCTTGCCCTGGGATACTTCCAGACGCACGTCCACGTAGCGGCAGTGGGCCTTGGTGGCCGGGTAGCGGGTCACCAGCTCAGCTATCTCCTGGCGGAAGCGGTCGATGGCCTCCAGCTCCACCCTGCCGTTCATACCCTCTGAGGGCCATTGTAGGGCCTGGGCAGGAGGGCGTCTACAGGGCCTGAGGGGTGTGGCTGTGTTACCCTTTCCCTTGGCCGTATAGGTGGAGCAGATGGCTGCGGGTCGGAGCCTGTTAGCTCACATCAACGTCATGTTCGTCTCCCAGGTGATGGGCTATGGCCTGGCCTTCGCCCTGAGGGTTATCCTGGCCCAGGCCTTGGGGGATGTGGGGCTGGGCACGTATTCCCTCTTCTACACCTCGGTGCTGGTGGCCGGGGGGGCTATGAGCTTGGGGCTGGGGTGGGCCAACGTCTACTACCTGAACAAGGGGACATACAGCCTCTCCACCCTTCTGGCGTCCAGCGCTCTTTTGTGGGCGGGGGTGGTGCTGGTGGCTGCCCTGGGCACCGTGGTTTATGCCTGGTTGCGGGGGACGGAGGCCTTCTTGGCTGGCAGGGCCTACTGGCTGTATGCACCAGCAGTCCCTGTGCTGACAGGATACCTGCTGCTCAGCTCCTTCCTGCAGGGGCAGGGGCGGTTCCCTGCTCTCATGATGGTGGCCTCCGCCCAGGGCCTTACGGCGGTAACGGCTGCTGCTACGCTCTGGGCCCTGGGAAGGCTTACTGTCGGCTGGGCGGCGGGGGCGTGGGTGGCCTCGTTCGCCCTGGCCGATGTCCTGGCTCTTATGGTGCTTTCGCCCCACAAGTGGCGGTGGGCGGGGGCCTTGCGAATGGTGGGGACAGCCCTTCAGGACCAGGTGCGATATGGCCTGCAGAGCCAGCTGGGCAACCTGGCGCAATTCCTCAACTATCGGCTAGACCATTACCTGGTGGCGGCCTTCGCTGGGAGGGGAGAGGTGGGGCAATATACGGTGGCCGTGGGGCTCAGCGAGAGCCTGTGGTGGATATCCTCGGCGGTAGTGTCGGTGCTGGCTCCCCGCCTTAGCGGCATGAGGAGGGAGGAGGCAGCTGACCTCACGCTAGCTGCTGGCCGCAACACCCTTGTGGTCATAGGGGCCGCCTCCCTCGGGCTGGCCCTGGCCTCCCCTCTTGTTATTAGGGTGATGTTTGGCGAGGCGTTCATGGGGTCGGTGAGGGCGGTGGTGATCCTGTTGCCGGGGACATTGGCCAACGGGGTGGCCATGGTGGTGGGGAGCTACCTGTTCAGCCAGGGGAAGGCTATCCTCAATACCTACTCCATCCTGACCGCCTTGGCGGTCACCGTGGCTCTGGACTTGGCCCTCATACCCCCGCTGGGGATGGAGGGGGCGGCCCTGGCCTCTACCCTCGCCTATAGTTCAGGGTTGGCCTTGTCCCTCTTTTGGTTTGGCCTTATCTCAGGTAGGCCAGGGTGGCGCATTCTGGCGCCACGGCGTGGCGACCTGAGGGTATATATGGAGATATGGCGAGGAGTGTGGCGTCGCGTCTTGGCGCGGACCCAGGCGGACGAGCCATGGAGCTAGGGCGCTTCGAGGGATGTCTTGTGGGGCTGGCGGTAGGGGATGCCCTGGGCATGCCTGCCGAAGGCATGTCGCCCCAGGAGATATCGGCTCGCTTCGGGCGCATCATCGACATGGCCAATGGGTGGCTGCCGGCGGGCTCCACCACCGATGACACCGCCCAGGCCCTTATTCTGGCGGAGAGCCTGGCAGAGAGGGGCCACTTCGATCCCGATGATGTCATGGCTCGCCTGGTGAGGTGGTATCGCAGCGGCCCGGTGGGCATAGGCGGTCATACTAGGCGTGTCCTATCCCTGGTGGCCGCTGGTCGACCGTGGCGGGAGGTGGTGGAGGAGGTGGAGCGGCAGGACACGCCCTACACCGTGAGCAACGGCTCGCTTATGCGGTGTGCGCCCATCGCCCTCCGTTACTGCCGGGACATAACCGTGCTCTTGGAGGCTAGCCACGAGTCATCCCGCCTCACCCATCCCCATCCCTTGGCTCGCTACTCGTGCGCCTTCTTCAATGTCCTGCTATCTCGCCTCCTGCGGGGATATGGGAAGATGGAGGCCCTTTCCTATGCTATGGAGGCCATGGCCCACGCCCCCTACGAGCTTTTGGAGCGTCTGGAGGAGGTGCCCTACAAGGAGGCCCACCAGGTGGGGACCTCTGGATTCGTCCTAGACACCTTGGAGTGTGCCGTATGGGCCTGGTGGCACCACGATGACTTCTCTCAGGCCCTTATCACAGTGGTCAACATGGGGGGCGACACCGATACCAATGGCGCGGTCACGGGGGCTCTCATGGGGGCCTACCTGGGCCTGGAAGCCATCCCCCCCTCCTGGTGGGAGCGGGTGGCCGAAGTGCCCCGTTGCATAGAGCTGGCGCGACGGCTCTTCCGTCTCGCCCAGGAGGGGTGATGGCTCCCTCGCCACAGGCTAGACCTCTACCCCAAGGCCTCGCAGGGCCAGGATGGTGGTGGGGAGGTCGCCCCGGTGGAGGATGGCGTGGAAGCCGGCCTCCCTAGCCCCTTGCACGTTCTGGGGAAGGTCATCAATGTGGACGCAGGCATGGGGAGGAAGGCCAGCCCACGCAGCCGCCAGGCGGAAGATGCGAGGGTCGGGCTTGGCCATGCCCACCCGCGATGAGTTGACGATGTGGTGGAAGAGGCCGTCGATGCCATGGGGCTGGAGGACCTCCTGCTCCAGCCTGGGGGTGGAGTTGGAGATGATGCCCACCACATAACGCTGGCGGAGCCTGCGCGCCAGCTCCAGCACCTCCTGATCCAGCTGGCGCCAAACTATATGCCAGTCTTTCTGGATGTCGGTAATGGGGCGGCCGGCCATCTCTTCCAGACGGCGCAGCACGGCTTGTAGCCACTTCTCCTCTGGCAAAAGCCCCCTCTCGGCCTCCTGCCACTCCGGGATGCCATAGAGGGCCTCCAGGAGGCCGCCGCGGGGAAGGCCGTAACGCTCCTCCAGGGCCCGCACCTGCTCCCGGTCCAGGCGGGCGATAACGCCGCCGAAGTCGAAGAATATGGCCTTGATGTCGCTCATCTCTCCCCTATAAGCCACGGTAGCGGTTGGCGATGGGCAGGCGCCAGTCGCGGCCGAAGGCCCTGGGGGTGATCTTGATGCCCGGGGGCGCCTGCCGCCGCTTGTACTCGTTGCGGTCCACCATATGAACCACCCTGGCCACTGTTTCGGGCTCGAAGCCCATAGCCATGATCTCCTGTGGACTCTTTCCCTCCTCCACATAGGCCTGGAGGATGGGGTCGAGGACCTCATATGGGGGCAGGGTATCCTGGTCCGTCTGGCCTGGGCGCAGTTCGGCTGAGGGGGGCTTGTGGAACACGTTCTCGGGGATGACGGGGGAGATGGAGTTGCGGTACCGGGCCAGACGGTATACCAGGGTCTTGGGAACGTCCTTGATGACGGCAAACCCTCCAGCCATATCGCCGTAGAGGGTGGCGTAGCCAGTGGCCATCTCCGACTTGTTGCCACAGGTGAGGACTAAGGCGCCGAACTTGTTGGAGATGGCCATGACGATGTTGCCGCGGATGCGGGCCTGGATGTTCTCCTCCGCCACCCCCGGCGGGGTGCCGGCGAAGGGCTCGGCTAACATATCCAAATAGGCCTGGTGGGCAGGCTCGATGGGTATCGTCAGGAAGCGGATGCCCAGATTCTGGGCCAGCTGGCGGGCGTCGGTGATGGAGGCCTCCGAGGAGTAGCGGGAGGGCATGCTGATGCCCGTCACGTGTTGGGGGCCCAGGGCATCTACGGCGATGCACGTCACCAGGCTGGAATCGATGCCTCCCGACATGGCCACCAGCACGTCCCGGAAGCCAGTCTTGTGCACGTAGTCCCTGGTGCCCACCACCAGCGCCTTGTAGACCTCCTCCTCCAGGCCGAGAGGCGGGGCGATGCGTGGCGTCAAGGGGGGGCGCGGCTGGCCGGGAGGCGCCGGCGTCAGGGGGATGACGGGGGCGGTGGCCTGGTACTGCCACCGCTCCATGCGGCGGCGAGGGTCGCGCAGGCGCAGCCGCATGATGTCTCCCACGTCGATGTCGCACACCAGGAGCTCTTCCTCGAACAGGGAGGCGCGGGCCAGCAGGTGGCCTTGAGCGTCCACCACCATGCTGCCCCCATCGAACACCAGCTCATCCTGCCCCCCCACCATATTGACATAACATACAGCCACGGCGTAGTCGCTGGCCCGGGTGGCTATCATCTGCTCTCGAAAGTATCGTTTGCCCATCTGGTAGGGGGAGCCGTTGATGTTGATGATGACCTGGGCTCCGGCCAGGGCCTGGGTACGGGTGGGGTCGCCGGGGTACCAGATGTCCTCGCAGATGTTGACCCCGATGCCCACAGCCCCCAGAGTGAAGACGGGGCACACTTTACCTGCCTGGAAGTAGCGCACCTCGTCGAACACCCCATAGTTAGGCAGGCGCTGCTTGTGGTAGACCCCTGCCAACCGCCCGTCGTGGATGATGGCTGCGGCGTTGTAGACGTCGTCGTCCAGCTGGCCCCGGGCCGAGGGCTGGTCGATGAAGCCCACTATGGCGGTGATGCCCTGGCAGGCGGAGACCACTTCTTCCAGGGCCCGCACGTTATCGCGGACGAAGCTCAGGCGCAGCACCAGGTCCTCAGGCGGATATCCGGGGATGGCCAGCTCGGGGAAGGCCACCACGTCTGCCCCCAGGCGGCGGGCCTCTTGGACGTAATGGATGACCTTGCGGGCATTTCCTTCCAGATCGCCCACCGTGGGGTTCATCTGCGCCAAGGCGATCCTGAGGACAGCCATCATCGCCCCTCTGCGCAAGCCTAGGCTAGCATCGGCTTTGGTGGCGGTCAATTTGGCCAGGGTATGGCTCCTTGTAAGGGACGTCGGGGCATGGGAAAATGGGAACACAGGGGTGCCGGCCATGGACGACTTCGGCCTAGACATGGATGAGGCGCTGCGGGCCATCGATGCAGCGGAGGTGCTGGTGGTGCGCTTCGCCGTCCTGGACAAGAGGCTGCTGGTGGACTTCCGCACTGGTCCCTCGGAGGGGCCCTTCATCGCCGTGGTGCCCAAGGCCGGTTCCCTGGAGGAGCGGTATAAGAGCCTCAAACGGCTGCGGCCCCGCTTCCCCCTCCCTGATAAGATCGTTGCCCTCATGTGGCACCGCACATCGGTGGATACCTTTCGCCTCTCAGGCCTCTGGGACCACATCGTGGCGAGGTTGGTCTCCATCGGGGGAGAGGAGATGAAGGAAAAGGCGGAGGAGGTGTACCGCCAGCTCCTGCTGGAGGAGAGGAAGGAGATCTTGGCTGCCATCCGTGGCGATAGCTCTTATCATTCCCTGTGGGAGCGCCCCCGCAACCGGTGAAGACCTTCGACTGCGAAAGCCGAACCACTCTTTGCCCCGCGGGCGATGTCTTGATTTTAAATGTCGGGGCGGGAGGTGCCTTGTGAGGCTGTGGGCTTTGGTGTTGGTGATGGCCTCGGCCGTCTTGCCTCTAGCGTGTGGCGAGCAGGAGAGGCCGACGCCTATCCCCACGGCGGAGGTGGTGCACCAGATCCCTTGGGGGGAGCGGGAGGAGGCCATATACCGTGCCCTGCGGGGGGACTCTGTTGTTGGGCGTGGCGTCATCTCCCTGCAGCGAGAGGGGAGGGTGCTCATCATAAGCCAGGATTTCACCGATGCACGTGGCCGTTTCCGAGACGTGGTAAAGGCCAGTGTGGATGCCGTCACCCTGAGGCCTCAGGTGGTGGAGAGGGTCCTCACGGGCCCTGAGGGGGAACGCCGGTGGCGGGCCCAGTATGAGGACGGCCGGGTGCGCGTCTTCCAGGAATCCGATGGCGATACTCGCACGGATGAGCTGGTGGTCCCTCCTGTGAGCTATGACTCTTGGTCGGATATCGCCCTCTGGCGCACCATGCCCCTGGCCTATGGCTTCCGGGCTACCTATATGGGCGTGGGCACCGCCATTCTGCGCAAGCCTGCCACCGCTGTCATAACCGTGGAGGTGGTCTCCAAGGAGACGGTCATCGTTCCTGCCGGCACTTTCCAGGCCTGGCGGGTGCAGGTCCTCAGCGGCGATGAGGTGCAGACGGTATGGATGGCCGACCTTCCCCAAAGGCCGGTGGTGCGGTACGACAACGGGACGTACGTCTTCGAGCTGGAGGAACTGCGCTGAAATGGCCACCGTGGTGGTCATTTCCCAGCATGGCGGGTTGCTGACGGCGGTGCAGCAGGCCCTGGCGCTGCGAGGACACGAGGTGGTGGCTGTCTCTAGCCCCCAAGATGCGGCTACCACTGTACTAGAGGTGGAGGCAGACGTCGCTGTCCTATCCACCGATGTGGGCGAGAAGGAAGTGGCCCGCCTGGCCCGCTTGCTATGGGCCCGGTCCTTGCCCGTCCTGTTCTTGGCGGGGCCGGAGGAGAGGTGGTTGCCTGGGGCCCTACCCCTGCGGCCGGGATTGGACACCGTGGTAGTGCGCCCCTGCCCTACCGAGGAAGTGGTGCGGGCCCTAGCCCCCTTGCTGGAGGCCAGGGCCCACTCCGACCTCTTGCCCTTGGGGCCAGCCTATCTCCACCGACCTTCGCGGGAGGTGAGGGGGCCTAGAGGTGTGGCCATCCTCACCCCTGTGGAGGCGTCGCTGGTGGAGCATCTGGCGCGGCGGCGGGGAGCGACGGTGGGGGCTAGGGAGCTGCTGCGGGAGGTGTGGGGATTCCCGGAGGGCGTCGGGTCATCGGACCTGGTGCGGGCCCATGTGCGCAACTTACGCCTCAAGCTGCGCCAGGTCACAGGTGGGGACTCAGTCATTCAGACGGTGCCGCGTCAGGGTTACCGCTTGCCTTGATGCGGAGGGAGGGCTTGACGATCTAGGATGGTCGGGGCGGCCGGATTTGAACCGGCGACCTCCACAACCCCATTGTGGTGCGCTCCCAGGCTGCGCTACGCCCCGACCACACAAGATGCTAGCACAGTCGTCATTCTCCATCAAGGTGAGGAGCCATGGGGCTCCTAGGTCAAGACACAATCCTCAGGGTGTGATGGGCCAATTTCGGCATCAGGTCACCGCCGCCCGTCGCGGTGGCCTCACCATCAGGATGAGGGGTAGCGCCAGGGCGGTGACGCCCATCCCCAGGGCGAAGGCCCCACTGTAGCTCCCCATCGCCTCGTAGATGATCGCCGCCGTGTAGATGCCGATGCTAGTGGCGCCAGCAGCCAAGGAGAAGATGGTGCCGGCTATGGAGGACAAATAGCGGCGGCCGAACATGTCGCCAGCATAGGCAGCGTAGACAGGCCCCGTGGAGCCATACCCCATGCCGAAAAGGACCGCCGAAGGGTAGGTCAGGGCGAGGCTTTGCAAAAGCGAGGCCATCAGCATCCCCAGGAAGCTCACCATCTGCAGAAGGGTGGCCAGCACCAGCGTGGGCCGACGGCCTATCACATCGGAGATGGCGCCGCCCAGGAACCGACCGAAGGTCGACCCTATGGCGATGGCCGATATGGTGAACGCCGCCTGCCCCGTGGAGGCCTGGAGGGAGGTCTTGGCAAAGCTGGGCAGGTGAACCACCGGCAGGAAGACCATGGACCAAAAGAGGAATAGGAAGGCCGTAAAGAGCCAGAAGGCCTGCGTCCTCAGGGCCTCCGAGAGGCGGAAGGAGCGATCCTCCCCTCCATCCCCCTCGCTGACCGTTTGAGCAGCCTTCGGCGAGACGTAGGGAAGCAGGCCCTTGGCCTCGGGGCTCTTCTCCAGGAGGAGCCCAGCCAGGGCGAAGCAGGCCATGATCCCTAGGCCATAGATGAGGTAGGTGGAGCGCCATCCCAGTGCCCCCAGCAGGGCAGCAGATAATAGGGGCACCGTGAGCTGGCCCAGGCCTGAGCCCGCTGCCGTGAGCCCCACCGCCAGACCGCGGTGGGTCACGAACCACTTGGCCACGGTGGAGGTATTGGGTACGAAAGCTGTGCTCATCCCCAGCGCCGCCAGGAGGCCATAGGAGAGGTAGAAATGCCACAGATGGCTGGCCCGAGAGGTCAGCAGTATCCCTGCCCCCAGCAACGCCCCTCCCATCATGACCACTCGCCGTGGCCCCCACAGGTCCGTCAGGCGGCCGCTCAACAGGCTGAACAGGGAGTAGAGGGCGGAATAGACGGAGAACCCCAGGCTGATGGCTGCCCGCTGGCCGGGTGCTATATCTTCCTCAATGCTGGGGAGGAAGACGCCGAAGCTGTACTGGACGCCATAGCTGGCAAACAATACCGTGAAGGCGGCGCCGACGACCACCCAGCCGTAGTACAGGCCGCGCCATCTAGCCGAAGCCATATTCATCTCACACCCCAGCGGTGGTCCCCCGCCTGAAAGGAGCCAGCTGAGCTCGGCCCCCAGCCCCAAACCCTCTTTAGAGCCAAGGGCTTAGGGGAGCATCCTTGGCTGAGATCTCTATGTTAGTGACGTGATAAGGCGCATAACAACCCTCGCTGGGCCAGCGAATCAGCCATATGGTCTGGAAGAGGCTATGGCGGCTGCGGCCTTCTGGCCACGGCCATACCCCACCGACACCTATGGCCCACTGCCCTCGCATATCCACCTTGGCCTTCGCCTCTCAGCGGGTCAGGATAGGGCACGGGACCACGATAACCCCATCCTCTGGGCGTCCCAGGGCGCAGGCGTCGCCATGTCGCCACAGGATGGCAGTGTATGCGGCCACCACCGCGTCCAGTTCGTCGTGGGAGAGGAGACGGTCGGTAGGGAGCCCATGCACCCAGCGGGAGAGCCCTATTTGCAGCCACTGGCGGCCCACGGCGGTCGTCTTTCTGGCAGGAGGGCGCCCCAGGAGGGCCACTTTGCTAGCATAAGGATAGACCTCGATGACCTCCTTGCCGGCTTTCTCTAGGGCCTGGCGCTGGGCCATGGCCCACTCCACTAGGGGACGGAGGATGGTGCGCTTGGTAGTCCACATGACTCCTATGCCCAGGCGAGCTAGCGCTCTCTCGGCAGCCCGGCGGGCGCTAGGGCCCGTTTGACAGCGCCCACAGGTGCAGGGGAGGTCTAGGCATCCCCATCCCAAGGGGAGGCCAAGGGGCGCATCGATGGCTATCACCTCTGCGGCAAGGCCTTGGGCCAGGGACAGGAGGTCCGCATAGCCCTCTTGTCGGTCCAGGCGGAGGAGGCGGGCGTCCGCGTCCAGGAGGGCGAAGGCCACCCCGCGGCCGGGGAACGCCGGGTCTACACCTAATACGAAGGTGGCGCGGGCCATGCGCCGCCTAAAAGAGGCGCTGGACGGCGATGACCCCGCCCATGCCCAGGGAGGCCACACCGGCGAACTCCAACACGGCCACCGGGCCCAGCTGGCCGGCCAGGATGTGTTGACCCATCCCCGTCAGCATGTAAAAGCACAGGAGTAGGAGCACGACGCTGGCGCTGGCGTTCAAGGGCAGGAAGGCCAGGGCCCAAGTGACCTGGCCCATCACCGTCCCCATGGCCAGCGCTGAGGCCACCGCTCGCAGGGGCTCATGTGCGGCGTCACGTAGGGCCTCCAGGGCCAGAAGGGAGCTTACTAGGCCAACCGCTGCTGCCCGCGACCACCACCCCAAGTCCACCTGCTCTGAGAGGATGGCCACCAGGAAGAAGAAAGCGGTGACATAGCAGGCGGTGTGGAGAACGATCCTGGCCCGCGGATACTCGGAATACCGATGGTCTAGGCTGTGGCATTGGGCATGGACGATGATGCCCAGGCTTGCAGCCATGGCCGGGGTCACGGGCACCGCCCAATAGCCTTCCACCACCAGCTCCACGAACACCGCCCCGCCCACGGCGAAGAGAACGGGGAGCGTGAGCTGGACAGCTGTATCGTCCAGGCGGCGGAGGCGTCCCCTGGAGTACGCCCGCAAGATGCCATCGGTGCCAAGAGCGACCAGGAGAGCCAGGATGGCCAGAAGCCAGATCTGCGTGGGCTCGATGAGGAGGTAGGCTAAAAGCCCCACCCCGTAAACCAGGGCCAACAGAAAGACCCGCTCCCTATGCTCCACCGGCCGCTGGGCCTGTCCCCGCGGACCAGGGCGGATGGTTACGGACTTCACAGTCCGTCATGTTATTTGTCGACGCCTGATCTGTCAACCTTCGTCAGGGTCTCCAGGACCTGCTGCAGCAGGTGGAGCCAATCGTCTCCCAGGCGGGCGGGGTCGAGGCGGAAGGTGGTGGGCCCCACCTCCAGCCAACGCCTGAGGGCGGGAGGGATGGGTGGCAGGGGACGTTGGTCGGCCATGCGAGCCACGATCTCCCCCCCCTCTAAAGCTAAGGAGCGTATCCCTAACTGCCTGGCCATGGCCCGCAGACGGGAGAGGATGATAAGCCTATGGGCGGGGGGCGGTAGGGGGCCGAAGCGGTCCTCCATCTCCTCCTTTAGGGCGTCCACCGCCTCCCCATGAGGGGCGGTGGCCAATCGGTGGTACAGCAAGAGGCGGTGTGCCATTTGGGGGATGTAGTCCTCGGGCAGGTAGGCGGCGATGGGGAGGTCCACCAGCACCTCCGGGGGCTCCGGCGGGGGTGGCTGTCCCTGTCGGGCGGCCTGGAGGCGACGGGTGGCTTCCGCCAGAAGCTTTGTATAGAGCTCCAGCCCCACAGCGGCCATGTGGCCGCTCTGCTCGGGGCCCAGGAGGTTGCCCGCCCCCCTGATCTCCAGGTCGCGAAGGGCCACCTGGAAGCCGGCTCCCAGCTCATGGGCCTCGAAGATGGCCTGCAGGCGCCTCTGGGCGGCCTCCGTCAGCCTCTCCTGGCGGTCGTATAGGAGATAGGCGTATGCCATACGATCGCTACGCCCAACCCTCCCCCGCAGCTGGTAGAGCTGGGCCAGGCCCAAGCGGTGAGCGTCCTCCACGATGATGGTGTTGACGTTGGGGATGTCCAGCCCTGCCTCGATGATGGTGGTGCACACCAACACGTCCACCTCTTGTGCCCGAAAGGCGTCCATCACCAGGGCCAGCTCCTCCTCGTCCATCTGGCCGTGGGCCAAGGCCAGCCGGGCCTCGGGCACCAACTCCTGGACCCTGCGTAGGGCGTGGGCGATGGTCTGGATGCGGTTGTGGACGTAATAGACCTGTCCGCCACGGCCTAGCTCACGGCGGATGGCTTCCCTTACCAGGCGGGGGTCGTAGGGGCCCACATATGTCCTGATGGGAAGGCGGGACTCAGGCGGTGTCTCCAGGATGGACATGTCCCGAACGCCTCCTAATGCCATGTAGAGGGTGCGGGGGATGGGGGTGGCGGAGAGGGTGAGGACGTCTACCTGGCGCCGCAGCATCTTCAGATGCTCCTTATGGCCCACCCCGAACCTCTGCTCTTCGTCGATGATCACCAGGCCCAGGTCCTTGAACTGGACATCGGGCTGGAGGAGCCTGTGGGTGCCGATGACGATGTCCACATCGCCGCGGGCCAGGGCCTCTATTACCTCCCTCTGCTCTCGCTCTGAGAGGAGACGGGAGAGCATGGCCACCCGCACGGGGAAAGGCGCCAGGCGGCGGCGAAAAGTCTCCCAGTGCTGTTGAGCCAGGATGGTGGTGGGAACCAGGACGGCCACCTGCTTGCCATCCATCACCGCCTTGAAGGCTGCCCGCAAGGCGATCTCCGTCTTGCCATACCCCACATCACCGCAGATGAGGCGGTCCATGGGGCGTGGGCTCTCCATATCCCGTTTCACCTCAGCGATGGCTGCCAGCTGATCGGGTGTCTCTAGGTATGGGAAGGAGGCCTCCAGCTCCATTTGCCAGGGGGTATCGGGCGAGAAGGCGTACCCGGGCAGCACCTCGCGGGCGGCATAAAGCATGAGGAGCTCCCGCGCCAGGTCGGTCACCGCCCGGCGGACGCGTTGTTTGGTGCGTTCCCACTCGCCGGAGCCCAGCCTGGTGAGGGGAGGCTCAAACCCGCTGGGCCCGATGTAGCGGGATATGCGGTCCACCTGTTCCACGGGCACCAGGAGACGCTGCCCCTCGGCGTACTGGAGCTCTAGGTATTCCCTCTCTGCCCCATCGGCGCGGGGGCGGACCACGCCGGCGAAGCGGGCGATGCCGTGGTCCACATGCACTACGTAGTCGCCGGGGCGGAGGTCGGCCAAGGTGGCCTCCAGGGTGAAGTAGCGGCGGGGTAGGGCCCGCCTCTCCTTGGTGAAGCCGAAGATCTCCCGGTCGGTCACCAGGGCTAGAGATGTCTCTTCTAGCCGCCATCCGCCAGGCAGGGAGCCGTGGAGCAACACCAAAGGCCCCTCCACCACCCTGGAGGAGGAAGGCTCTATCCCATCTTGGGAGAGGAGCTCGGCCAGACGCGGGGCCTGCTGAGAGACGATGACCGTCTTCTGCCCCCGCCCTTGCCATTCGCGGAGGTCGGCTGTGAGGCGTTGCAGCTGCCCTCCATAGTGGGGGAGGGGTGAGAAGGGGAGGCTATCCATCCCCTCTCCCTGCCATCGGTGGAGCGTGATGAGTTGACGGCAGGCCTCCAGCGATTTCAGAAGGTGGGATGGCTCAGCTACGGGGGAGGGCAACCCCCTGGGCAGCTCCGAGGCCAGCTCACTGGCAGCCTCCCGTGCCCGTTCCTGGGCTTCGGCCAGGGCGGTGGCTACCTCTTGCCATTCGCTCACCACCACCAGGGCCTCCGGTGGGAGGTGGTCCAGCAGTATGGCCCGGGCTAAGAAGGGGACGTAGAAGTGGTCGCCTTGAAAGCCTCCGCCGCAGCGCAGGCCCTCTAGCTCACGGGCCAGGCGCTTCTGGGCTTCGAAGGAGAGGTGGGAGGCGTCCAGGGAGTCCAGCCAGGCGGGCGGGCCAAAGAAGAGGGCCTCTTTGGCCGGCCCTATCTCCACCTGCTCCACCGGCCCTAGGGAGCGCTGGGTCTCGGGCTGGAAGTGGCGCATCTCCTCCACCTTCCGTCCCCATAGCTCCAAACGCACTGGCCAAGGCGAGGTGGGAGGGAAAATATCGATGATGCCGCCGCGGCGGGCCACCTCGCCAGGCCGCTCCACCAGATCCACCAGGGAGTAGCCCCACTGGAGGAGACGGGCCAGGAAGCCTTGGGGCTCCAACTCCCCACCCACTCGAATCACCGAGTGGTTGGCCTGCAGCTCCTGAGGGGAGATGGTGGTCTGGGCCAGGGCCAGGGCCGAGGCCACCACCAGCACCTTCTCCCCTCGCTGCAGGCGTTGGATAGCCTGAAGGCGGGCAGCCACCGTCTGGGGATCCGGGGGTGTGCGGTCGTATGGGATGGCCTCCCGCGGTGGGAATGGGCAGGTTCGCCCATCATCGCCCAGCCAGGCCCTGAGCTGATCGGTCAGCTCCTCAGCCTGCTGGGGCCGCGGCACCACCACTAACATTGGGCGTCCCAGCAGGACGAAAAGGGCAGCTATAGCTGCCCCTTTGGCCGCCTCCATCACCGAGATGGCCAGATGAGGCCTTCGAGTGGCTTCTTCGGTCAGGCGACGCAGGGAGGGGGCGGAGGCCACCACCGATAGAAGAGGCGATAGGTCCATGGGGCCCTGCCAAGAATATTGTAACAACGCCTCAGCGGTTGTAGAGGTTCATGGCCGCTTCCAGCCCCCGCGTCACCACCGTCTCCAGGGCTTGGCAGGCCAGCTCGATGGCCTCCTCCAGGCGGGCCCTCTCCTGGGGTGGGGGCACCGAGAGGACATAGGCTGCTACCGCCTCCGGCTCTGTGATGGGGACCCCGTCCCTGGTGGGGCGGCCGATGCCGATGCGCAAACGGGCGAAATCGCTGGTTCCGATGGCCTCCATGATGGAGCGCAGGCCGTTATGCCCACCATGGCCGCCGCCGGGACGGAGGCGCAGGTGGCCCAAGGGCAGGTCCAAATCGTCGCACACTATTAGAAGGCGTGAGGGCTCTAAGGAGAGGTGCCGGAGGAGGAGGGCCACGGCACGACCGCTCTCGTTCATGAAGACGCGGGGACGGGCCAGGGCCACAGGGGTGCCGCCGATCTCGCCTAGGCCCAAGGAATAAGTGCGTTTGGCGCGCAGCTCGATGCCGTGGTGGCGTGCTAGGCGGGCCACGCATCTGGCGCCTGCGTTGTGGCGCGTCTCGGCATACTGAGGGCCGGGGTTGCCCAGCCCTACCAACAGCCAGCGGGGTTGCATGGGCTCAGGAGTGGTGTCCTCCTTCCGCCAGGGACCGCAGGATGCGTAGGACCTCCTCGCCTGCCCTCTCCACCTCTCCTCGACTGGGCGTCTCCCCGGCCTGTAGCCGCTCTAAGAGGGGTGAGATGGCCTCTTTTATTCTCGTCTCCACCAGGAAACATCGCAGGAAGGCAGCTAGGCGGTCGTCCAAAAGTTGGGCCAAGGTGGTGAGCTGGCTGGCCTGCACCACCTTCAGCAGCCGATCCAAGGCGGGGTCGTAGGTCTGGGAGATGGCCACGCTGGCCAGGGCCTTGGCCAGGCGGGCCATCTGCTCCCCCAGGGCTTGGTCCAGTGCGCCCAAGGTCTCCTCCACCTCCTGGACGGGGGGCAGGGCGCCCAGCTCCAGGTGGCACTGGGGGCAGCGGGCGGCCATGGGCCCGGGCAAGACGGCCCCCTCCTCTGTGCAAGGGTCCAGGTAGCGAAGGAGGGCATGGTAGCGGGCCAAGGCGGCTGCCCCCACAGGTGGCCCCAGCTCCCGTAGGGCGTCCAGGCGGCGCAGCGCCTGGGCCTTGGGGCCCGCCTTCAGAAGGCGCTCTCGCAGCTGGCCCACGGCTGCCCAGTAGCGGCGGTGATGAGCCTCATAGGCCGGACGGTAGCGGGCCCGGAAATGCTCTAGGGCCGCTTTCCCCACAGGCAAGCGGTGGGGCTCCACAGCCACTACCACATACGACATCTGCTCCCGCGCTAAAGCCCGGTCCAGCTCCAGCTCGTGTTGGGGGGCGGCGGCCTCCGCCAGAAAGCGGCGGGCCTCGGCCACTTGCAGGGCCTCCTCTGGGCTCTGGGCCAGGGCCCGCGCTGCGTAGATATCGGCGGCTAGGGCGGCGGCGGTGCCGAAGGTCTTGGCTGCCTCCTTCACCACCTCTTCCTCCCCTTGGCACTTAAGCCAAGATCGCAATCTCGCTAGGGCCATCGCTAGCTCCTCCGGGCCCTGTGGTGGGAGAGAGGCCTGGGCCTTCTCCACCAAGGCCTGCAGTTGACGGTGCACCTCCATAGGCTCCACCGAGGGAGGGGGATGAGGGGCGTGTAGGGACTGGGCTGCCGCCTGCCACCAGCGGCGATGGTCCCACGCCAGCACCAAGGCCTTGGCTAGGGCCTCCAGATTGAGGACCCCATCGGATGGGGTATGCTGGCCTCCCTTAGGCAGAGGATAGGGTGCCAAGATGCGTGCCCGCCTCTGCATATGTGGTGAGGCGCTCACAAGCCACGCGGGCCCCATCTGAGATAGATGGGCGCCGGTAAGGGAGAAAGGCGCACACACGGCCACCGGCCCAGAAAGCCGCGGCTCCTCCTCTGGGAGCTCCTCCAGAATGACGATGCGGAAATCCTCACCTTCCTCTAGTGAGCCCAGCTCATCCCGCCAGCGAGGGGAGGCAACTACGCGCCCTTTCCGCTCATTTCCAAGGATATCGCTGATGGCTAGCGTCCAAACTTTCTCCCTCGCCCCCACATCTATAGTATAACAGCTTCAGGCATTGCAGGGGCGAAAGAGAGAGCAAAAAGGACCATTAGGGGATTACGATGCTCCTTGCCACCTCCCCGCGGCGGAGGGCCTCGAAGGCTTCGTTTATGTTGTCCAGGGGATAGACCCGGCTGATGAGCTGATCCAGCTTGAGGCGGCCCGTCATATATAGCTCCACCAGGCGGGGGATGTCCACGCGGAAGCGAGTGCTGCCGTAGGCGGAGCCAGTGATGGTCTTTTCCATCATGAAGGCGCCGGTGGGGAGGCTCACCTGGGAGCCCGCTGGAGCCAGGCCCACCACAATGGCTATCCCGCCCCGCCTGGCCATGTCGAAGGCCTGGCGCATGGTCTCCGGTAGCCCAATGACCTCGAAGGCGTAGTCCACGCCTCCTGGGGAGATACGGCGCACTGCGGCCACCGGGTCCTCCTGGGAGGCGTTGACCACATGGGTGGCCCCAAACTCCTTGGCCAGCTCCAGCTTATGGTCGAGGACGTCGATGGCGATGATGCGTGCAGCTCCTGCCAGGGCCGCCCCCTGCACCACGTTGAGGCCCACGCCCCCGCAACCGATGACGGCCACGTCGCTGCCGGGCTGGACCTTGGCCGTGTTGAAGACGGCCCCCACTCCCGTCATGACTCCGCAGCCCAGGAGGGCGGCCTTGTCCAGGGGCATGTCCTGGCGTATCTTGGCCAGGCTTATCTCTGGCACCACGGCATAGGAGGCGAAGCCCGCCACGCAGGCCTCGTGGTATATGGGCTGCCCTCCCTGGGAGAGGCGGGTGGTGCCGTCCAGCAGGGTGCCTGTGGCTGTGGCTCGGTTCCCCAAGGTGCACAGGTTGGGGCGCCCCACCAGGCAATAGTGACACTGACCACAGGCAGGGACGAAGCTGATGACCACATGGTCGCCGGGGGCTACGTAGCTTACCCCTTCGCCTACCTGTTCGACCACCCCTGCCGCCTCATGGCCTAGCACCGCCGGAGAAGCTATGGGCACCGCCCCCTCCAGGAAGTGGAGGTCGGAGTGGCAGACGCCGCAGGCGGCGATCTTCACCAGCACCTCCCCTGCCTTGGGAGGTGCCAGGTCCACCTCCTCCACCGAGAGGGGCTCATGGGGCCTACGGAACACAGCTGCCCTAATGCGCATAGTCACCCGCCCTCCTTTTGCTCACCCGTCTAGTCCTCCCAAGAAGCGCCAATACCCTATGGCCCGCGCTATGGCCTTGGCTGCCCGACGGAAATCGGGGAACACGGGGATGCCCCGCTCCAAGATCTTCTGGCGGGCCAGGGACCCCAGCTCCGGCACGTGAGAGGGGTGCACCACCGCTGCCAGGGGCTTGGGGCACCGCTCCCGGAAGGAGGCCAGGGAGTGGGCCACCACCTCCGCTAGCTGGGGATTCTCCCTCAGGCGGCGTACCAGGAAATTGGTGCCCACCTCGAACACCAGCACATCTATGTTCTCGTCATCGGCCAGCACCGAAAGGAGGCGCTCCACCTGGGGCATGGAGAGGCCCATGGCCACCGTCCAGCCGGCATCCAGGGGGTTGCGATAGCTTCCGCCGATGACGGTGAAGAAGGAGGAGAGCTTCTCATATGAGCGTGGGGAGAGGAGGGGGACCTCTAGCCCTTCCCTCTGGAAGGCGTCGGTGATGACCACCGATTGGCCCCCCGTCATGGCCACCAGCCCCATGCGCCGCCCGGTGGTGGGTAGCATAAGTAGAAGGGCCTTGCACACATCCAAGGCCTCCTCCAGGGAGTCCACCTCAATGGCCCCGGCCTGACGCATGGCTGCCCGCCATATCTCAGGGGCGGTAGCCAGCGAAGCGGTGTGGGAGAAGGCGGCGCGGGCTCCTGCCTCGGTCATCCCTCCCTTCCAGACCACCACTGGCTTGCGGCGGGTGGCCTCCCGCAGGAGGGAGAAGAAGCGGCGCCCGTCCCTCACCCCCTCCACGTACATGGCGATGACCTCCACCTCGGGGTCGTGGAGGAAGTAGTCCAGGTAGTCGGACACATCGAGGACCTCGGCGTTGCCGATGCTGGCGGCTTTGGCGCATGGCACCCCTTCCTGGGGCGCGAGGAGGGTGAAGTTGATGCAGTGGGTGCCGCTCTGGGAGATGAAGGCCACCTTCCCTCCCTCCCCCACCGTCTGCTCGGGGCTATTGCGCAGACCTATACGGGCGTTATAGAGGCCTACGCAATTGGGTCCCACCACGAGGAGGCCGCTCCTTCGGGCTATATCTCCCATCTCCTGTTGCAGCCTTATGCCCTCCTCCTCGCCCGTCTCGGCGAAGCCGGAGGTGAAGAAGGCTACTGCTGCCACACCCTTCTCGGCGCAGTCGGCCACGATGCGGGGCGCCACTTGCCTGGGCACCGAGGCCATGACGTAGTCCACAGGCCCTGGGATGTCCTGCAGCCGCAGGTAGTTGGGGAACCCAAGGGCCTTTATCCCCTCTATCTCGGCGGGGTCGATCTGAACAGAGTAGACGGGGCCCTGGAAAGTACGCAGGGACTCCAGCCACATGTAGCCGATGGCCCGCTTGTCGCCCACCACGGCCACCGCCCGGGGGTTGAAGGCCCGGGCTAGCTGGTTACGGACGTCCATCATGGTCTAGAGCTCCCCCCGTAGCTCCATATAGAGGCGCTGCACGAGGATGCCCAGGCGGGAGGGCTCGGCCCATTGAGCATAGTAGCCCCCAACCCTTAAGCGGCGGGCGGCCTCTTGCTCCGGCACCCCCTCGCGGAACATCTTGCGGGCCTCGCGGCGTACCAGGGCTAGGTATTGCCGCATCTCCCGCAGCAGCCCCTTGTCCCCCACGGGCCCGTGGCCAGGGACGATGGCCTCCACGTCCAGATCCTGCACCCGGTCACATACCCTGATCCAGCCACTGACGTGGCAGTGGAAGGGCCCAGGGGTCACATAAAAGAAGGCCACGTCCCCTGCGAATAGGATCTTCTCCTTGGGGAGGTAGACCAGGGTGTCGCCTTGGGTGTGGGCCCGCCCTAAATAGAGGAGGTGCACCTCCTTGTCGCCCACGTGTAACACCATGCGGTCTTCATAGGTGAGGGTGGGTGGGGTGAGCTGGATCTGGCGAAAGCCCTGAGCGTAGCGGGGCATGAGCTGGGAGAGGAGGTCGATGGGCAGGCCAAATTCCAGCATCTCCCGCCGGCAGTTGGCATGGGCGATGATGGCGGCCTCACGGAAGAACTGGTTGCCCCCCACGTGGTCGATGTGGAAGTGGGTGTTGACCAGATAACGCACAGGTGCCCGCGTAGCCCGCCGGATGGCCCGCCGGAAGGCACGGGTCATGCGGGGGATCATCAGGGAGTCCACAGCCAAGGCCTCGCCATCGCCCACGATGAGGCCGGCATTGCTAACGCCGGTAGCCCCAGTGGGCTGGATGTAGGCGAAGACCCCTGGGGCCAGCTCCTGCAGGCCCCCTGGCCAACGGCGGGGCACGCGTCGCCTGAGCATGGTTCACCTCCTCAGGAAAGGACGATACGGGCGTCCACCGCCTCGGCCCCGTCGGGGCGGGCGAAGATGGGGTTCAAATCCAGCTCCTCTATCTCCGGATAGGCCTCCACCAGCTCCGAGACCCTTAAGATGAGGCGCTCTAGGGCGCCCAGGTCAGCGGGGGGCTGGCCGCGGTAGCCCATCAGCAGGGGGAGGCCTTTGATCTCCTGAATCATCTGGCGGGCGTCCCTTGGCTCCAGGGGCACGATGCGGAAAGAGACATCCCGGAAGAGCTCCACCAGGATGCCTCCCAGGCCGAACATGATGACTGGCCCAAACTGGGGGTCCTTGCTCATGCCTATGATGACCTCCACACCAGGGGCGGCCTGCCTTTGCACCGAGACCCCCAGGATGCGCGCCTGGGGCATGTGCTGACGTGCGGCGGCCGTCACCTCATGGAAGGCCCGAGATACCTCCTCCGGCGTCTTGAGCCCCAGGCGCACCCCCCCCACATCTGTCTTGTGGACGATGTCGGGGGAGACCACCTTCACCACCGCTGGCAGGCCCACCTCCCTGGCCACGGCCGCCGCCTCTTCGGCGGTGGTGGCCAGGCGGGCCACCGTGCACGGGATGCCAGCCTCGGCCAGCACCTGTTTGGATTCCACCTCCGTGAGAACCCGCCGCCCCTCTCCCTGTGCCTTGCGGAAGATATCGGCGATAGTCACCTCGCACCTCTTGCCGGGCTGAGATCGCAGCCATAATACGGCGCTAGAATGTGGTAGTCAATGACCCGTCCTAAAGGCTATGGGCAGCTCTCGATGGATACGGGCAGAGGTCGGCCAGGGGGCATGGTTGGCAGAGGGGAGAGCGGGCGCGACACAGGTTCCGCCCATGCCTTATGAGGAGCACGTGGAAGGGGAAGACCAGCTCCTGCGGCACCTGGCTCTGCAGGAGCTTCTGCGTCTGGACAGCATCGGCCCTCCAGGGAACGAGGCCCAGGCGGCGGGCTACCCGGTGCACATGGGTATCCACCGGCAAGGCTGGGCGGCCCAGGGCGAAGAGGAGGACGCAAGCGGCCGTCTTGGGCCCCACCCCTGGAAGGTCTTCAAGCCAGGCCTGGGCCTCCTCCAGGGGCATCTGGGAGAGGAAGGAGAGGTCCAGGGAGCCGCGCCGCTCCAAGATCTGCGCCAGCAGGGCCTTGAGGCGTTGGGCCTTGATGCGGCCCAGACCTCCCACGCGTATGGTCTCTTCTAGCTCCTCCTGGGGGGAGGCCAATACATCTTCCCACCGGGGGAAGCGGGCCCTCAGACGCATGAAGGCTCGGCCGGAGTTGGCGTCGCTGGTGTTCTGGGATAGGACCGCGAGGATCAGCTCTGTCAAGGGATCGCCGTGGGGCCGCCAGGTGGGGCAGCCGTAAATCCCAGAAAGCCTTTCCACCACCAGCTGGGGGGTTAGCACTTCAGCGTATATGGTAAGGTGGGGCGTTAAGAGCGGGCAACGTTGTGGAAGGGTAGGGCCAAGGTTACACTGGCTCTGAAGGAGGCCATCATGGCTCGTGAGGTGCGCCTGACCCAGATGGCCACCTGCGCTGGCTGAGCGGGGAAGGCCGGAGCGGCCGCCCTGGCGCAGGTGCTGCGCCGTCTGCAAAGCCATATCGCCGCTAGCCCCCACCTCCTGGTGGGGCTGGCGCCGCCTGACGACGCCGCCGTCTATCAGGTGACGCCGGATATGGCGGCGGTGTTGACGGTGGACTTTTTTGCCCCGTTGGTGGACGACCCCTACGACTTTGGGGCCATCTCCGCCGCCAACGCCATGAGCGATGTCTATGCTATGGGGGGGGAGGTGGCCCTGGCTCTCAACGTGGCTGCCTTCCCCGAGGATATGCCCGAGGAGGTGGTGGCCCGCGTGCTGGAGGGCGGGGCTGACAAGGTGGCAGAAGCAGGAGGCGTTCTGGCGGGTGGCCACACCATCATAGATCGGGAGCCCAAGTATGGGTTGTGCGTCCTCGGCTTTGTGCATCCCCAGCAGGTGCTCACCAAGGCTGGCGCGCGCCCCGGCGACAGACTAGTACTCACCAAACCTGTGGGCACAGGCATCGTCACCACCGCTGCTAAGAACGGTGAGGCGCGGCTCCACCACCTGCGAGCGGCCGTGGGCTGGATGAAGGCCCTCAATCGCCATGCCATGCACTTGGCCCGTCAGCTGCGGGCCCATGCCGTCACCGATGTCACCGGCTTTGGGCTGATGGGTCACGCCTGGGAGATGGCTGAGCAGAGCAAGGTTCGCCTCCGCATCTGGGCCAGCAAGGTGCCGGTTCTGCCGGGGGCGCTGGAGTACGCCCGCAGGGGCATCTTCCCCGGCGGTGGGCACCGTAACCTCTCCTATTACAGTCCCCGGGTGGAAGTAAGCCCCAAGGTCTCGGAGGAGGTGCGGCTCCTCATGTTCGACCCCCAGACCTCGGGAGGGCTCCTCATGGCCGTCCCCGCGTCCCTGCCTAGCTTGCCAGCGGGCGAGCACCTGTGGGAGATCGGGGACGTAGTGGAGGGAGAGGGGGTGGAGCTGCTGCCATAGCTCTCCCTGGCCGAGGATATGCTCCTCCCCCAGAGGGAGCGTCGCTACTACTATGGGCCCCCGTGCCGCAGAAGCTCGCTTCAGTCGAGGGCAAAGAAGAAGAGGCCGGGCGCCGTCCCACCGATGCCTCCCACCTCGGCCACATTGGCCAGGATACCCAGGGTCAGGGCGAAGCCCGAAAACCCCACCACGTTAGCCACCAGTGACCGGGGCGTCCCGGCCCCACTCACTGCCTCTATCGCCCCTTGGGACAGGAGGACGGTGGCCACTAAGGGGATGACGGCCAGGGGGATGGCCAAGGGGGCTAGGGCCATAAGCACCGTCAGGGCCATGGGGGCGAAGGCCAGGCCCATGGCGCGCGCCAAGCCATAGAAGGGGACAGCGATGCCATACCCCAAGGTGAGGACCTGATAGGCCAAATAGACCCATAGGGACCAGGCCCCCACCTGCAACAGGCTCCCCATCACCAGGGTACGGATGAACGCCTCCCCCCGCTGGCCGTCCATCTGGAAGGCCCAGAAGAGCCAGGAGCCGAGGCCACATAAAAAGCTGGCCATCACCACTGTAGCCAGGCAGGGCACGGTGGCTGCGGGCTGGGTGCTCACTTCGGCCAACACCGCCAGGTCCAGACGGGCCAGCCTAAGCAGCCATCGCAGAGGGTTTGCCAGCTCCTCTTTACGAGTCCGCATCATCTCCACCTCCCGCAAGAGCCGCGTCCAGGTTAACGCAGGGGTCGTTTCTGGGGAACCCCTGGGCGCCTTGGGTACTTAGGGGGGGTGGGGCGGGCCTTGGTTACCACCACCAGTGTGGGATACGGTCCAGCGCCAGGCACCGTGAGGGGGGCCACGTGCACCACCTCCCCTCCTAGCTCCCGCAGGGCGGCGGCTGCCTCCTCTATCTCCTGATAGGCCCTCTCCCCCTTGGGGGAGGCGAGGGCCCTCCCTACCTGCAGAAAGGGGAGGGCTAGCTCCACCAGCACAGGGAGGGGCGCCACCGCCCGGGCCAGGGCCAGGTGGTAGGCCTCCCGGTGTTGGGGAAGATGGGCCACCTCCTCCGCCCGCCCCCAGATGACCTGGACATGCCGCAGGCCTAGTAGAGCGACCAACTGCTTTAGGAACCGCACCTTGCGCCCATCGGCCTCCAAGAGGGTGAGGGGGAAGTCCCATACCAGGCGGATGGGCAGGCTGGGGAACCCGCCCCCTGTGCCAATGTCAATGACCGCCCCCTCTCCCCCAACTGGCAGGAGGCCCATATCCAGAAGACGCCGGCCCAGGGCTAAGGACTCCAGGAAGTGGCGCCTCTGTACCCCTTGGAGGTCGGTGACAGACGTCAGGTCGGCGTAGGGGGCGTGCCTTGCCAGCTCCAGATAGTAAAGCTGGAAAGCCCTCAGCTGCTCCTGCCCGAGGGATATGCCTAGGGCCTGCGCCCCCTGGCGCAGGGTCTCCATGGAGACGTTGACCGATGGTGGCATCTGCTCCTAAGATCCCATTTTGCCATGGCGGACCTCACCATCTCGCAGGCGATGGAGCGTTACCTGGCGGCCATTGAGCGCCCCGAGGAGGTGCGGGGTCCTCTTTCTGCCTTCGTTCGCTGGTACGGCGGCGAGCGGTTGTTGAAGGAGCTGCGGGGCCCGGACATCGCCCGCTATGTGGAGGGTCTGGGGATGGGCGATGACGCCCAGCGACGAGCCCAGGCCCTGCGCGATTTCCTCTCCTTCCTGCGACGGGAGGGGCTGGTCTCCCACAACCTGGCCCAACACGTGCGTCTGCGCCGAGCCCCTCAGCGAGGCGGGGGCATCCCTGCCTCAGATCTACCCCCCATAGAGCTGACCCCCGAGGGATACGCTGCCCTTCAGGCAGAGCTGGAGGCTCTGAAGGTCCAGCGTCCCCTCATCGCTGAGGAGATCAGGCGGGCGGCTCTGGATAAGGACTTCCGCGAGAATGCGCCCTTGCAGGCAGCCAGGGAGCGGCAGTCCCATATAGAGACCCGCATCCGGGAGTTGGAGTCCCTCCTGCGGCGGGCGGTGGTGGTGGAGGCCAAGGAGAAGACGCGCGTAACGGTGGGGTCCACAGTGCAGGTGCGGAACCTGGACGACGGCCGCCTCCTGCGCTATACCATCGTGGGGCCGGGGGAGGCAGACCCGCGGGCGGGACGCATCTCTCACTCCTCCCCCATCGGCCGCGCCCTAGTAGACCGGGCCCCGGGGGAGGAGGTGGAGGTGGAGGTGCCGGCCGGACGCCTCCGCCTGCGAGTGGAGCACGTGGAATAGCGCTCTACCCTCTCTCCTCCAAGGGGATATACTCCAGGTCCATGGGCCCTACGTAGTGCAGGAGAGGGCGGATGAGGATGTTGTTACGCATCTGCTCCAGCACCTGGGCGCACCACCCCGGCATGCGGCCGATGGCAAACATGGGTATGAATAGGTCCTCGGGGATGCCCAGCAGATAGTAGACGGCCCCGGCGTAGAAGTCCACGTTTAGGGATATGCCCCTGGCCCTCAAGGGGGAGGTGACCTCAGCGATGCGCTCTAGGATGCGGTACCACTTGGGCTGGCCCATCTTCTCGCCAAGGACGCGGGCCCTCTCCCGCATGTGGCGGGCGCGGGGGTCCTCCACCTTGTAAACGCGGTGCCCCATGCCCATAATGCGTCGCCCCTCCGCTAGGGCGTGTTGCACATACTCCTCCACCCTCTCCGGGTCCCCGATCTCCTGAACCATGCGCATGACGGCCTCCGCCGCCCCCCCGTGCATAGGCCCTTTGAGGGTGCCGATGGCGCTAACGATGGCAGCGTGCAGATCGGCCCCGGTGGAGACGGTGACGCGGGCAGCGAAGGCGGAGGCGTTGGTGCCGTGCTCAGCGTGGAGGATGAAATCCACATCCAGGGCCCTAGCTGCCTCCTCGGTTGGCGTGTGTCCGTGGAGCATGTAGAGGAAATTGGCGGCATGATTCAGCTCAGGATTGGGAGCCACCGGCGCCTGCCCTGTGCGAATGCGATGGTGGGCGGCGACGATGGTGGGCACCTGGGCCGTTAGGCGAATGGCTTTGCGCAGGGTGGCCTCTTCCGAGTTGTCGTCGGTGTCCGGGTCGAAGGCGGCCAGGGCGGAGACGGCCGTGCGCAGCACGTCCATGGGGTGGGCACGCTGGACCAAGCGGATGACGTCTATCACCTCAGGGGGCAGGGCCCGGCTCTCGCGCAAGGCCTCGTCCAGCTCGGCCAGCTCCTGGCGCCGAGGGAGCCGACCATAGAGGAGGAGGTAGATCACTTCCTCGAAGGTGGAGCGCTCGGCCAGATCGTGGATGTTGTAGCCGCGATAGAGGAGCTTCCCCGCTTCACCATCGATAAAGCTGGTCTCGGTCGTGTCTAGCACGACCCCTTTGAGACCGCGGGCGAGTTCGGGGGTGCTGGCGGGCAGGCTCATCCTTGGGACACCTCCTTATGGTTGTAGCCGCACCATAACCTTGGCTTATGGCCGCCATAATTATATGCCCGCCACAAGGGGAGGGCAAGCATCGCCTGGCCTTGACACCCCCAGAGCACCATCCTTATCCTGATTTAATGCGAGGTGTACCTTGGAAGACGGTGGGGCTTTCCTCCCTTTGCAGGCAGAGATCCAGGCTCGGGGCCGCCCCCTTCGACTTCCTCTGGCGCTGGACATCCGGCACCTATTGACGGTCACCGTCGCCGCTGTGTATGTCCTGGTGGTTCTGGGGGGGGTGGTGCGGGCCACGGGGGCCAGCCTCGCCTGCCCCGATTGGCCTCTGTGCGGGGATAGCATCCTGCCGCCTCTGGAGAGGCTCGTCCTCATCGAGTACGCCCATAGGGTTTTGGCGGCTCTGGTGGGGGTGTTGGTGTTGGCATCGGCAGGGGTGGCCTTGTGGCGGCACCGGCATCGGCGGGCGCTGGTGGTGGGCACGGTGGCTGGTGTGTTGCTGGTGGTGGCCCAGGCCCTCATCGGGCGGGAAGCGGTGGAGCAGGAGATGCCTGCCCCCCTGCGGGCGGCCCATCTAGCCATGGCCCTCCTCACCTTGGCTTCCCTCATCATGGCCACTGTGGACGCTTGGCACATGTACCGTTCCAGGTGGGCGGTGGGGCCGGTGGTGGCGGCCCTGGGCGTCTTGGCGCTGAACCTGATGGGGTCCTTTGTGGCCAATTTAGGGGCGGGCCTCGCCTACGGCGATTGGCCCCTCTTCGGTGGCAAGTTGGTGCCCTCCTCCCATCATTTGGGACAGCTGCACTACGCCCACAGGCTTTTTGCTGCCGCCCTGGGGATTGGGCTTGTGGCCCTCGTATGGCATGTGCGGCGCTATGGAGGGTGGGCGGTGGGCCTTGGCCTATTAGCCCTCCTGCTCTATCTGGCACAGGTGATGGTGGGGGCAGCCAACGTATGGCTGCGATTAGCTACCCCTGCGCGTGTGGCTCATCTGGCCCTGGCGGCGGCTGTTTGGGGGGTTTTGGTGGTGATGGCCCTTGGGAACCCACCACCTGTATCTCAGGAGAGGGGCGCGGCCCGTGCAAAGCGCCTTATCGCGAACCGTTAGCCTTTGGCAGATCGTTGGGGCGTACATCGCCCTCGCTAAGCCCCGCATCGTCCTCCTGCTTTTGGTCACCGCTATGCCTGCTATGGCCCTGGCTACCGGGGGATGGCCAGAGGGTGGTCTCATGGCCTCTGTCCTCCTGGGTGGGGCTTTGGCTGCTGGTGGCGCCAATGCCCTCAATTGTTACCTGGAGAGGGATGTGGACCAGGTTATGGAGCGGACGCAGCGACGTCCCATCCCTGCGGGACAGGTGCGCCCAGGCCATGCCCTAGCTCTAGGGCTGGCCTTAGGGGTCCTGGGGGTCGGAGTGGTGCAGATGGGGGCAGGCACATTGCCTGCCGCTCTCGTGCTCGCCTCTTACCTCTTCTATGTGGTGGTCTATACCCTAGGGCTCAAGCGCGCTACCCCCCTGAACATCGTTATCGGGGGGGCGGCAGGGGCCATGCCTCCCCTTATCGGCTGGACGGCGGTGAGGGGTGAGATGGGCTGGCCAGGGGCCCTTATGTTTGGCATCGTCTTCCTCTGGACGCCCGTTCACTTCTGGGCGCTATCCCTGCATTATGCTGCCGATTACCGGCGGGCGGGGGTACCCATGTTGCCGGTGGTCTCGGGGGAGGAGAAGACGCGTCTGTGGATCGCCATCCATGCCTTGGCCACGGCCCTGGTCTCCCTGGCCCTGCCTTTGGTGGCTGAGGTGGGCAAGGCCTATATAGCCGCCGCCGCAGCCCTGGGAGGGGGGCTTGTGGGGCTTGCCCTCCTCCTATGGCTACGCCCCCATTCCCTATCCCCTCTCACCCTCTTCCATTACTCCAACTGGTATCTCCTGTTCCTCTTCGTGGCCATAGGGGTGGACGCCCTGGCTTTGTGACGGCCGACACGCATTGACATACCCTGGTCGTTGTGCGAGATTGGAATTGGAGTAAATTTGGGGCTGGACGCCTTGAGGATAGACAAAAAGATTACTTTCTATCTAGCTATCTTCCTCCCCATACTAGCGGTCGGTTTGGCTGGGTGTGGGGTGGACGCCCCCCAGAACACCTTCGCCCCTGCCGGTGAGGTAGCGGAAAAGCAACGCACCATCTTCTACATGGCTATGTGGCCGGCGGTGGCTATCCTGATAGGGGTGTGGTTGGTGCTGGTGATGGCGCTGATACGTTATCGTCGCCGTCCTGGGCGCCCCCTGCCCAAGCAGGTTCATGGCAACCCTGTGTTGGAGGTGGCGTGGACCTTGGCCCCTCTGGCCCTCCTCTTGGGGCTGGCGGTGCCCATGGTAGCCACCGTCTTTGATCTGGGGCGTAATCCCAAGGCCGAGGCCCTCCGCATCCGGGTCATTGGCCATCAGTGGGTGTGGGAGTTTCAGTACCCTACCATCATGGATGAGAAGGGCAAGCCTCTGACCATACTTGGAACCCCCGACCGTCCTCCTGAGCTGCACCTCCCGGTGGGGAGGGAGATCGCTCTAGAGATCACGTCTGGTGATGTCATTCACAGCTTCTGGGTGCCGCGCCTTGGGGGGAAGATGGACGCTATCCCTGGGCGGTTCAACCATATGTGGCTTGTCATCAACGAACCAGGGGTCTACCCAGGGCAGTGCGCTGAGTTCTGTGGGCTCCTTCACGCCGACATGCGGCTGATAGTAGTGGCGCATGAGGAGGAGGACTTCCAGCGATGGGCTCAGGAGATGCTGGCCCGGCAGTCCAAAGGAGGCGGGTGAGACATGGCTACCGTTAGCCAACCGGTGAGCGTCCTGGAGGCCCTGCGGCGGGTAAGACAGGAAGCGGCTACCTATCGCGGGATATGGAGCTGGATAGCTACCGTAGACCACAAGCGCATAGGCATTCTTTACGGGGTCACGGCCTTCATCTTCCTGCTAGCGGGGGGGATCGAGGCCCTCCTCATCCGCCTACAGCTGGCCACTCCCAACGGGGACGTGGTGAGTCCTGAGGTATACAACCAGCTGTTCACTATGCACGGCACCACCATGATCTTCCTGGTGGTCATGCCCATGGCTTCCGCCTTCTTCAACCTGCTAGTGCCTCTCCAGATAGGGGCGAGGGACGTGGCGTTTCCGCGGCTTAACGCCTTCAGCTACTGGACGTTCCTGATGGGTGGTCTGTTGCTGCACGCTAGTGTCCTAGCTGGCGGCGCCCCCAATGGTGGCTGGTTCGGCTATGCCCCCCTCACCGAGTTCCCCTACAACCCGGGCCACGGCATCGACTTCTGGGCCATGGGGTTGCAGATCCTGGGCATCTCCTCCATGGCCTCCGCCTTCAACTTCATCGTTACCATCCTCAACATGCGGGCGCCGGGAATGAGCCTATTCCGCATGCCTGTGTTCACCTGGATGACCTTGGCCACTGCCTTCCTCATCATCTTGGCCATGCCGGCCATCGCTGTGGCCCTGTTCCAGCTGGAGTTCGACCGGCTCTTTGGGGCCAACTTCTTCAACCCCGTCAAGGGAGGGACGCCCCTGCTGTGGCAGCACCTGTTCTGGATCTTCGGCCATCCTGAGGTCTATATCCTCATCTTGCCTGTGATGGGCATCATATCGGAGGTGCTGCCCACCTTCTCCCAGAAGCCCCTTTTTGGGTATCCGTTTGTGGTGTTTTCGGGGATAGCCATTGCCTTCATGAGCTTTGGGGTCTGGGCCCACCATATGTACACCACGGGGCTGGGGCCCATCGCCAACGCTGCCTTCGGGGTGAGCACCATCCTCATAGCCGTGCCCACGGGGGTGAAGATCTTCAACTGGCTAGCCACTTTATGGGGCGGGAACATCAGCCTACGCGCCCCCTTGTTGTTCGCCGTTGGGTTCATCGCCATGTTTGTCATTGGGGGCCTGACGGGGGTCACCCATTCCATGGTCCCCTCCGATTACCAGCAGCAGGACAGCTATTACGTGGTGGCCCATTTCCACCAGGTGCTGTTCGGAGGGGCCATATTCGGCATCTTCGCCGGTATCTATTACTGGTTCCCCAAGTTCACGGGTCGTCTCCTCAACGAGAAGCTGGCTCAGCTTCACTTCTGGCTCATGTTGGTGGGCTTCAACCTCACCTTCCAGCCCATGATGATCCTGGGGCTCATGGGGATGCCTCGCCGCATCTACACCTATCCTCAGGGTATGGGGTGGGACGAGTGGAATATGCTGGCCACCATAGGCTCCTTCGTCATCGCCCTTTCGATATTGGTGTTCATGGCCAACGTGGTGGTGAGCCTGCGCCGAGGAGAGGAAGCTGGGGCGGACCCGTGGGATGGGCGGACCCTGGAATGGAGCATCCCCTCGCCTCCCCCACCATACAACTTCCGCCGCATCCCGGTGGTAAGGGCCAGGGACGATTTCTGGCACCGTAAGTACGTGGAGGGGCCCGGGGGTAGGCCAGTGCCGGTGGTGGCCGGCGGGGCCTATGAGAAGCATGGGCATCAGGAAGATGAGGAGCACATCCATCTCCCCTCCCCGTCTTATTTCCCCCTCATCTGTAGCCTGGGGTTGCCCATCTTCGCTTTGGGGTTCATCTTTAAGGACTATGCCCTGGTGGCTGCGGGGGCGGTGGTGATCTTGTACGGGATCTATGGGTGGGCCCTGGAGCCAGCCACCGAAGGGTGAGGAGGAGGCTCCAAGTGACGCACCAACCGCGACTAGCCGAGACGACCCTAGAGACGGCCACCGGGCTGGACAACCGGAAGCTCATGATGTGGCTCTTCTTGGCCTCGGAGGCCGTTTTCTTCGGCTCCCTCATCGCCACCTACCTCCTCTACAGGGGGCAGAGCTTGCAGGGCCCTTATCCTGAGGACGTGTTCAACATCCCCTTCACGTCCGTCTCCAGCTTCATCCTCCTCATGAGTAGCGCCACCATGGCCCTGGCGGTGGGGGCTGCCCAGCGTGGGCAGCTCCACCAGATGCGCACCTGGTTGCTGGTGACACCTCTTCTGGGCATCTCCTTCTTGGCTGGTCAGGCCTTCGAGTTCACCGAGTTCTACCGCCAGGGCCTCACCCTGAGCTCCAACCTCTTCGGCACCACCTTTTACGTGCTGACGGGGTTCCACGGGGCGCATGTCTCGGTGGGGGTGCTTATACTGTTGTCCCTGTGGGCGGCGGCCATGCTGGGGAAGATAGGACGTCATAACGCCATCAACGTGGAGATAGCGGGCCTTTACTGGCACTTCGTGGACATCGTCTGGATCGTCATCTTCACCCTGGTTTATCTGCTGGAGCCTTTGTAGGAGGGGAAGATGAGGCTGGTGGACTTGCGCGGGGTGGCGACACGACCACAGGAGCGAGAAGAGATCCATAGGGGCGTCCATCCGACCTTGGCCGATTATGTGCGGGTAGCGGTGGCCTTGTTTGTGGTCACCTCCTTGGAGGTGGCCATCTATTACATGGAGCCGTTGCGAGGGGTGCTGGTGGAGCTCTTCTTAGCTCTATCGTCTATCAAGTTCATGCTGGTGGTGATGTGGTACATGCACCTGCGGTTCGATAGCCCCATCTTCTCCTTTCTCTTTGCCTTCGGCATAGCGGTAGCTGTCGCTGTGTTCATGGCCACGCTGGCCACCATGGGGGCGGGCCTGTTGTGAGGGGGAAGGCGATAGCGTGCCTCTGCTGCACATATCGGACGGGCTCTTCCGGCTGACCCTCGGGGACTGGGTATCTCACCCCCCGGTTATCCTGGGCTGTGTCGTCCTCTTGGCCCTGTACTATTACGCGGTGGTCTACCTGCGGCCGCGGGTGTCCGATGCCGGGCGGGTGCGGCGGCTGCAGGTGGTCGTTTTCGTGCTGGGGGTCGTGAGCATCTATTTGGCCACCGCCACCCCTCTGGACGATCTCTCGGAGCTTCTGGTGAGCGCTCATATGGCCCAGCACGTCATCCTCACCATGGTGGTCCCGCCCTTGTTGATAGCTGGTGTGCCTGGTTGGCTTTGGGAGTGGCTGTTGCGGGTATTACGGTTGGAGGGCGTGGCGCGGCGCATCTTCCATCCTCTCGTGGCCCTTGGCGCCTTCAACGCTGTCCTCCTCATGACCCACCTACCACCGACGGTGCGTCTACAGGTGGAGAACAGCTGGTTCCATCTGGCGGCCCATGCCCTCTTGGTGGTGGCGGGGCTGGTCATGTGGTGGCCGGTTCTGGGCCCCGTCTCTTGGCTTCCCCGCCTTTCTTACCCCATGCAGATGGCCTACCTCTTCGTCCATTCGCTAATCCCAGCGGTGTTGGCCTCGTTTTTGACCTTCTCCGACCGGCTGGTGTACCCCTTCTACGTTCAGAGGGTGGCCATGTGGGCGGTTTTCTGCGGGACCACCTTCTCCCCTGTACACGACCAGCAGATCGGCGGGCTGGTCATGAAGCTAGCTCCCGCCCCCATCCTCTGGGGCTTTATAGCGGTGGCCTTCTTCCACTGGTACGCGGAGTTTGAGGCCCGTGAGCGGGGCCCCTCCTGGGAAGAGGTGGAAGCGGAGCTCAAGCGGCTGGGCCTGGGCGGGCCTCAGGACCTCCCTAGCGGGCGATGAGATCGCCCACCATCTGGACAGGGTGGATATCGCACCGGAAGAAGTACGTCCCCGGTGGCACGTTGACGGTGATGGTGTTCTCGCAGGGCGCGGTGCACAGCTCGCCCACCGCCAGGGCCTCCTTGGCCTCCTTGGTCTTGTAAGCGGCGACGTTGTGAGGAACGCCCGTGTCCTCGTTGATGAAGCGGATGGTGACATCCACGTTGGCGGGGATCTCCAGGGTGTCCCGGTCGAACTTGAGGGTGGGGATGGCCCTAATAACGATGCCTTCACCGCCGCCGGCGGTGCTGGCAGCGGTGGAGGAGGGACGGGCGGCGGAGGTCTCCTCGCTTTCCTGATGGAGGGCGGCGCCGATGGCCCCCGCCAAGATGCCCAAAAGGGCCAAGGCTATTATGCCGCCCACCTGCCAGGCCCGGATCTGAGGCCTGGTGGCCACGAACCAGCCCACCCCTAGGATGAGGGCGGAGACGCCCAAGGCCAAGGGGGTGGCAGCGTCCACATCCCCCACCTTCCAGTGGGCCAGCTCGAGATAGATGCGCGATAGGCCGTAGATCACTAGCACCGAGAACAGGAAGATGCCCGCCGGTAACAACACAGGGAAAACGGCGCGCTCGCGGACGGCTCTCTCCGCCTCCAATTGGCGCCACCACTCCTCGCTGCGCAGGGCCTCCATGTCCACCACTTGCAGGCTCCCTGGCACCAGAAGGTGGCGGAACTCCTCCAGGATGGACGACACGGTGTTCTGGCCCGTCTCATAGTCTATGAGGCTCTGGTCATCGGCCCAGCGCGTCTCCACCACCAGCTGCACGTTGCCTTGGCGGTTTATGGACCTTACCACTCGCATGTCGCGGAAGCCTGGCTGCGCCTGTAGCTCCTGACGGTGCTGGTCCAGGCGCTCAAGAAGGCCTCCCGGCTTGAGGGCCTCTTCCAGGCGGTCGGCCGGCATCTGAGCTAACGTCAGCTGGACGTACTCCATCGCTTTGCCACCTATAAAAAAACTAAGGGAGGTCTTCCTTGAATGAACTGTCAGCTTCCATTTTAGCCAATGGTGCAGCATAACATCAAGCAAGGCCCTGGGCCTTGACCCTAACGGTAGGTGCAGATAGCATATGGCTCGGCGTGCTTTCGGGAGGGTGACCATGGCCCAAAGGGCATACGGTAAGCCATTACCAGTGCCCAGCCCAGAGACGAGGCCCTTCTGGGAGGGGTGCAAGAGGCATGAGCTCTGGCTTCCCTACTGCCCTCGTTGCCAGCGGTTCTTCTGGTACCCTCGCGACTTCTGTCCCCGTTGTTTCGCCTGGGAGGTGGAGTGGCGAAGGGCTAGCGGGCGGGGCAAGGTCTACACCTTCGCCATCCACTACAGGGCCTTCCATCCAGCCTGGGAGAGGGAGGTGCCCTTCGTCACTGCTATCGTGGAGCTGGAGGAAGGGGTGCGCCTCTATACGCAGCTGGTGGGTGTGGACCCCGATCCAAAACACATCCGCTGTGACATGCCCGTGGAGGTGGTGTTTGAGGACGTGAGCGAGGAGATAAGCCTGCCCAAGTTCCGGCCTTTGGCCCAGGAGGGTGGCCAGCCATGAGGGAGCCCATTTCCGCCCTGGACAAGCTGGACATTAAAGAGAAGCGTGAGCTCTTCCGGCGGGTGGCCATCGTGGGGGTGGACGAGAGCGACGAGATAGGCATCGTCCCTCACAAGTCGGCCCTGCAGCTGCATGCTGAGGCCGCCCGCAACGCCCTGGCCGACGCTGGCATCGACAAATCGGAGGTGGACGCCGTCCTCACCAGCTCAGCGGGGTCCATGTCCAGTGTTCAACTAGCCGAATATTTGGGCATCGTGCCCGTCTATACGGACTCCACCATGACGGGGGGTTCCTCCTTCGCCATCCAGCTGGAGCACGCTGCCCTGGCCATCGCCACCGGCATGTGTCGGGTGGCCCTCATCACCCACGGGCAGACCGGTTACTCGGACCGGTTGCGGGGCGTCGAGCGGCCATCTGGCGACCCCTGGTTCCCCGCTCGTCAGCTGGAGGCCCCCTACTATGTGGGAGGGGCCGTGGGCAATTACGCCCTGGCCTGTATGCGCCACATGTACCAGTACGGAACCACCCATGAGCAGCTGGCCGAGATCGCCGTCGCCACCCGCAAGTGGGCCCAGCTCAACCCCAAGGCACTTATGCGCGAGCCCCTTACCATCGAGGACGTTCTCTCCTCCCGGTGGGTGGTCTATCCCTTTCACTTGTACGATTGTTGTCTTGTGACGGATGCTGGCGGGGCAGTGGTTCTCACCAGCGCCGAGAGGGCCCGCGACTGTCGCAAGCGACCGGTCTGGGTCCTAGGGGCGGCCACCGCCCACACCCACCTGACCATCTCCCAGATGCCCGACCTGACGGAGACCCCGGCTCGCATATCCGGGCCTAGGGCCATGGCTATGGCGGGTGTTCGCCATGAGGACATCGACGTGGTGGAGGTTTACGACTCCTTCACTTACACGGTGCTGGTGACCCTGGAGGACCTGGGCTTCTGCGCCAAGGGGGAAGGCGGTCCCTTCGTCTCTGGCCAACGCACTGCCCCTGGGGGGGACTTCCCCCTTAACACCAACGGTGGCGGCCTATCATACACCCACCCTGGGATGTACGGCATCTTCCCCATCATCGAGGCGGTGCGGCAGCTAAGGGGGGAGTGCGGGCCGCGTCAGGTGCCAGGGGCCAAGATCGCCCTGGTGAACACCACGGGCGGCACCCTCTCCGCCACGGGGACCTTGATATTGGGCGTGGAGTGAACATGATCATCGACCTCCATGCCCACACCCGTCCCCTCTCTTACGACAGCCAGCTGGGGCCCGACGAGTTGGTGGAGGCGGCCAAGGCTGCTGGCCTCGACGGCATCTGCCTTACGGAACACGATTTCTTCTGGGACCACGAGGCGGTGGCCCAACTCTCCCGCCGCCACCGCTTCCTGGTCATCCCCGGCGTGGAGCTGAACACTGAGCGGGGGCATGTGCTCGCCTTCGGGCTCCGCCGCTACGTATTGGGGATGGACCGGGTGGAGGTGTTGGCGAAGGTGGCGCAGGCGGAAGGAGCGGTGCTAATTGCTGCCCATCCCTACCGACGCCAGGCCCCTTGGCGTCACAACGACCCCCGGGAGTGGGAGGAGGCGGTTCAGAGGGCCCTGGCTAACCCATGCTACCGCATCGTATGTGCCATTGAGGGGCTCAACGGGCGAGGTGGTGAGCTGGACAACCGCTTCTCGCAGGAGGTGGCCCTCCGTCTGGCGTTGCCCCAGGTGGCGGGGAGCGATGCCCACGCCCCTCAGGACGTAGGGCGATGTGCCACCGAGTTCTTCCGCCCCATCAGCGGCCTGGCGGACCTGATAGAGGAGCTGCGGGCCGGCCGCTTCCGGCCCGTATGGCTGGACCGTTTGACAGGGTGAAGGGCATGATGTATCCTGCCATCGGCGATAAACATATTACGGGCGGGAAAGGAGGAGCCATGACGCAGCCGTCTTCGGTCATCACCGATGAGATGCGTGCCTACATAGGCAAGGAGTCGGGGCCGGTGGTGGTGGAGGTGGATAAGAGCGCCTGCCGCATGTTCGCCCGCGCTGTGGGCTACACCGACCCCGTCTTCTATGACGAGGAGGAGGCCAAGAGGCGCGGGTATCGTAACATCCCCGCTCCGCCGGGATTCCTGGGCCATGTGGTCTATAACCCCGCTCGGCCGGAACAAAGGCTGGACTACCTGCCCCCCTTTAAGACGCCCTTCACCCGCATCCTCAACGGCGGCACCGACATCGAATACCTCGATGACATCTGCGCTGGCGATGTGCTGACCGTTACCCGCAAAGTGGTGGATATACAGGAGAGGCAGGGGCGTCTGGGCCCCATGCTCATCGTGGTGAGCGAGTTCACCTACCGGCGGGGAGAGCAGGTGGTGGCTAAGTTCCGTGGCACCCTGATCCAGTACTAAAAGGGAGGAAGCGATGGAGCAGAAGGTTTACTTCGAGGACGTGCAGGAAGGTCAGGAGATCCCTGCCCTCACCATGCACTGCGATTCCCAGCGCCTGGTGATGTGGGCGGCAGCCTCTGGGGACTTCTATCAGATCCATTACGATAAGGACTTCGCCCAGGCCACGGGGCTTCCTGAGCGCATCGTGCATGGGGCCCTTAAGCATGCCCTCCTGGGCCGCATGCTCCACGAATGGGTCGCTCCCCGGGGGCGCGTCAAGCGGCTGGCAGTGCAGTACCGGGGGATGGATATGGTGAACGAAGACGTCATCTGTAAGGGGGTGGTCACCAAGAAGTATCGGCAGGATGGGGAGAACATCGTGGAGCTGGAGGTGTGGACGGAGAACCGGCAAGGGCAGAAGACCACCCCAGGTACAGCTATCGTCATCCTTCCCTCCCGTGAGGGATAACATATAGGCCAAAGGAGGAGCCATGGGCTGGCTGGACGGCAAGGTGGCGGTAGTCACCGGTGCTGGCCGGGGCATCGGGAGGGCCATCGCCCTCATGATGGCGCAAGAGGGGGCCAAGGTGGTGGTCAACGACCCGGGCGTGGGGCCCGACGGCGTGGGCCACGACCGGGGCCCTGCCGACCAGGTGGTGGAGGAGATAAGGAGCGGTGGTGGGGAGGCGGTGGCCAGCTATGAGTCGGTGGCGGACTTTGAGGCTGCGGGGCGGATCATCGGCAAGGCGGTGGAGGCCTTTGGGCGCATCGACATCCTGGTGAACAACGCTGGCATCCTGCGGGACCGGATGGTGTTCAACATGACGGAGGAGGAGTGGGATGCTGTCATCGCTGTGCATTTGAAGGGGACGTTCAACTGCACGCGGCATGCCTCTGTGCTCATGCGCCAGCAACGGTTTGGGCGCATCATCAACATCAGCTCCGAGGCGGGGCTTGTGGGAAACGCCGGCCAGGCCAACTATGGGGCGGCCAAGGCAGGGATTGCTGGCTTCACGCGGGTGGTGGCCCGCGACTTGGGCCGCTATGGGGTCACCTGCAACTGCGTGGCGCCGCGGGCCCTTACGCGCCTCACCGCGGGCGTGCCTGTCTTGGCAGAGGCCATGAAGGAACTGAAGCCGGAGCATATCGCGCCCATGGTTTGCTATTTGGCCAGCGATGCTGCCTGGAACATCAACGGCCAGGTCTTCCTGGTCTATGGGGGGACGGTAGCGCTTCTGCACCATCCCTTGCCGTGGCGGACCATCTTCAAGCCCGGAATGTGGACTTATGAGGAGATTTCTAAGCTCATGCCAGCGCTCCTGGAGGGGACTCGCAACCCAGCCCCCCCTCCTGACGATCTGGAGATCCCTGGGCGACCCCGCAAGCAGGGGTAGCGACTCAGAGCTCAACGGGGAGGTCAAAGGACATGGGCGATAGGCTCAAGGACCGGGTAGCGGTGGTCACTGGTGCTGGCCGGGGTATCGGCAGGGCCATTGCCCTGGCCATGGCCCGGGAAGGGGCCAAGGTGGTGGTCAACGATCCGGGCGTCAACGTGGACGGCACCGGATTCGACCAAGGCCCTGCCGACCAGGTGGTGGAGGAGATAAGGAGCGGTGGTGGGGAGGCGGTGGCCAGCTATGAGTCGGTGGCGGACTTTGAGGCTGCGGGGCGGATCATCGGCAAGGCGGTGGAGGCCTTTGGGCGCATCGACATCCTGGTGAACAACGCTGGCATCCTGCGGGACCGGATGGTGTTCAACATGACGGAGGAGGAGTGGGATGCTGTCATCGCTGTGCATTTGAAGGGGACGTTCAACTGCACGCGGCATGCCTCTGTGCTCATGCGCCAACAACGGTTTGGGCGCATCATCAACGTGTCCTCCATCTCTGGCTTGAGGGGTAACTCTGGCCAGGCCAACTATGGGGCGGCCAAGGCAGGGATTGCTGGCTTCACGCGGGTGGTGGCCCGCGACTTGGGCCGCTATGGGGTCACCTGCAATGCCATCGCCCCGGGGGCCATAACCCGCATGACGGCTGGTCTGGCGGAGCTGAGGGCCCAGCGGGGGGCGCCCCCTGAGCCGTCCATGCCCCGCCTAGTGGAGATGACACCTGAGCACGTGGCGCCTCTGGTGGTCTATCTGGCCAGCGACGAGGCCTGGAACATCAACGGCAAGATCTTCCATGTGGCGGGGGGCTATATATCCCTGGCCTTCGAGGAGCTGCCTCGGCACCAGATAACTAAGGACGGCATGTGGACTATCGAGGAGCTGGCGGACTTGGTGCCCCGCTTCCTCATGCAGGACGTGCCCAACCCAGCGCCACCGCCTGAGGATCTGGAGATACCTGGGCGTCCTCGCAAGGCCAGTTAGGGTGGGGCGAACGTCTCTCTGTGCACCTCCATCACTACGAAAGTGTGGCCGTTACGGAAGGCGGTGCCACAGGGCACGAACCCCGCTTTGCGGAAGGCCCTTTGCGCTCGCACATTCCAGGACAGGGTATGGAGATAGAGGCGGCGCAGCTGTGTGGTCCGGAAGAGGTAGCGCACGATAGCTCCAACAGCATCGCTGCCATAGCTCCGGCCCCAATATTCTCGTAGGCCAATGCTGATGCCCAGCTCTGCCTCCTGACGCCAGCGGTTCACATTGTAGTACATGATGTTGCCGATGCGTCTGCCCTCTTCATCCTCGATGGCGAGGTTGCGCAAAGCGGCATCGGTGAACCGCATGTCCAGATCCCAGGTGCGGGCGTAGTCCTGGAAGGGCATGCGCAGGGGAGGGGCGGCATCGTAAGCGGCTAACTCCTCGTCCGCCCGCCAGGCGTAGTCCTGAACCACATCGGTCATGCGCTTACGGCGTAGGATGGTCCTCCTCCCCCTGGCCACCACGTCGTCCTTGGGGGTGAGCATGGCCCTCCACCTCCTCGATGAGCCTCTGGGCTTGGCGCACTATCTCCGCCTCGTTGCGATAGGTGAGGCGTTGTACCGCTTCCTCAATGGGCACCCACTCCACCCGGTCGTACTCCCAGTCGTGCTGGTCGATGCTGCCACCTGTGGGAACCATCAGGTAATGGTGGACGCGCTTATGGACTCGCACCTTCTCCTGGGGACGCACAAACCAGTACTCGATGGTGCCTATCTTGGCCAAAGTGCGCACCCGGAGCCCTGTCTCCTCTGCCACCTCCCTAGCTGCCGTCTCCTCCAGGGATTCACCCGGGGCGGGGGTGCCCTTGGGCAGGCCCCAAACACCGTCCTTGGTGCGGCCACATATGACCACCTCGATGCCTTTAGGGCCGCGGCGGTATACAACCCCACCTGCTGAGACGGCCTGCTCTATGGGCATGCCGGGCTTGCGGCGCCTACTCATCGATGATGGAACCTAAGGCGAAGGGGTCTTCCTGGAACCCCAGCTCGGCCAGGGCGGCGGTGACTGCTTCCCTTATGGCCGGCGAGGGGTCCGCCCGCAGGGGGAGGAGCAGCTCCTTGGCCTCGGGGCCGCCGATCTGGCCCAAAGCGGCGATGGCTGCCTGGCGCACCTCCATATCATCGTCGTCCAGCAGGGGGGCTAGGTGTGGCACGGCGCGGACATGGCCGATGGCGCCACAGGCCAGGGCTGCCTCGTATCGACACTCGGGCTCCTCGCTCTGAAGCTCCCGCAAGAGGATAGGCAGCCAGCGAGGATCGGCACTTCGCCCCATGGCGTGGATGGCGGCGATGCGCAGCCGATAGTGGCCGCTCTCGAAGGCTTCCCTGATGGCCTCCCGCACCCACGGGAGCTCGCCCATGGGCCCTATGGCCTCCAAGGCTCTTGCCCGCACCTCCGCTGGCTCCTGGGCATCTTGGGTGACCCGGCGCAGGGCCTCCTCGATGGGCCGGAAGTCCCTCTCCCGCAGCTGCCCCATATGGAAACGCAGCACGAACTGCCCCAACACCAGCGCTGCCTCCGCCCGCACCACCGGGGCGGGGTCGGACTCCAGCAGGCGCAGGAGCTTGGGGATGAGGTCCCTCCCCTCGTATTCCCAGAGGCCGCGCACGGCCACCGCCCGCACCTCAGGGTCCTCGTCCTCCAGGGCCAACAGGAATACGGAGTGGAAGTTGAGGTCCAGGTTATCCTCCATGAGGTGGTAAAGCATACGCACCACAGAGCGCCGCCTCTCCAGGGGGAGGCGGGGCCAGATGTGGGCCAGCTCCTCTTGCTGCGTCTCCGAGAGGTAAGAGAGCTTGGCTAGCTGGGAGGCCTTGGGAGGCCTTGGGCTCTGCAGGACTTCTTGCCAGGACATCCCTTACGACTTGGCAGCCACACTGAGGGCGGTAAAAGCTATAGGTGGTACCAGCAGCCCACCTCCCACCCACCGCGGCCTGCCGCCGATGGCCAACACCCTCTCCTTGAGGAGTTGGTGGACGTTGCCAGCCACCACCGTATCCTTGACTCGCCCCACCACTTCCCCTCTCTCTATTTTATAGCCCAGCAGGACGTTGCCTGAGAAATCGCCGGCCATGACGTTGCCCTGGCCGGCCCCCATGAGCTGGTCCACCACGAGCCCTTCGTCCAAGGAAGCGATGATCTCTTCCAGGCTCCCCTCCCCCGGCTCTACCACTAGACAGGAAGGGGAGATGGAGGTCTGGCCGGCGGGGGTCCGGTAGCCGTGGCCAGTGGGCTGGGCCCCGGCCATGCCGGCTGTCTGGAGGTCATAGAGGAAGTGGCATACTGTCCCGCCCTCCACTAAGGGGAGGCGGCGGCTGGGGATGCCCTCATCGTCGCATATGCGGCTGGCCGGGCGGTAGGGCAGTGTGGGGTCGTCCCAGATGGTGAGGCGGGGGTCGTAAGCCTTGTGGCCCAGCAGGTGGGCCAGGGGGGATTGCCCCTGGTGGACAAGGCGTCCGGAGAAGGCCAAGGTCAGGGGGCCCATGAGGGCGCTGGCCACCCCCAGAGGGGTGAAGACCACGGGCAGCTCACCGGTGCGCACCCGGGCTGTATGTCGCGCCCAGTGGAGCTGGCGCTTCACCTCTTCCACGATGTCCATCACCTCTCGGATAGGCTGGCAAGAGGTCTTGGCATCGCCCACGAAGAGCATATCGGTGTCCCGCACCAAGGTGCCGTAAAGGCCTACGGAGAAGACGGTTCGCCGGTAACGAAAACGGCCACCACGGGAGTTGAGGCCCATGACCTCCTGGACGGTACGGCGCACGCTGGCCTCGCATACCAATCCCTCCTCCTCTGCCCGCACAGCGGCGATGAGGCCTTCCCCAAGCCGCACCATCTCCTCCAGGGTTGTGGAGGGGACAGCGGGGTCATAGGTGGGCACGTCCGGGTAGCCCTGAGGGGGAGGGAATTGGAGGTGGGCTTGGGGCCCATAACGGGCTGATTCCAAGGCCATCTCCACCAGCTCGTCCAGGCCCTGAGGATGACTGGAGGCAGCAGCCCCCAAACGGCCATCGGCCACCACCCGCAGGGCCACGCCCGCTACCTGGCGGGCGGTCACCTGTTTCAGGCGGTTGGCCTCGAACAGGACAGGGGTCTCTTCGGCCTCCGAATAGAAAGCCTCCGCCTCCTCTACCCCGCGGCGGAGGGCCAGATCGATAAGCTTCCCTAGGGCTTCATCTTTATCCATGTCACACCTCTGACGTTACCACAGACGGCGTCTTGGCACTACGAGCAGGTCAGCTAGCCCGTGAGGGCATTCCCTACCTCTCGCTCACCACGCACCGGGTGATGCGGATATGGGGGGAGCCGTTGGAGACAGGCAGGGGCATCTGTCCCCCTTTGCCACAGCCGCCACCTTGGTTGAAGGCCAGGTCCTTGGCTATGGCGTCTATGTTCATGAGGGTCTCGAAGACGTTGCCGCTGAGCTTTACAGGGCGCAAGGGCTCGGCGATGCGCCCCTGGCGGATCATGTAGGCCTCCCCGGCCGAGAAGGTGAACATCTCCATGCTAGTGGTGCCGCCATACCAGTTGCAGGCGTAGATACCCTCTTTGATATCGGCCAAGAGGTCCTCTAAGGTGGCCTCCCCGGGCTCGATGTAGGTGTTGGTCATGCGCACGATGGGCGGGAAGCGGTAGTCAATAGCGCGGGCGTTGCCAGTGGGCCGCTCCCCCATCTTGGCTGCCGTCTCCCGGGAGTGGAGACGCCCCACCAGGACCCCCTCCCGGATGAGGTATGTCTTCTGGGCTGGCACCCCTTCGTCGTCGTATTTGAAGCTGCCCCTGAGGCCGGGCAGGGCAGCCCCGTCTACGATGTTCAGAATGGGGCGGCCGAAGGGGCGCCCCAGCACCATCACCTCTCGCAGGTGCTCGTTTTCATAGATGTGGTCGGCTTCCGAGAGGTGGCCAAAGGCCTCATGGCAGAAGACCCCCGCCAACACCGGGTCCAGGACCACTGGATAGACGCCCGGCTTGACATAGGGGGCATCCAATAGCTCCACTGCCTTCTGGGCCAGACGGCGCACCTCTTGGTGTAAGCCCTCCACCACGGAGAAATCGCCCAGGGAGCCGAGGCTGATGCTGGCCTGCTGGAGGTCGCCGTCGCGACGGGCGGTGGCAGCGATGCGCACGGTGACATCGATGCGCTCTTGCTGGATGAAGGAGCCCTGGGAGTTGGCGAACATGACCCGTTTGTGGGAATCGGAGTAAAAGATGGAGGAGGAGGCGATGCCTGGGGTGGACCATATGATGTCCAGATACTCATCGAGAAGCTCCTTTTTGGCTGCCAGGGGGATGGGGCGAGGGTCCTTGACCAGGTGGGGGGGCACCGTGTCCACCACCGGCTCCACCTCCGCCAGGAGGCTACGCTCGTGTCCCACGAAATGGGCCTGGGCCACGGCCATCTCCGTCCATCGCCGTAGCTGCGAGGGGTCGTTGAAGCTCACGAATCCCCAGCCGCCGCGGTAGAGGGCCCGCACACACCCGCCGAAACTGTGGGCCCGCCCTATCTCCTCCAGGTCCCGCCCCCGATAGGCGATACGAGTGGCGGCAGTATCATCGATGCGAACCTCTATGTAGTCTACGTCCCAGCCCCGTAGAGCTTCCTCCATCAGCTGGCGAAGGGTGTCTTGGTCCATGACCTCGTCTCCTTTCGCCGCAGCTCCCCTCCTCGCCCCAGCTTGGGCTCGGTGCCTGTGAGGAGACGGCGGATGTTGCCCAGATGGCGGAGGAGGATGAGGGAGCTAGCGGTGCCACCGAATATCACATATACCCAGGGGACCAGCCCCGCCATGGCGAGGGCCATAAGCACCAGGGCTCCTGTGGGCACCGTCACTAGAGACATGAGGGACATATACCTAAAAGCCAGCACTATGAACAGACCCATGGCGGCCAAGCCCGCCGCCATCGGAAATAGAAAGGCGGCGTACACCCCGAAGGAGGTGGCTACCCCCCTGCCGCCGCGGAAGCCGATGTAGACTGGGAAGTCGTGCCCCAAGATGGCGGCGATACCCACGGCTACCTGCAGCTCGTGGGAATGGGTGAGATGCCAGGTGAGCAGCACTGGTATCCATCCCTTCAGGGCGTCGACCACCATGGTGAAGAGGAAGGCCCGGGGGCCCAGCACCCTCAAGACGTTAGTGGCCCCGGTGGCCCCGCTGCCGTAATCGCGGATGTCGATGCCACGCAGGAGGTAACCCAGCATGTAGCCCGTGGGGATGGCCCCGATGAGATAGCCACTGGCGGCTGCCACCACATAGGCTATCATCTCGCTCCCTCCCGCCCCCGAAAGACCATCTTAATAGCTGTCCCCTCGAACCCGAAATGGAGACGGATGACGTTCTCCAGAAAGCGCCGATAAGAAAAGTGTAGCAGATGGGGGTCGTTACAGAAGAAGACAAAGGTGGGAGGGTCTGTCTCCGCTTGGGTGACGTAGTAAACCTTAAATGGCCGGGCCCCCTCTGGCGGTGGGTGACGGGCCATGGCCTGCCGAATGGCCACATTCAGCTGATGGGTAGGGACGCGCGTGCGCCGGTTCCTCCCCACCTGAAGCGCCAGGTCCAGGAGAGTTGCCACGTTGAGTCCCGTCTTGGCCGAGACGAAGGCGATGGGTGCCCAGGGGACGAACCTGAGCCTCTGGTGGACGTGGTGGGCCATGCGCTGCCGCATCTCCTCTGTGTTGGGCACCAGGTCCCACTTGTTGAGGGCGATGACGAGGCCCTTATACGCCTCTACCACCAGGCCGGCGATATGGGCGTCCTGGGCGGTGATCCCCTCGGTGGCGTCGGTTACCAGCAGGGCCACGTGACAGCGGGCGATGGCTTCCTTTGCGCGGGCGACGCTGGCCTTCTCCAAACCAGGGCCGATGCGGCCAGGGCGGCGGATGCCGGCTGTGTCTATGAGGAGGAGGCGATGTCCCTCATACTCCAGGGGGGTGTCCAAGGCATCGCGGGTGGTGCCAGGGATCTCGCTCACCACCGCCCGCTCCTGGCCCAATATGGCGTTGAGGAGCAGCGACTTGCCCACGTTGGGCCGCCCCACGATGGCCAGGGCCAACTCCTCCCTCTCGGCCGCTGGGGTCGTTATCGCCGGCAGAAGGGATGAGAGGCGGGCAAGGAGGCAATGGATGCCCAAATTGTGGTAGGCGCTTATGGGGATGGGGTCTCCCAGGCCCAGCTCGTAGAACTGGAGGGAGGCCTCACGGCGTGTCTCGTTGTCTGCCTTATTGGCCACTAAAAGGATGGGCTTGCCGGTGGCCCGCAACATGGCGGCGATCTCCATGTCGGTGGCTGTGAGGCCCTGGGCGGCGTCTACCACCATGACCAACACCTGGGCCTCGGCTACCGCCACCTCCACCTGGCGCCGCACCAGGGCAGTCAAGGGTTCCTCGGAGGTGGGGTCAAGGCCTCCCGTGTCCACAAGGGTCACCTTGTGCCCTGCTATCTCCACATCGGCGTAGAGGCGGTCACGGGTGGTGCCTGGGATGTCGGCCACGATGGCTCGCCGCCTCCCCACCAGGCGATTAAAGAGGGTGGACTTGCCTACATTGGGCCTCCCCACAATGGCCACCACGGGGGTATGGGCCACGGCGGTGACGGGCTCTTTCATGGCCGTGTGATGGTCACCTCCACCTCTGTGGGCGTCACTGCCACCAGGGTGGTGCCCTGAGGGGGGGCGACGGTGATGGGAAGCCTGTATGTCCCCGGTCCTAGCCCTTGCACGTCCACCTGGGCCGAGATCTGCTGCGGCAGGATGGTGCGCAGAAGGGGCAGGGGGCCTGAGATGGTCACCTGGACGAGAGATGGAAGGCCCCGCACGGTCAGCTCTGGGGCTAGGCCGCGGGGGGCGGGGGCTACGCCGAAGGTGGCCTGGGCCAGGGCCGGCCGTATCCGTACCGTTACTCGGACGCGGGCATCGCCTTGGACGCTTACGCCAGGGGGGAGACGCAGCCTCACTGTGGCCGTGACGTCCTCCCGGGCGTCCGATATGTCCACAGCCTCAGTCTGTAGGGAGTCAAGGCTGGCCACCGTCTCCTCCGGCCCCGATACGACTATTACCGCTGGCTCAGCTATTACCTCCTCTACGTTGTGGCCGGGAGCAGGGGTGCCTTTGAGGCGTGGCTCCACTGGCACCAGCCTGCCCACCTCAGCGCGGCGGATGGGGACGCTGACGGTGGCGATGGAAGGCTGAAGGGATACCCCTCTTACCAACACCCCCAGCCTGTCCTGGGGCTCCAGGGGAACAGCCCGCAGCACCTCGGCTGTGGCGCCCCGAATGTCTACACGGGCCAGGGCCTTGGCCACCAGGGCCACCAGATCGCGAGGGCCAGCCACCGTCACCTCCGAAGGCGTCACCTGGGGTGGGGAAGAGGCTAGGCCAGGAGCTGGCTCGCCCGTCACCATGGCCTCCACCGGTACCGTCTTAGTGAAGAGAGGGGCCAACTCCACTGTGAGCTCCGACGGCACAGCCCCCAACACCCGCAGGCCACCACGGCTGGTGCGGGGCTCCAGCTGGACAGGCACTAGGTGCTTGCCTTCCCCTAGCCCTGACAGGACCACAAATGCCCGGAAGTCGTCTGGCGTCAGCTTGTCCCAGACGTCGGCTGCAGCCTGGGCGCGCACCTGCACCCTTGGCAGCTCGCTGGCCAGGGCCAGTCCTTCAGGAAGGTTGACAGGCTGCACTGGCACCTCCAAGTCGGGGATGATGCCCCGCTTCATATCGTCCTCCTCGCCGCCGGTAAAGAACCAGAGGAGGGTGGCTAGGGCCAGGGAGAGGACGGCCAGGCCGGCGTTAGCCCGTAGGGAGGCCATGACCTTGCCCAACGCTGCTAATGCCTGGGCCCAGCGGCTACCCATATCGCCCATGGCCCGACTCTAGGAAGGTGCCGCCTTGACCTGTGGCGGGGATGACACAAGAAAGCTCCTCAGCACGGCGCGCAGGTGAGAGGCATCTGTCACCGTCAGCATGCGGCCGTTGGCAGCCACGGAGACCTCACCCGTCTCTTCCGAGACCACCACGCATACGGCGTCGGTTATCTCTGAGAGGCCCAGGGCGGCCCTGTGGCGCAAGCCGTGCCCGTCGCTACGTGCCGAGAGGGGGAGGGTGCAGCCGCACGCCAAGATGCGGTCGCCACGGATAATGACCGCACCGTCGTGTAAGGGGGTGGTAGGCGTGAAGATGCCTTCTAAGAGCTGGCGGCTCACCAGGGCGTCGAGCCTTATCCCGGTGTCGGCGTACTCCTCTAGGCCTGTGCCCCGCTCCAGGACGATGATGGCCCCGTGGCGACGCTGGGAAAGGGCAATGGCCGTCTCCATCACTGCTTCTACCGTCTCAGCCAGGGGAGGGCGGGCGCTCCATGGCCAGAGGCCTGTGCGCCCCAAACGCTCCAGGAAGCGGCGGATCTCCGGCTGGAAGATGACGGGAATGGCGATGAGGAGGGCAGGGAAGGAGTTCTGCAAAACCCATTGCAACACCCGCAGCTCCAGCACCTGTGCCAGGATGATAACCGCCACCACCAGTATGATGGCCCCTCGCAAGAGGGACATGGCGACGGTTCCCTTCACCAGCACCAGCACGGCATAGATGATGGCGGCGATGGCAAGGATATCCAGGATGCTGGCTGGCTCGAACCGGTTGAAGGCCTCGTGCAAGGCCTGGGGCAAGCTCATGACTCGGCCTCCTCGGCGGCTAGCAGAAGGGTGAGGAGGGCCTTTATAGCGTGAGTCTTGTTTTCCGCTTGCTGCCAGACCACCGAGCGTTGACCTTCTATGACCTCGTCGGTCACCTCCTCTCCCCGGTGGGCGGGGAGGTTATGCATGAAGACGGCATCGGGGCGGGCCAGGGACATGAGCTGGCTATTTACCTGGAAGCCAGCGAACGCCAGGCGGCGGGCCTCGGCCTCCGCCTCCTGCCCCATGCTGACCCATACATCGGTGTAGACCACATCTGCCCCCGCCACCGCCTCTTGGGGATGGGCGAAGGTGGCCACGCTCCCGCCGCTGGCCTGAGCGTGACGGCGTGCCTCCACCAGCACATCGTCCGGCATCCCATAGCCGGGAGGGGAGGCGATACGGAAGTGCATCCCTGCCATGGCCGCTGCTAAGCAGAGGGAGCGGGCCACGTTGTTAGCGTCTCCTACGAAGGCCAAGGTCACCCCCTGCAGCTGTCCTTTCACCTCCCAGATGGTGAGGAGGTCTCCTAAGGCTTGGGTGGGATGCTCCTGGTCCGATAGGGCATTGATGATGGGCACCTTGGCGTAGCGTGCCATCTCCTCCAGGGTGGAGTGGGCAAAGGCGCGCACAGCGATGACATCCACATGTCGGGCCAGGACACGGGCCACATCGCGCACTGGCTCCCTCACCCCCAGGCCCACCTCTTGGGGCGAGAAGTAAAGGCAATGGCCCCCCAAGTAGCGCATGGCCACCTCAAAAGATAGGCGGGTGCGCAGAGATGGCTTCTCGAAGAGGAGGGCCAGGATGCGCCCCGCAAGGGACGGGGCGGGCTTGCCCGCCTTCAGCAAGCGTGCTAGCTCCAATGTGGCCATCAAACCTCGGGGACCTAGGTCGGCCACCGATAGGACATGAAGGCCGCGCATGTTCACAGACATGGCCACAGCCAGTATAGCATGAGCCCTTCGAGGTAGGTGATGGGCTAAAATGGTGGCAAGGTGGCTGGTGGGGGAGGCCTAAAGCTGTGGCAGGGCTGTGGGAGCGGTATAGCACGCCTGTCATGGCTGCCCTAGCTGTCCCTTTGCTGGTGGCCTTGGGGTTCTTGCTGGGCCGCCACACCACCAACTCGCCGCCGCTGGAGTTGACGCCCTCGGACGTGCGGGTCTACGTCGTCGGGGCTGTCCGCCAGCCTGGTGTCTATGCCCTTTGGGAGGGGGCGCGGTGGATGGACGCGCTGGAGGCAGCCGGCGGCCCCACGGAGGACGCTGACCTGGAGGCGGTGAATCTGGCACGCCGTGTGCGTGACGAGGACCTCATCGTCATACCTCGGCGGGCCCAAGAGGGCCGACCGGCGTTGGTGAACATAAACACCGCCTCCGCCCGTGAGCTGGAGGCTCTGCCGGGCATCGGGCCGGTGCGGGCGGAGGCCATCGTCCGCTCTCGCCAGGAGGAGGGCCCCTTCCAGAGCGTTGATGATTTGGTAACGCGCAAGCTGATACCTCGGTCGGTCTTGGAGGACATCAAGGACAAGGTGACGGTGGGGCCCTGAGCGCGCTGGGATATCTGGCCCTGGCCTGGCTTTTGGGGTTGGCTGCTGCGTCCTGGAGCGATGGCCAGCCCTGGTCGGTGGTGGCGGCGTCCCTCCTCTGGGCGCTCGGCCTGAGGTTAGGGCGTGGGCGGGAGGGGCTACTGATGTTGGCGGGGGTGGTGCTGGTGCTGGCCGCTGGCTGGCGCTACATCTCTGCCTCTCGCAGCCCCCTGGGCGATATTGAGCCGTTGATAGGGGTGGGGGCGGTGCGGCTCCGGGGGGTAGTGGACGCCGAGCCCCAAATCCGAGGCAGCGCTGTCCGATATCGAGTGGCCGTGCGCTACGTACAGGTGGAGGGGGGGTGGCAAGCGGTGCGGGGCCGCGTGCTGGTCACCATGCCTGCCTCCACCTCCTTTCAATACGGCGACCTGCTGGAGCTAGACGGTGAGCTGGAGGCTCCCCCTCTCTTCCCGGACTTCGATTATCGGGCCTATCTGGCCAGGGAGGGCATTGGGGCTCTCATGCCCTATCCAAGGGCCCGCTGGTTGGCCGAGGGGATGGGAGATGCCGTGCTGGCCCGCATCTTGGAGCTGCGGAGGCAGCTTGCCGGTGCCCTTGAGAGGGCCCTGCCGGAGCCGGAGGCCTCTTTGGCCCAAGGCGTCCTGCTAGGGAGGAGGGGGGCCTTGCCCCCTCAGGTGCTGCGGGACATGGACGCCACCGGCCTTTCGCATCTGCTGGCTGCTTCGGGGCAGAACGTGGCCCTCATCGCTGGTGTGACCACCTTAGCCTTGGCCTGGCTAGTGGGGCGACGGCAGGCGGCCCTGGTGGGGCTTGCCTTAACGGGGTTCTATGCCTTTCTCGTGGGAGGCAGCCCCCCCGTCGTGCGGGCGGCCATCATGGGTGGGCTCTATGGCCTAGCCCTGTTGGTGGGGAGACCGGGGGGAGGGCTTCAGCCCCTCTTTTTAGCTGGAGCCGCCATGACGGCCTGGGACCCTTTGCTAGCCCATGACCTCTCCTTCCAACTCAGCTTCGCCTCCACCTTGGGCCTCATGTGGATGTCCTACCCTTTGCAGGCTTTGGCTTGGCGGTGGCTGGAGGGGCGGGCTCCTGCGCCGGTATTGGGCCTCCTGTGGCCGTTGGTGGGGGTGATGGCCATGACGGTGGCCGCTGTGGCCTTCACCCTGCCCGTGACGGCCCTCAACTTCGGACGCCTCTCGACGGTGGCTGTGGTAGCCAATGCGCTGGCGGTGCCGGCCTTCGCCCCCTTGCTCCTCACCTCGGCGGTGGCGGCGACCCTCGGAGCAGTCTGGGAGGGGCTGGCCCCTTGGCTGGGGTGGATGGTGTGGCCCTGGGCTGCCTACACCTTGGGGGTGGCGCAGGCTCTGGCCTCCCTGCCGGGGGCCGTCGTCTCCCTGGAGAACATCGGGATGGGACACGTATTGCCTTACGTGGCGGCCCTGGGGTTAGTGGTGCTGCTGCTAGTTCGGAAAAGTGAGGGCAGGGAGGTTGCCCTGGCTCCCTTCCCAGGCAGGGCGATGGGCATCCTAGCCCTGGTGGCCTTGGCGGGGGGTGTGGCCTTCCTGTGGGCCTCCCTTCCCCAGGGCCATTTGCTGCGAGTGGTCTTTATGGACGTGGGGGAAGGCGCAGCCACCCTTATCACCACGCCCGCGGGCCACCGCATCCTCATCGATGGTGGCCCTAGCGGGGAGGCTCTCATGGCTGCCCTAGGGCGTAACCTCCCCTTTTGGGAGAGACGTCTGCATCTAGTGGTGATCACCTGGCCCAAGGCCAGCCGCCTGGGGGGGCTGGTGGAGGCCATGGAGAGGTACCAAGTAGGGTGGGTGCTAGCCGCCCCCATGGCCGTCGACACCGCCCTCTTCCGATCCTTCCAGGAGACGTCGCGCCAGCAAGGGGTAACGCAGCGGCGAGGTGTGTCAGGAGCCGAGGTGCTCATGGGGGGAGCCGAGCTGGAGGTGATACATCCCCAGGAGGAGGGCCCCATGGCTCTGATCCTCAGATATGGTGACGTCTCCTTCCTCTTCCTCTCGGACTTAGGGAAGCGGGAGCAGGAGCAGCTCTGGCGGCGTCACGACTTGAAGTGTGACGTGGTCCTGTTGCCTCGGGGAGGGAGGGGGGATTCCCTTGACCCGGGAGCGGCACGGGAGATGGCGCCCCGGCTGGCCATTCTATCGGTGGGGGGCGATGGCCGCGGCCCTGGCGGTCCCTCCCCCGAGACCTTGGCCCTGCTGGCAGGGGCTTCGGTCCTGCGCACCGACCTGCACGGTGACATCGTGGTGGAGACGGACGGCCGCCACCTATGGGTGAGGCATGGGCGCTGAGGCTTTGGGCGTCTATACTTTCTTAACGTGATCCGCCACGACGGCCGTCGTCCTGAGCAACTGCGTCCGGTGAGGATCCAGCCGGGGGCCTTGGAGTTCGCCGAAGGCTCAGCCCTCATCGAGATGGGTAAGACGCGGGTGCTATGTGCGGTAACGGTGGAGCCCCGCGTCCCCCAGTTCGCTCGCAACATGGGCTCTGGCTGGGTCACCGCTGAGTACGGCATGCTCCCCCGCTCTTCTCCTCAGCGCATACCCCGTGAGCGTCAGAGCGGACGCGTCTTCGAGATCCAGCGCCTCATCGGCCGCTCCCTGCGGGCCGTGACCCAGCTGGACCTCTTGGGGGAGCGCACCTTCATCGTGGACTGCGATGTCCTGCAGGCCGATGGGGGCACTCGCACGGCGGCCATCACCGGCGGCTGCGTGGCCCTAGCCCAGGCTATGCATCATCTCCTGCAGCGGGGCGAGCTCCCTTCCTGGCCCCTCCGCGGGCTGGTGGCGGCCATAAGCGTGGGGGTGGTGGACGGCATCCCTATGCTGGACCTTTCTTACGAGGAGGACTCCCGCGCCCAAGTGGACATGAACGTGGTGATGACCGATGCCCAAGAGATAGTAGAGGTGCAGGGCACGGCGGAGACGCTGCCCTTTAGCCGCCAGACCCTAGAGCAGCTGCTGGACCTGGCGGCCATGGGGATAAAGGAGCTATTGCAAGTGCAGGCTCAAGCCTTGGCCCAGGCCGGTATACAACTCCCCTAGACATACTCCCCAAGGAAGGTGCCGCCCAGGATATGCACATGGGCGTGCTCTTGGGACTGCATGGCATCGAAGCCGAAGTTGGACAGGAGGCGGAAGCCATTAGGGCAGAACTTGCGCCCTATCTCCACCGCCACCCTTCCCACAGGGCCCATATTGCGCCATAGCTCGTCTTGGGTCATGTGAGCTTTGGGGATGGCCAGGAGCATCACCGGCACCCACCGGAGGCGGTTGCGGAAGACCATCACCTCGTCGTCCTCGTATATGATCTCCGCTGGCTCCCTCTTGGCCACGATCTCGCAGAACACGCAGTAGCGCATGTTCTGCCCCCCGACCTACATGAACTCGTAACCCCCGCGAATGCCGGGGGGATCTTGATCGATGATGACGTTGACACAGGCCGGCTTGCCAGAGGCCAAGGCCCTCTCCAGGGCCGGCCTTATCTGGTGGGGCTCGGTGACCAACTCCCCGTGCCCGCCCAGGGCCTCCACCACCAGGTCGTAGCGGGCGTTGTCCCCTAGTAGGGATGCTACCACTCGGTCTTTGCCATACATGAGTCTCTGGCCCACAACGATTTGGCCCCATTGGCGGTCGTTGCCTACTACAGACACGATGGGCATATTGAACCGGACGAAGGTATCGAACTCGAAGCCGTTGAGGCCGAAGGTGCCGTCGCCGTTGACCATGAGGATGCGCTTGTGGGGAAAGACGGTAGCCAGGGCCATGCAGAACCCGGTGCCCACCCCCAGGGTGCCGAAGGGGCCGGGGTCGTACCATTGGCCAGGGTTGTTGATGGGCAGCACCTGGGCCGCTAGGTTGACGATGTCGCCCCCATCTCCCACCACTATGGTGTTATCGTCCACGAAGTTGGCGATCTCCCGGCACAGGCGCAAGGGGTGGATGGGGACGGCATCAGAGCGCTCGAACTCCTCCCGCTGCGCCCTTATCTTCTCCTCCTCTTCCCGCAGGGCCTTTAGCCACTGGTCGTGCCGGTAGGGGCGGTCGCCCAGTTCGGCCGCCAGGGCCTCTAGGGTGGCCTTGGCATCGCCCTCGATGGCAACTGTGAACTCGCGGTTGCGCCCTAGCTCGCTCGGGTCGGAGTCGATCTGGACGATCTGACACTGAGAGGCGAAACGTCGCCCGTAGGCCAGGCGGAAGTCCATGGGTGTGCCGATGATGAGGGCCACATCGCACTGGCCCATGGCTAGGCGGCGAGTTCGGGAGAAGAAGAGGGGATGGTCTTGGCGGAGGCAGCCGCGGCCCATGGCGTTGAGGTATACGGGGGCCTGCAGCCTCTCCGCCAATTTTCGCAGCTCCTCATGGGCCTCGTCCCAATAGACTTGGGAGCCAGCCATGATCATCGGCTGCTGGGCCTTGGCCAAGATGCGCGCCGCCTCCTGTACCAGGCGGGGATCTGGGCACTTGCGGCCCTGGGGGCGATACCTCTCGGGGAAGTAGACCTCTGACTCCTCTACCCGCTGGAAGAGGATGTCGGTGGGGATCTCCAGGAACACGGGGCCGCGGCGGCCCGTCATGGCCTCCCGGAAGGCGATGCTGATATATTCCGGTATGCGTTTGGTCTCGTAGACGCAGCGGGACCACTTGGTGATGGGCCGCATAAGCTCCACCTGGTCCATCTCCTGTAGGGCCCCCATCTCAAAGCGGCTAAGGGGGCTACGGCCGCCTATGACCAACATGGGGCTCTTGTTGTGATAGGCGTTGGCTACAGCGGTGACCACGTCGGTGACGCCAGGGCCGGCGGTGACCACCGCCACCCCGCAGCGGCGGGTGGCGCGCGACCAACCCTCAGCAGCGTGACCAGCGGCCTGCTCGTGGCGCACGTCGATGATGCGTACCCCTTCATCGATGCAGGCGTCGTATATGGCCTGCACGTGTCCCCCGCACAGGGTGAAGATGACGTCCACCCCCTCCCGCTTTAGGGCCTTGACTACTAGGTCTCCTCCGTCCACCAGTGCCATAGTTCCTCCTGCAGCCGTCCTCTCCCCTATGGTAAGTCGTCTTCCTGGGGGATGTCAGCTTCCCCCGGAAGCGAGAGGCCCAGGACCTGCAGGGTGCCGGGGCGGGCCCTCTCCAGCGAGGCGAGGCAGAGCATGAGCCGCCTGTCTACCTGGGCGGCGGCCGCCACCAGGCGGGCCACCTCCTCTGCATGGCGCTGGCTCTGGGCGAAATCGTTGCGAAGGTATTCCTGGAGCTGGGCCTCCAGCGCTTCCCACACCTGCATGGCCACCTCCAGGAGGGTGATGATGAGCGTGTGAGCCTCCTCCAGGCCCACAGGTGGCGCTACGGTCCGTAGGCCCTCGAGGACGGCCCTTGCGGCCTCTATGTGGGAGCAGCCTGCGACCTCCTTTCCCAAGGGCTCTTGGCCGGTGGCGTGCAACAAATAGTAGGCTGCCCTGAAAAGCCGGCCGTACTCCTCGAGGGAGGCGGTGGGCGAAGGTGTTTCGGCCACGGGACGTTGCCTACTGTAGCACCCCTTCGGCTGTGAGGTCAGCTATCTCTTCATCGGATAGGGCCAGCACCTCCTTGCACACGTAATATGTGTGCTGTCCCAAGAGAGGTGCGGGCATGCTAGGGCCACCAGGGGTGCGGTGGAGGCGGAATCCAGACCCGTCGTAAGCGGTGCGCCCCGCCTCGGGGTGGTCGAGGTAGACATAGTAGCCACGGGCCCGCAGGTGAGGATCGCGGTCCAGCACGTCAGCGGCGCTCTGAACCACGCCCGCTGGCACCCCCTCCGCCTGCAGCCTCTCCATCACTTCCTCTCCTTCCCGCTGGCTGGTCCATGACTCGATGAGGCGGTCCAACTCGTCTTCATGGGCCTTGCGCCCTAGGAAGGTGCTGAACCGCTCATCGCGGGGCCACTCCTCCCCTACGGCGCGGCAGAACCCCTGCCACTGCTGGTCGTTGAAGACGGCGATGGCCACCCAACGGTCGTCCCCCAGACAGCGGTAGGTGCCATGGGGGCAGGCGTAGGGCAGCCGATTGCCCTGACGCTCTTGGACGCGGCCGTTGGTGGTGTAATCGAGGATGGCCACGGAGACCACGTTGACAGAGCTCTCGAACTGGGCCACCTCGATGAGCTGGCCCTTGCCCGTGCGGTTGCGGAAGTGGAGGGCCGCTAGGGTGGCGATGGCGGCGTGGCCGGGGTTGACCACGTAGTCAGTGTAGTTGGTGCCCAGCCCCACTGGCGGCCGGTGGGGGAAGCCCGAGAGGTGGCTCAGCCCACTCAGAGGGGTGATGACAGCTCCGAAGCCGGCGAAATCGCGGTGGGGGCCCGTGAGCCCCTGCATGGGCTCCCTTACCATGATGATGTCCGGCTTCACTTGTAAGATGCGCTCGTAGCTGAGACCCCATTTCTCGAAGGTTCCAGGGGTGAAGTTCTCGGCCACGATGTCGCTCTTGGCGATGAGGCGAAGAGCCAGCTCCCGCCCCTTCTCTGTGTTCATGTTGAGAGTGAAGGAGAGCTTGTTGGCGTTGAAGTTGTTGAAGTAGCCAGAGACGTTCAAGGTGGGGGGCTTGTCCTTGGGCATGGGCATGGCCATGCGCAGGCCATCGGGGCGGGTCTGGGACTCGACCCTGATGACCTCCGCCCCGTAGTGGGCGAGGATCTGGGTGAATATGGGGCCGGCCCCGAACCAGGTGAAGTCGGCCACCCTTATGCCCTTAAGAGGCATGTCATCGGCCCTCATCGCCTCACCTCCCAAACGTAGCTGACTCCATCCTCCGCCTCAGATGACGCCGGCGGCTGCCAATATGGACATCTCCTGTGGGGAGAGGCCTAGCTCATCTTGGTAGATCTGGCGATTGTGTTCCCCAAGCCGTGGGGGGCGGCGCCAGATGCGCCAGGGAGTCTCATATAGCCTGTAGGGCGGCCCGGGGTACTTGATGGTGACCCCCAGCTCGGGGTGCTCCACCGTCTGGAACCAGCCCCGGGCGTTGAGCTGGGGGTTCTCCACCACGTCCTTGGGGGAGTTGACGGGGGCGATGAGCAGACCCCGCCTCTGCCCTTCCTCGTATAGGAGCTGCTTGGGCTTGGTGCGGATGAACCGCTCGATGATAGGGTCGGCGTACCGGAACTTGGGGAGCCAAGCCTCGGCCATGCTGACATCTGCCCCCTGCAGGAGCTGGGCGATGAGCCGCATGTCCAGTTGGGCGAAGGTCTCCTTCCAGTGGGGATCTGTGAGGTCCTCAGCCATTCCCTCCTCGGCCATCCAGTCGATGAGGGTAGAGAGGGGAGCGCCAAAGCCAGGGATGCCTATCATGAGGTAGACGTATCCGTCGGCGCATTCATAGGTGCCCAGGCCAGGCACCCGGAACCACTCGCCGGATGGGAGGCGACGCCCCTCGCCTTGGCGGCTGCGTAGCTCCTTACGCAGGTCCCAGAACTGCATGGCCGTCTCCTGGTTCATGGAGAGGGCCTCCTGCATGGAGACCTCCACCAGCTGGCCCAGGCCTGTGCGGTCGCGGTATAGGAGGGCGGTGAGTATGCCAGTGCAGGCCTGGATGGAGGCGCAGTAATGGGCCTGGTTGCCGTAGGGGCGATTGGGCGGGTCATCGGGGAACCCAGCCAGGTACATCATGCCGCTCAAGGCGATGGCCACCAGGTCACAGCTCTGCCATTGGGCTCTGGGCCCCCACAGCCCGAACCCGGTGATGGAGCAGTAGATGAGGCGGGGGTTGATGTGGCTCAGGGCCTCGTACCCGAGCCCCAGCCCGTCCATATACCCTGGGGGGAAGGTGTCGATGAGGACGTCAGCCCTCTCCACCAGGCGGCGGAAGAGGGCCTGGCCATCGGCCTTGGTGATGTCCAGGGTGATGGAAAGCTTGGACGTGTTGAAGGCGAAGAAGTATAGGCTCTTTTCAGGGTGAGGGTCGTCGTGTAGGAAGGGGGGTATGCGACGGGCGGGGTCGCCACCGGGGGGCTCCACCTTGATGACCTCCGCCCCCAGGTCGGCCAGCAGCTTGCCGCAATAGGCGCCTACATCCCCCGGCAGCTCCAGCACCCGTAGGTCGGAGAGAGCGCCATCCCTCGGCTCCTGGCCCATTCTGTCCTCCCGGGATAGAGTCGTCCCAATTATAGTCGAGGGCTCAGGACACGCCAATAGCCCCCTCTTGCAGAAAGGGGAGAGCCAGGGATAGGAACTCCTCGGGACGCTCAAGGAGCAAGTTATGGCCACAGTCGGGGACGATGTGAAGGCGGGCGCCGGGGATAAGTCGGGCCAGCTCCTCCGAGGAGCGGGGTGGCACCATCCGCCCCTCGGCACCGTCTAGGATAAGGGTGGGGGCACGGATACGGCGGGCCTCCCTCTCCAGGTTCAAACGCAACACCTGACGCCCCACGCTTATGAGGGTCTGGTTGGGCACGCGCATGATGTCCCGGGCCATGAGGCGCCTGTCCTCGGGCAGGAGGCGGCGGGTATCGCGCCCCATGTCCAGGCGGCGGATGATGAGCCACCACTTGATGGGGGCCTTGGGCACCAGCTCCCTCAGCCCGGGCCTGTCCACCAGCCGAAATATCAGGTGAAAGCGGCGGGGGAGGTAGGACCCCTTGTGGATGGGGCTCACCATCACGAGCCGCCCCACCCGCTCCGGATACTTGCTAGCGAAGTTGATGGCGATGGTGCCCCCCACCGAGGCGCCCACCAGGTGGAACCGCTCAAGGCCCAGGGCCTCGGCTAAGTCCGCTATGAAGGAGGTGTATGCGTCCAACGTGGGGCGTCCGGGCAGTGGCTGGGAGCGCCCGAACCCAGGTAGATCGGGGGCGATGGCCCAGAGATGGTGGCCTAGTTGGGGGAGGATGTGCCGGAACACCCAAGAGGAGGTTCCCACCCACCCATGGAGCAGCATTACAACGCCTTCAGAGGTGAGAGGGCGGGCCTCCCGAAGGAACACCCGCCTGCCCCGCACCTCCAGGAAGCGCCCATGGATGCCTGCTGGGGCTGGGCCCATAGGGCCTCCCCATCTTATGAAAGGGAGCCCGCCATGGCAAGGGGTCTAGCGCTCGATGGGTGCCCCCACTAGGCTTCCCCACTCCGTCCAGGAGCCGTCGTAGTTCCGCACCTTGGGGTACCCCAGCAGATACTTGAGGACAAACCAGGTGTGGGCCGACCGCTCGCCTATGCGGCAGTAAGCGATGACCTCTTTCTCGGGGGTGATGCCCTGCTCTTGGTATATCCTCCTCAGCTCCTCGGGATCTTTGAAGGTCCCGTCCTCCCGCACGGCCATGGACCACGGGATGTTCTTGGCCCCAGGTATATGACCTCCCCTCTGGGCGCCCTCCTGAGGCAGGTTCTCAGGGGCCAGGAGCTCCCCCCTGAACTCGGCCGGGGAGCGCACGTCCACCAGGGCCAGGTCTGGCCTCTTCAGGGATGCGAGGATATAGTCCCTTAAGGCCCGTATCTCCGGGTCCGGGCCCTTGGCCTGATATTGGGAGCGAGGATAAACAGGGACCTCGGTGGTCAAAGGCCGTCCTTCGTCTATCCACTTCTTGCGCCCACCATCCATGATGCGAGCATCATCGTGCCCATAGTATTTGAGGAGCCAGAAGGCATAGGCAGCAAACCAGTTGTTGTTGTCCCCGTAGAGAACCACGGTGGTGTCGTTGGCGATGCCAGAGCGGGAAAGGAGCTCCTCCAGCTGCTCCTTGCCCGCTATATCCCTGGTGATAGGGTCCTCCAGGTCCCTTTTCCAGTGCCAGCCCACGGCCCCCGGTATGTGACCCGTATCGTAAGCGGCGGTGTCCACGTCCACCTCCACCACCCGCACTTTGGGGTCGTCCAGGTGCTGCGCCACCCACTCCGTGCTTACCAACACCTCCGGATGAGCATACCCCTGCATCGCCATCCCTCCTTGCATCCAGCCATCGACTGAAGGCTATTGTAGACTATATCGAGTTAAAAAATCAATATGCAGGGAGGAGTTGCCTTCCCGCGGGGGCGGCTGGGGGTATGTTAGGCCAGGCGGGCCTCCACCTGGGAGGGTAGGGTTTTCTGGATGATCTCGGCCGCTTGGGCTACCATCTCCTCCAAGATCTGGCGGGCAGGGCGGATGCGGCGCATCATGCCCGATATTTGGCCTGCGGGGTTCATGAGGAGCTCCTTGCGCCCGGTCTTCTCCGCTGGGAGGGTGATCTCCCGGATGAGGGCCCCCTGGAAGGGGAAGGGGAGGGTAGGCACGCCCGAGCGCTCCCACTCCTCGATGAGGGGGTTGACGATGTTACGCATGGGCTTCCCGGAGTAGATTCGGGTTACACGGGTGTCCTCCTCGGAGGCCTCCAGGATGCGGCGCTTGAGGTCGGGGTCCAGGTGGGCCTCCTCGGACACTAGGAAGGCGGTGCCCACCCAGACGCCCACCGCCCCAAGGCAGAGGGCGGCAGCTA
>Ga0197143_1000224_pt1 | contig 67370 bp, 59 predicted proteins | sample GBS70_MetaG_FD_148603 | JGI IMG/M metagenome (GOLD analysis project Ga0197143, IMG submission 148603) | Sediment microbial communities from Great Boiling Springs, Gerlach, Nevada, United States - GBS 70_MetaG | ecosystem: Environmental > Aquatic > Thermal springs > Hot (42-90C) > Sediment...
TCCACCACCGGCTCCAGCCACACCTCGCTCCTCCTCTTGCTCGAAAGCCAGAAGGTACTCATGAGCGGCACGGGTGCCCCGCGGGCCGCCGGGTTCGGGCTCGGCACCGTCCGCGCCCAGATCCAGGCGATGACCGGGAGCGCCTTCCCTACGTAGGGCTTGAGGTGCGGGTGCTCGGCGGCCATCTCCGGTGTCACCTTCACGGGCGGGTAGAGGTGGCCGATCCGCTTCCGCGCCCGCTCGAGGATCACCCGTCCGTAGTAGCGCACGTCGGCCGCCAGGCCTGCTGAGCCTCGCCACCCTGGGAGCGCGGGCCTCCGGCCCGCATCTTCACAAGCGGAACTCCATTTCCAGTCCTCCGGCTTCTCTACCAGCCCTGCCTTCACCGGATTGTTTCGGATGTATTCTCGAACGGCAGCCAAGTGCTTCTCGTCGCGAATAAACCGGTCGAAGTAGTCCGGCATCCAGAATTCCCCTGCCCTTTCCAGTATCCGGTTTGCTTCTTTCGCCGTGAACGACTTCCAGGAATGCACAATATCCCCGAGGCGATACCCTGGGAGTGGCTCGATGAGTACATGGACGTGGTTGGGCATGATCACCCACTCCAGGAGGTGGTACCTTTCGCCGTCGAAATGAAGAAGCGCGTCCTGTACCAGCGCTGCAATGCGTTCATCGCGAAGGTAACAGGCCCCGTGTCCAGCATCTTCGAACTCTGCGATGCGTTTGCGTAGTTCGATTACACGAGGGTCAGCTGCCGGAAGCGATGACTCGCACTGCAACTCTGTTTTCCATTGTTCGATCACATGTGCTGGAACGCTGTCGTGAAGTCGAAACGAGAGGAATTGCACCAAACCCGGTTGATCCAGGTGGGGTAGGTAACCTCGGGAGTGCCATTGTTTGTGCGGCCGAGACGGCCGCGCTCCCAGGAACGTGGCCTCGGGATTGACAGGCGGCCAGTCCGCCCAGCGCGGCACCAGCTCCAGGTAGCACTTGTTGAGGAGCACCGCCACCGGGTTCAGGTCGCCGGCGTAGGCCTCCATCCCGAGCCGCGCCGCCTCCAGCGGAATCGAGCCCCCGCCGGCGAAGGGGTCCAGCAGGGGTGGGAGCTTTCCGTCGCAGTACTTGAGCATCTCCGCCCGCGCCTCGGCGTAGACCTCCGGGTGCCTGTGGAGCTGCGGCTGCATCATCTTGCGGATGATCCCAAAGAGCCGCTCCCGCTCCCGCTCCTGCGCCTCCTCGGTGGGAAACTTCTCCGGGTGGCTCGAGGGGTCATCCACCACGGAGGCGAAGAGCACGGCCCGACTCACCGGCAGCGGCAGCCGCGCCCACCAGTGGTGGATCCCCTTCGGATGCGCCCCGATCCCCGGCATCTTGTCGTACGCCGAGGCATCGTTGATCTCGGGCAGGGGTAGAGCGACCTCAATGAGTTTCTTGCGGTGCTTCATACGATCTCCTCAGCTTGTGAAAGTAACGATGACAGTGCGTAGTTGACGCTGGTGACCCCGAAGTCCGGTTCTCGCTGGAAGGGGCGGCGAATATAGTGGACCCGGTATCTATCGCTATCGAAGAATTCGACGATGGCGAGGATGTAGTCGTCTGGTTTATTGAGCGAGGTGAGAATCTCGTTGCGCGTCACGGTAATCGTCTGCGCACCAGCTACCCGACCCTTGACTTCGATGAAGCGCAGGCGTCCGGTTCGGGGGTCGCGGCTTTCGATATCGTAGCCAAGATGATCCTGCTCTCGGTCAACAGGTTCATAGCCCAATTTTCGCTCGATTTCCATGACAATGGCGCGGGCTCGAGCAGCCACAGCCTGGGTGTCGGTAGTCGATGCCGGCACAGTACTGGCATTTCCCGTCATCTTTGCCAGGAGTCCCGCAGGCACCACAACGAACCCGCCCATGACCACAGGCGGGAGCGGCGAGATCTGGGCCTCCAGGTCCAGTTGTTCCATACGCTGGCGCAGGCGGGCAGCCAGCTCGTCTGCTCGACGCCGGGCTTCTTGAGAGTTTAAGCGGGCATTGGGTTTGCCTGACTGCTCCTCCAGCCGCAATTGTTCTGCCCGATGGTCCCAGTAAGCAATCTCCTTGGTGAGACGGTCCCTGACTGCGGCTCGGGTTTTTTCGATCCATTCCAGGCGTCGGCGGCGTACCTCTTCGAGATGCTCGGGGACGACGTGCTGGATGGCGTACGCTTGGGCTCGGGCTTCAAGATCACGCGTGATCCAGGCACACTCGGGACGGGCAAAAATCGCCTCGGCGTTTGGCTCGTCGTCTCGGAGTGGTCGATAGTCGAGGTACGGTGCATAGGCTGCATTTCGGGCATTTCCATCAGGGGTTATCTCTATGTAGAGCATGCGTCGGGAGACCACTCGACGTTCTCCCGCCTGGGTGGTGCTGGCATCTTGGATCGCATGCTCCAGGTAGAACACAACCCGAGGCTGATCGCTTAGGTCACCATCATCGACCAGGATGGTACCGCGGCGCAGCAGATCCCGATAGCGCTCCAGGGTTAGGTCCACCACAGCATCCAGAAGCGGATGTCCAGGACATATGAAGGCTGCCAAGGGCTGTCCGGGTGGAGCAATAAGCTCTTTGTCGAACGTGATACGTTCATAGCGTTCGAGAATGAGGTTTCTGGTTCCGATGAGCCGGTTGCGCTGGCGTACAGCTGCGGGGACGTGGGTGACCTCGTAGCGGCGGGGCTCCCGCTGGCGCACGGTGCCCCCAAGCCGACGAAACGCCTCCAGGAAGAACGACTCGATGTAGTGTGGCTGGAGCCGCCTTGCCGCAGCCCGCTCCATGTCCTCGCGGATACGCTGCAGACGCGTAGCGTCGATGACATCGTGGACCAGCGCCCGCTCTTCCAGAAGATCCTGCAATTGGTTAGGATCGAAGGCGTCGGCGATGACCTGGGTGAGGCGCGCGCGCACTTCGGGCCTTTCGCCATACCGGACGGCCTCGATGAGGAGTTCTCGGAGGGGCTTCCCCTCGAACTGGAGCTTGCCCAGGACGTCGAAAACCTTTCCGCCCAGTGCCCGCCGCGCCTCCTCCAACTTCTTGAGCAAGGTGTGGTAGACGTCGCCCTCTCGGGTCTCAATAGCCACTAAGTTCCAGAGGTGGCAGACCTCGGTCTGACCGATGCGATGAATACGGCCAAAGCGTTGCTCAATGCGGTTGGGATTCCAGGGAAGGTCGTAGTTGACCATAAGGTGCGCCCGCTGAAGATTGATCCCTTCACCGGCAGCATCGGTAGCGACCAGGACTTTCACCTCGGGATCGTGAAGAAAGGCCTCCTGCGCTTTATGGCGCTCCTCCCGTCTCATTCCCCCGTGAATCGCCACCACGGCCTGCGGATGCCCAAGCAGGGTGGTGATTTTCTCCACAAGATAGTTCAGCGTATCGCGGTGTTCGGTGAAGACGACAAGCTTTTGTCGGGGCGAGGGAACTGGCTTGGAAATGGTCTCGGCGCTGTAGTCTGCAAAAGGCTCGGCAACATGGCCTGAGAGGACAACAGGAGTGAAAATTGTAGAAAGAAGGGAAGCCAGTTCCTGCCACTTGCGATCCTGACCACTCCGGCGCACCTTCTGCGCAAGCTCTTCCAAGCGCTTCAGCGTGGCAATCTCGGCCTTGAGTTCCTCAACCGTTCGCGCTGCAGTAGCTTGATCGAGGATCTCTTCTTCTTTTTCGGCGAGTTCATCGTCCGGGGCTTCCTCAAGGTCTGCAAGATCCTCCTCGTCTAGAGCAGGTGTCGTAACGAGAGCCCCGCGATGCAGCTCCAATTCACGCAGCCTGCTCTCCAAGCGCTCCCGACGACGACGTAGGGACTGGTAGATCGCCTCCGGACTTGAAGCTAAGCGTCGTTGGAGGATCGTCAGGGCAAAACCTACCGTACCTGCGCGCTTGTCGTCCTCGAGGGCCTCAGCCCGATTAAACTCCTCACGAACATAGTCGGTAACCTCTCTGTACAGGCGGGCTTCGGTATCCGATAACCGATAGGGTATGGTGTAGGCGATGCGCTCGGGAAAAAGCGGCGTCCCGTCGAACTTGACGAGCCGTTCTTTCACCATCCGACGCATGAGGTCGGACACGTCCACCTGGTGCACGCCGTTGCGGAAGCGTCCCTCGAAACGGTCCCCATCGAGCAATGCGAGGAAGAGCTGGAAGTCTTCCTCTTTGCCGTTGTGGGGGGTGGCCGTAAGGAGCAGCAAGTGCCGGGTCTGGCTCGACAGGAGCTGGCCGAGCTTGTAGCGCTTGGTGTACTTGACCTCGCCGCTGAAGAAAGTTGCCGACATCTTGTGGGCTTCGTCGACCACGACCAAATCCCAACGGCACTCCGGTGCAGCAAGCTTCGCCTGGACCGCCCCGTCACGGGCGCATTTATCCAGACGTGCAATTACCAGGTTAGTCTCCAGAAACCAGTTGCCCGTGTGAGCAGCCTCCAGCCTATCATTCGTCATGATTTCGAAGGAAAGCTGGAAGCGCTGATACAATTCGTCCTGCCACTGCTCGACGAGGTTTCCTGGACAGACAACGAGACACCGCTGAAGATCCCCGCGGACCATCAGCTCTTTGATAAGGAGCCCAGCCATGATGGTCTTGCCGGCCCCAGGATCGTCGGCCAGCAGAAAACGCAGCGGCTGACGTGGGAGCATCACCTCATAGACAGCCACAAGCTGGTGAGGTAAGGGATCCAAAAGTGAGGTATGTACCGCCAGCAGGGGATCGAAGAGATGGGCAAGGCGAATCCGGTACGCTTCGGAAACCAGACGGAAAAGAGCCCCATCACTATCAAAACTCCATGGTCGATCCATTTCCAGTACCTCCAGTCGGGCCTCATCACTCCGATATAGCAGCTCTTGGCCGATCCGACCGACCGGATCCTTGTAGGTGAGCTCGACTACGTCCGAACCATGCCACTGGACATTTACAACGGTAATCGGGGTGTTTGGAAGGATGCCCCGGACGACAGCATTCGGTTTCAGCTCTTCCAGAGTCGCCATCTTACAAGCTTTTCGTTGCTTAACATTCCTTAAGGGGTCTAATCGCACTTTTTTGGTATTGAAACTTGAGCGCGCGCTCGCTTGCGAGCTCGCACTGCTTGTTCTAATCGTACCTTTTTAGTATTGAAACAGCCCTTTTGCTACATCCAAAAACTTCACGTTTCGGCCCCGAAAGTCTATTTGCCGCTTCTAATTAGCGTACAAAGCCCCCAAGCCCTTAACCAGATCAGCCCTACTGAAAACCTTTACGGTGTCTTAAAATAATTAAGCCTCGGACAAGGAGGCATCGAGGGGGTTCCTTAAGCGTGCTTTTGGGGAGAAAAGGACAGGAGGTTGTATAGGGCAGCTGCCCCAGCTCAAGCTGCATCGACGCACGCCCCCCGAAAGATCGCCAGCACTCGAGAAAGCCCTCATCGCCTTCTTGCCCGTGGACCTCTGGTGATCACCGATGCGCCGGCAAGGCTTCGGGTCGCCCCATAGCCGTTTGGGCCCTTCTTCTGCCCAGGAGTTGGGGGCTTATTCTGACTCTAGCTTGAGGGCGGGCATCCAATTCGGAGCAGGGTGCTACTAGCAATGCTGGCTTGCCTGCTACGGACGCATTGACCTTTGGTTTTAATGCACCCGCACTACCAGCTGCACGTCAGTGAACGTTTCGCCTGCAGCATGCACCAAATACAGCCCAGACGCCAGCTCGCCATGCAGCACGAGCCGAGCTGGCTGTTCCGGAGCCACAACACCTTGAAAGACTTCTTGGACCGTCCGGCCCAGCAGATCCAGCAACTCTACCCGCACCTGCTGCGGCCGGTCTACCCGAAGCCAAAGCTGCGTCGCTTCCCGCCACGGATGCGGCATCGGTGCCGAGAGGCCCACCTGCGGCCTTTCCGGCAGGGGATCATGGGTTGCAGTTCGTATTGAAGGATGAAGCACAAACAACCCTTCTCCGATACTGCTTACCAGGACCACACCACCAGGCAGATAGGGATAAACGCCCCAGGCCCCAGCAAACTGGACCGGATCGCCCCAAGGGTACGTATCGAAGAAAGCAACCTCCACCGGATGCTCTCGGTCGGAGATGTCCAGCACCCGAAGGCCCGCGGTATAGTTGGCCTGAAAAAGCAGATCGCCCCGGACGAACAGATTGTGGTCGATGGCCGACGTAGCGGCCAAGTATTCTGCTGCCAAACGGGGCGCGTCCAGATCGGTTAGGTCAAAAATCAGCGTCCGCGTGCGGGGTGGATCGGGGCGCAGGCCCTTCTGATAGTCCCTCCAAGCCTGCACTTCATCCAGTTCGTCGCCCAGGTAGAAGTAACGTTGCGCTTCATCCAGCCATCCCTGGTGCGCATAGCCAACATTCGGGTACCGGATGGCTGCTATTTCGTGCACATTCGCTTTGTCCGTCACGTCCAGGATGCCCACGCCCGTCTCGTCAGCCCCAATGCAGATCTCCCGCCCCCGATAGTCAGGATCCGGTCCCCGGTACACCACACACTGCGCATCGTGCGTATAGCCATCTCCAACGATTCCGCCCAGCGACGATTTGAAACACCCGGCAAAGCGTGGATGCAGCGGATCTGAAATATCCACGGCGTGATAGCCATAGTCGCAGTGCCGAAGTGCTTCAGGGTGCTCGCGCACCCCCACCGCATAAGCAAAGCCGGTTTCTTCATTTACAACCACATTGTGGGCGGTACCAAAACCATGGTAGTGGGCTACTGGCGCTAGTACGGCAGGCGTTTGCGTGAGCGTCCGCAGCTGACGCAAATCGAACACCTGGAGTCCGTGGCCTGGGTTGTTGTCGCTCACGACCAGCGCATAGGGGCCGTAGGTCTTTATGTCGCGCCAAAGGCTGACGCCCTCATGCGCTATGCGGATCGGCTGGGTCTTAGGGGCATGTTCGTGCTTCGGTTCGGGCAAAAACGCTACCAGGTGTGGCTGTACCGGATCGGTCACTTCCACTACAGCCACGCCATCGCTTAGCCCCACCAGGGCATAGCGCTGGTCGGTTTGCGGGTCCACCCAGCCCCAGATGTCGTTGGCTTCAACCGTCGAGGTGTTGTCCTGCGCAAAATCCCCGTCTATGGCAGCCAGCGGCAAAAAGGCCAGCAGCGTCACGCCGTTGCAGGCAAAGCCGGCAGCCTGTCCATTCACGCAGGGCATCGCTTGTCCCGTTAGTGGCATCAGTGGACTCTGAAGGGTCTGCGCCTGCGCCACAATCGGCACTAACCCAAATAGCCATATGAGAGCTCGATAGCGCATGGAATCAAGTTACGAAAATTCCGTGCATTACTTATAGGGAAAGCTTAAGCTTATTAGCTTTCTAGGAAAGCCCAAACCTGCAATGGTCTAACTATGGAGTTGCGAGATCGAATTGTGTTCATCACGGGTGCCTCCTCGGGTATTGGCGCAGCGTGTGCAGAAGCCTTTGCCCGCCGTGGAGCTCGGGTGCTTTTGGCTGCCCGACGGCTGGACCGGTTGCAAACGCTGGCCGATCGTCTACGCCACCTGTTTCAGGCTGAAGTATACGCTTTTGCCCTGGACGTTCGCTATGCCGAAGCCGTTAGTCAGGCTATATCAGCCCTCCCCGCTCATTGGCAGGCGATCGATATCCTGGTTAACAATGCCGGCCTGGCCCGGGCGCTTGATCCTGCCTATGCCAACACGATTGAAGACATCGACCAAATGGTCGACACCAACGTCAAAGGGCTGCTTTACGTTACCCGCGCCGTCGTGCCAGGCATGCTGTCGCGCGGACGCGGACACATCATCAACATCGGATCCACAGCCGGCCATGAAGTCTATCCTGGTGGAACAGTCTACTGCGCCACCAAGCACGCTGTAGCCGCCATTACACGAGGACTTAAGCAGGATTTGCACGGCACGCCCATCCGCGTTTCGACCGTTGACCCCGGCATGGTCGGGGAAACTGAGTTTAGCCTTGTCCGCTTTGGTGGAGATTTGCAGCGGGCTGCCCGGGTTTACGAAGGAATCCAACCCCTCACCCCAGCCGACGTGGCCGAAGCGGTCGTTTGGTGTGCTACGCGCCCACCCCATGTAAATGTGTTGGAAATCATCCTCATGCCTACAGCCCAGTCTTCAGCAACCCTCGTCGCTCGCCATGCGCAGCCTTAACTGCTTTTGGGTATTCTTGAGCCTTTGGCTATTCGGATGCGCCTCGCAGCGCATGCTCCTCGAGCAGCAAACTGCACAGATCGCCCAGCTTCAGGATTCCCTTAACGTGTTGCGCGACTCCTTGGCATTTTACGATTACATCGATTCAGGGCGCTATGATCAGGACATGCGGGCTTTGCGCGAGATGATAAACCGGCTACGCTACGAACTGGCCCTCTGCCAAGAAGGCGGCTTACGTCTGGCTACCGAGCCGGTTGATGTGCTGTTTGCTACGGCCAGTGCCACGCTCACCGAAGCTGGTAAACGGCGGCTTGATCAGATTGCAGTGCAGCTCCAGCGCTTCCCCGACCGCCCCATTCGCATCGAAGGGTATACCGACAGCACCCCGGTTGGCGCACGCCTTCAGGAACGTTATCCCAGTAACTGGGAACTGGCCGCAGCCCGGGCTGCGGCAGTAGCCCGCTACCTGATCGAAGTACGGGGCTTTGCAGCAGAGCGTTTTGAAGTGGTTTCCTACGGTCCGACGCGCCCTATTGGTCCTAACGACACCGCTGAAGGGCGTCGCCTTAACCGACGGATTATCATCCGGGTTTTACCTGCCCCCAGCGCGCCTTAAGTCACTTCGGACGCAAGCCAATAAATCCCAGCATGCGCCCCGTCTGGCCGCGCTCGGCGCGATAGGAAAAGAAATCTTGCGTCTGAAGGGCTGTGTCGCAGGGCGTAACCGTAATCTGGGAGGCCGGCACACCTGCCCGCCTAAGGCGACGGACCAGCGCACCGGCCAAGTCAACATGGGGCCGCGGCCATTCCGGACGCCGGTGCACCGCTTCAGGCTCAAAATAGGCGGCCACTTCAGGCCCTACCTCGAAAGATTCCAGGCCAATACAAGGACTCATGTACGCCCACAACGCTTCCACACGGCCACCCAGCGCCTGTAAGGCCGCAAGCGTGTTTTCGACAACGCCCCCCACAACCCCCCGCCACCCGGCATGACAGGCGCCCAGCAGGCGCCGCTCTGGCTCGTAAAACAGTACAGCTGCGCAATCAGCGGCCGTAATGCCCAACACCAAACCAGCCTGCCGCGTAACCAGGCCATCATAGCCAGGATACAAACCTGCCTGCTCCACCCGACAGACCGCGACCCCGTGCACTTGCCCGGCTAACGTTAGCTGGTCTACGTCAAACCCTACCGCTTGAGCAAGCCGTCGTCGGTTCTCTAGTACATGCTCCGGACGATCTCCGGTGCTTAGCCCAAGATTCAGTGTTGCAAATGGGGCTGGACTTACACCGCCATGACGCAAACTAAACCCAATAATCAGCTCAGGAAACTGCTCCGCAAACGCAGGTATTAGCCAACACACCGTGTCGATAGACTGCACAAGGACGGTAGACCTCTCCATGTTGTTACATTTCTGTTTCAGCTTACACCTTTGCCTCGCAGTATACAGTTGCGAAGCCTTTGGATCAAAATCCTACAACGCCATGAAGCCAGAACTGACGCTTCCGAACTTTCCTTTAGCCCCTGCAGGGAGCCTGTTTGCCCGGTTGCGCGCGGCCGTGGCCGAAGATTGGGCGGCTTATACCCAGCATCCGTTTGTGCAGCAGCTGGGACAGGGAACGCTGCCCGAAGCGGCGTTTCGGCATTATTTGATTCAAGATTATCGGTTCCTAATTCATTTCGCGCGTGCATGGGCCTTAGCGCTGGTCAAGGCCGATGCGCTGGAAGACATGCGTCACGCGGCTACAACCATTGCGGCCTTGCTACACGACGAGATGAAACTACATGTGCGCTACTGTGCCCGCTGGGGCCTTTCGGAAGCTGAATTGGAGGCAGCTCCTGAAGCACGCGCCAACCTAGCCTATACGCGCTACGTCCTGGAACGCGGCCTTTCGGGCGATATCCTGGACTTGCAGGTAGCCTTAGCCCCCTGCATTGTCGGCTACGCCGAAATCGGTCAGACCTTGCACAGCCAATATGCCGAGCATCTTGCACAAAATCCCTACCGCGATTGGATTGAAACGTACGCGGGCGAGGCCTACCAGCAAGTGGCCCAAAACGCTATCTTACATCTAGATCGGTTAGCCGCTCGGCGCCTAACCGAAGCCCGCTTTCCAGAGCTGGTCGAAACCTTCCGCCAGGCTACCCGGCTGGAGGTGGCTTTTTGGGATATGGGCTTGCAAATCACCTTTTAATTAAGCAACCAAACTTTTATCCAGCCATGATCCGAAAACTTGGGCAATGGGTTGTCTACACGGCTATTTTTGTGGTGTTTGGCGGCATAGGAGCCGGCATAACGCATATGATTTTCGCACTGATTGTAGGCCAGACGCTCGATTCCGTACTCTATGCGGTTATTTTTGGTGGAGCAGGATGGATTGCGTATCGCCAGGCTGAGGGGCTGCTTTCGCCGTCAACCCGATAAGTTGACCTTTCAGGATGCTATCGCCTACGGCTGTTTTGATCGATGCCGGCACGCGCCCAATTGCATTGCTGGGCGATCCGGTAGCGCACTCCCTTTCGCCTCTGATCCATAACACGGGATTTCGAACCCAAGGGCTAAACTACGTGTACCTGGCCTGTCGCGTCCCGTCTGAAGCGCTAAGCGAAGCTATAGCTGGATTGCGCGCGCTGGGATTTGCCGGGGCCAACGTCACCATTCCCCACAAAGAGGCTGTAGTGCCCCTGCTGGATCGGTGCACACCACGGGCTCAAGCCATTGGCGCGGTTAACACCATCGTTTGCCTGACCAATGTCCAAGGGAAAACAGAGCTGCTTGGCGACAACACTGACGTAGAAGGATTTCTGGCTCCGCTTAGGCCTTTTTTGCCTTCGCTGGAAGGCGGCGAAGCTGTCGTATTCGGCGCTGGTGGTGCAGCGCGAGCAGTGGTGTATGCTTTGTTGACCCATATGCACCCCAGCCGGCTTACGCTACTTGTACGCAATCTCCAACGGGGCGAAGCCTTAGCCACCGACATGGCTCCCTACGACAGCCGAAAGGCTTTGCGTGTTGTGGCTTATGCCGATGGTAGAAGCAAGGTGCGCACGGCACATCTAATCGTCAACGCCACACCTGTAGGCATGCATCCGCACGACGAAGAAACCCCTTGGCCACACGCCGAAGACTTTAGCGCAGGCCAGCTGGTCTACGACTTGATCTACAATCCGCTGCAAACGCGCTTGCTCCGCGAAGCCGCAGCCCGGGGAGCGATAACCTTGGGGGGATTGGCCATGCTCCTTGGTCAAGCTGCTGCAGCCTATAAAGAGTGGACAGGACAGGACTTTCCCTTTGAGGCCGTACGGGCTGTCCTTCAGTCTTCGCCAGGAAGTTGAGGCTCAAGGCCCTTGTCTTTCTCACTGATCAGGGGGACAAAGCGAAACGTATGGTGGGTTTCGGTTTCAAAGCTGGTAGGACCGGTACGTCGCACGCGGGTCATGACCTGGTGCCGGGCATCCCCTACTGGAATAATCAGCCGACCGCCCGGACGATCTGCTTCAGGGATGCGCAGTTGTTCGCAGAGCGCCTTAGGGATGTGCCTGGCACCGGCGGTAACCACAATCCCATCAAAAGGGGCAAATGCAGGCCAGCCCAAACTGCCATCCCCATGCCGTGCGGTTATCCGAAAGCCTAAAGCTTCCAGACGGGCTACGGCCTGCTCCAGCAGCAGGCGATGCCGTTCAATGGTGAACACACGAGCCCCCAGCACACATAACACCGCTGCCTGATAGCCACTCCCTGTACCAATCTCCAGCACCCGATCCCCTGGCTTCACTTCCAGCAGTTGCGTTTGATAGGCCACGGTAAACGGCTGAGAGATCGTCTGCTTCATTCCTATAGGTAGCGCAACGTCCTCGTAAGCCCGAGCGCGTAAAGCCGGCTCTACAAACAGATGGCGCGGCACGGCTGCAATGGCAGCCAGTACCCGCTCGTCATGAATCCCTTTTTCCCGCAGCATCTCCACCAAATGCAGGCGGCGACGCTGATAAATGCGGTCGTCTTCCATCAAGACGGAAAGTCTTCTGCTGTTTCTTCTTCGATGCTCGGTCGGGCAGTTAGGGCTTCCAGCAAATAGGTGCGCAGTTCAGCTGCGGTCAAATTGGAAATTAGCTCTCCTTGCTGCGCTACCGAAATGGTCCCGGTCTCCTCTGAAACCACAACCACAAACGCATCGGTCTGCTCCGTTAGACCTACGGCTGCGCGATGGCGTAAACCCAGATGAGGACTGAGCTTTAAGCTGGTCGACACCGGTAAAATGCACCGGGCTGCTGCAATCACTTGATTGCGAATGATGACCGCCCCATCGTGCAACGGATTTTTATCATAAAAAATGGTCAAGAGCAGCTCGCGCGAAACTTGGGCATTCAATATTGTCCCTGTTTCAATATAATGGCGCAGACCGGTCGAGCGTTCAAACGCAATCAATGCGCCAATCCGCAAGCGGCTCATTTCTGCCACAGCCGCGCACACCTCACTAACCATTTCCTCACGCACTGGTGTGGTTACAAAGCGGCGCAAAAAAGGCGTTTGGGCTACCATCACCAGGAGGCGCCGGATTTCAGGTTGAAACAGAATAATCACGGCCAGCACAGCTACTTCGCTTAGGGCGCTAAAAAACCGGCGGAGCATGGTCATGTCCAGAGCGGCCACAATCACTTGCACCAGGTAAATGGCCATGATGCCTAGGAAAATTTGCACGGCCAGCGTGCCGCGCATAAGCTGGTAAAGTTTGTAAAGCACGTAGGTGACCAGGCCGATTTCTAACAGGTCGACCACGCGAATGGGGATGATCCAGTGGACGAGCGTCACGGCGCAAGCAGGGTTTCAAGTGGCTGTGGCAATGACACGGCGTGGCTGGGCTAAGGTAGCAGCCAAGAGGCGTAGCATTTCGACGGTGGGCCGCACGTCGTGCGTCCGCACCAGCGTAGCACCCCGAAGTACGGCTACAGCGGTTACCCCTAGGGTTCCGTAAAGTCGCCCTTCTGGAGGTACAGGCTGTTCAGGCGTTCCCAGTACCTGACCGATCGTGCTTTTGCGGGAGATGCCCACCAGGACCGGATAGCCTAAAGCGAGCAAGGCATCCAAGTTATTCACCAAGCGAAGATTTTCGGCGGCCGTTTTTCCAAAGCCAAAGCCTGGGTCAAGCACCAAGTGCACGACGCCTGCAGCCTGCGCGCGCGCAACCGATGCAGCCAAGGAAGCGCGCACTTCAGCCACTACGTCGGTATAGGTTACTTCATGTGGCAGTTCGCCGGGTCGACCTACAGCATGCATCAGCACCAGAGGCGCCCCATACCGTGCAGCGACTTCGGCCATTTCGGGGTATAGCCGAAGCCCTGTCTGATCATTAATGATATGAGCCCCAGCTTCCAGCGCCTCTTGAGCCACTTGGGGTTTATAGGTGTCCACTGAAATCAGCGCCTCTGGAAAACGTTGTGCAAGGGCCTCGATAACCGGCAGCACGCGGCGTCGCTCTTCATCGACGGATACCGGTTCGGCCCCTTGGCCATAGATACGGCCTTTGGGGCGCGTTGATTCGCCGCCCACGTCGATGATGGCAGCCCCTTCTTCTAGCATGATTTCGGCCCGGCGTAAAGCCGCATCAACGGTTTGGTAGCGCCCCCCATCCCAGAACGAGTCGGGCGTTACGTTAAGGATACCCATCACCTGCGCACCCGTCGGCAATCCAGGCCTGCAGTCAAGCAGGCGTCCGCGGCAATTCAGGACAAACCGCTCAGCCGAAAACGTTTGGATTTGTTCCATGGGGCAGCTTTTGAGGCAAGAGGAACTTGAAATATAGCACGGCGTAGCGCGATGCGCGTAATTTTTTTTTCGCAGCAACCCAGTCTAACGTTCCAGGCTTCGGGCCGCCAATGTCGCTGCCTCGGCTCTTTGCGTTTTTGCCCTTGCTACGCCGGATTCACCGTTTTACGCAAGACCCGGTTGGCACCCAAGAGCGGGTGTTGCGACGCTTGCTGCAACGTGCAGCCCATACTGCGTGGGGTCAGCGCTATGGCTTTGCCGAATTGGTCCAAGCGCGCGACGTCGTACGCGCCTACCAAGAGCGTGTACCGCTCCACACCTATGCCGATCTGCGGGCCGACGTCGAACGCATGCGGAAAGGAGCCGTCGATGTGTGCTGGCCCGGACGCATTCGCCATTTTGCTGTTTCCAGTGGCACCGCTTCGGCCGGCACATTGCTTCCCGTGAGCCGCGAAATGCTTTGGGCTAACCGTCGCTTTAGCATCGAAGTAGGACTGAACTACCTGCTGCAATCCGGCCGCCTAAGCTTTCTCGGGGGGTCCCATCTGGCCCTGCCAGGTAGTGCTGACGAAAACCTGCACTATCCGGGCACCTGGACCGGTGAGATCAGCGGACTCCTGGCCCGTTACGCGCCGTGGTACGTTCGTTTGCTTTATCAGGCCGTCCCCGAGCGACTTCTCACGCTGCCCAATTGGGAAGAAAAGCTGCGGGCCATTGCCCGACACACAGTTCAGAAAGACATCCGTCTGGTGGTCATGGCGCCTACCTGGGGACTGGTGCTTTTCAAGCTGCTGTTTGAAGAGGCCAGCAGGCGAAGGGGCCGTCCGGTAACGACCGTCCGTGAGGTTTGGCCTAACCTGCAGGTGTTCATTTCGGGTGGCGTCGCGCTCAGCTCGTACCGTACGCTGCTGGAGGAAATGATCGGCAACCCCCCGCCGGACTTTGTCGAGACCTACGGGGCCTCGGAGGGCTTCTTTGCCTTCCAGTCGACGCTCGACGATCCGGCCATGCTGCTGCACCTGGACAACGGGATTTTTTACGAGTTTGTCCCACTTTCGGCACGTAACCACCCCGATCCGCCCCGCCATACGATCGCGACCATCGAACCCGGCGTGCGCTACGCGCTCTACGTAACCACGTGCAGTGGGCTCTGGAGCTATGCGGTACGAGATGTGGTGCGCTTTACGCAAACGCAGCCTCCCAAACTGATCGTTGCCGGGCGCACGAGCGAAATGCTGGACCTCTACGGCGAAGCTGTCTTTGGGGAAGAAGCCCAAGCTGCCTTAGAAGAAGCGTGCCGTCAGACCCAAGCGCGCGTGCGCAACTACCACATTGCGCCCAAGCCCGCTGCCCCCAATCGGTTGCCAACCCACCAATGGCTTATCGAGTTTGAGCAGCCTCCGCAGCAGCTTGCCGATTTTGCCCACTGCATCGATGCCTATTTGCAACGCGTTAACCGACACTACAAGATTCGCCGCGAAGCCGGTGCGTTTGCGCTGCCCGAGGTCGTAGCCTTGGCGCCGGGCGCTTTCTACAGCTGGTTACGCCAGCATCGTGCCCGCCTTAGCGGTCAAACGAAAGTGCCCTGCATGCAACCAGACCGGAGCTTGGCCGATGCGCTTTTGGCGCAAAGCCACATTTTAGCTACTTCCACGGAAACCTTCCCGAATTCTTTTGCATAAGGATAGGCGCTTTCCGCAACCAACGCGATCACAAGGCATTGGGAACAAGCAGAGAACGCCTGCGTGAAGGAAGGCTTGTTACAAACGATGGGTTGGCGTTCGCTGTTCATACCATGCGTCTGCCTTCCACTAACCGGCCACTCGTAGAGACCTGTCACCAAACGTAGGAGAAAGGCTATGTACGTCCCGCGCCAGCAACGCATGCTGGATCAGTACCTCCAGGAAATCGGGCGCATTCCTTTATTGACGCCCGAAGAGGAGGTTGAACTGGCACGGCGCATTAAACAAGGGGATGAAGAAGCGCTCCACAAACTTACCCGTGCCAACTTGCGGTTTGTCGTCTCCGTTGCCAAGAAGTACCAGGGACAAGGCCTGAGCTTGGCCGATCTGATCAACGAAGGCAACTACGGCTTGATCAAGGCAGCACAGCGCTTCGACGAGACGCGCGGCTTCAAATTCATCTCCTACGCAGTCTGGTGGATTCGCCAGGCTATCCTCCAGGCCCTGGCCGAGCAAAGCCGTGTGGTGCGCCTGCCGCTAAACCGCATCGGAACCATCTCGAAAATCCGCAAGATCAGCGCCCGTCTGGCTCAAGAATACGAACGCTCCCCTAATATCGAAGAACTGGCCACTAAACTTAACGTCGACGTCGAAAAGGTGCGAGAAGCCCTGCAACACACAGGGCGACACCTCTCGATGGACGCACCCTTCAACGAAGAAGATGACAACAGCCTGCTGGACGTGCTTCCAAACGAGGAAGATACGGCTCCAGACGAAGGGCTTATGGAAGAGTCACTCAAAATTGACATCGAGCGCACCTTAGCTACTCTACACCCGCGGGAAGCAGAAATCATCCGACTCTACTTTGGCATCGGCCGCGAGCATCCATTAACGCTCGAAGAAATTGGTCAGCGCTTTGGGCTAACCCGGGAGCGCGTGCGGCAAATCAAGGAAAAAGCCCTCCGCAAGCTGCGCCAAAAGCACCGACGGGAAGAATTGCAAATTCATGTAGGCTAAGCCACTGTCTAAAACGGTACAGCAGCCCGCAAGCGATAGTAGACTTCAGAAGTTGCCCTCGTTTCCGTTAGGGGCTGGGCCCAGCCCAGTGCATGGGTAAGGGTAAGGGGCCCAAGGTGTAACGCATTTTTTAGCTCTAAGCCGACCCCTAGCCGCCTCCTGGAACCCTGACCCTGAACCAACGCACCATCGGCAAACAAAGCCAATGCCGTAGCGCCTAAACGTAAGCTACCGAAAAACTGTGTAGCGGCATCGCGCAGCAGTAGCGTTCGGTGCTCAAGGGATCCAAACGCCACCAGCGATCCTGAAACAAGCTGCCGATAGCCCCGAACGCGCTCATGAGGCGAGGGTAATAGCAGCGAGGCCTGCGGTCCAGGAAGGCGTATATGCAGCTCGTCAGTAGGAGATAGGCCTACATAATCCTGGGGCAGGCTGCGCCCCGTTTGCACTTGCAAGCGCACATAGGCCCAAAGCCGATGCGACGCAAACGTAGGCCAAAGCCGATAGGCGGCCACATCGAGCCGTCCAAACCGAACTTCAGCCCCCAGCACCGGTGCCGCACCGAGTAGCCAAAGTCGTACCCCTTCTCCATCGAGGGGATGAACCGCACTGTATCGATAGGGACGTTGGCGGGTATGTTGCAGCTTAAGCGTCACATCGGCCTGCTGGGCAGCAACCGGTGGGGGCAAGGGGCCGGAGAGGCGGGCTGGACGGGATGGCTCAAGAGCCCGTCGGTCCCGATACCGCAGACGTAGCATAAAGTGGCGCTCACTATAAGGCGGGCTCTCCAGGAGCCAAAACAGCGCCAGCTCGCCGCCCGATTGCAGCTCGACATACGTACCGTTGCGGTAGCGTACGGTGGTGCCCGGCATGCGGTAGAGCGCCATCCCCAGATTAAAGGCCAAACGCCGGCCCCAATAGCTCAGCATGCCCAGACTGTAGCGGGGCGCAGTGGCCGAAAGCATACCGCCTGCGGCTATAGTGTGGTAACCCAAAGGCTCCATCCAAACTGTAAAGCCGCCTACCCCAACCCCTAAGCGCCCAAAAGCATAGGGAACTGCTAACGACGCTACATGCGTCAGCTGAGTCCATGGTCGATAAGCATAGCGCTGCACTACCGGCAGGGTATCGGGGACTTCCGATAAAAGCTGTTGGGTTATGGGTGCGTGAGTGGTCCAGGCTGCATAGGGTGCTGGTATTTGAAGCAAGGGTTCCGAGACGCGACGGCGTGCATCTACCAAATACACATGCTCAGCAGTTTTCGAGGGAGCAGCGACCACAACAAAACGGCCTTCCGGGAAGGCGGCCGTAGCAGGGATCCAGGCCAAAATCCGGCCTCCTGTTGCAAGGCGCGTAACGCGAGCAGATGTGCCCGTTTCCGGATCGAGCACAAACCCATTGGGGACCCCATCTCTAAGCGAGGTAAATGCGATGCGATGCCCCTCAGGGCTCCAGACAGGCGCGCGATCGTCGTGCACCCCATCGGTATAGACCGTTAAGCGTCGGGTTTCTACGTCGAGTTCTGCAAGGTCACGCCGCAGCCCTTCGACAAAGCGGTCAAAAAGCAGTCGCCGCCCCTCTGGATGCCAGCGTAGCGTGCCGATTTGAACAGGTTCTTGAAAATGGTAAAGCGGCGTTAGGGCTTCACGATGCAGGTCGATCTGATAAAGCACGGCGCGGCCTTCAGGATAAGCGACAAAAGCGATGTGCTGGCCATCTGGAGAAAAGGTTGGCGCCACCGCACGCAATCCGTAAGTCAAACGCCGGAGCATGCGTCCGTCGGCACGCACCAAGAACAGATCGTAGACTATAGCGCCTGTTGTGGATACCCGACTGCGGCGTGCAAAGGCCAACCAGCGGCCGTCAGGGCTCCAGGCTACTGGCGGTCGGATGTCCCCTTCAGCGATGCGCCGCCAAGGGCCCTGAGGGCTTGAAGCGACGTAAAGCACCGTTAGCGGACGCACCATCGAAGGCATCCCCAGTATGGCCCAATGCGTCCCCTGTGGGCTTACGGCCACGTCGTCAACATAACGCAACGGCAACGGCAATCGCTCGCCTTGAAGCGAATCGACCGTTTCCATTTGGCTGGCCAGCGTGTTGTAGTACACGTTGACATGGCGGCGCCATTCTGCTTCAAAGGCGGCATAGGAGTTGCCGGTGGCAGCCTGAAAGGCTTGATAAAAATCGTGCACCGACCCCAAGCCCAACCGTCGAGTGCGGTGGCGCAAAAGACGCACCAGCGTCGTGTCGCCTAACTTCCAGGCAAGATAGCGGGTTTGGGCATGGCCTACGGCGTAAAGTAGACGACCATTCCAGCGGGAACGGCCGTCGGTATAGCTAAGTGCATCCTCGAGTACGGCTGTACGCAGCCACTGCTCGCCACGCTGGGCATCCCAAACTTCTGTGGTGTACTGGGCTAAACCTTCCGTCCAGAACCTCGGCAAAGGACGTGCAAGCAGCGACTTTAGCCAAAATGGCTGCTCACGTACCGCCTGATAGTGAAAAAGGTGCGCCAACTCATGGGGCACGACGCGCCAAAGCCAAGGCGTCTTGCCCGTCCACACGGAGGGATCATTTCCGTATACCCAGATGCAGCTGTAGCCTTCGCCCAACGGCACAGCCAGTCCATTGACAATATCACTCGCATCCGAAAGGTATAGTCGGGGTTTGCCTTCAAGCGACTGTCCAAACCAAGAGGCCAGCGCCGCGTGGCTGGCTTCGGCCACAAACGCAACCCGATTGGCTACAGCTTCCAGATGCGCAGGGTACACAAGGCGTAGATGCGGGGTTTCGGCTACCTGCCAGTGGCTTCCCCCTAAACCTCCTCCCAACGTACTAAAGCATTGCGCCGAGACCGAGTCGGCTAGCAACCCCAAAAACAAGAATAGCCCGTAGCGACTCATTTCAATCGGGCTACGCGTTCTAAGTCTTCCTCTTTGCCCGCGACAAACAACGTATCGGTGTCGCGCAGCGGCACATCGGGATCTGGCGGAATCTGGATATGATCGCTGAGCACATCGCGCACGGCGACCACCGAAAGCCCATAGTGCTGGCGTAATTGAAGCTCGCGGAGGGATTTGCCTTCCCATTCGTCGGGCACGGCCATTTCCTGAATTCCAAAGCCCGTACCAATCCGAAAATAATTCAGCAGTGCCCGACCGGAAAGCCGGCTGGCCAGGTTCAACGCCGATTCCCGTTCAGGGAAAATCGTTTCGGTAACACCGAGCCGATTCATGACACGGGCATGATCACGCGAAATGACCTTGACGTAGATCTCCCCCACGCCTAGATCCCGCAGCACCAGGGTTGAAAGTACACTTGCGGTAATGTCATCCCCTGTAGAGATAATGCCTACGTCTACTTCGCGCACGCCCAAACGCTCGAGCGTTTCCAAATCCCGCGCATCACATACAACGGCACGGGTCACACGGGGCGCAATGCGGTCTACAGCCCGTTCATTTAGATCGATAGCCAATACTTCATGGCCTTCAGCATAGAGGGCTTCGGCTACGCTCGCCCCGAAGTTGCCGAGCCCGATCACAACGAAGCGTTTCATAGGATTTATCCGACCACCACGTCTTCATAAGCATACCGAAACTGGCGCGTGCGCCGACGCTGCAAAGCCAGTGCAGCAGCAAACGTCAGCGGACCTACGCGGCCAATAAACATCAATAAGATGATGATCCAACGTCCTGTAGGGGTCAATGATGGCGTAACCCCCATCGAAAGTCCTACAGTCCCAAAGGCACTGTAAGCCTCAAAGAGATACTTGAGGAACCCCCCCGGTGCCGAAACACCGTGCTCGATTTCGCTGGCCGTAAGCGCAAAGCTTGCCAGCATCAGCACAGCCACAGCCACCACAAATAGTCCTACCGCCCGTTGCACCACCTCATGTGGCACCGAACGGCTCCAGCAACTTGGAATTTCCTGTCCCCGCAAGCGGGATAGGGCCAGCAGCACCAGCAAGGCCAGCGTCGTTGTCTTAATGCCGCCTGCGGTAGAACCCGGCGAGCCGCCGACGAACATCAGCAAAATCGTCAAAAAGTTGGTCTGCTCAGTTGCCTGAGCGTAGTCTATCGTATTGAAACCGGCCGTGCGTGCAGTGACACTCATAAAAAGCCCGTTGAGCAGCTTGGCTTCTGGAGGAAGGGTCCTCAACGTCACATCCCATTCAAAGACCGCAAAAAAAATGCTTCCGACGGCCAGCAGCACGGCTGTTGTGAGCAAGACTAAGCGAGAATGCAAAGAAAGACGAAAACGCCGGCGCACCTGAATCGATCTGCGCCACAGATAGAGTTCCTCCAGGGTTAGAAAACCCAGACCGCCAGTCACTATAAGCAGCATCACCGGGATGAGGATAAGCGGATCGGTACGAAAGCCGATGAGCGAATCCGAGAAAACCGAAAAGCCCGCATTGCAAAATGCACTCACCGCATGAAACACCGCAGGCCATAAGGCAGCCTCCCAACCCAGTTTGGGCCCAAAGCCTATGTACAGCAGTAACGCCCCGATCGCCTCAATCAAAAACGTGAAGCGGATCACATCGCGGGCCAGCTGACGATAATCAATATAGGGAGCGGCCTCGGCTATGCTGACGGCCAAGGCTTGCTGCCGCAGCGAAAGTCGCCGGCCCAGTGCCACAATGAGCACGGTCGTGAAGGTAATGATTCCTAAGCCACCCAATTGGATAAGCAAGAGCAGGAAGGCCTGCCCCCAAGGGGTAAAGTAGGTGGCCGTATCCACGACAATCAGGCCTGTTACGCAAACAGCACTGGTGGCGGTAAACAAGGCATCCAGCCAAGAAAGGGATGGGCCGGTATAAAGACCAGGTAACGTCTTAAGCCCTAAAGTTCCGAGCAGAATAAGCAGCAGAAATGATCCCACAAACAGCTGGGGAGGCGAGAGGCGGCGCCAAAAACGCTCTTTGGGTCTGGAGGAAGCCAGCCATTGATCGCTTTCTTGCCCACGCCATGGGAATCGAACGAGTTGCTTTAAAGAAGACATGGTCGCATACGTGCCGCAACCTGCCAGTTATTCCAGGATAATACAGCTACCGCTCTCATAAGCTTCACGAAGCGCCTCGGTAGCATCTGCTCGAAACTGATCGGGGGTCTGGTGGCGATCCTGCAAGACGGCTACCCCTATGCTCACACCGCCTTCGAGCCATCCTCCAGCTTCGGCCAGGCTAGATTGTAAACGGGCAGCCCAGGCTTCGACTTCGGGCACAGGCGCTCGGTAAAACACCCCGTAGACCAGCTCGCCAAAACGCTCAATCCGCTGGTCTGGAGCACTCGCTTGCAACGCGGTTTTGAGCGCCTTTTCAGCAGCAGCCAGTACCACAGGCCCTTCGGCTGCTACGGCGTCGGCCCGGTTTAGGTGAACCAGTGCCAACGCCAGCGGTCCACCTTCACGCCGGGCACGATCCATCTCTTCGGCGATGATTTCTCGACGCGGCCGCTGCGCTGAGGAAGGTTCCGTCGTACTCCTACGCCCTTCCAACAACACAGCCAAAAGCCTTCCAAATTCAACCAGTAAGGTATGCGCCAGCAATTGATCAAAACGTCCGGCCCTATCGGCATCGGCCACCAGAAAATACAAAGCGCCTTCCCGGCTATAAGGAACCGGCGCTAAAGCCAACGCGGCCACCTTTGGAGGCATTTCACGGTAGTAGCCCAGCGCTTCGTACAGTTCAGGGCTCATCTCCCGCACGGTAACCGGACGTTCGACCATCGTGGGGGCCAACAAGGGCACCGAAGTCCGAAAGCTTCCGCCTTGCCACACTTGGGAAGCTGTCGAGCTTATGGCTAAAATTCGATATTCCAAGGTTACATCCTCCTGGACCAGCAACGCTACCGTTTGGGCCTCCAGGGCAGCACGCAAAGACTCCAGCAAAGGCGTCAGCACCGAGTCCCGTTCCGCCTTCTCTTCGGAAGGGGCTGTCGACGAAGGAGTTGCCGGTGCCACCTGAGCGCTTGGGCGAAGCGGCTGGAGAGCGGGTTGCGCCGCAGGCGCTACATCCCCTCCATCCTCAGCAGCTACAGACGTCGTGCGGGGCCGAGGGCGTATTTCTAAGATCCCCAGGCTTCTTAGCTCTTCTTCCGGTGAAGGGGGCGGGGGAGGGGGCGCAAACACGGGCCCAGTTTTTCGCCGTCGTCGCAACCAGTTTGTCAACACAAGCGTCAGTAAAATCAGCAGTAAAACAGCTCCGGCTGCATACAGCCAAGGCTTTTCTAACACAAAACCCAGGATCATTTCTACAATAGAAAGCAGCCAGAGCATGGTTCGCATCATCGAAGCACGTCCACCCGTTGGGGTCATACAACACGATACCAAACGCTACAAATGTAGCAATCTATTTTGGTCATTGCAAAGTTAACCTGTGCTCAAGAGTAGCGCGACGGGTAGCGTAGCCACATCTTCAGGCCATGGAATTTCGGGCAACCGAAAAGGCAGCGTTTCGCCAGGAGGGATGGGGTTCGGTTCAGCCCATAACACCCCACGGGGAGTTTCGACGATGACGTAGTCTCCCGCGCGCCCCTTGACGTACGTTCCGTCCAGAGGCACTTTACCATAAGGGGTATCGAGCACGTATTTAGGAATGGCGAATCCGGTTGTATTACCTTGAAGGGCCCGCATGAGGGCCATCCCTTTTTCGATCGGTGTCCGGAAATGCGCCGTTCCGCCGATCAGCTGCGCCTGATACAGATAGTAGGGGCGTACCCGTATGCGGACAAGCCCCTCGCAGAGCGCCTTCATCGTCGCAACATCGTCGTTGATGCCCCGCAGCAGCACAGTTTGGTTGCCTACGGGAATACCGGCGCGAAGTAGCCGATCTACGGCCTCAGCTGCATCAGGGGTAAGCTCTTTGGGATGATTAAAATGGGTATTGATCCAGAGGGGATGGAAACGCTCAAGCAAAGCGCAAAGCTCGGGTGTAATGCGATAGGGCAGCTTAACCGGCATACGCGTCCCAATGCGAATAATCTCGACATGGGGAATGGCGCGCAGCCGCTCAAGAATCCAAGCCAGATGCGCTTCGCTCAGCGTCAGCGGATCCCCGCCGGTCAGTAGCACATCGCGGATTTCGGGATGGGCAGCAATGTACGCAAGGGCAGCTTCCAGTTCTGCTTTACGCATCATAAAGGCTGCATCGCCAACCATGCGCTTGCGCAGACAATAGCGGCAGTAGATTGCGCACTCGCTTGTCACACAAAAAGCTACCCGATCCCGGTAGTTATGAATCAAGTTTTTGACCGGCGAATGTGCCAACTCTTCCAGCGGATCCAGTACGCCGATTAGGTCGGGTGCCAGCTCTTCCAGACGGGGCACAACTTGCCGTCGAATAGGACAGTTAGGATCCTCTGGATCCATAAGGCTGGCATAATAGGGCGTAATATTCCACCGAAACAGACTCTGGGTCGCTTCGATGGCCTGGCGTTCGGCGTCGGTGAGCTGGATCCACGAGGCCAGGGTCTCTACGGAATGGATGCGATGGCGCATTTGCCAGCGCCAATCCCGCCATTGTGGATGGGAATGATCCCAAGGCCGCTTTCGGTCGTAGCCCATTGCCTCCCCCTCAAGCAAGCTTTAGGCGCCGCAATCCTCGCTGCAGCACATCAGCCAAAAAGTCTACATACGGACGGTGCATCAATTCCGCCACAATGGCAAACGTTCCATCGGGCGCAAACGTGGGCAGCGGATTAATCTCCAAAAACCAGGGCCTACCTTCCAGATCCACACGAAAATCCAAACGAGCAAAATCCCGACATTGCAGTTTTTCGTAAATCCGAACCGCAAGGTCCTGTAGCCGTGCTTCTAATTCAGCCGTTAGCGGCGCGTAGGGTGCCGGTTGAGCAACTGTAGTGGACCCAACCCCTCGGTGCTCCAGGGCATGCACGCCAATCCCCGTCACCGCATCGACAGCCCGTTGCAAAACAGGCAGCGGCTCAGGCGGCGCGTTTCCGATTACTGCCACCGTAAACTCGCTGCCTTCGATAAACGGCTCGACAATCACCTCCTGCCGATAGGCCGCGGTTACCCGAGCCACTTGGTTGCGGAGCGCCTCCAGGGTGTAGATTTTACTTGAGGCGAAAATGCCTTTTGAGGAGCCTTCGTAGCGTGGCTTAACAAAAAGGGGAAAGGGGCCGGGGAGGTTATCGGGATCTATGGCTTCTGGACCTGCATAAACCCGATATGGCGGTGTAGGAATGCCCGCCGCGGCCACCAAGTCCTTGGTCCATGCCTTGTCGAGACTCAGCGAAAGCGTAAGGGGGTCGGAACCAAGATAAGGAATGCCGGCCAGCTCAAAGAGCGTAGCCGCATAAGCTTCACGTATGCGGCCACGCACCCCTTCAGCAATACTCAGGCCACAGTCGATCCGCAAATCGGGCAGCTCGATCAGCAGGTCATAGGCGGTACCAATGCGCACAGGCGTATGGCCCAAACGGCGAATTGCCGCCACAAGCACGTCGACGGTCTCCGGAGGCTCATTTTCAGCATCGGCATCCACGGGATCCCCAGCTTCCCAAGGATAATCATCGAACAGATCGTATACCAACCCAATGCGCATAGCCGTAAGTCAACGCCCACTTTCATGTACTCAAAGAGGCCTCCAACTACTACAGCCAATTTTTAGCTCCCAACCGAAAGCCGCGAAAAATAAACCGTTCGCCCCATAGGCTTTGAATTCTTTGCAGGAAATTGTTATTGTTAGACAATAAACAATCGTTCACTTTTTTCCTCATGTACTATGCGCACACGGTACGCATCGCTTAGCTTTGGGAAGCGCTTTTGGGCTGTGTGGCTTAGCTTCTTAATTAGCGCACCAGCCTGGAGCCAAGGCTTTAACCTTAACCCTGCCGGCACCTGTACCTTAGGCCGCGGGGGAACAGGAGTCGCGTTGCCTTGCCCCGACGGGTCAGCCCTGGCAACCAATCCGGCAGGACTTGCTGAAATTTCTCAGCTGGTGGTTACCTCAGGCGCTACCCTGCACTTTATCCGAGGGGGGTTTACCGACGACTACACCGGGCAGGAAACTCGAATGGAAACCCGCACTGTGCTGTTTCCCCATCTCTTTGCTGGCATACGCCTAAACCCCTCTTGGGTAATAGGTCTGGGGGCTTATGTCCCTTATGGATTAGAAACCCGTTGGCCTCGTGAATTTGAAGGAAGCTTTGTGGGGTATCGTACTCGCCTACAAGCCGTCTACGTTCAGCCCGCAGTGGCCTATGCCTGGGGCAACCGTTTGCAGCTTGGCGCTGGTCCGCTACTGGCCATCAGTACGGTTAGCCTTTGGCAACAGCTGGATCTATCGCAGCAGCAAGCCCTTCCGAATGTTCCCTTTGGGGCTTTGGGTATTCCCGCCGGTACGGCCTTTGCCAATGTTAAGCTCGAAAGCAAAGAGGCGTATGGCTTTGGCGCCCATTTGGGCCTGCGCTTACGCGTTACAGACCAGCTTCATTTTGGGCTGCGCTACTTGACGCCGGTTAAGCTAAGCTACAGTGGGCATATCCGCTTTAGTCCCCTTTCAACTGGCCTGGTTATCCCAGCTGCTGTAACCTTAGGTGGCCAGCCAATTCCCGCGGGAACGCCACTGGACGTTATTCTGGCAAGTTTAGGAATTTTTGCGCCCAATGGCCCCTTGGCTGACCGCGAAGCAGAAACCGAGCTTACCCTTCCTGCTCAGTTGGCGGCCGGCTTGAGTTGGCAAGCTTTGCCTGGCATAACCCTTTTGTTCGACTACCAATGGACGGCGTGGTCGCACTTTGATCGGCTAGAGATTCGCCCACAAAGCGGCACGCCGATTGTCCGCATTCAGGATTATCGAAACACCAGCACGCTGCGCACGGGTTTAGTCGTTCAGGCCAGCGACGTAATGGAAGTGCGCATGGGATACAGTTACAGCCAGCATGCAGCCCCTTCCAAAACCGTCACTCCGTTACTTCCGGAATCCAACCGCAATCATGCCACGCTGGGGATGGGTTGGAAGCTGGGCGCAGGTGTGATGCTGGACATAGCCTATCAATACGTACGGCAAGATGACCGGCGTGGCCGCGTGGTAGACCCGGAACCCGGCACCGAGCCTTCAGCCGCACTAAATAGCGGCCTGTATCGGCTCTCTGGCCACGTAGCTTCAATTTCGGTAAGCGTTGCCCTATAAACCTTTTAGCCTTGAACCCTGCTATGACGGACGCTCTTGCGACCTTGGGAGCACGGGTGTTGCGATGGAGCACACTCGGCGCACTCCTTTTCGTCCTCGGCTGCCGCGACGAAGCCCTACTGCCGCCTGAACCTGCCGGGGGCGCTCTTTTTGCCCGGTACGTAGCCATTGGCAATAGCATTACGGCCGGCTATCAATCCGGTGGCATCAATGCCACCCTTCAGCAGCAAGCCTATCCGGTACTGCTGGCCCGGGCAATGGGTACGACTTTTAACCTCCCCCTTTTGCGCGATCCAGGGTGCCCCCCTCCCTTAACCAACGTGCTCACGGGCCAGCGTTTGGGCGGGCTTCCAGCCGACTTTTGTGCCTACCGCCAAACGCCGCCGCCTCGCATCCTCAACAACGTAGCCGTTCCCGGCGCAAAAGTGCTTGACGTGCTGACCAACCTTGGCGAAGGGACCTCGGCCAACACGCTAACTTTACTGCTTCTAGGCGGACGCACGCAACTAGAAGCCGCTGCTGAAGCTCGACCAACGTTCGTCTCTGTATGGATTGGGAACAACGACGTACTTGGAGCAGCCCTTGCTGGCACTACCAGCCTGATCACGCCGCTAGAGCTGTTCCAGCAGCGCTACACGCAGATGCTCAGCGAACTTCAGGCTATGGGGGTGCAAGGCGGACTGCTCATCGGCGTAGCTAACGTGACCGTCATTCCCCATTTTTCACCCGGCATTGCCTATGCCCAAGCCAAGCAAGCCGGCGCCTTTCCCCCCACCTTCCAAGTAGCAGAAAACTGCGCTACGACGGGCGCTACGGCCTTGGTACCGTTCTCTTATGGTTTTGGGACACTCCTAGCCCAAGCAGCCCGCGGACAAAGCGTTACGCTGGACTGCGTCAACGATCCGCGGTTGCTTTCACCTGAGGAAACCGCCGTAATCGACCAAACCGTCGGGCAGTACAACAGCTTTATTCAGCAGCAGGCCGGCCGCCTGGGATGGGCTTACCTGGATCCCAACGTCCGCCTGGCTGCGCTGCGCGCGCAAGGCCAGATCCCCCTCTTCCCTAATGTTACCTCTAGCGAACCTTTTGGTCCGTATTTTAGTCTCGACGGGGTGCATCCCAGCAGCGCTGCGCACCGACTCGTAGCCCAAGAAGCCGCCGCCGCCATCAATGCGGTCTACGGCACCAGCTTGCAAGTACCCTAAAGCCCTTGCCCACGGCAAGTCCACCCGGTCTTTTAGCAAGACCGGGTTTTTTTGTTAGCGCTTCTTCAACCAGAGCGTTTCAATTGCTCTTGCTTGGGCCGCTTATTTTTTTAGCAACACGTAAAACCCAAATAACCAGAAAACCATGCTCCAGCGCCGTGTTATAGGTCTGGTAGGGACGGGCAACGTAGGTGTAGCTAGCGCCTACGCCCTGTTTATTAAAGGACTTGCCAGCGAACTGATCCTAATAGACAAAGACGTCCGCCGGGCAGAAGGGGAGGCCATGGACTTGATGCATGGCCAATCGCTCGTGGGGAGCATGGCGGTGCGAGCAGGCACCTATGCCGACCTGCAAAACGCGCAGATTGTGATCATCAGTGCTGGTGTAGCACAACGCCCTGGTGAAAGCCGCCTAGCCTTGCTCAATCGCAATGCGGAAGTGTTTCGGGAGATTATCAGCGAGCTGGATCGTTATGCGCCGGAAGCTATTTTAATCATTGCGACCAACCCCGTAGACATTCTAACCTACGTAGCCCAGCAGCTTAGCCAACGCCCTGCCGAACGCATCATCGGCACCGGCACGCTTCTCGACACTGCACGCTTCCGAGCGCTGCTAGGCCAGTACTATGGGGTGGATCCACGCTCGGTCCACGCCTACATCTTGGGTGAGCATGGGGACTCCGAAGTCCCCATTTGGAGCCAAGTAGCCATCGGTGGTCAGCGCATCCTTAACCAGACCGTGCTGGGCCGACCGTTTGATCCTCAACATATGCAGCGCATTTTTGAGGAAGCACGCACCGCTGCTTATGCCATCATCGAACGCAAGGGGTATACGAACACCGCCATCGGTGTGGTGATTGCACGCCTGGTTGAGGCTATTCTAGACGATGAAAAAAGTGTTCTCCCGGTAAGCGTGCGGCTTGCAGGCGAATACGACCTACATGACGTCTGCCTAAGTATCCCTTGCGTGGTGGGCGTAAGCGGGATTGAAGGCCGCGTGCTGCCTGAGCTGACGCCTGACGAGCTCAAAGGCTTGCAGCGCTCAGCTGCCGTGCTGCAGCAATCCCTCCAAGCCCTCGCCCTGTAGCGCTAATCCCGACGCGGGGTCCAGTGCCCCTCCCGATAGACCTGACGTATATGCTCCAGCATCACGCGATCGATTTTTAGCGTATCCCCAGCTGCAAGGTTAACCGCTTCAACGGCTGGAATACGCATGTCGTAGTTCTCCCACCCCATAAAATCAATCAAAATGCGCTGGAAAGTGATGTCGACTACACCGTTGATGGGGCCATCGTAAAAGCCCCGATCCCTCCAAATTTGCTGAAGTTCACGCGCAATTTCTGGCGTAACGGGAATCAAATCTTCAGGTCGACCAGGCGAAAAGTAGAGCTTGTTTAGCTCATAAAGCCGAATGAGTTCTTCAATGGGCCGTGGATGGTCATAGACGGAAAGGTCGATATAGTTCTCGAGCCCGTCGTAGCCGGCTCCTTTGCGCACGACAAGCAGCGCGGCACTTTGCTGCCCGCGGCGATCGCCGCCGGCTTCTTGGCCAGCCCTTAGCGCAGCCAGCAGGCGTTCGGCCAGTGGACCCGGCGTTGCTTCAAATGCCTGGGCCATGGCCACGACGGTTTCTTCTGAAACCAGGATGTTGCCTTGGGCAGTATAGCCATAACCGGTTACCACGATACCGGGTGGAGCTGCCGCAGCCCCTCCTTCACGTTGACCCACGCGTCCGCCTGCCCAAGGGAAGCAGTCCGTGCCCGTCCAACTGGCAGCGTTTCCTCGAGCGTCCACGATACCTACCTGACGAAGCTGTCGCCCTTCGTCTTCTCGGAGCACAATGCGCAGGGCTTCTTCGGCCGTGGCGCCGTTGGCCATCAGCTCTAACCCTTTAAGGGCATAATCCAGCTCCGCATAGCTCTGGGTGGCTACTGCCCCGACACCGGCTCGAGCCCAGGGAACAATAGGCCGCACATTAGGAAACTTGGACTGGACCGCTACGCCCAGTTCGCCTGTTTCCGAATCGTACCCTACGATGGAAAAAGTCGCCACTAAAGGCTCCTTGTCGCCGGCAGGTCGTCCGGGCACCAAAACCAACCCCATTCCCAAACAGCCCACACGAAGCACCAAAGACCAAGTTATGCGTCTGTTCTGCATCAGTATGGTCTTGTTTTTGCTGGATAAAGCCTATAGCTCTGCACAAGATCGTGATCCGAACCTAAAAAATCCAGCTAAACCTTTGCCTACCCTAAACGTTTTTGCTACACCCGCAACCTTAGCCCAAACCCGATGCGCACGCTGTTGACGATCGGATGCCTATTGCTGAGCTGGCCACTCCGGGCCCAAGAGCCCTATACCTTCCGGATCGCTGCGGTAAAGTACGGCGGCGGGGGAGACTGGTATCAAGCAGTAACCCCGTTGCCCAACCTATTGCGCTACGTACGCGAGCACACCAACATTGATGTAGCACCCCAGGCGGACGTCGTTGAGCTTAGTAGCGACCGCCTGTTTACCTACCCCTTCCTTTTCCTTACCGGCCACGGGAACGTGGTCTTTACCGACGAAGAAGCCCGCCGGCTGCGTCATTACCTGGAAAACGGCGGCTTTCTCTACATCGACGATGATTACGGTCTGGATCGCTACATCCGTCGTGAGATGAAAAAAGTCTTTCCGGATCAGGAATTTGTAGAGCTGCCCTTCAACCACCCCATTTATCACATTCACTTCACGTTTCCCAACGGCCTGCCGAAAATACACGAACATGACGGCAAGCCGCCTCAAGGATTCGGCTTATTTCATAACGGCCAGCTTGTGGTGTTTTATACCTACGAGACCAATATCAGCGACGGCTGGGAGGCTCCTTCCGTACATGGGGATCCCCCAGAAAAACGAGAAGCTGCCTTGCAAATGGGTACCAACATCTTGGTGTACGCCTTGACGCGCCTCAAACCTCCAACCTAACCGGGAAAAGTGCTATGCGTGTGGGATGGATATTGCTATTGGCTATAGCGGGCGTCTTATATCTCTACAATCCCGGCCCCCGCGCTTTTGAAGCCTATTTGCAAAGCCAGACAAGCGAACAGCTGCATCGAGAGCTGGGCTCTTCGCCTGTTGGTCGGGCATTTGCCGAGCGTAGCGCAGCCCTGAGCTTAGCCCTGACCTACAAGGGCATCCATCGGGACAACTACTATCTATGGAGCATTTATACGGTTGATCCAGATGGCCCAGACGGCGAGCAGGATTACTGGCGTTTTTTGGGTATTGGAGGCCGATTTTTCATGATTACCCAGCCGCTTCGCTAAACGACTTTTCGTACAAATCGCGCTTCGCTATCCTTGGCTTTTTCGTATCTTAGGGAAAAGATGTTGTCTCCCACAACCGATGGGTTTTTCGCATGTCAGTCCTGGAAATTCAAGATCCGGAAGTCTTTCGGGCCATTCAGCTTGAGGTGGCCCGCCAAAATAATGGCCTAGAGCTGATTGCTTCAGAGAATTTTGTCTCTCGGGCCGTTTTAGAAGCGATGGGATCGCCGCTTACCAACAAGTATGCCGAGGGACTGCCGGGTCGGCGCTACTATGGCGGCTGCGAATACGTCGATATGGTCGAAGAATTGGCCCGCGAGCGCGCCCGAAAGCTGTTTCGGTGCGAATGGGTCAACGTCCAGCCCCACTCGGGAGCCCAAGCCAATGCCGCGGTTTACCTGGCTACCCTCAAGCCTGGCGACACCTTTTTGGGATTGGACCTGGCCCATGGCGGACACTTGACGCACGGCAGCCCAGTAAACTTTTCGGGCATTCTGTATCATGCCGTGTACTATGGGGTTGAAAAGGAGGGGCCGCTGGCCGGTCGCATCGATATGGACAAAGTACGGGAAAAAGCCCGAAAAATCCGCCCCAAGCTGATCTCCATTGGGGCTAGTGCTTATCCACGCGACTTTGATTACAAAGCCTTCCGTGAGATCGCCGATGAAGTAGGCGCCCTGCTGTGGCTGGACATGGCCCACACGGCTGGTCTTATCGCTGCCGGTGTGCTGAACGACCCCATGCCTTATGTGCACATCCTCACCACCACCACCCATAAAACACTCCGTGGGCCCCGGGGCGGGATGATCCTAATAAGCCGCGACTTCGATAACCCTTTTGGGATTACAGCACCCAAAAGCGGAAGGCTCAAGAAAATGAGCGAGCTCCTTGATGCGGCCGTCTTTCCAGGCACGCAAGGAGGACCGCTTATGCACGTTATCGCAGCCAAAGCCGTCGCTTTCGGCGAAGCCCTCAAGCCTGAGTTTAAGGCTTACGCCGAGCAGGTTGTGCGCAATGCCCAAGCCATGGCGCAGGCTTTCCTGGAACGTGGCTATCACCTGGTCTCCGGAGGCACCGATAATCACCTGGTCCTTATCGACTTGCGCAACAAAGGACTAACCGGCAAAGAGGCCGAAACCCTTTTGGGCGAAGCGGGGATCACGGTCAACAAAAACATGGTGCCCTATGACGATCAAAGCCCCTTTGTAACCAGTGGCATCCGAATTGGGACGCCAGCGATGACCACGCGGGGCTTTAAGGAAGAGGAATTTCGTCAGGTGGTAGACTGGATTGACCAGGTACTCAGCCACCCGGCTGATGAAAAGCTACGCTACCGTATTCGTCAAGAAGTAGAAGCCCTCTGTCAACAATTTCCGTTGTACGATTTTGTTGTCGCTTAGCCAGGAACGTTTAGGGTTTTGCATCGAATAACACCTCACTAAGTGATTAGCGTTGGCCGGTTACGTATGCCATGGCAGCCCATGCCCTAAGCCCCTCTGCGTATGCCGACCTGGTAGCGCTGGGGCGTAAGCTATATGCCCGGGCGTTAGTACGCCGCGAGCAAGAACCCATCACCGATCCCCGAGGGCAACCGATCGGCTGGCTCTTGGACACGCGCATTCCAATGCTTGAAGCAGATACCTTCCGCGAAGTAGGCTGCATACTGGCCGAGCGGGTGCGTGCCCGAGGCGTATTCCAGCTGGCTGGATTTGGTTTTGGGGCCTACGCACTCGTATGCTCGGCCTTGGCAGCGCCTACTCCTCCAGGAGCTCCTGAGTTGCGCGGCGGCTTCATTCGAGAACAACGCAAGCCTTACGGCCGACGCCGCCTGGTGGAAGGGCCATTAGATCGCCAACAGCCTGTCGTACTGGTCGACGACATCCTTAACAGCGGCCGAAGTGCAGCCCGGGCGCTCACCCTGCTCCGTAGCGATGGCTTCCACGTTTGCGGCGTGCTTACTCTGTTTCATTTTACCTGGAGCAACGGGCGTGCTCGCCTAGAAGCCGAGGGGCTTTGGGTAGATTCGCTGCTGGACTTAAACCTGCGCGATGGACCTAATAGTACCTCGGATTCTCTTTGAATGATGCCGTGCTGGAGACCGGTATGAAGCCCGCTCCCCCTTCCCTTCCTCCTCCATCCGCCCAAGGCGACGGAGCCATGCACGAAGCTGCCCCAGCAGCCGATATGGCCGAAATGTCGTTTCTCGATCACCTGGAGGAATTACGCTGGCGGCTGATTAAAGGGCTCTCGGGCATTTTGGTCTCTACCCTCCTTTGCAGCTTTTTTAGCAAATGGATTATCGATAATATTCTGCTTGGACCGGCCAAGCCGGACTTTTTCATGTACCGAATTTTTGGGGTTGAGGCCAAGCCCTTAGAGCTCCTCAATCGGACCATCACAGGACAATTCTTTGCCCACTTGGGGACAATCTTGTTTGTAGGCGTTATCATTGGAGCGCCTATCTTTATTTATCAGCTCTGGAAATTTGTTGAACCCGGCTTGTATCCCCATGAAAAGCAAGGCATGCGCTTTGCCGCCGCTTTTGCAACAGGTTTTTTCATTTTAGGGGTGCTCTTCGGATATCTCATTATTACCCCCCTGGCCTTACAGTTTTTCGCCAACTACACGATCTCTGAACAGATCATCAACCAGTTCGACATTACGAAGTATTTCAGTATGATCACCACCTGGGCCTTAGGGGTAGGGATTTTGTTCGAACTACCGGTTATTGTGTACTTTCTAGCCAAGCTGGGTATCCTTTCGGGGCAGGTATTGCGCAAAGGGCGTCGCTATGCTTTGGTTGTGGTGCTGATTTTAGGTGCAATTTTTACACCTCCGGACCCTATTTCCCAAGTGCTTGTAGCCATTCCCCTTTTACTGCTTTATGAATTGTCGATATATATAGCAACCTTCGTCGGTCGCCGTCGAGAAGAACAACTGCGCCAGGCGCTTTACTCGTAAGCACAAGGCCATGTATCTGCTGCGCCGTACTGGACTTACGCTGCTGCTTATCCTGACGTTAGGCGTCGGGGCTGGCGTCTTCGCGGTGCGGGACAACACGTTTTTCGCCTTACAGAAGCACTTTCGCATCTTTGGTGCCCTCTACGAGACGCTGGTTACGGACTATATCGACCCTGTTGACCCCGGTCGGCTTATGCGCAAAGGGATCGAGGCCATGCTGGCCGAACTGGATCCTTACACCACGTTTTTTGACGAAGCTGATCGGGGAGAAATCGAATTGCTGACGCGAGGACGCTATGGGGGCGTTGGGCTGAACGTAGGTCTACGGAATGGTAAACTCACCGTTCTAGCCCCAATTGAGGGAACTGGGGGCTACCGACAAGGCCTGCGTACAGGCGACATCATCACGCATATCGATGGACAGCCAACCGAAGGGCTATCGCTGGAAACCGTGCAACACCTGTTGCGCGGCCAGCCTGGCACGACAGTCTCGTTAACTGTAGTGCGAGAAGGCGAACCCGCTCCCCTAAAGTTTGTGCTGACCCGTGAAGAGGTACAGCTCAAAAACGTCACGTACGCCGGATTTCTTAAGGACGACACCACCGCGGGTATAGGCTACATCCGTCTGGAGCGATTTGCCTTAGGCGCGGGTGACGAAGTACGCCAAGCGCTGGAGCAGCTAATGGCTTCTGGCAAACTGCAAGGGTTAATTTTGGACCTTCGCGATAACCCGGGTGGGCTTTTAGAAGCTGCCGTTGAAGTTGCCGGACTTTTTCTGCCTCAAGGAGCGCCCATCGTTTCTACCCGTGGACGCACCGCTGACCGTAACCGAACCTACCGCAACACGACGGTACCCTTAGCCCCCGATCTTCCCTTGGTCGTACTGGTCAACGAGCTAAGCGCTTCGGCCAGTGAAATTGTAGCTGGCGCAATTCAAGACTTAGACCGCGGCGTGGTTGTCGGTACCAATACGTACGGGAAAGGGCTGGTCCAAGTCATTCGTCCTCTCCCCTACAATACCGCCCTCAAAATTACCACCGCGGCCTACTATACGCCCAGCGGACGCAGCATCCAGGCGATCGATTATAGCCGGCACGATGGCAATGGAACCCTGATTCCAGATTCCCTTCGCCGCACATTCTACACGCAGCGTGGACGCACGGTGCACGATGGGCACGGAATCGAACCCGACGTACGCATAGCACCCCCCGAGCCTGGCCCACTCGAGGCTGCCTTGCGCCGCCAGGCGGCCTTCTTCTTTTTTGCCAACTACTACGTTGCCCAGCATCCCCAACCTCCAACCCCTGACCTCAACGTCTCCTCAGCCATTTTAAAAGAATTCCAACAATGGCTTGAAAAACAAGCATTTACATACCGACTTCCAGCCGAGCACACCTTAAGCACGCTGCAAAGCCAATTAGAAATAGCTAACGATCAAGAAGCGCTCAAGGCTTTGCAGGCGCTGCAAGCTGCACTGGAGCAATCTAAGCGGATAGCCTTTGAACGAGAGGCCGATGCCTTGAGACGGCAACTGCGTTTGGAATTGATAGCACGTTACCTACCAGCCAATGAGCAAATGCGGTACCGTCTGCAAGAAGATCCACTTGTTGATCGCGCCGCAACGCTACTGCGCGATCGCCAGGCCTACATGGCCTTGCTAACTCCCTGATTCAGGTTGCCATAACCAGCACGGCAGCACCCTGAAGTTGCCCTTCCCGCAGGTATTGCAAAGCTTCATTTGCTTTTTCCAAAGGAAAGCAGGTTACTTCCGTACGTACTGGAATGGTAGGCGCTAACCGAAGAAACTCTTCTCCATCCTGTCGTGTCAGGTTAGCCACTGAACGGATTACGCGCTCTTCCCACAGCAATCGATAGGGAAATGACGGAATATCGCTCATGTGAATACCGCCGCATACCACAACCCCACCCCGATCTACCACCTGAAGAGCTTCAACGACCAAAGCACCCACCGGCGCAAAGATGAGTGCAGCATCGAGCAACTCCGGTGGACGTTCCATCGAAGCCCCAGCCCATACGGCACCTAGCTTTCGTGCAAACACTTGCGCAGCCGTATCGCCTGGTCGCGTAAACGCATAGACCTGCTGCCCCCGGGCTACTGCCACCTGGATAATCAGATGCGCCGCAGCCCCAAAACCATAAAGGCCCAGACGTTCCACATGCTCTCCAGCCAGTCGATAGGTGCGGTAGCCAATCAATCCTGCACAAAGTAGGGGAGCCGCATGAGGAGCGTCGTAGGCCTCCTCATCGGGCAATGCATAGCAATAATCCGCATGCGCTGTGGTAAATTCAGCAAAGCCGCCATCACGCGTATAGCCTGTAAAGCGGGCTCGTAAGCATAGGTTTTCCTGTCCGCGACGACAGTAGCGACAAGTGCCGCACGTTTCCGCCAGCCAGGGCACGCCTACACGGTCTCCTTCTTGAAAGCGGGTCACGCCTTCGCCAAGCTGGACCACCCGTCCGACAATCTGATGCCCCAAAATGAGCGGCTGTTTGGGATTAGGCAGCTCACCATCTACAATGTGCAGGTCGGTACGGCAAACGCCGCAGGCTTCCACCCGCAAAAGCACTTCTCCCTGTTTGGGCTTAGGCACAGGGAGTTCACGCAACACCAGCGGACGGCCTGGTGCTTCAAGCAGCATGGCCCGCATCGTGATCGGCAGGCTCGTCATGGCCAAGCCTAATCCATCTGCGCTAACAGTTCCAAAAAGACCGCGTTCGTCCAGCCAAAACCAATTTCATTCGAGGTATAGCCAAAGCGCAAGGCTACGTCCGAACGGCGCTGCACTACATCATACTTCTCCAGCAATACCCCGGTGCGTTCAAAGTCTTCTACAACCATCGACACAAACTTGGCCGTCAGCCGATCGGCTGCTTCATGGTAACCATAACGTCGCAGCCCCTCAACAGCAATTAAATACAACGGAGCCCAGCCATAAGGGGCATCCCACTGACTTCCGCTCATGTGCGTACTGGTAAGCAGGCCGCCAGGCGCCTCCAGCAAATACAGATTGGCTGCCACGCGGGCAGCCTGCTCTGGCGAAGCCATACCCACCCAGAGGGGATAAAACGTGGTGGCAAACACATACTCGCTGCGACGACCGGTGCGAAAGTTATAGTCGAAGTACAGCCCTTTTTCCGGATCCCAAAGGTAACGATCTACACGGGTGCGGCGTGTTTCGGCTCGACGATACCATAGGCGGGCTGCGGTCGTATCGCCCAGTAGCTCGTACAGGTGGGCCACGTCTTGCTCCATGCGATAGAGCAGGGCATTCAGGTCTACTGGGGCGTAATGGATAATGTCCACACTAAAAGGGCCGTAGCGATTTGACGGATCAAAGCCTGACTCACGCATCGAGCGATCGCCCTTGTAAAAGAGGGGAGTCAGAGAATCGGCCTCAGCCACATAGTAGAGCGCTTTGTCGTAAGCGGTCACCTCGTGCATGCGGTAGTATTCACGGACGCGGTCGTAGTGCGTGCGTCCCTGCGCATCGCGCTCGCCGGCCACGACTTCGGGCGCAGGCCCTTCGCCCAAATCATAGTACCGGGAAAGCCCCGTATCCCCTGCCAAATGCGATGAGTTCGTCCAGTAAGCATAGTAACGCTCAACAAGTGGAACGGCCGCAGCAAGCCAGTTGCGATCCCGCGTATGCTCAAAAACCGCCAGCACCATCGCAGCCAAAAAAGGCGGCTGAGAGCGCGTCAAGTAATAGGTACGATTGGCGTTAAGGACTTTCCCATAGTGGCGTACCTGGTAAAGATGGTTATCGGTCATCGCTTTGGCCAAAGCGATGCGCCCTGCGCGCAGTAGCCCTCTGACGATAAAATAGCTGTCCCAACCGTACATTTCGTTAAAGCGTCCTCCAGGCACTACGTACGGCTCGGGCAGATAAAGCAACCCATGTGGCCTGATGCGGTCCAGGTGGGTCACCGGATCTTCAGGCAGCACCCGAAGCACAATTTGCCGGATCACCGTGTCAGGCAACTCTTGCTGAAGCTGCTTCCACACCGCTAGGCTATCTTCGGTAGCGGCGATGTAAAGCAGCCAGGGTGTGCCGGGTTCATGTTCAACCTTGGGATCTTGCACCGCAGCCAACAGATCCCGGTGCGAGCGCGTCAGCGAATCCCAGCTTGCCTGAATGTAGGCCTCTACTGCTGCAATACGTTCACGAGCTGGCAGGGCCACACGACAGGCCGTCTGGTCCTGGGCCTGCAATGCCGGGACCCAACCAATAAGCAAAATAAAAAAGCAGATTTTCCGCATCCTTTGCATCGCTTAGGATCTCAATATCGAGCAGGACGCTGAGCAGCCTCGAGGGCTTGCTGAATGAACATGCGTAAATCGTCGTTTGCGGCTGCCAGGTCTTCTTTTCGGAGATACATCATATGACCGCTACGGTATCCCTTGAAAAAGAGGCGATCACGAAGCTTCCCGCTGGGATCCAGCTGCCAAAGCGTGTACTTAGCCGAAAAATAATCTGTCCCCCCATCGAAGTACCCCGCTTGCACGAGCACATGCAAGTAAGGGTTTTGGGCCATAGCCCTTCGAAGCTGCTCGCCCGTTTGATCGTTTTCAAAATTCCACGGACGAATACCGCGTAGCACCCAGTATTCAAGATCTGTTTTAAAACCCAACACCTCGCGTAGGTAGTAATTGATGGCCGGGCTGAATGCGTGATTCCAGGCACTTAAGGCAGGATCATGGTCAAAGCGCTCGCCTGCAGCCTGACGGTCAAGACCACGATAGCGCGAATCCAACCGACCAATTGTAAATCCTTCATCGCGCAGCAACGCTTTCCAAAACACGTTTCGGGGGACAAACAGGTTATACTGGAATACTTCGGTTTCAGAAAGACCAGCATACCGAGCCACACGACGGGCAATTTCTTGGCGTTGCTCTGGAGGGAGTGCATTGCCACGCACTAGGGCTGGCAAGTAAACCTCAATGGCATAGTTTTCTACTTCTTCAAGCAACGCCTCTAAGTCGCGTTGTTGTAGCTCTGCGTCTAGCCGTTGATGATACCAGGCAGTTGCAGCATAGTAAGGCAACAAGAGGGCCTGGGCCACCGGCCCTTCACGCGCTATGCCAAGCCCAGTCGGTGAAACCAGGATCACGCCATTTATATACAACCAATGCTGTTCTTGTAATGCCCCTGCTAATCCGGCTACGCGGGTCGTTCCATAGCTTTCGCCGATCAGAAACTTCGGCGAACGCCAACGTCCATGCCGACTCACCCAAGCAGCGATCCAGTCGGCCAAATAGGCCACGTCTTCGTTCACGCCAAAAAACTGTTGTGGCTTCACCGTATCGCTAAGAATCCGCGAAAAGCCCGTGTTAACAGGATCAACATAAACGATGTCGGCCACGTCCAGGATGGAATGCGGGTTCTCCTCGATGCCATAGGGCTGAACTGGGAAGCCTTCCGGGTCGATGCGCACCCGGCGCGGCCCCGTATAGCCGATATGCATCCAAACTGAAGAAGAGCCTGGCCCTCCATTGAACGAAAATACCAGTGGTCGTTGTGATCGATCGGGCACGTCCTCCCGCTCATAGTAGACATAAAACAGCGTAGCAATTGGACGCCCGTGGGAATCCCAAACCGGCTGCATGCCTGCTTCGGCACGATATGGAACGCGTATACCGTTGATGGTCACTACATGACGAGTAACCACAGCGGTATCCACAGGAAAGCGCCGCTGCTGGGCTTGCGTCGGTAGGCTTCCCAGCACTATCCATAACAAAAATGGATAAAGGCCAACCTTACGTAGCATATCTCTCCCTTTGGTTGCCATTTTTTTCAATATGCAACCTATAGCATTTTTTTGCAATACGCATTGCTTTGCCAACGACCTCAAAGCAGACAAATAAAAAATCTATCGGAGCCTGTGGAACCTCCGACCTCTCCGGCTGTAAAAGCACCGTTAACGTTACTTTACACGACGTCACCTCCGACGGTTTTAGCTGCTTTTAGGGTTGCGCTTTTCAGTGCTCCACTTGGGGGTTAAGCCTGGGCGAGGGGACACAACACACAAGGTATCATGGCTCAACGAGGACGCGTCAAGTGGTTCAACGTGGACAAAGGTTACGGTTTTATTGAACCCAACGACGGCAGCAAAGACGTATTCGTGCATCGCAACAACGTGTCCGGCTTAGGCTGGGACGAAGGTCTGCGTGAAGGCGAAGAGGTTTCCTACGAAGTTGAACGCACCCCTAAAGGGCTTAGCGCAACAAACGTCGAGCGCCTTTCGCGATCGTCTAAGCTGTTTTAAGCATACCCTTACGGTGTGACATCTAAACGCCCGGCCTTCTGGTCGGGCGTTTTTTGTTGGCCTAGGGCACCCGTCGTAAGTTGGCTAAAAACCCTGCTTGCTGTCGTTCAGGAAAAGCCCAGATCTTTAGATCTCTTGCACGATGTGGCCTTTTATGCCAGGGCCAAGGCCCATATGGAACTTTTCCGAAAATGAAATGCCTACCGCGCCTTGCGGTCAACCTCTATGCACGGTGTGGAACAATTACCGCCGTTTGCCACGGATTCCTATGCGGCTTTCAAACAGACCTCCTCTGGTTGAAGGTCGACACATCAACTTGTTCACCCACGAAGAAGAGCAGGCTGTAGAGCTCGACAAGGCAGGGCCATTCCAATAGGAACGGTCCTCAAGAGCTGGTCCTCATCCATACGTGACCGCATCGTAGTAACAGCTCAGAGCTCAACCTCAGCCGAAGGCATAGGACACGCATGGGCAGAGGGACTAAGCTACTTTTGCTTGCTTCCCTAAGCTTCAAGAATCCCTGATACCGGCAGAGGCGTTTGTGCTCCGTCTTGTACCACGTCAAGGGTTGCCATGGAAAGACCTGTTTTTGTGCCTGCTTATAACCGTCCCGAGCGGCCGGGCATCTGGATGAACTTCGACAACACGGTGTCCATCTATCACATCGTGAAGCCCGAAGATACGTTTGAAGACGCTGCTCAGACGCTGTTTTCGCTACTACGCCAGGCACAGGAGCGGTTTCCCGATTGGCCACGACTTTTGTTTATCGACATTCTCGGACATGAGGGTGAGCGGGCAGGATTTGATGATGATTTTTTTGAATTTCAACAAGACTTTCTTTTTGCCACACTGGCACCTTTTGTAACCGCCCTAGAGACTCCTCTAACCGGGCCGTTGCTCAATCCGGCTGCACAACGTAATGATTTGCCCGACCGGTTGGTCATTCGGAGCTAATCTTGCACGGTTTCCTGCAGCCATTCAATCCGTACCGGCGCTGTACCGCTGCGCAGCATACCTAAAGCACGGGCAGCCGCATAGGACACATCGATCACGCGACCGGGCACATGAGGCCCTCGATCGTTAACCCGTACCACTACAGAACGCCCGTTACGCAGATTGGTGATCCGTACATAGCTCCCAAAAGGCAGGGTTGGATGCGCTGCCGTAAACGCGCTGGGGTCAAAACGCTCGCCACTGGCCGTCAACCATCCGGCACGCTCCCAACCGTAATAGCTGGCCCGCCCTTCGAAAATGCGGGGAAGCGCCTGGATCGTGTCTGGCGTGCTCACCTGAAAAGAACCTGACCCTGGGCTACGTGCAGCGACAAGCGCCGTTAGCCCAAGCCAAAGCACCCAGAGTCCAGCGCCTTGCTTCATAGAAATAACATCTTGTGTAAAAACTGAATCATGCTACGTTCTTGTGGGGCCCAGGTTCACGTTGCACGTCTGAAGCAGGTAACGTAAACTTGCTTTCAAGCATCAGGTCTTGCAGCCCATGCTGATTCGAGACGTCATGCATTATCCGGTAGAGACTGTTGCACCCCAAGCAACGCTGGCAGAGGCTTACCGGATCATGCAGCAAAAAGGATTTCGGCATTTGCCGGTGGTCGAAGCCGGAAGGCTGGTAGGGATTGTGACCGATCGGGACCTGCGTCTGGCTACCAGTGCCTTGCATCCACACCCTTTTCCACCTGAAGCTCGTGTGGCAGACGTGATGCAACGGCGCGTTATCACAGCTGCACCCCATGACCCCATCGAAGAAGCTGCCCGCTTGATGCGACGACAACGTATTGGCTGCCTTCCGGTACTTGAGGGCGAGGTGTTGATCGGCATGGTCACGGCTACTGATCTGCTGGAAGCGTTGCTCCGGCTAACCGGAGCGGACCAACCCAGTGGGCGCCTCGAAGTGCAACTGGCCCACTTGCCTGGCCGCCTGGCTGCCTTAGCCACGGCAATTGCTGCCCAACAGGTAAATGTTCTCTCCATACTCTCTTATGCTGAGTCGCCTCAATGGCTGCGCGTGGTGCTCCGCGTCGACACCAACCGCACGCATCCTCTGGCCGAAGCCTTACGTCGAGAAGGTTTTGATGTGATTTGGCCCCCTCGCAAGCCGTGGTTCCCGTCGTCTACCATCCCGACTACCTGAGCTACAACTTCGGCCCAGAGCATCCGTTCAGCCCGCTCCGCCTTGAAATGCTCTGGACGTTGCTGGAAGCCCTGGACTGCAGGCCACACGTTCTGTGCCCCCCAGTGGCTAGCCGCGCAGACGTGCTCCGCGTGCACACCGAAACGTACGTTGCCCGCGTCGAGGCCGCTTCCCAAGGCGAACCACTACCGGATGCCGAAGCTTTTGGGCTCGGCACGCCCGACGTACCCATTTTTTTGGGAATGGATCACGCCGCCCGAACCCTGGTCGGAGGCACACTGCATGCAGCCCGACTCCTTACAACCGGTAAAGCCACGACCCTACTTCAACTTGGTGGCGGCTTTCACCATGCCCACCCCAACCGAGCATCTGGCTTTTGTATTTACAATGATCTGTCTATCGCCATTCGAGTCCTTACAGAAGCTGGACTACGCGTGGCCTACATTGACATCGACGTGCATCATGGCGATGGCGTACAAGCCATCCACTACCACGAAGACACCGTACTGACGATTAGTTTGCACGAAAGCGGCCAGTACCTGTTTCCGGGTACTGGCTTTATTGACGAGATCGGTGAAGGCCGGGGGCAAGGGTTTTCCCTTAACGTACCGCTCCAGCCGTTTACCGATGATGCCAGCTACCTGGAAACGTTTGAACGCGTTGTACCCCATGCGCTCGTAATGTTTCGGCCCGATGTACTCGTCATCCAATGCGGTGCAGATGCCCATTTTAAGGATCCGCTGGCTGATTTACTTCTTACTACTCGGGCCTACGAACAACTCTTCCGTCGGCTCAAAGCCCTGGCTGCCGAACACACCGGTAGCCGCGCACTCTTTACGCTGGGTGGCGGCTACGATTTCGATGCCACAACACGCATTTGGGCCCTACTCTATCTGATCTTGCAGGATCTGCCACTGCCTGACCGCTTACCCCCTGACTGGCGCGTCGCATGGGAACAGCGGCTAGGATGCCCCCTAACGCCCACCCTCCATGATCCCTCCGAGCCATTATCGGTTTCCCCAGCACGCCGGCATCAAATCGCGCAGCAAAACGTGCAAACCGCTCAGCGCCTCATGGATATGATCAGCTATTACTGGTATTAACCCAGAAGCGACCATGAGTGAAAAACACCTGCTCCTCGGCGCCGTAGAGGCGGGCGGCACCAAGTTCGTCTGTGCCATCGGAACTGGACCAGAGGATGTACGCGCCTTAGAACGCTTCCCTACCACAACACCTGAGGAAACGCTCGGTCGCGTGATCGACTTTTTCCAGCGTTATCCTGAGCCTATTGCGGCCTTAGGCATTGGTTCGTTTGGTCCGGTAGACCCCAATCCCGCCTCTCCTACCTATGGCTACATCACCACCACCCCCAAGCCCGGCTGGATGCACACCGATGTGGCCGGCACGCTACGTCGTGCGCTAAGCATACCCGTAGCCTTCGATACCGACGTCAATGCAGCCGCCCTGGGCGAACACCGCTGGGGAGCCGGTCGCGGCCTGCATACGTTCGTGTATCTGACGATCGGCACCGGTATCGGTGGTGGCGTGATCCTCAACGGCCGCCGCCATCATGGGCACCAGCACCCTGAAATCGGCCATCTCTTTGTTCCGCGCCTGCCCGACGACGACCGACCCGGCTGCTGCCCTTTCCACAACGACTGCCTGGAAGGCCTGGCTTCCGGACCTGCCCTTCAAGCACGCTGGGGACGGCCGCCCTACGAACTCCCCTCAGATCATCCCGCTTGGGAACAGGAAGCCCGCTATTTGGCCCTGGGCCTGGTTAACCTGATCCTAACGCTCTCGCCCCAACGACTCATCTTAGGCGGCGGCGTCATGCACCAAATGCACCTTTTTTCCCGCATTCGCCAATACGTAGTCCACTACCTTAACGGGTACGTATCGCTACCCGACCTCAACACGTTTATCGTGCCCCCAGAGCTCGGCGATCGCGCCGGTGTCTTGGGAGCTTTGGCTTTAGCCGAAGAGCTCTGCTATTCTTTGCATTGATACACCCGCACGTAATCCACCAACATCCGAGCAGGAAAGGCCGTTGAGTCAATTCCTTGCATACCGCCCCATGTGCCGCCCACCGCAATGTTCAAAATAAGATGGAACGGTTGATCAAAAGGCCATTGCCGCCAATCGGCGTTGCGATTGCTCAGACGTTCGTTCGGAAAGCGATAGTAGAGCGAATCGTTCACAAACCAGCGAATCTCTTCGGGAGTCCACTCAATAGCGTACACGTGGAACTCCGTACGCGCCGTAGGCACCCGGATATTGCCACCTCGCTGCGTGCCCAGCATGTGGTTGTAGGCTTTCGTGTGGACTGTACCATGTACCACATCGGGATCAAAGCCTACGTGTTCCATGATGTCGATCTCGCCGTTGTCAGGCCAATAGGCACTACCGTAGGTCTGGCGATCGGGTAGCATCCAGATTGCCGGCCAGGTCCCCCGACCCGAAGGCAACTGCGCACGCACTTCAACCCGAGCATACGTCCACGAAGCTTTTCCCCGCGTCACCAGCCGTGCCGATGTAAAGGTATGCCCCTGATACGGTTCGGCCTCGCGTCGCGCTTCAATTACAAGCTGGCCATTCTCTACGCGGGCATTTTCAAGCCGCGCGCGCGTATAATACTGCGCTTCCTGATTTCCCCATCCATGCCCCCCTACATCGTAGTCCCATTTCTGCGGATTAGGAAGGCCGCTGTAGTCAAACTCATCAAACCAGACCAGCTCCCACTCTGGGTTAGCACACGCCGTGGCCTTAGGCTTGTCTTTGTCCTCAAACAGTGAGCATGCTACCAGCAAAACCAGAAAACCTAGACATAAAGTACGCATGGTTCTTTTAAGGTTTGGCTCTGAGCAGCTTACATTACAGCCTGTTATGCGTCAAGCCCTTTTTAGGCCCACAGGGTTGTTGCGTTGTTAATCTTTGTAGCCTATCTTGGTTAACATGAAGCCTGCAGTGTTGCTTTCCGTGCTGAATGAGACGTTTACGAGCGGGGCGACTCTGGCGCGGCGACTGCAGTTAAGCCGTGTAGCCATCTGGAAGCACGCACGCCGTCTTCAGCAAGCTGGCTATCCGGTAGAGATTGTACATGGCCAGGGCTATCGCCTGCAACCTGGCACGCCAGCGCCCCATCTGTTACACCCCCTACTAAAGGGCCGTTTTGGGCAGGAGTATCGCTACCTAGGGTGTACCACGAGTACGCAGGACGCCCTGCGTGCCTGGGCCGAAGCTGGAGCACCTGAAGGAGCCGTGGTGCTTGCCGAGCAGCAGACCCAAGGAAGGGGCCGAAGGGGACGGGTTTGGATAAGCCCGCCAGGTGCAGGCCTATATTTTTCAGTGCTGCTGCGTCCGCGCCTGCCGCTGACCGAACTGCTTCGTCTATCCCTAACGGCTGGTATCGCCTTAGCCGAAACGACCGAAATCGGCCTGCTCAAATGGCCTAACGACCTATTGGCACCCGATGGTCGTAAGTTAGCAGGCGTCTTACTCGAAGCCGATCTGCGTGGGGAGGAAGTGCGCTACGTGCTGCTGGGCATTGGGCTTAACGTCCATGCGGCCGAGCTTCCCCCAGAAGCTACCTACTTAGCAGCTTACCGCCCTGGCGTGCGGCGTGCTGTCCTACTGGCCACGTTGCTGGAGCGGTTGGAGTACTGGTACGAGCGCCTGGGTGAAGTTGATACCGTACTTGCTGCCTGGCGCCGGCATAATGGCACGCTGGGACGCAGCGTCCGCATCGAGACCCCTGAAGGTCTTATCGAAGGCATTGCTGAAGAGCTCGAGACCAGCGGTGCGCTGCGCGTTCGGCTACCGGACGGTACGCTGCGCATCGTTTCGGCCGGCGATGTTGCCCTGTTGCAACCCATTTCCGAAACCTTTCCACCTGCTCTATAAACACGCTATGCAATTGGACTGGGATCGACTTGTAGCCGATGCACTTGAGAATCGGCCACCGGTGCGTAATGTAGCCCGCGCGTTGCTTCAACTCCCGGATGCCGAGACGCTACGGCTTGTTGAGGCCGCCTGGCGCGTGCGGCGGCACTTTTTCGGCAACCGGGTTAAGGTCAACGTGCTGCTCAACGCCCAGAGCGGCATCTGTCCGGAGGATTGCCACTACTGCTCCCAATCGCGCATCTCGAAGGCCCCGATCCCGCGCTACCGCATGCTGTCGGTTGAGGAAATCCTCGACCGAGCGCGGAAAGCCTTTGCAGCGGGAGCACAACGCTTTTGCATTGTGACTTCGGGCCGGGGGCCGCACCGGCGAGAACTGGAGACCGTTGTAGAGGCTACGCGTCGCATTAAAGCTGAGCTGCCCTTAGAAATTTGCGCCTGCATGGGCATTCTGGACGAACAGCAGGCGCATCAGCTCAAAGAGGCCGGGGTGGACGCTTACAATCACAACCTGAACACAAGCCCGCGCCACTACGAACGCATCTGCTCCACGCACACGTTTGAAGACCGCGTACGTACCGTGCAAACCGCCCTGAAAGCAGGCCTGCAGACCTGCACAGGGGTCATCCTTGGCATGGGAGAAACCGACGAAGATGTGCTCGATATGGCCTATGCGCTACGCGAGGCCGGTGCCACCTCAATCCCGGTCAACTTTCTGATCCCCATCAAGGGAACCCCGCTGGGCGATGGCCAGACCGTCCAGCACCTGACCCCCTGGGCCTGCCTGCGCTACCTGGCGGTGTTCCGATTTGTCAACCCGAAAGCGGAAATCCGGGCTTCGGCCGGACGCGAGCTGCACCTGCGGAGCCTTCAACCCCTGGCGCTCATGGTGGCCAACAGCCTCTTCCTGGGCGACTACCTGACCGAAAAAGGTCAGGCGGCCGAGGCCGACTGGCAGATGATCGAAGACCTGGGCTTTATTCCAGAAACGCCTCAGCCCAGCCAACCCCATGAGGTGGCTTGCGCAACAGCTTCAGCAGCTTGAAGCGAAAGGCCTGCAGCGACGGCTCCGGCCGCTCGCTGCGGCCGGTCCCTACGTGGAACGCAACGGCCGCCGCCTGCTGAACCTGGCCTCGAACGACTATCTGGGACTGAGCACAGATGCCCGGCTTGTGGCGGCCGCGCGCGCGGCGCTGGAGCGGTGGGGCGTCGGGGCCGGCGCCGCCCGCCTGGTGGTGGGGGACCGGCCCGTGCACGAAGCACTCGAAGCGGCACTGGCCGCGCTTAAAGAGACCGAAGCGGCCCTGGTTTTTCCAAGCGGCTATGCAGCTAACGTCGGCGTGCTCTCGGCGCTGGCAGGCCCGCGCGATCAGATCTTTGCCGACGCACTCAACCACGCCAGCCTGAACGATGGGGCCCGCCTGAGTCGCGCCCGCTTCCGCTACTACCGCCACCGCGATCTGGAGCAGCTCGAACAGCTCCTGCGAGGGCCCGGACCGGCTCCGGGCGGCCGCCGGTTCATCGTGACCGATGCCATTTTCAGCATGGACGGTACGGTAGCCCCGCTTCCGGCCCTGGCCGAGCTGGCCGCCCGCTACGAGGCGGTGCTCGTCGTGGACGATGCGCACGGCACCGGCATCGTGGGCCCTGAAGGCCGGGGCACGGCGCACCATCTGGGCGTGGCCGACCGGATCCCCGTACAGGTGGCCACGCTCTCGAAGGCGCTCGGTGTGCAGGGCGGCGCCGTACTCGGCGCACGAGCGCTTGTCGACTTCCTGCTGCATCGCGCCCGCGCCTTTATCTACAGCACCGGCATTGCGCCCGTGCTGGCCGCTGCGGCACTGGAGGCTGTCCGCCTGGTGCAAACCGAAGAAGGCGAGCGGCGACGACAGCAGCAGCAGGCGCATCTTGCCCGCCTGAAAGCCGGACTTGAAGCCCGCGGCCATACGGTCCGGCACGAACCGCCGGCGCCTATGCTGGCCGTCTTGGTGGGGACCCCCGAAGCCGCGCTGCGCCTGTCGGCCCTGCTGGAAACGCGCGGTGTACTTGCCCCTGCCATCCGTCCCCCAACGGTGCCAGCCGGTACCAGTCGCATCCGGCTGGCTCCCATGGCCACACATACCGACGACGACATCGAGGCGGCGCTGGCCGCCTTCCCTGAAGCCGAAAGGATCCAGGCCCATGCACGCTGAACAGACGCTGAGCCAACCGGTCGTTTGGGCAAAGGCCACAACCCCGGCACGGCGCGCAGCCGTGCTGGGCGTGGGCGCAGCGCTCCCGGCCCACCGCGAGCCGAGCGCCGAAACGGAGCGCCGCCTGGGTCTGCCGCCGGGCTGGATCGTGCAGCGCACGGGCATCCGGGAACGCCCGCTCGTCGCTCCCGACGAAGCCACGAGCGACCTGGCCGTCCGCGCCGGAGCGGTTGCCCTGACACAGTCCGGTCTTTCACGCGAAACTATCGGCCTCCTTCTGCTAGCTACGAGCACACCCGACCACCTGCTGCCCCCAACAGCCCCTGTAGTGGCCCATCGGCTGGGCCTCACCCAGGCCGGGGCTATCGACCTAGCCGGTGCCTGTAGCGGCTTTCTGTACGCCTTGGCATTGGCCGATAGCTACGTGCGCTTGCACGATACCTATGTGCTCGTCGTGGCGGCTAACGTGCTTAGTCGCCGTATCCATCCTAAGGATCCAAAGACCTCAGCCCTTTTTGCCGACGGGGCCGGAGCTCTGTTGCTCGGACCTTCAGATGGCACCCGCGGCATCATTGCCCATTGGCTCGGTGCCGACGGCTCCTGCTGGGACGATCTCTACATTCCAGCAGGGGGCAGCCGCCAGCCCCTCACCCCCGAATGCGTAGCCCGCGGCGAACACCTAATGCATATGAAAAACGGCCAAGCACTTTTTCGCCATGCAGCTACCGGTATGGCCGAGGCAGGCCGACGCGTGCTCCAACAAACCAACCTGAACATCGACGACATCACCTGGTGGATTCCGCATCAGGCCAACCATCGCTTGATCGAAGAGGCCCGTCGGCAATTGGGCATGCCCGCAGAACGCACGATTAACCTTGTAGATCGCATCGGTAACAGCTCAGCCGCCACCATCCCCCTGGTCTTGGCGCTTGAAGCGCATCGCTTTGCACCCGGCGACCTGCTGCTACTTACGGCCGTAGGCGCTGGCCTGGTCTCGGCTGCAGTGCTACTTCGGTGGTAAATCTTTGGCTTGCGATGGAAGAAAAGCAGACAATCATCGACGCGCTTGACAAGCTGGATCCGGAAACTCTGGTAGCCTGGGATAAAACCTATCTCTGGCATCCTTTCACGCCCATGAAGCAATACATGGCTGGTGATCCGGTCATCATCCGGCGCGGCCAAGGTGTGAAACTCGAAGACATTCACGGCAACTGGTACTACGACGGGACCTCGTCGATCTGGCTCAACGTGCACGGCCACAACGTACCCGCACTGAACGCAGCAATTGAAGCGCAACTCCGACGCGTGGCACACGCAACCATGCTCGGCCAGGCGAACGTACCTGCTATCGCACTTGCCAAACGGCTAATCGACGTGGCCCCGCCAGGACTTAAGCGCGTGTTTTATTCCGACAGTGGAGCCACAGCCGTTGAGATTGCCCTCAAAATGGCCGTGCAGTTCTGGGCCAACCAGGGCCAACGCACGAAGCGCTACGTGCTCGGCTTTACGAATAACTACCATGGCGACACCCTGGGCGCTGTAGGCGTGGCGCCGGACCCGCTTTTTCACTGGCCCTTTCTGGATCTGCTGCCCGGCCATCCCCGAGTGCCCTACCCCTATCCGCATGACCGACTGGTTGAAAGTCTCGAAGCCGTCGAAACCCTTCTACGCACGCGCAACCAAGAGCTAGCTGCTGTGATCGTCGAACCCGTCGAAGGGGCCGGCGGAATTTTACCTGCCCCACCAGGCTTCCTGCAGGCATTGCGTGCGTTGTGCGATCGCTACAACGTGCTGCTGATCGTCGATGAAGTAGCGACGGGCTTTGGACGCACGGGCCGGCTCTTTGCCTGCGAGGCCGAGGGCATCACGCCCGACCTGCTCTGTCTAGGCAAGGGACTAACTGGCGGGTATCTGCCGCTGGCCGCCACGCTCACCACCGAACGCGTTTTTGAAGCGTTTCTAGGCGAAATCGAAGAACGCAAGACGTTCTTTCACGGCCACTCCTACACGGGCAATCCGTTGGGCTGCGCCGTTGCGCTTGCCAGCCTGGAGCTGTTGCTCGAGCTACTGCCCACGCTGCCGGCGAAAGCCGAGCGCCTGCGTGCCGGACTGGTCCAGCTGGCTGCGCATCCGTTCGTGGCCGAGCTTCGCCAGGCCGGGTTCATGGTGGGCATTGAAATCGTGGCCGATCGCGCCTCGCGCACGCCTTTCCCTTACGGAGCCCAGGTAGGCTTCATCGTAGCGGGCCATGCCCGACGGCGCGGAATGCTCGTGCGACCGATCGGCTCGGTGCTGATCTTTATGCCGCCGCTGGCCGCCACCGAAGCCGAGCTGGACGAAATGACGGACATTCTGCGGACAGCGTTCGCGGATGCTTTGCCCGAACTGGAATCTCTGGCGCAAAAAATCCGACAGGAAGCATGAACCGATTGCTCGTTACGGGAACGGACACGGGTGTTGGCAAAACCGTGGTGGCCTCCGGGCTGGCGCGGCTCCTGCACGAGGCCGGCTACCGGGTGGGCGTGCTCAAACCCGTTGAAACCGGCTGGGAAGGGCCGCCGGGAAGCTGGTCCCCTGATGCCCGGATGCTGGCCGAAGGCGCGCGCGTGGACGATCTACCGGAACAGGTGGCTCCTTGCGTCTATGCCGAGCCGCTGGCCCCGCTCGTGGCGGCGCGTCGTGCCGGACGACCGGTGGACCTCGGCCGTATCGAAGCGGCCTGGCAACGGCTGCAGGACCGCGACTGGGTGCTCGTAGAGACGGCCGGGGGACTTGCGGTACCGCTAACCGACACGCTGGACTACGCCGGGCTGGCCGTCCGCTGGCAACTGCCGGTGCTGGTGGTATCCCGCCCCGGCCTGGGCACGCTCAATCACACGTTCCTGACCGTGTACTACGCCCGAAGCCGTGGTCTTCCTGTCGTAGGCGTGGTGCTCTGCGGCTATCCGGAGCAACCCAACATCGCCGAGCAGACCAACCCGGCTATGATTGAGGCAATGTGCCACGTGCCCGTGCTGGGCCGGGTGCCTCGCCGTCCGGCCATTACCTCGGCCGGCGAGGCTGCCGAAGCCGTCGCCGAAGGGCTGCAACTGGAAAGCCTTCTGAAACGCTACGAGGAACTGCTCCACCGCGTAACGCACGACTGACAGCGCCGGATAGCCTTAAAGGGCCCCGACTCCGGCGTGCTGAATCTCACCACCTTTTTGGTTGATGCGCGGGACAATCCCTATTGCGTAAGCGCTGGGCGAAACCCACTTTTTTGGCCTGCACTGGCGTCTGCTTCAGAGCCTCCTGCACTTCCACGCGGTAGCGCCCGATCAGCCGACGACCCGGCTTGTCCGACAGGCGAATGTAGAGATGACAAAGAGCGTATTCTTCCAATGTTTCATAATGCACCTCCTTCCGGTTTGTTTTTAGATGCAAGAAATATCTATCGCGCCTCACGAAGAGGTCGGCCAATAGCAGCCGCACCGACGCCACATCCCGCACCGTGCGCAACACCTCCGGACCCAACTCCCCTACCCCCGCCCGCGGCAGCGACAAACGCCCATAATGCCGATCGTACCAGGCAGCGAATCCCACCATATCCCAAACGGGAAGGCCGTCCCTGTTGCATAGCGCCACGCCAGTGCACAACTCCGATCCTCCAAAATCCCCACCGCCCGAAACCCAGCGATCGCGCCCCCGCGACCCCAAAAATCTGCCGTCCGAACCACCGCCGGACTGAAAAACAGCAGCACCTCGCCTTGCACGGCTCCTGCTTCCAGAACCTCCGCCGGTTGCCAGACCGGCACGAAATCCTCCGACGGGAAGGTCACCTCCGGCGCACGCTCCTGCGCGCGCCAGGCATACAGGCTCCAGCTCAGTGCCACCAACAGCACGCCCAGACCGATTTTGGGCACCGCCGACATGGCCTGCCGCGAGGATCAGAAATTGCTCTTGAGAAGCTGCGGTTAAGGTACATCCAAAAGATTTGTCAAGAGCAAGATTTTAACTTTTAATTGTTTGGCCAACATTCCTTGCAACAAGAATTGTCAACAAGATCCGACGCCAGCTAAGCAGTTCTTCAATTTCCATAAATCAGAAAAGCGCTTTCCAGAAAAGTTTAACCATTGTCTCCAGGCTCACGGGAAGCATTTTTGGGGCAATTCGTTTAGCTTTAAAAAGCACAAGTAACGGATCAGAAAGCCACCATGCTGTTTGCCACGACGCCTCCGGAAGCAAAACGCCAGGCACTTTGCGAGGCACTCCGGAGCGGCCGACTGCTGCGTTTTCCGGGTGCCTTTTCGCCGCTGGTCGCCATGCTGATCGAGCGGCTGGGCTTCGATGGCGTTTACATCTCGGGCGCCGTGCTCTCGGCCGATCTGGGATTGCCCGACGTGGGCTTGACCACGCTTACCGAGGTGGCCTGGCGTAGCCGCCAGATTGCACGCGTTACCAGCCTCCCGGCCATCGTGGACATCGACACGGGCTTCGGCGAGGTGCTGAACGTGGCCCGCACCGTGCAGGAGCTGGAGGAAATGGGCCTGGCCGGCTGCCACCTGGAAGACCAGGTCAATCCCAAACGCTGCGGCCACCTGGACCATAAAGCGCTCGTGCCTGTCGCGGAGATGGAACGTAAGGTGCAGGCCGCCGTGCAGGCCCGCCGTGACCCGAATTTTCTGATCATTGCCCGCACCGACGCCCGTGGCGTCGAAGGCCTGAAGGCGGCCATTGAGCGTGCCCGCGCCTACGCGGCAGCCGGTGCCGACATGATCTTTCCCGAAGCGCTTCAGTCCGAAGAAGAATTCGCCGCCTTTCGAGAGGCGCTGCCCGACATACCCCTGCTAGCCAACATGACGGAGTTTGGAAAGTCGCCGCTGCTCTCTGCCGAGCAGCTTGAAGCGCTCGGCTACAACCTGGTGATCTATCCTGTCACCGGACTCCGCCTGGCCATGAAGGCCGTCGAAGAAGGCCTCCGTCACCTGCTGGAGGCAGGCTCCCAGCAAGCCCTGCTCGACCGGATGCAGACCCGCAAAGAACTCTACGAGCTGCTCCAGTACGAGCGCTACACGCTCTTCGATCAAAATGTATACAACTTCCGCTTGGAAGACCCTTCCCCTTCATCCCACAACTAATAGTATCGTAACCCATGGCCGAAACGACAGAGGTAAAAAAAGGTCTGGAAGGCGTCGTGGCCGACGAGTCGGCCATTTCCAATGTGATTCCCGAAAAGCGCGCGCTCTACTACCGGGGCTATCCGGTGCACGAGCTGGCCGAGCAGTGTCGCTTTGAAGAGGTGGCCTACCTGCTGCTCTACGGCGAGCTGCCCACCCGCGCCCAGCTCACCGCCTTTGAGCAGGAGGAACGCGGCCAGCGCAATCTGGACAAGTCCGTCCATCGCCTAATGGAACTGATCCGTAAGGACGCGGCGCCCATGGACGTGCTCCGCACGGCCGTCAGCCTGATCGGGGCAAACGAGCCGGAGGCTACCGGGGCCGACGTTGACACAATCCGCCGCAAGGCGATCGGGCTGATGGCCAAGCTGCCCACGATCGTGGCCGCCGACCGCCGACGCCGGCACGGACTGGACTTCATCCCGCCTCGCGAAGACCTGACCTTCGCGGAGAACTTCTTTTACATGTACTTCGGCCAGGTGCCTGACGCCGAAGTGGTCAAAGCCTTCGACGTGTCGCTGATTCTCTATGCCGAGCACAGCTTCAACGCTTCCACGTTTACAGCCCGCGTGATCGTCTCAACGCTTTCCGACTACTACAGTGCAATCACAGGCGCCATTGGCGCACTCAAGGGACCACTCCACGGCGGCGCCAACGAGGAAGTTATGCGTATGCTTAAGCCGTTCCACTCACCGGAAGAAGCCCGCCGGTGGGTGCAGGAAGCGCTGGCCCGCAAGCAGAAAGTCATGGGCTTTGGGCATCGCGTCTACCGCTACGGCGACTCGCGCGTGCCCATCATGGAGCGCTACACGCGTCGACTGGCCGAGCACCTGGGCTTCCAGGAGCTGATGGCCATTTACGACGCCATTCAGGACGTGGTCGTACAGCAGAAAGGCATTTATCCGAACCTGGACTACCCGACCGGCCCGGCCTACTATATGATGGGCTTCGACATTGAAACCTACACGCCGATTTTTGTAATGAGCCGCATCACGGGCTGGTCGGCGCATGTGATGGAGCAACTGGCCGACAACCGGATCATCCGGCCGCTGAGCCGTTACGTGGGTCCAAACGAGCGCTCGGTGCCACCACTGGACGCCCGGGGGTAGCGCGAAACTTGTTTGATCTCATAACCCGCCGGGCCGGGCAGCATTTGCTGTCCGGCCCAATATTTTGGGAGTCAACCGCAAGGCGTACGACCTGATCACGTGCATGGCGCCGAGCAGGATTACTGCACAAGAAGAAACGCCTGCTTTTTCGCATACAGAAGTTGTTTTCGCCCATCAAAAATAAAGCCCGACCTTTTCAGAAGGTCGGGCTTCTTTCTGGAATCCCAGTTTGCTGGCGCGATCAGGCGGTTGCCGATGCCGCAGCGTTCGTGCCTGGTGTGGCAGCCGGCACCGGAATGAAGAGCGCCAGGGCAACGGCATAGACCCAGTGGCGCACAAGCGACACGATTGCAAACATGGCGCCCATTGGTCCGTTCACGCCGGCGATTCCCATCCCCAGCAGCGGCGCCATAAACAACCACACGCCCAGGACGGTCTCGGCAGTGATGTAGGTGAACGCCCGCGCCCACTTGGAACCCCAGAGAAAGGGCGCTATAGCCGCATAAATCACGGCCAGCACGATGCCGTTCAGGTAGTGGGCTAGTACACCGAAGAAAAGTGGCAGGCCCAGCTTACCGGCCAGCAGTGCCGGAATATCCCACCAGGTGGGGTTGCCCATCATAGCCGAAGCCATCAAGCCAAAAATATCGAAAAATAAGGTGCCGACCACACCGGCCAGCAGGATGCGTTTGATTGGAAAGGATTGCATGGCTTCTCTACGGGTTGGTTTTAAAGCGCGATTGCAAAAGGTTGGTTTTCAGACCGCGGTGCTTTCCATCAGACGACGGTAGGCCGCGCGCCCGGTGACGGGGCGGAAGACTTCATCCACCGGCGTATGCGCCAGGTGATTGATGTAGTTTGTGATCGTCTTAATGCCGACAAGCGCGATGATCTCGTAGAGGGCCGCGCGGTTAAGGCCACGGGCTTCCAGTTCCTGAAGGGCGTCTTCAGAGAGCCAGCCGCGGCGCTCGATCACCTGCCGGGTCGTTTCTACGAGCAATGCCAGCCGTTCGTCGTCCGGAAGCTGGCCTTCCAGGATGGCGTCCACAGCCTCGGGCGACAGCCCCATGCCGAGCGCAGCAGTGCCGTGCGCGGCCGTGCAGTAATGGCAGGTGTTGTGGGTGGCTATGGCGAGCTGCACTACCTGCTGCTCCAGAGGGCTCAGCACTCCTTGCTGCAAAGCCGTACCGGCTTGCAGGTAGGCCTCGGCAACGGCCGGATTCGTGCGGAGCAGTTCCTCGAAAAGCTGCGGGACGAAGCCAAACTTCTGCTGAACGATCTGACGTAACGACTCTGGACGTTCCATCGGTCTTTCCTGTCGGTTTAGGGTAAAAAGCTCCAGGCCCGATTGGCCGTGTCCCTTAAGTAGCCGATGGCGTCCGAGAGTTACAGGCGGGTAATGCGAACCAGTTCAATACGACGAGGAGTAGCTTTGAGAATGGTAAAGCGGTAGCCGTCGCGCTCGTATTCTTCTTGAGGTTTGGGGATCGTGCCCAAGTGTTCCAGGAGATAACCTGCAACGGTGTCGTAGTCGCCTTCGGGAAGCGTAATGCCGGCTTCCTGCAGCTCCTCGATTTCTACACGCCCGCTAACGATAAACGTCCGTTCATCTATGCGGCGCAGCAGGTACTCTTCATCTTCTTCGTCGTCGTATTCGTCCTGGATATCCCCAAAAAGTTCTTCGAGCAGGTCTTCACGCGTGACCAGGCCGGCCGTGCCACCGTATTCATCGATAACGATGGCTATTGAAGTGTTGGTTTGCAGAAACTCTTTAAGCAAGCTATGGGCCGGTTTGGCTTCAGGAACAAAGGGGATCGGGCGCAGCATTTCGGCCAAAGATTGGGGATTATGAAACAGATCGTAGGCAACAACTACCCCAATGATTTGATCGATATGTTCGCGATAGACAGGCAGTTTTGAATAGCCACTTTCAATGAATTGCTGGCGCAGTGTTTCTAAGTCGGTTTTTTCTTCGACAGCCACAATGTCGGTGCGTGGGACCATGCAGTCGCGTACGCGAAGCGACTCAAAGGTAAGGGCATTGGCCAGCAGTCGGCTTTCGGTTTCGTCGAGGTCTCTGGCTGGTGCTGTTTCTGTTTCGATGGCTTGCACACGCCGTTCCCAGTCGCGCTGCAGCACAGTGGTCAGCGTATCGGCATCGATGGCCAGTCGTCGGGCTAAGCGCTCCGAAATCCAACGGGCAGACCACGCAAGCGGAGCAAGGACGTAGCGGGCTCCTTTAAGGAAAACCGCCAGGGGTTGAGCCAGACGATTTGCCAGTTCGTTGGCTACAGCGGTGGGCAGCAGCAAGCCTCCTAAGAAAAAGGCTATACCCCCAAAAATCACCAGTAAGCCCAGCAAAAGCAGTGTGCCCGCAGCCTGCGAACCACTGCTTCCGAGAGCGGCGCTCCTTTGGAGCAGCGGTTCGCTCAGGCCCAAAGCCAACAGTACTTGGGCCAAAACCAGTCCGGTGAGCGTGGTGGTTAGCAGCCGTACTGGGTGTTCCAGTAGCGTACGGGCAAGTTGCGCACTGCGGCTACCCTGGCGAGCAAGCACCTCCAGGCGCAACCGGTTGCTTGCCGTCAGCGCAGCTTCGGCCGCAGCAAATACGGCGGCCAACATAAAAGCAGCACCAAGCCACAAAAGATGCATTAGCGTCCTTTAAACGACGGTTTACGCCGTGCTAAAAAAGCCGAAACGCCTTCCCGGAAATCCTCCGTAGCGCAGGCTTGTCCAAATAGCGCAGCTTCCAGACGTAATCCCTGCCGCAGCGGTAAATCACTCTGCCTGAGGGCTTCCAGAGCCAAGGCAACAGCCACTGGAGCCTTACTGATGATCGCCCGCACCAGCTCGCGTGCGCTATCAAGCAAGTGCTCAATGGGCACAACCCGATTCACCAGGCCAATTTCAAAAGCGCGACGGGCGTTGATGCGCTCGGCCGTTAAAATAAGTTCTGCAGCCAACCCACGACCCACAAGTCGCGGCAGTCGTTGCGTCCCCCCAAAGCCGGGGATCAATCCCAGGCTCACTTCTGGGAGACCGAATACTGCATGATCGGCCGCAACACGCAAATGACACGCCATTGCCAGCTCAAAGCCTCCACCCAAGGCATACCCGTTCACTGCCGCAACAACCGGCTTGGGCATTTCTTCTATTCGATTGAAGACGGCTTGGCCATAGAGGGCAAAGCGATGCCCGCTATAGGCATCCAGCTCTGTAAACTGCTGCACATCGGCCCCAGCACAGAAGCTTTTGTCGCCCGCTCCGGTTAGGACGACCCCCTTTACGTCGTCATCCTGACGCGCTTGCCGAAAACAGCGGTCTAACTCTGTCAATACCTGCTGGTTAAGCGCATTATGCTTTTCCGGACGGTTGATGGTAACCAGCGCAATGCCATCACTGTCCACCTCGTAGCGGACACTTGGCGTTGAAGCGGTTTCTGTTTCCCGAAACATAGCCAGAAGGACAAGCCTAACAGGGCAACCTTAGGTTTAAGACCGAAGTCGCTGCCGGCGTAAGGGTTCTGATGCGGATTGCTCAGCCGTCTTAGGCACCTCAGATTCCAAGCGTGAGGAGGTTAAGGCTAAGGGTTCCGGCTCGCCAGCCAATGCCATGGGACTCGTAAAAATGTCTTCGATCTGAGCCACCGTTGATTCGGTTTCTTCTACTTCGCTAAGCAGGGTATCGAGCTGGAAAGTGATTTCTTCCGGATTGCGCAGCGTAAGGGATTGTTCGTGGATGTACTGAATGACGTCGTCGATGGTGTCGAGCTGTGCCTCAATGATTTCCAAGTTTTCGCGTGCTTTCTTGATGCGTTCCAACCGTTGCTCCAGAATGCGTTTGCGGCGTTCTTTAATGGACCGCACGCGTGGAGCATCATCGGCCATATCTTGCTGCAGCAACTGGATCGCCTCAGCCAATCGATCTTCGCTGGTATTACCCAGGTATTGCTCGTAGCGCTCTTTTTGATAAAGCAGATTCAGGTAGGAGCGCAGCAAGTTTTCAATCTTGTGCAGGTGGCTTTCGAGTAGTCCTTGCGAAGCGTAGCTAAGCTTTTGGTAGTTGGATTGGATTTGCTGCTGCAGATTCCGTAAACGTACGTAGCGACGCTGGCTCGTCCGGCTAAGCAGCTGAAACAGTTCTTTTTGGGAAGGAGGACGGGCATGTTCTGCGGCACGGCGTGCGCGAACCGCACGACGGAACCGCTCCTGACGGGGCATAATGCCCAGATAGAGCAATTCCAGAGCGGTTGTAAACAGCAACGCGGTTTCAAACAGCCAAGAAGGGCTGCCGGAAAAACTCACGCCCAATGCCACACCCAGCGCGGCGATAAGAAACGTGAGGTTCCAGGGGTGCAGAAAAGCTTCGCGCGTGTAGTTAATCGGTCGCTCGTTCATGCCAGCCGCATCCGTTAAGCTTTGGGCGGGCGAAACCGCCCCAGCGTTTTTTCAGGAGAAGGCGCTGCAGCTGGGGTCTCAGGCGCACGCTGCAGCTGCTGAAGCAAATTCTGCGCCTGACGACGGGTTTGCATTGCCTCCGACAACCCTTCAAACGATACCTCCAGGCGCGCTTCTTGATGCGCCGTTTCCAGCTTCAGGCGTTCGAGTGCTTCGGCATGAGCCTCCAGCACCGCTTGCGTTTGGGTTGTCAAGCGCTCAAGCGCCTGGTCGATTGCTTGGCGTCGCTCAAGCAACCTAACGACTTCCTTTAGGCGACGGAGCGTGCGCAAATGTTCTTTTTCGGCTTCTTTAAGCCGTAAGTAGGCTCCAGAATCCATAGGCTTCAGCGCGTTCGCTGCCGACCAATTGTTTTGGTTTCTTCGACTTCGCGAGCGGGTTCTACTGTTTTTTCTGAAGCTGGGGCCTCTAAGGCCGGTCTAGGTTCAGGCTCAAGTAATCCCATTTCAAGCTTAAACTGTCGTACCAGCTCTGCCGCCCGTAACGCCTCAGCTTCTTTTTCGATCTTGAGCGCTTCGACATCCACACTGTCGAGAGCTAGTTCAAGCCGTGCTTCGCTCCGGGCTGTTTCTTCGCGTAACCGCTGAATCATTTCCTCGTGCGTCTGGTCCAGTCCACCAACTTCGAACTGCTCCAGTGCATCGGCGACCTTGGCTTGCCACTTGGCCCGTTCGTGCGCCCGCAGCGCCTCTTTGGCTTCCTGAATTTTTCGCTCCTTTTCACGCAAGAAAGCCTGCTTTACCTGTAGGGCTTTTTCGTAAGCAGCTTCAGCATACTGAAGCTGCTCTTTCGTGCGTACCAGCGTTTCGCGCGTTCGCTCAAGCTGCATAGCATATTGCTGGGCGATGTCGTCGCGACCGGCCTGAATAGCTGCTTTAATGCGGGCAACCAGCTGCTCAACTTCTTGCTCATTGCGCCGCACCTCTTTTTGCAAAAGCAGCACGTTTGCCTTCACAGTGGCGATGTTTTCATTCATTTTCGGGACCTGATCGTTCAGTTCCCGAATGTTTTGCTCTAAAATCAGGCGCGGATCTTCCAGCGCAGCGATAGCACCACCAAAGAGCGAACGCACCCAGCGTTTGAAACGGACCCAAAGCGACATGGCACAGGCGGGTGGATGAAAATTTTGTTTCTTTTTGTTTTACTCAATGCTGGCTATCGGGTGCCCGCCTGGAACAAGGCGGGCACCCGACTTGCCATTATTCGGATCGCGCGGCCAGTAAGTTGCCCTCCGTATCAATTAAGTAAACCGGACCAAGACCAAGCTGACGGATTTCCCCTTCAATACGACTGCGATCGCCCACGACCACCCACACAAGCTGGTTAGGATGCAGCACAGTGCGGGCGGCATCGGTTACCTCGCTAAGGTTAAGGGCACGCACGGCCTCCGGATAACTGCGCCAGTAGTCCAGCGGCAACCCAAACTGTACCACGTAGCTTAGGTCATTCAGAATCGCATTGGCGGTTTCCCAACGACCAGGTAGGCGGAGCGTCAGGTTACGCTGCACCTTGTCGAGTTCCTCTGCGGTGACCGGCTTTTGGCCGTTTACGATACCTTCCAGTTCTTTTTTGATCTCCATCATGGCGGGCGCCGTCTTATCGGTCTGCACCGGCGCATAGACGATAAACGGCCTGGGGCCACGGGCGCTCATCAGCATGCTCCGGGATCCATAGGACCATCCCTTATCTTCGCGCAGGTTCATGTTAATACGCGAAGTAAAGGTGCCTCCCAAAATCGTGTTCATGACCTCGATGGCCAGCTTACGCGGGTTGGCTTCCGGAGGAGCTACATGACCGGCAAAGATGATGGACTGCTCTGATCCCGGCCGGTCGATGAGGTACACTACCGAGGCCTCTTTGTGCGCTACCTCACGAATGTTTTTGGCCGGGATGTCGCCCGGCTTCCAGTTGGCAAACAAGCGCTCCAGCTTGGGAAGCAGTTCCTCCATTGAGATAGCGCCTACGACAACAAGCGTAGCGTGATTGGGCTTGAACCAAGTTTGATGAAAGCGCACCAGGTCTTCTCGGGTGATTTGCGCTACGGAGGCTTCTGTGCCCGAGCCTGTTAGCGGCAGCCCATAAGCATGCCCTTCTCCATAGAGCAAGCGAGGGAAGACGCGCAAAGCCATCTGGGTAGGCGTGACCTTTTCGCGCTGAATAGCGATGAGCTGTTGTTGCTTAAGCCGCTGGAAATCGGCTTCTGGGAAGGCCGGATTCAGCACAACATCGGCAAACAGCTCCAGGGACGGATCCAGTCGGTCACGCAACGCCGAGAAATAGACATACGAAACGTCTAGATCCGAACCTGTGCTTAGGCGAGCACCCAGCCGGTCCAGCGCATCACTGATTTCCAGCGATGAGCGCGTCTTGGTTCCTTCATCGAGCATATTCATGGCCAAAATGGCCGTACCCGGATGCGCAAACTGGTCGGCCGCATAGCCCGCATCCAGCAAAAGTCGGAAATTGACCACGGGAATGGCGTGGCGCTCGACAAGGAGCACCCTTAGCCCGTTTGACAGCGTGGCCTGCTGCACTTCAGGGAAAGCAGCTACCGGAGGCGTACCAACATCCGGAAGCTTCGAGCGATCAACGTCTTGGCCCGTAGCGCGAAGCTGAGGATAGGGGTGCACTTCCAGTACAAAAACACCGTCGCTAAGCCAGGCTTGTGCAGCAGCAAGCACCTGGGCCGCGGTGGCCTGCTGGATACGCTGCAGGGTCACTTTATAGAGACCGGGATCGCCACCATAGACTTCGTATTGGGCCAGAATGTCACTTTTGCCTCCAAAGCCCCCGATGCGTTCTATGCCGCGCACAAAGCCGGAAATGTAGTCCGTCTTCACCCGTTCCAGCTCTTCAGGCGTAGGGCCTTCCTGCAGAAAGCGCGCCAGCTCTTCATCGATGGCTTGTTCCACTTGGGCAAGCGGGACGTTTGGCTTTGCCGTAGCTACAATAATAAACTGACTGCCAATTTCGCCCGTAAAAACAAGCGCATTTACGTCGGTGGCAATCTGATCGGAATAGACAAGGCGCCGATAAAGGCGAGACGTTTTTCCACTGGCAAGCACATCTGCTGCCAACTCAAGATAGTCGCGTTCAGGATTCCCCCATTCAGGGACATTCCAAACCTTGTAGATACGCGCCTGGGGAACACGGTCCTGCATGGTCAGGCGCTGCTCCCCGGTACGTTTGGCCACCCAGGCTTTGGGTTTGGCCAGTGGGGGACCTGGCGGAATCGCGCCAAAGTATTGCTTTACCTTTTCCAGGGCGGTCTGGGCGTCGATGGCTCCTGCAATGACTATCGTAGCATTGTTAGGGCCGTAGTAAGTCTTAAACCATTCATGCACGTCTTCTAACGTGGCCGCCTCCAGGTCTTCCATGTGACCGATCACCGGCCAGGAATACGGATGCCCTTCGGGATAGGTGTACTGCGCAATCAAATTCCAGACCTTGCCATAAGGCTGGTTCTCCCCCTGGCGCTTCTCGTTTTGCACCACGCCGCGCTGCTCGTCAAGCTTAGCCTGATCGATCGCGCCTAAGAGATGCCCCATCCGATCTGACTCAAGCCACAGTACCAGATCAAGGGCATTGACCGGCACATTCTGAAAGTAGTTCGTCCGGTCACGGTTGGTTGTACCATTTAGATCCGTAGCGCCTACCCGCTCCAGGGCTTGAAACCAGTCGTCATTAAAATGCTCTGAGCCGTTAAACATCAGGTGCTCAAACAGATGGGCAAAGCCCGTCCGGCCTGGCTTTTCGTTTTTTGAGCCCACATGATACCAGATGTTAACGGCTACAATGGGCGCTTTGTGGTCTTCACTAACGATAAGAGTCAACCCGTTGTCCAGCACAAACTTCTGATAAGGAATTTCAACGGACAGCGTAGACGTATTTGACGTCGCCTGTCCCAAAGCGAAGAGCGGGCTGCAAAGCCACAGCAGCCCAAGCGCAAGTAGAAGGCGTTGTCGCGAATGCATGGCTTCCTTGTACGTTTAGGTCAGGGGGTGACGCGCGATTAAGTTGTCGCCGTGCTAAACGTTCCAATAAAGTTAGTTAGCTCACAAATTGCAAGCGCTTCCGACTAGAGCAGCCGATCCAACTCGTCCAGTAGATGCTGTTGAAGCGCTGGCGGAAGCCGATCGGCATTAACCACCGCTACAGCCTGCCGAGCCGAAGCGCTCCGTCGCGATCGATACAGCATCCAGGCCAGCAAGCCGGAAGCGATCACCGAAAGCAGCAGGGCGCGCGTAATGGGGTGCATCCAACGCATAGGGTTGTAGTGAAAAACCTTTGTAGCAACGCAACGTCAGGCATTTGGGTTCGTGGAACGCGCAGGAAAGCTTGCGAATTGTACCAGCGCAATTAGGCCGTGCGCCATGTACTACATCCACACCATACTTACCGAAGCCGAAGCCCGGCAACGGGCTGCTGCCCACGCAACCCGATTGCGGCCATTGCTCGCTCCTTATCTTCAAGCACGGCGGCGAGGCGTCAAACACCCCGTAATCGACTTTCTTTTTGAATACTATAGTTTTCGCCCCGGTCGGCTATTGCGCTGGCGACCAGGGCTTGGCATAGCCGTAGAGGGCCGCGAAGCCCGTAAGTGGTTAGCCGATCCGGACTTTGTAGAAACCTCCAAAGGGGTAACGGTTGATCCCGGCCGGTTTCCCGCACATCGCATTCCATCACTACGCTGGGTGGTAACCCTGCTGGAACAGACAACTGCCCGAAAGCCTCACCTGGGCTGCTTTGGTATGCACGAGTGGGCCATGGTTTATCGCACCAAGCAACCTCGCCATGCCCACGTGCCCCTACGCATGGCCCCAGAGGCGTTGGCCGCCTTTGTTGAATCGCAGCCCATTACCTGCACCCACTTTGACGCCTTTCGCTTTTTCACAGAAGCAGCGCGTCCGCTCAATCGCTTTCAGCCTAGCCGCGACACTATCCACGAGTTGGAGCAGCCTGGCTGCCTGCACGCCAACATGGACCTCTACCGCTGGGCCTACAAGTTCTACCCGTGGGTCGGAAGCGATCTGATTGCCGACGCCTTCCTACTTGCCTACCGCATCCGCACGCTTGACATGCAGGCCAGTCCCTACGACCTGCGGACCTATGGTCTGGAGCCCATCCCTATCGAGACCCCTGAAGGACGCCGCCGCTACCGCGCGCTACAAGCGCAATTCTACCACGAAGCGCAACCCCTTCGCCACCGTCTACTCCAAACGCTCCGCACCCTTCTTGAACTTGCCGTTACGAATACCTAAAAACTGGCAATAAGATTTGCATAACTGTCTGCGCTGTTGCAAACTCTTAACGCATCCTTCGTGTTCATTCAACCACACAAGATCTATGGCGATGGAATACCGGCATCTGGGACGTTCTGGGTTAAAAGTTTCGGCGCTGTCTTATGGCGCCTGGGTGACGTTCGGTGATCAGATCGATGAAAGCCTAGCTGAAGCATGCATGCATGCAGCTTATGAAGCAGGCGTGAATTTCTTTGACAACGCCGAAGCCTACGCTGGAGGCAAAGCAGAAATCATAATGGGCAACATTCTGAAACGCTCCGGCTGGAGGCGTTCAGATTTGGTCATCTCCACGAAGATCTTCTGGGGCGGTAAGGGGCCGAACGACGTGGGCCTGTCGCGCAAGCACATCATCGAAGGCACGCAGGCGGCGCTGGAGCGGCTCCAGCTCGACTACGTAGACCTGATCTTTTGCCACCGGCCCGATCCGGAGACGCCCATCGAGGAAACCGTCTGGGCCATGAACTATGTGCTCGATCAGGGCTGGGCCTTCTATTGGGGCACAAGCGAGTGGAGCGCCGAGCAGATTCGCTATGCCTACGAATTTGCCCGTCGCGAGCACCTGATTCCCCCTACCATGGAGCAACCCCAGTACAACATGTTCCATCGCGCACGCGTCGAGCGTGAGTACGCACCGCTGTATCGCGACTATGGCCTGGGGTTGACCACCTGGAGCCCATTGGCCAGCGGCATCCTAACAGGTAAATACAACGAAGGTATTCCTGAGGGCAGCCGCATGAGCTTGCCAGGCTACGAATGGCTACGCAAACGACTCGAAAGCGAAGAAGGCCGGCGTCAGATCGAAACAGTTCGCCAGCTTATGCCAATCGCCCAAGAGCTGGACTGCACAATGGCTCAACTAGCAATCGCCTGGTGTTTGAAAAACGCAAACGTAAGTACTGTGATCACAGGCGCCTCTAGACCTGAACAGGTACAGCAAAACATGCAAGCCTTGGAAGTAGCCGCCCGCCTAACACCAGACGTTTTGGAGCGGATAGAAACCATTCTCGCCAACAAACCTGAACCAGAAATCAACTGGCGCGAACGATAAAATAGGGCATCCAGGCCGAGGCCGTGTCTCTATGCTGGAGACACGGCCTCACAGTGTCTATCTATCGTTTCTTATGGATCGCCGTGATTTTCTAAAGTGTACAGGACTGGCCCTAGCGGCCGGGCCGCTCTGGCTCGGGCAAGTCCTGCCCCAATCCCGCCGCACCCTTTCCCCGTTTGTGGCAGCCCATGTCCCTCAACGGGGTATGTATAGCCTGCAGCCAGCCATACGATGGGAAGAAGCGCTTGTAGCCGGCAACGGCACGTTGGGGATCCTGGTCTACGGCGATCCCCTGCGCGAGCGCATCATTTTCAATCACGAGCTGCTCTACGAGCCGTTGCGCGATGAGCGCGTACCGCCACCCAACTTGGCGCCCTACCTTCCCCGCATTCGCGCCTTGATGCTCGAAGGCCGCTATCGCGAGGCTGTCGAATACGCGCTGGAGATGGCCCACCGCGAAGGATGGCCGGGCCTGCTCTGGACCGATCCCTACCATCCGGCCTTTGCACTCGTGCTGGAGATGCCCACAGAAAAACCCACTGATTATCTGCGGTGCACGGATTTCGAAACCGGTGAGATTGGCGTCTTCTGGCGCGCACAAACCGACACATATGCGCGGCGATCATTCGTCTCGCGCACCGACAGGGTTGTGGTGCTGGAGGTGTCGGCCGAGACTGGGCCGCTCCCAGCGCTGACGCTGCATCTGGAAGTGCAGGACGTGCGGCCACCTGAGCAGCGCGAAGGCTACCATCCACCCGAAATTGCCACCGAACCCGGCTGGCTAGCTTACCGCTGCGCCTACACCCACACGCGCCGCGGCTACGAAGGGCTCGTGCGCGTCGTGACCGAAGGCGGAACGCAAACCGTCCGCGACGGACAGCTACACGTCCGAGGCGCCCAGCGCGTGCTCCTTCTGGCCCGTGTATGGCCGCTCGACGATATGGCTGTCTCAAGAATAGAAACCGAACGTTCCGCACTGGCCAGCCTACCTGCAAACTACGAAGCCTTGCGTGCACCCCATGTTGCAGCCCACAGCGCCCTGTTTCACCGCGTGGCCTTAGACCTTGAAGTGGGCGAAAGCCGACAAAAAAGCAGCGAAATGCTCTTGGCCGAACAGCAGGCACAAGAAAACATCCTTCCGGCCCTGCTCGAGAAACTTTTTGACATGGGCCGCTATGTCTTGATTAGCTCTTGCGGCCAGTGGCCACCCAATCTGGTAGCACTCTGGACAGGCGAATGGCGGCCGCCTTGGTCTGGCGATTTTACGCTTGATGCCAACCTAAACTTGCAGATGGCGGCCGCTAGCATTGGTGCTATACCTGAAGCCGTTGCCAGCCTGACACGTCTGATCGAAGGACTGCTCGACGACTGGCGCCACAACGCCAGCCGCCTCTATGGCTGTGAGGGCGTGCTTTCGGGGTCCCGTACTGACGGCCGTTGCGGCTGGCATACCCACTTCAACGCCGACTACCCCTTGCACTTTTGGACAGCCGGCGCAGGCTGGCTCGCCCAGCCCCTCTACGAATACGTGGAAGTCTACGATGACGAAGCCTTCG
>Ga0197143_1000225_pt1 | contig 67226 bp, 54 predicted proteins | sample GBS70_MetaG_FD_148603 | JGI IMG/M metagenome (GOLD analysis project Ga0197143, IMG submission 148603) | Sediment microbial communities from Great Boiling Springs, Gerlach, Nevada, United States - GBS 70_MetaG | ecosystem: Environmental > Aquatic > Thermal springs > Hot (42-90C) > Sediment...
GTGGAACTTGTTCCGGGTCGCGTATTCCACTAAGCGTGAGACCTGGCGCTCCAAATCCTTCTTCTGATCCGCAGACGAAACACGAGCATAAATGGCCGCTCCGGACGACTCCTCGCGTGGCCCGACATCCACTAAGATCGTTCCAGTCTTGGGATTCTGCCACGCAGGACAAGGAAGCGTGCCCGACCGAAACCACCGATAGGCGGTTTTGTAGTCTATACCGTGCTGCCGCGCCCAATCTGCTAGCTTCATGGCACCATCAGGATATAAATGGTATCAAACAATCAAGCAGTTGGCGACCCCTCTTGCTCTTGAGAGGGCGCCTGGCTCGCGGTGATCCCCGACGGGCGATCTGGTGGCATATCGTGCGCCGCGCGCTCATCCTCTTCGCCCTCGGTCTGTTCTTGAACGGTTTTCCCCACTTCGAGCTCTCCCGAATTCGCATCCCCGGAGTCTTGCAACGCATCGCCCTCTGTTACCTCTTCGGTGCGCTCATCGTCATGAGGACGACCGTGAGGGGACAAGCGATCTCTGCCGCCCTCTTGCTCGCGGCGTACTGGTTGTTGATGAGGTTTGTTCCGGTTCCGGGCTATGGCGCCGGTGTATGGGAGAAAGAGGGGAATCTGGCCGCCTATCTGGACCAGCAGCTCTTACACGGACATCTCTATCGGCCGACATGGGATCCGGAAGGAATCTTGAGCACGATCCCTGCCATCGGAACGACGCTGTTGGGCACCCTGACCGCGCACTGGCTCATCTCTCACAGAACGGCATGGGAGAAGACGCTCGGCCTCGTCGGCGCGGGAATCGTCGGCATAGCGCTCGGATATGTGATGAATGTGTGGTTCCCGATCAACAAGAATCTCTGGACCAGCTCCTACGCCGTCTTCACCGGCGGGATGGCCCTTCTCTGTCTCGCGGCCTGTTTTTGGATGGTTGAGGTGAAAGGCATTCGCCGACCGTTCGTTCCCTTCCTCATCTTCGGCGTGAATCCGATCTCCGTATTCGTGCTCTCGGCTCTGGTCGCCCGCTTGATGATCCTCTTCCGGATCACCCGACCGGATGGGACCGAGATCAGCTTGAAAGCTTACATATACGAAACACTCTTCGCCTCGTGGGCCGGACCGTGGAGGGGATCGCTTCTTTTCGCCTTCGCTTATGTCGCCTTCTGGCTCGCGCCAATGGCTCTCCTTTACCGGAAACGCCTCATCATCAAGATCTGACGCGGCATCGGGAGAACGACATCGCCTCTCACCTCCGAAGCGCCGGATCCACATACGTCCCGTAGCGAGTCGCCCTCCCCAAGCGCCAGAAATACTCGTACACGATCCGAGAGATATCGCGAAACACCGCGGAAGCGTCCTCCCCCATTCCGTAGTTCTCCATCACGACGAGGATATAGGGGCGCTCGCGAAGGTAGACGATGGCCCACTCGGTCGAGACGCCGGGGATGCTGCCCGGTTTTGAAGCGATCGGCACATCCGGCGGCAAGCCCGCGCTCAAGGCCGTCCGCTTCGGCTTCTTCAAAATGGCCAGGATCTGCTCGCAGACATCGCGGCTGATGAACTCGCCGCGATAGAGGAGCTCCATCAGGCGCGCCGCTTCGGCCGGCGTCGAGAGGTTCTCCTCGCCGCGCGCTGATGCCGCCGGATCAATCATCTTTCGATGCACGCGCGTGTGCACCAGCCCGAGCGAGGCCATCGTTCGATTGATGTTCTCCATCCCGACCAGATCAAGGAGCATATTGGTCGCTGTGTTATCGCTCAGCACGATCATCAACACGCAGAGATCGTAAACGCTCAGTTCGGACATCCTCGCGCCGAACTCTTTCAGGATCCCGCTTCCCCCGACGACGTATGCGCCCTCGAGGTGCCGCCGATCCGTCAACCGAAATCGCCCCTCGTGCGCCTGCTTGTAGACCTCCATGAGGATGGGAATCTTGATAGCGCTCCCTTGCGGGAAGACGAGATTCTCATTGAGAGCGAAGCGCTCGCCACCGGTGAGGTCCACGACGACGATTCCCATTGCGCCTCGTGCACTCGCTGCGATCTCCCGAAGTCGCGCCTCCGTCTTCTCGCGAACGATCCGCAGATTCTCCGGCTGCATGGGAAGCCCCACGAGGAACATCCCCAGGGCGTACGCTTCCGGTCGAAGTAAGGCCCGGAGTCGAGCTGTCCACCCACGTCTCATCGTCTCACCTCCCTTTGGTGTTTCATCTCCCTGTGGGAGGAGCGGTATTATACCCCACGCCTCGGAAGAGAACCGACGCCCTCACCGAGGGTCTTGCGACCGGAGTCAGGGCGCGAGCCGAGGGGATGCCCACCCGAAGGATTTGCCTCAGCTCGCTGCTTGACAGACCGATCCCCCTCTGTAGAATGAGAGAGGAAACGCACTATGGCGAAATACATCTTCGTCACAGGTGGGGTCGTTTCGAGCTTAGGGAAAGGGATCGCGGCGGCTTCCATTGGACGATTGCTGGAAGCGCGCGGGCTTCGTGTGACGTTGCAGAAGTTCGATCCCTACATCAATGTGGACGCGGGCACCATGTCGCCGTTTCAACACGGCGAAGTCTACGTCACCGACGATGGCGCGGAGACCGATCTGGATCTCGGCCATTACGAGCGATTCACCAGCGCCCGCATGACGCAGGCGAACAATTGGACGACGGGACGCATCTATCTCTCGGTCATCGAGAAGGAGCGGCGCGGAGATTTCCTGGGAAAGACGGTGCAGGTCATTCCTCACATCACCGACGAAATCAAGGGGGCCATCCGACAAATCTCCGAAGGCGTGGATGTCGTCATCGTAGAGATCGGCGGTACCGTCGGCGATATTGAGTCGCAGCCATTTCTGGAGGCCATCCGCCAGCTCGGCAATGAGGTCGGGCGCTCGAATGCGATCTTCGTGCATCTGACCCTGGTCCCTTACGTTCGTACGGCCGGAGAGCTGAAGACCAAACCCACGCAGCACTCGGTCAAAGAGCTGCGCGCCATCGGTATTCAGCCCGACATTCTGCTCTGTCGGACGAGTCGTCCCTTGCCCCCGGACGTGAAATCGAAGATCGCGCTCTTCTGCAACGTCTCGGAAGAGGCGGTGATTGCTGCGCTGGATGTGGACTCCATCTACGAAGTCCCTCTGGAATTCGCCAAGCAAGGTCTAGATGATCTCATCCTTCGGATGCTGAAGCTGCCGGCCGCTGAGAGTGATCTGCGCGAATGGGTGAAGCTCGTCGAGGCGATCAAGCATCCGGCCGATAGCGTGACCATCGGCATCGTGGGCAAGTACGTGCAACTGGAAGACTCCTACAAGAGCTTGCGCGAAGCTCTTGTCCACGGGGGTGTGGCGAACAATCTGCGGGTCATTATCCGCTGGATCGAATCCGAGCATCTCATCGCGGATGAGCAGTGGGAGGAACGTTTGCGGGACGTGGATGGCATTCTCGTGCCCGGAGGATTTGGCAGGCGGGGCATCGCCGGTATGCTCAAAGCCATCACCTACGCGCGACGCACGAAGACTCCCTTCTTCGGCATCTGCCTGGGCATGCAATGCGCCTGCATTGAGTTCGCCCGCAACGTGTGCGGATTGGAGGATGCCGACAGCACCGAATTCAATCCCGAGACGCCGCACCGCATCTTCTACAAGCTGCGCGATCTGCTCGGCGTCGAGCAAATGGGGGGGACCATGCGCTTGGGCGCCTATCCGTGCCGTCTGCGCCCGGGCACTCTGGCCGCACGCATCTACGGGCAGGAGGAGATCAGCGAGCGTCATCGCCATCGGTACGAATTCAACCCGGATTACGAGGAGATATTCGCAACTCACGGCATGGTCTTCTCCGGCAAATCACCCGACGGACGGTTTGTGGAGATCATCGAGCTGCCGGATCATCCGTGGTTCCTCGGCTGTCAATTCCACCCCGAGTACAAATCGAAACCGCTCGAGCCGCACCCTCTGTTCGTGAGCTTCGTGCGCGCTGCCTATGAGCACCGCCTCCGTTCCGAGGTGAGCGAGCCGGAGCCCGTTCCTTCGCGCGCGGAAGCCGAGCTGGCCTCTCCTCTGGTGCGAGATGAGAGCCTCCGCTGATGCGACGGCGCAAGCCGCGCGCTCGCGCCTGGCCCTGCTGCGCCTTCCCTCTTGACTCCACCGGCGTCCGACATAAAATTCTTCCCCCGTGTGTTCGCACGAGCGACAAACGCAGGGAGGGAATCGCATGAAAAGAGTACACGCCTTCTCTCTGACGCTCATCTTCGTGTGCGCGGCAGGTGGTCTCGCTCGATCTCCGAGCGCGCAGAGCGCGACGTCGGAGCGCCAGCCGCGCCCCATAGCCGTGAAGGCAGGACGCATGATAGATGTGAGGACCGGGCAGGTGGTGGAGAACGTCGTGATCCTTGTGCGGGGTGAGCGGATTGAGGCCGTCGGGCGCGACGTCGCGGTCCCACCCGACGCCGAGGTGATTGATCTCAGCCGCCATACGGTGTTGCCGGGGCTGATGGACATGCACACGCATCTGACGGGCGACCCGAGCTACGGATACTCCGACCATCGGTTGCACGAATGGCCGGGATATGCGGCGCTTGTGGGCGCGAAGAACGCGCGGCGAACGCTGCTAGCCGGATTCACCACCGTGCGGAACGTCGGTGCAGCCGAGTGGGCGGACGTTGCGCTGCGCGATGCTATTCAAAATGGGCTCATCCCTGGACCGCGCATGTATGTCTCCGCACATGCCATTGGGATCACAGGCGGACACTGCGATACGAACGGCTACCGACCGGACGCTTGGCCGGAGCCGGGAATCGAGCGCGGCATCGTCAATGGCGTGGATGAGGCGATCAAGGCCGTGCGATATCAAATCAAATACGGCGCCGACGTGATCAAAATCTGCGCCACCGGAGGAGTGCTCTCAGCGGGCGATGCTGTCGGCGCATCACAGCTCACCCTAGAGGAGATGACAGCCATCGTACAAACAGCCGCCTGGGCCGGTCGGAAGGTCACTGCCCACGCGCACGGGACGGAAGGGATCAAACTGGCCGTTCGCGCCGGCGTCGCTTCGATCGAGCACGGTTCGATGCTCGATGAAGAGGCGATTCGCTTGATGAAGGAGCGTGGGACATATCTCGTGCCCACGCTCATGGCCCTTGAAACGGTCACCTCCGGTGTCCGAAGCGGAAAGCTCGCGCCATGGTCGGCGAAGAAGGCATTGGAGATCGAGCCGCATGCACGACGCTCGATACAAATGGCCATTCGCGCGGGCGTGAACATTGCCTTCGGAACGGATGCCGGCGTCTTCCCGCACGGAGAGAACGCCGAGGAGTTTCGGCTCCTGGTGCGTGCGGGCATGACGCCAATCCAGGCCATTCAAAGCGCGACGATTCACGCAGCGCGGCTGCTCGGCGCAGAGAAAGATCTGGGGACGATCGAACCGGGCAAGCTCGCCGACATCATCGCCGTGCGGGGCGATCCGCTCGAGGATATCGCGCGACTCACGCAGGTGGATTTTGTCATGAAGGGCGGGATCATCTACAAGCGCGAGGGCGCGGAAGTTCCTTTCACGCCGGTGCGGTAACCGGAGGGGATGCGATGGGAGACTCGATGCGCTGCAAGCGCGTGCTCGTCACAGGAGCATCGAGCGGCATCGGTCGCGCGACGGCCGAGCGGTTCCTGGAAGCAGGTGCCGAAGTCGCGCTGGTCGGACGTCGAGAGGCAGCGCTCGCCGAAGTGGCTGCTCCCTATCCGGGTCGCGCGCATGTCATTGTCGCCGACTTGGCGGACGACCGACAGTGCGAGCTGTGCGTGGAACGAGCCGTGACGCTGATGGGCGGATTGGATGTGCTCGTGAACGCCGCCGGGATTCTCAAAGGCGGAAGCCTGGAGACGACCTCCCTGGAGCTGTGGGACGAGATGCTGCGGATCAATCTCCGCTCGATTTTTTATCTCATGAAGCTCGCCGTTCCACATCTGGAGAGGACGCGGGGCGCGATTGTGAACGTCTCGAGCGTCACCGGTCTCCGCTCGTTTCCGGGCATCCTCGCCTATTGCGTGAGCAAGGCGGCGCTCGATCAGCTCACGCGATGCGCGGCGTTGGAATTGGCTCCCAAAGGCATTCGCGTCAATGCCGTCAATCCTGGCGTCGTTCGCACGAACCTCCACCGCGCGGGAGGAATGAGCGAAGAGGAGTATGCGGCTTTTCTGGAGCGCAGTACGACCACGCATCCGCTCGGGCGCGTGGGAGAGCCGCGCGAGGTCGCGGAACTCATCTATTTTTTGGCGAGTGACCGGGCGAGTTGGATCACGGGAGCGACCGTGAGCATTGACGGCGGACGCGCGCTCACATGCGCTCGGTAGGGTCCAGCACCGCGAGCTGGATTCGAGGGACAGGCGCGCGCGCCGGATCCTCGATGAACCGACGGAGCTGTTCGGCGAAGTCCACCGTATCGAGCGCGCGAAACGGGGAGGGGACGCACGCCAGGCGTGCCCGCGCGCGTTCGGCCACGGACCGCGCCCCGCGAAGATTCCCTCGCCGGACATGGTGGAGTGCGACCGCCGCTTGAGTCAGTCCTTGATAGAAGAGCCGCTCCGTTCCCGTCGAACAACGCCAGAGGGATTCGAATGCTTCATGGGCAGCGAAATACTCGCCCGCATTGAAGAGCTCGATCGCACGAAGATACTCAGGCGAGTCCGCGCATAATGCGTGCACCCACTGGCGATCGCCACCGCTCATACGGCCATAGCCTCCTGCTCTTCCTCGCGGCCGACAAGCGAAGCTGAAGCGACGACGTCGTCGGCCGCGAGCCGCATCAGGCGAATCCCTTGCGTGCTGCGTCCGGTCTCGCGAATCTCGGAGACCTCCAGGCGCAGAATCTTCCCTTGCGCCGTAATGAGCATGACCTCGTCATCCGCACGCACCGGCATGACGGCGACGACGCGGCCGTTGCGCTCGGTCGTGCGGACGTTGATCACTCCTTTTCCACCGCGCGCCTGGACGCGATACGCGCGCAGGGGCGTCTTCTTGCCGAAGCCCTTCTCGGTGATCGTCAACATCTGCTCATCCCCGCGCACAGCGGCGACACTCACGACGTAATCTCCCGGGCGCAGCTCGATCCCGCGCACGCCGCGCGCCGGCCGGCCCATCGGTCGCACGTCGTTCTCATCGAAGCAGATGGCCATCCCCTCGCGCGTAGCGAGGAAGATTTTCTTCCGCCCATCGGTCACTTCCACAGCGATCAGCTCGTCGTCATCATCAACCGTCATCGCGATCAATCCGCTCGCTCGCAGGGTATCGAATTCCGAGAGCGCCGTCTTCTTGATCACCCCCTTGCGGGTGACCATGACGACGTAACGCTCCGAGACGAATTGCCGAACGGCGATGATGCCCGCGACTTTCTCCTCGCCGGTCATATGGACGAGGGTGGTGATGGCACGGCCCCGGCTCGCGGCTTGCGCCTCGGGGATCTCATGCGCCTTGATGTTATAAACCTTCCCTCGATCGGTGAAGACCATGACGGTACTGTGGGTGGAGGCGACGAAGACTTTGGTCACGAAATCCTCGCCGCGCGTCATCATCCCCGAGCGGCCGCGCGTTCCTCGACTCTGCTGACGGAAGACGAGAAGCGGCGTCCTCTTGATGAAGCCGCTGTGGCTCACCGTGATGACGACTTCCTCATCGGGGATGAGGTCCTCCAGCGTGAACTCCGCTTCCTCATCCACGATCTGCGTCCGCCGGGCATCGCCGAACTCCTTCTGGATCGCTCGCAGCTCGCGGATGATCACGGTGCGCAAGGCGCGCTCGCTGCTCAGAATCTCCTTCAGCTCGGCGATCCGCTTGATGATCTCCTCGTACTCCTCGACGAGCTTCTGCCGCTCCAGATTCGTCAGGCGTTCGAGCTTCATGTCGAGGATGGCCTGCGCTTGCGCTTCGGAGAAGCGGAACTGCCGCATGAGGGCGTCCCGCGCCTCCCGACCCGATTTCGATCGGCGGATCAGGGCGATGATGGCGTCAATGCGATCGAGGGCACGTTTGAGACCTTCCAAGATATGCGCTCGCGCTTCAGCCCGTCGCAGCTCATACTGCGTGCGCCGGCGCACGACCTCGCGCCGGAAGGCGATGAACTCGAGAAGCGTCTCCCGAAGATCGAGAACCTTTGGCTGCCCATTGACGAGCGCGAGATTGATGACGCCGAAGGTCTCCTGCATGGGCGTGAGCTTGTAAAGCTTATTCAAGACGACCTGGGGCACAGCCTCGCGCTTCAGCTCGATGACGATGCGCATCCCTTCGCGATCCGATTCATCGCGGAGATCGGCGATGCCCTCGATCTTCCGCTCGGTGACCAATTCGGCGATCTTCTCGATCAGCTTCGCCTTGCTCACTTGATAGGGGATCTCGGTGACGACGATCGCCTCCCGCTGCGCCGCTCCTCTCCCGACACGATCAATGGCCGCGCGCGCTCGCATGACGATCATCCCCCGTCCGGTCAGATACGCTTGCCGGATCCCCTCGCGTCCATAGATATAGCCGCCCGTTGGGAAGTCCGGCCCCGGAATGAAGCGCATCAACTCCTCGACGGTCGCTTCCGGATTCTGCAGGAGATGAATCGTCGCCTCGATCACCTCGCTCAAGTTGTGCGGAGGGATGTTCGTCGCCATCCCTACGGCAATTCCCGAACTTCCGTTGACGAGCAACTGCGGGAACCGCACCGGGAGCAACGTCGGCTCCTTCAAGGACTCATCGTAATTCGGCTGAAAATCCACCGTGTCCTTGTCGATGTCCGCCAGGACCTCCTCAGCGATCTTCGCAAGCCGGACTTCGGTGTAGCGCATGGCCGCCGGTTCATCGCCGTCAATGCTGCCGAAGTTCCCCTGCCCCTCGACAAGGGGATACCGCATGGAGAACGGCTGTACCATCCGCACGATGGTCTCATACACCGCCGCATCTCCGTGCGGATGATACTTCCCGATGACGTCGCCGACGACGCGCGCGCTCTTCTTGAACGGTTTGTTGTGCGTGTTCCCTAGCTCGTACATCGCCCAGAGGACGCGGCGATGCACCGGCTTGAATCCATCGCGCACGTCCGGCAACGCGCGGCCGATGATGACCGACATCGCGTAATCGAGATAGCTGCGCTTCATCTCCTCATCGAGATTGACCTGCAGCTTCTGTTGCGCTTCCATCATCGCCGTCTCCTCCTCATTATGAGAATCCTCGCGCGCCACCGGTCAGGCGCGTTCGCATAGGGCTCTGTCACAGGAGGCATCAGGCGCTCGTCTCGCGAAGGACGAGCGCAGGCCTCTCCTCTCTCTCGCCCTGTCGTCGGTCGCGGATGGAGAGGTGCCAGATCGTCGAGAGCACGGCGCCGACAAAGAGGATGAGAAGCAGCAGAAGCAGGGCCCGCGCGACTATTCGCACCGCAATGCCGCGCTCCCCTTTCGCATCCGATGAATCCTCGGTGCGGAAGGAAAGCGCCCGGGAGTCGTCATCGGGATCCTCACGGGGTCCCCATGCGATCTTTGGATCGTTTGGATCGCGCGGGGTGCCTAGGCGCGCTCCCGCCGTCTCCTCAAGCTGCGGCGGCACGTGTGACGCTCCCGTAGGGGGAAGGGGGACGAAGCGAACCACGTCGTCCCAGAGTTCCGGCTCCACGATCTCCGGGAGCCGCTCGTCCCGCTCGATGTGGATCACCACAGGCTCTTCCTCCGCATGCGCCCTCGACAGGAGATCGCCCTGAAACCGCACGAGCAGGACGGTGATGTTGTCCTCACCTCCGCGCTCTTTGGCCACCCGCACGAGCGCATCGGCAGCCTCGGCGACGTCCGCGGCGCCGAGGACGATCTCCCGCATCTCCGAAGCCGTGACTTTGCTGGAGAGGCCATCGCTACAGAGGAGCACGCGGTCATCTTGCCGCACCTCCACGCGATCCATGACGATCGCTGTATGCGGGTGCGTGCCCAGGGCCTGAAGGATCACATTTCGATAGACGTGCCGCTCGGCCTGCTCTTCGGTGAGAAATCCCGCCTCCACCAGATGATGCACGAGCGATTGATCCTTGGTGAGCTGACGAATCCGTCCGGAGCGAATCAGATACGCGCGACTATCCCCCACCTGTCCGAGATACAGCCATCCCTGATGATAGGCGGCCGCTGTGAAGGTCGCCCCCATGCCCATGAGTTCCGGATGCTCTTGGCTCTTCTCGTAAATGAGGCGATTCGCCTGCTCGACAGCCAGGCGCAAGCGCTCGGAGAACGGTAGATGCCCATATAGGGCTCGCGCCTCTAGTCGGTGCATCAGACGCGCGACTGTGGTCACCGCCAGATGGCTGGCGACCTCCCCGGCCAAAGCCCCCCCCATCCCATCGGACACGGCGAGCACGAGTCCGGATGCACCGATCTCCGAGCGTCCAACGCCATCGGGCACGCGCGCGCCATCGGCCGCTGTCCAATAGACCCCATTCCCCACGTCGAGGATGAGGAAATTGTCCTCATTGTTCGGACGCACACACCCAACGTCCGTGAGGGCATGCCATTCGACGACCACGCGCGGCTCATCCGTCATACACGACATTATACGGCGCTCGCCGGATGATTTCGAGCAATGCCTCACAAGCGCGCCAGCGCACGATCGAGATCGGCGAGGATGTCCTCGACATCTTCGCATCCGACGGAGAGGCGGATCAAACCGTCGGTGATGCCCAGGCGCTCGCGCTCTTCTCGCGGCACGCTCGCATGCGTCATCGTCGCCGGATGAGCGATGAGCGTCTCGACGCCGCCCAAACTCTCCGCCAGAGTACAAAGGCGGACGCTCTCCAACACCGTGCGCGCCTTCTCCAGCGAGCCGACATCGAAGGAGATCATGCCGCCGAATCCCGACATCTGGCGTCGCGCCAATTCGTACTGCGGGTGCGAGGGAAGGCCGGGATAATAGACGCGCTCGACGCGCGGATGTTCCGCGAGGAAACGCGCGACGGCACGCCCATTCTCATCGTGCTGTCGCATCCGCAGCGGCAGCGTCTTGATCCCTCGCAGCACGAGCCATGCATCGAGCGGCGAGATAATAGCGCCGGCGGCATTTTGCACGAACCGAATCCGTTCGGCATCCTCGCCATCCCGCACTACGAGCGCTCCTCCGACGCTGTCGCTGTGGCCGTTCAAATACTTCGTCGTCGAGTGCACGACGATATCGGCTCCCAACTCCAATGGCCGTTGAAAGTATGGGCTCATGAACGTATTGTCTACGACCACGCGAATGCCGCGCAGGCGCGCCAGCTCCGAGATCGCCCGAATGTCGGCTAAGATCATCAGGGGATTGGTCGGAGTCTCCAGGAAGATCATCCGCGTCTCCGGTCGGATGGCTTCTTCCACGTGCGCTACCTCGCGCGTGTCCACGTAGCTGAAGTCCACGCCGCACTTCCGCCATACGCGCTCGAACAAGCGGAAGGTCCCTCCGTAGACGTTCTCGGAGACGATCACATGATCGCCCGCGCGCAGGAGCCCTTGCACGAGCGCATTGATGGCCGCCATCCCCGATGCGAAGGCGAAGGCCGCCGTTCCCCCCTCCAATGCAGCCAAACAGCGCTCCAGAGCGAAACGCGTCGGATTCTGCGTCCGCGCGTATTCATACCCCTTGTGCTTCCCCAATCCCTCTTGCGCATACGTTGATGTCTGGTAGATAGGGACGCTCACGGCGCCCGTCGTCGGATCCGGCTCGCTCCCGATATGAATCGCCTTAGTCGAGAATTTCATCGTTCCCTATCCTTCCTCCCGCTCAAGATCGAGCAGGCTTGGCGCGCGCCCGAGGGATCAATGGCCGATGCGCCCTGCTCGATATAGCGAATGATCCCCTCTCGATCGATGACGAAGGTCGTCCGCCGCGCCACGCCCCGCTCCTCATCCAAGACGCCATAGAGCCGAGAGACCGTTCGGTGAAAGTCGCTGAGGAGCGGGTAGGTGAGCCCCAAGTCCTCGGCGAAGCGCTTATTGGCGAAGGGACTGTCCACGCTGATGCCCAGAATCTGCGTCTCCATCGCTTCGAATTTGGCCACATCATCCTGATAGGCCTTCAGCTCGCGCGTTCAGCCCCCGGTGAAAGCGAGGACGTAGAAGGCGAGCACGACGTTCTTCTTCCCCTTGAATTCAGAGAGCCGCACCGGACGGTTATTCTGGTCCGGTAGTGTGAAATCGGGAGCCGGATCTCCCACCTTCAGATGCGTCGAGAGCGCCGCAGGCTCCTGAGACCGCATGCCGAGCGATCCCACGCTCAGAAGGCTCAGGACCAGCGCCACTCCCCACCAGGCTGCGAATCGAACACGCATCCCCTTCTTCATGCGGATCCTCCTTTGGCTCAGGATCGAGGCCTCCCCTCACGAGACTGCGAGCGCGCGCATCCCCCGGAATCGCGATCATGTCCCCGGCTTCCGCACCTCCCTCACCCGCTCCAGATACTTCCCCGTTTCCACTTCGATGCGCACGATCTCTCCCTCTTTGATGAACTGCGGGACGAGAACCTCCATGCCGTTCTCCAGGATCACGGTCTTATAGGTGCTCGTCTCGTGCTCGCGCAATCCGGGCGGCGCCGAGACGACCTTCAGCTCCACGGCCTCCGGGAAAACGACGTTCACCGGAGCGCCTTCGTACAGCTCGACCGGGATGCGCATATTCGGCTGCAAGAACCGTTCGCGATGTCCGATCGCCTCGCGCGGGAGACTGATTTGCTCGAAGGTCTCCGGATTCATGAAGTAGAAATCCTCGCCATCCGTGTAGAGATACTCCATCTCCTGGCGTTCCAAGATCACATCTTCGAGCTTCTCATCAGGATGGAAGCGCCATTCCTTGATGTGCCCGGTCCGAAGGTTCCGCGCCTTGGCGAACATCATCCCGCCAAACTGTCCGCCTCCGGCGTGGTACTCGGCCTCAATGACGCGGTACAACTCGCCCTCGATTCTGATCACCATACCATCTCTGAGGTCGGCTGCCGCGATCATACCTCGCTCCTCTCCTCCAACCGATGTGGCGTCGTCTCGCCCATTAATGTACGCCGTCCTCCCTCCGAAGGCAAGAGCGCGCCCTTTTCCCGCGCGCCGATTGTCGCGTATACTTGGAACGCAGGCCGGCCATGGCTCGGGCATGCCGGAGGAAAGAGCGACGCGCGGGGGGTGAAGCCGAAGATTGAAGCGGCGATGATTTCGCTGGCGAGAAAGAATCTGTTCCACGATCGTGTTCGGTTCCTGGTCGCCTTGGTCGGAGTTCAATTCGCCGTCGTGCTCATGACCCTGCAGATCGGCTTCCTCTTGAAGTTCATGACCAATGCCTCCGTCCTCATTGATCATATCGAGGCCGACCTCTGGATCACGTCGAAGAACCTGAAGAATTTCGATTTCGGCCGTCCGTTCTCCGAGCAGAAGCTCTACGAAGTGCGGCGCGCCCCCGGCGTCCTCTGGGCCGAGAAGCTCCTCATGGGCTTCAGCTATTGGAAGATGCCCGACGGTGGACAGGAAGCCATTCAAGTCGTCGGGTTCAATCCGGAGACGCGGATCGGCGCGCCATGGGAGATCATCGAGGGCGACCTCTCCGCGGTGAAGTACTTCAATCAGATCTTCATTGATGAAGCGGATCGTGCCCGCTTGGGATTTCCCCGCGTGGGCGATGATGTGGAGATCATTGGACAGAAGGCGCGCGTCGCCGGGATCACGCGGGGTGCGAAGTCCTTCACCGGCAGCCCCTTCGTCTTCACCTCGTTTAAAAACGCCCACAAGCTCTCGTTCATCCCTCCGGGGGAGACTGTCTACATCCTCGTGAAGGTTGCTCCCGGCTACGCCATCGAGGATGTGAAGCGACATCTGGCCGAGACGCTCACCGGGGTGGATGTCTACACCGCCCGCGAATTCAGCTGGAAATCGCGACGATATTGGCTGCTCGTGACGGGAGCAGGCGTCGCCCTGCTCAGCACAGCGCTTCTCGGCTTGCTGATCGGAGCGATCATCGTCGGGCAAACTCTCTACGCCTCCACGATCGAACATCTCCGGGAGTTCGGAACGCTCAAAGCGATTGGTGCTTCCAATGCCGATCTCTATCGCATCATTGTCACTCAGGCGCTCATCGTCGCCGTCATCGGATACACGACGGGCATGCTCCTGGCGCGCGCCTTCTTGCATCTGGTGCGGCGGGCGGGGCTTGATGCGCATCTGCCTATCGAGGTGCTCCTCGGCATCTTCGGCCTCACGATCTTCATGTGCGTGAGCGCCTCGATCATCTCGATCTATAAGATCACGAAGCTCGATCCCGCGCTCGTGTTCCGAAGCTGAAGGGCATATGCGTCGAACCATTCTCGCTCTGGATCGTGTCAGCAAGGTATACGGAGAAGGGGCGTCGGCCGTTGTCGCCGTACACGACGTGAGTTTGGAACTGCACGGAGGACGATTCATCCTCCTGATGGGACCTTCGGGCAGCGGCAAGACGACGCTCCTCCTGCTTATGGGATGCCTGTTGAAACCGACGCGTGGACGCCTCTTTCTCTTCGAGCATGAAGTCTCGACCCTCGACGAGCGGACGCTCCCGTTTCTGCGACGACACTACATCGGCTTCGTGTTTCAAACGTTCAATCTCTTCCCGGCGCTCACCGCGGTGGAGAACGTCGAGCTTGCGCTGAGGCTCAAGGGAATCACGGGCTCGACGGCGCGGCGTCAGGCGACCGAATTGCTCGCCCGCGTCGGCCTGGGCGATCGCCTGCACTTTCTGCCCCGCGATTTGAGCGGCGGTGAAAAGCAACGCGTCGCTCTGGCTCGAGCCCTGGCGGGTCGCCCCCCGATCATCCTCGCCGACGAGCCGACGGGAATGCTCGATTCCCAAACGGGCCGACAGATCGTCGAGCTGCTCGCCGATCTCGCTCGAGCCGATAACCGGCTCGTCTTCATGGTCACGCATGATCACCGTGTTCGAGACCTCGCCGATGAGGTTCTCTTCATGGAGGATGGGAGCATCATCGCGCGTGAGTTCCCCAAAGCGACGCGCGGCGTCATGAGCACCGCGGAACGAGGATGAGATCGCTCACTCGGGCGCACATTGGCAGCATCTTAGTGCTCCTCGCGCTGTTGGCCTCCTTGGGAATGTATGTCGTCCAAAACCACCGGAACATGCTGCCGACGACGCACGTGCGGCGCGGGGCGATCCATTGGCGCATCGCCGCCCACGGGCGCGTCGAAGGAGCTTCGGAGGAGATCCAGTTGAGCTTCAAGATCCCGGGTCGCATCCGAGCCGTCTTCGTCGAAGAAGGCGAGCGCGTCCGCCGGGGCCAAGTGCTCGCAGAATTGGAGAACGACGAACAGCTCGCGCGCGTGGAGGCCGAGCGTGCGCTTCTGGCCAAGGCCGAAGCCCACCTGGCTGTGCTTCGAGCCGGAGCCCGTCCCGAAGAGAAGGAGCATGCGCGAGCCGTTCTTGAAGAAGCCCGAGCCGTGGCCGAACACGCGGAGGCTGCTTACCACCGCGCGAAGCGCCTCCATGAACGTGGCATCCTCTCTCGCGAAGAGCTCGATCTGGCTGAGCGCGAATGGCGGACGGCGCGCGCCCGCCAGGAGGCCGCGCGTCAACAGTATGAGCGCGCCCTCACCGGAAATCGTCCCGAAGAGGTCGCTGCGGCAGAGGCCGAAGTCCGATGGGCTCGAGCGCGACTGCGCGAGGCGGAAGCTCAACTGGAGAACACCCGCTTGCGCGCTCCCTGCGACGGTATCATCCTTCGACGCTTCGTGCGCCCGGGCGAGATCGTGCGCCCGGAGACGCTTGGGCACCCCATCCTCACCATGGCCGATGACGCGCGACTTCGCGTCCGCGCTGAGATTGACGAGACCGACGTGGCGAAGATCCGCTTGGGGGCTCCGGCTCTCATCACGGCGGATGCGTACCGCGGTGAAGTGTTCACAGGCCGCGTCGTCAAAATCGGCGCCGCCGTCGGCCGCAAGACGCTCTTCGGCGATGATCCCGCCGAGAAGCGCGACCGCGAGATCCTAGAGGCATGGATCGAGCTCGATCCGGCCGCGCGCGGACGGCTCATGATCGGCCTGCGCGTGGATGTGATCATCGAACTCGCCAAGAAGGAGAACACGCTCATCATCCCCAAAAGCGCCGTCCTCATCCGGAATGGTCGGCCTTTCGTGAAGGTGCGACAGGGGGATCAGTGGATTGAACGCCCGGTGCGCCTTGGCGAGCGCGATGACATGCACGTGGAGGTCCGGGAAGGCCTCACGGAAGGCGACGTGATCCTCAGATCTCCGTGATCCTTCGCGCGACGGATCCGGGAACAGCCAAGGTGCAGCTTTCGCTTCCGCTCAAAGCGGATCTTGACGCGCTGATCGGATCAAGGATGAATCGCTCGCGCGCCAAAGCGACAACGGCATCCAGAGTGCTTCGAACACATGGTGAATTGCTCGAGACCGAATCCCCTTGCTATGCTCTGAGCCTGAGCTCTTCTTAGGGAGGCCTGACGATATGAACCACGCTCTCGTCTTGGTGCTCGGAGTGAGCGCAGGTTTGCTCTCCGGGATGTTCGGAGTCGGTGGTGGCATCCTCATTGTCCCCCTTCTGATATACGGCTTGAAGCTCTCCCCCCACGAAGCCGTGGGAACGAGCCTTGCGGCCCTGCTGCTGCCCGTAGGACTCTTGGGAGCGCTCCAGTACTACCGCGATGGATATGTTCGCATCGAGTACGCCGCCCTTTTAGCCGCTGGTCTGTTCATCGGCGCCTACTGGGGGGCCCGAATCTCCACATCCCTTCAAGGCACGACCCTCGAACGACTGTTCGGAGGATTGCTCATCGCGGCCGGATTGTGGATGATCCTGCGCCGATAAAAACGAACCTCGGTCTCAACGGAGCGCGACGTGAGATCACTCCGACCCGATAAGGGGCTGTAGACGATCTCCTGCCACGACGCCAGCGATCCTTTCAGATCTTTTCACTCGCGCCGTTGCCGCATGCGGACAGTTCGCAGGCGATTGAGAGCCGCCGCGATCTCATACCGACGCGGGCGAGCGAAATTGCCCGGATGCTCCTCGCCGCGTCGAAAGGGATCGAGCACATCTAACCCCTCGCGCTCGAAGAGTCGCTCCAGCTCATCCAAAATCTCGCGCACCGTGCGACGGCCGTCCATAAATCGCTCCGCCGCACAGTGCAGCGCATATCCGATCGCGCGCGCCTGACTGAGATCCACGACTTGTTCGACGGCGCGGAGATCAATGGCCGTCTCGCCGAAGAGGATGAGATCTATGGCCTTGGCTTCGATCTTCACCTCGCGACGCCCCCGCGACGGATCAAGACTTTCGGCTAAAGGGATGCGCTCGATCACTCGATCCAGTGGGCGAGGCGCTTCCGGCCGCCGTTGCGTCGGATATGCTCGAGCGACGCGCCGAGCTTCGGCCGTCACATCCTCGGGCACATATTCTCGCATCAAGATGACCGTATCGGCCACGTCGAGATAGTCGCCCGAGCCTCCCATGACGAGGATCGTGGAGACTCCCAGCCGCTCATAGAGCTCGCGCACGCGATCCACAAACGGCGTGATAGGCTCCAGCTCTTTCGCCACCAACGCTTGCATCCGTGCGTCTCGCACCATGAAGTTCGTCGCCGACGTGTCCTCATCAATGAGAAGGAGCCGCGATCCGGCCTCCAAGGCTTCCAAGATATTGGCGGCTTGGCTTGTGCTCCCGCTGGCGTTCTCCGTTGAGAAATCATCGGTGCGCTGTCCATAGGGGAGTTGGCCGATGAACGGCGTCAAATCTACGCGCTCGATGCGGCGCCCGTCTTCGGCACGAATGGTCACAGCATCTTCGCGCGTGACCACGTACTCGCGCCCATCGCCGGGGATATGCGGATACACGCTCCGCTCGAGCGCGCGCAGCAACGTGGATTTCCCATGATACCCCCCTCCAACGATCAGCGTCACTCCTTCGGGAATTCCCATCCCCGTGAGGGTATCCTGTACGCGCCCGTCCTGCACGATGGGGTTAGGCACCGCCATCGCCACGCGCAAGGACTCGGGCGAACGAAAAGGGATCGCCCGCTCAAGGGGCAGCTCGCTCACACCGCTGCGCCGCGGCAGAATGGCTCCATCGGCCACAAAGGCGACAAGCCGGCGCTCTCGAAGCTGCGCGCGAATGGCCTCTTGATTCTCCACGCACTCGACAAAGCGCCGACATTCCCTTTCAGGCACCTCCGCCCAGAAGAGACTCCGCCGTACGATCTCCGGCACCTCGCGACAGAGCATCTCTTCCGCCTGTCGTCCGAGCACAGTGCGCCCGGCTGCCGGCAGCCCCACGTGCAACCGGCATTCGATCCACTCAGGCCGCACGCGCACGGCCGCTCGTTCCAGCACCTCCTGCCCTCCGGCATCCACCCATATCAACCCGCTCTTGCCCGAGCCGCGACGTCCGCGACTCACAGCTTCAATGCCCTGGCGTACACGCCGCGCCAGGAAATCCTCCAGCGCCACGCGCCGAACGGGCGTCCGATACACATCCGCCGGGAAACCCGCTCGACGCCCGTCCACGCGCACGCGCACCTTCGAGGGAGGAGCAAACGGATCGCCTTGAACATGATCCACATAGAGCACCCATCCGGGCCCCTCATATGCCCCTTCGATCTCTTCATACGCCTTATATCCCCGCCCATCAATTCGCGCGAGGATGCGCCGGAGATCCTCAAGCGTTCGCATCTCTCTTCCCTCAACGGAAGGGGATTCATTGTAGCTCTCCACGACACCGATGCCAACTCTTGGATCGAGGACGGGAATTATGATATCTTCGACGCGAGATCAGACGATCATGCAACGCTCGAGGAAGACACGAACGCCGACGACCTCGCGCGGATGGACGACCAAACAGCGGCTTCTGGCTGTTGCACAACGCGTCTTCGAAAAAGGGAATTACCACGAAGCGTCCGTTTCGGAGATCTGTCGCCGCGCGGGCGTCGCGCTGGGGACATTCTACCAGTACTTCGAGGACAAGGAAGCCATCTTCTCGGAACTGGCTGCCCATTTGAGCAAACAAATGCAAGCCGAATTGAAGGCGGCTCTGAACGAGGAAGAGGATCTCTCCGCGCGGCTGGACCGCGCTCTGGAGGTGTTCTTCGGGTTCGTCCGCCGCCATCGGGCGTTCTATCAGATCTTCCGAGAAGCGGAGTTCGTGAACCCCCGCGTGCATCACCGATTTTATGACGATGTGATCGCCCTCTTAAGCAGGTCCTTCGCCGAGGCCTTGAGCGACTCCCCCTCGCCCTCTCGCAAACGCTCCCCTCTTGATCTGGAAATCGCCGCCGTCGCCGTGATCGGCATCGCTCACTTCTTGACGCTCCGATGGATCATCTTGAGCCACACCGATGTCCCTCCTGAGGCGCGACACACGGCTCTCGATCTCCTCCTTCACGGAATAGGAGGCGATCGTCCCCCTGTCCCCTCTGCCGTCCGCCCTCGTCCTTCTCCTCCGCGCGATCACACGACCGCCGAATGCTCCCGGGGCGAGCGATCGCGCCGGAGACTTCTGGAAGCGGCCCGATGGTGCTTCGGACGCCAAGGATTCTATGCCACTTCGATCGCCGATATCACCCGACGGGCAGGTCTCTCGTTGGGAACCTTCTACCTCTACTTCTCCAGCAAGACGGAGATCCTCAATGAACTGGTCCGTGACCTCAATGCCCAACTCCGACGAAACGTCCGGGCAGCGATCGCAGGACTCCGAGATCGCCGCGCGATCGAGCGCGAGGGCTTCCGCGCCTTCTTCCGGTTCGTTCGCCAAAACAGAGAAGCCTATCGGATCGTCCGCGAAGCCGAGTTCGTGAATCCTTCCATCGCACGGTGGTACTTCGAGCGGTTGGCTCAAGGCTACCGCCGAGGACTCCAAGAGGGCATGGCTCGCCGGGACATTCGATCCTTAGATCCCGAGACGCTCGCCTATTGCCTGATGGGCATCGGCCACTTCTTCGGCTTGCGATGGGTGGTTCGATTCGGCTCGATGCCCAAGCGCGTCTTCGATCGCCTTATGGATCTCATCCTGCACGGCCTGAAGGGGCCGAAGCGCTGAGAGTACCCTCCCTCTCACAACAGGAGATCAGAGAACGCCGCTCCGGCATAGCCATAATGGTGCTCGATCGTCGCCGCCCGGTGCGAGCAAGATCCCCGCACGCGATCTCACCTCGGTGGGGCTCCGGTTTTAGGCGAAGCATTCAGCAGTGAGGCTTCGCCCAAACCCGGCCCCTCGCTCAATCCCCCGGCGATGGCTCTTCGGCCTGAGCCGACCCCAAAGCAGCCTCCGCGCGGGAAGGAAGTCGCACGCTCCCCCCCATCCCCGGCGAGAGGAAGTTGTAGGCCACCTCCCCGTGAAGCGCTAGATCCAATCCCGCGATCTCTTCTTCCTCGGTAACACGCAATGGAGTGAAGAAGGCGATCAGTTTGAGGATGAGGAACGTCATCCCAGCTGCCAGTACCCACGTAGCGAGTACACCGATAAGCTGCACAAGCAACTGTCCGAGATTCCCAAAGAACGCGCCATCCGCCCCCATGGGGTTCACGGCACGACTTGCGAAAAGTCCTGTCGCCAAAGCCCCCCACGTGCCGCACAGGCCATGGACGCCGAAGACGTCCAGTGAGTCATCGTAGCCCAAGCGGGGCTTGAGCACGTTTATCCCCCAGTATCCGACCAACCCCGCTCCACCCCCAATCACAAGCGCAGCGATGGCCGAGACATAACCAGAAGCCGGCGTGATGGCGACCAGTCCGGCAACAGCTCCTGTTGCTGTCCCCAAAACCGTTGGCTTACCGCGATGGAGCCATTCGGTGAAGGCCCACGTGAGACCCGCCATGGCAGCCGCCGCATGCGTCGTCGTGAACGCTATCGCCGCCAGACTATTGGCCGCAAGGGCGCTTCCGGCATTAAATCCAAACCAGCCAAACCACAGAAGCGCCGCTCCCATGATTGTCATCGGCACGTTATGGGGAGGAAGGACCTTCTCCGGATAGCCCGCGCGCCGACCGATGATCAGAGAGGCGACAAGGGCCGAAACACCGGAACTGATGTGAACGACTGTTCCTCCAGCGAAGTCCAGCGCACCGAGCTTCATCAGCCATCCTCCCCCCCACACCCAGTGCGCCAGCGGAGCATAGACGAGAGTCGCCCAAAGGAAAGCGAAGAGCAAGAAGGCCGTGAAGCGAATGCGCTCGACAAAGGTCCCCGTGATCAATGCGACGGTGATAACGGCGAACATCCCCTGGAACATAACAAAGGCTAGAGGCGGAACGCTCATCTCCGCCACTGGCTTTTCCCCAATCCCTCGAAGTCCAAGATGCGCCAGCCGACCGATGATCCCTTCCAGATCCGGTCCGAACGAGAGGCTATATCCGAGGACCACCCACTGGACGCTGATCAGACAGAGGGTGAAGAAGCTGTGCATGAGCGTCGAGAGGACATTGCGCTGGCTCACCAACCCGCCGTAGAAGAGCGCCAATCCCGGCGCTGTCATCAGCATCACCAAAGCGCTGGCTGTGAGCAGCCAGGCCGTGTCCCCGGAACTCGTTGCTGATGTGGCGGCATCTTGTGCCCATGCGACTCGCCCCACCAGCCCAATGAGCCCAATGGCACCCACGAGAATCCATCGCCGATGCTCTCTGGTCATCGCCCTCCCTCCTTTCACACGGCATGCTCCCCGCGCTCGCCCGTTCGAATGCGGATTGCCTCCTCCACGGGGAGAATGAAGATTTTTCCATCCCCGAATTTCCCCGTTCGCGCTGTTCGAAGGATTGCCTCCACAACTGCTTCCACCAGCTCCTCCGGAACGACGACTTCGATCTTCACTTTAGGGAGAAAATCAGTCCTGTACTCGCTCCCCCGATACATCTCTGTATGCCCCTTCTGCCGCCCAAACCCTCGCACTTCGGTCACGGTCATCCCCATGATGCCGACCTCGTGGAGGGCACTCTTGACGGCGTCCAAAAGGTGAGGCCGAATGATGCTCTCGATCTTCTTCATGTTCATGATCTCCTCCCGAATGGTTCACACGGCGCGAGCAGGCAGGGCTATCGTCGGCGCCCCGGACGTGAGAGCATCCCCAAGAGTCCGCTCAAGAGCAGCAATGAGCGCCGACGTGAGCTTCCGCCCATCGGCGTCAGTGATGTAAAAGACATCGAGCGCCCGGCTCTTCTCCGTCGCCACCTTGGCGAGGACGACATTGAGACCGAGTGCCTGAAGGGTGCTCGCGATCGTATACGCGAGACCCGGCTCATCGTCAGCCTCGACTTCGAGAATAGTGCACGTCGGAGAGGCTGCGTTGTCACACCGGATGATCGGTTCCCTCCGATGACCCTGCATCCGCTTCCGAGCGAATCGCGCCCGCCATCGAGCGACAGCCTGAGCGACATCGTACCGACCGTCTACAGCCGCTTTCATATACCGCTCAAGCGCCGGCCATCGCTCGGGCGGAACCGGACGCGATGCCCCGATCTCGCATACTCGGAACGTATCAATGATGATTCCATCCTCGCGCGTATAGGCATCGGCGCTGAGGATATTGAGGCCATGCGCCGTGAGCGTCCCCGCCAACTGCGCGAACAAGCCGGGCCGATCGAACGTGCATACGCTCACCTCCGTGTAGCCTCCTTCGCGAATAGTCCGCCAGTGAACGACCACCGATTCTTCAGACACGCGACGGATCAGACGCAGATGCTCGGCGATCCGATCGCGCGTCGTCGCCCGGCGATACCGCTCCGGCAACTGGGCGAGATGGCGCTCGACCTCCGGCGCGGGGAATTCCCCTGCCAAGTCGCGGACAAGCTCCTCAAGCGCTGGCTTGTCGTCTCGCTCTCCGGCAACACGCCTCCGAATGATCCACTCCCGCGCCCGCCAATAGAGCTCCCACAACAGGACTCCTTTCCATTCGGTCCATACATTCGGCCCCACGCCCGCCGTATCCGCATATGTGAGCAACAGCAACATGTTGAGGCGCTCGAGAGGAGCGCTCTCTCCGAGCACGTTCACCAGCTCCTCGATCACATTCTCTTCAGTCACATCCCGCCGCTCGGCCACATGCGAGAGGAGCAAATGATGCCGAACGAGGAAGAGAATCATTTGCCGCCGCTCCTCATCCACGCCCAAGCGCTGACATGCCCGATGGGCCAAGCGCACGCCCCGCCCCACATGGCCATGACCCCGCCCTTTTCCAATGTCGTGAAACAAAAGGCCGAGATACAGCGGAACGACATCGCTGATCTCACGAAAGACTTTGTGAAAGGTGGCCATCAACGCACCACGCGGATTCCGCCACACGCGGTCCAGAGCCTCTATGGCTTGCAGCGTATGTTCATCCACCGTATATGCATGGTAGAAGTCATGCTGCACGAGGAAAGTGAGACGTCCAAACTCCGGAAGGAAGCGCCCTAAGACGCCGGTCTCATGCATCAGGCGCAAAACGCGCGCGACCTCACCACGCCGGCTCACGATCTCCAGGAAAATCCGGCTCGCCTCCGGCAAGCGACGTAAGGCGCGCCCCATTGCCGGCCCGTGTTGCCGAATCGTCTGCCGCAACTCTTCGCTCAGGACAACGCCCGCCGACTGCGCGACTTGAAAAGCCCTCATGAGCTGAAGAGGATCCAGAGGCCTGCTCCGAAGTCGAAGCACCCCATCGGCGATCTCAAAGGGTCCGCTTTCCGACCTCCGCCGCGACTTCTCGAATCGCCGAGAGATCTTCTCTATCCACCGTCCTCTCATCCACCAGGCCCGTGCGCCCTGTGAGGAAGCCCAAGCGCGCGCAAGGAAGCTGCGACAGACCTCGTGCAAACTATGCGCGTGGTGATAGTACTCGCGCATGAAGATCTCGGACGCTTGGAGCCCGCGCCGGGATGTATAGCCAAGGTGACGAGCAAGCGTGGAGTGCATATCCACAGTCAACTGATCCCATTTCCGCCCCATCGAAAAATGCGCTTCGTTGCGAACGCGCAGCAGAAAATCATACGCCGAACGAAGCACCGCATATTCCGCTCCACCCAGATGATTCTCGGCACACAGAGCCTCCAACCCAGAGCTTCCATAGCGCGCGCGCCCCACCCAGCGAACCATCTGAAGATCCCGAAGCCCTCCCACCCCCTCCTTCACATGCGGTTCCTGTACGCCAATGATCGCTCCTACCTGAGCGTACCGCTTCTCCCACTCATGACGCAGGGCGTTCAAAAAGCGTTCTCTCTGCCGATCCCCCTTGTAGAGTGCAGCCTCAAGCCCCCAACGCAGCCGGTCAAACACCGCGCGACTTCCCCAAAGTAATCGAGCATCCTGAAGCGCCGTCGCCACACGCGTGTCCTGGCACGCCGCGCGCACCGACTCGCCGACAGAACGAACACTATGCCCGACCACGAGCCCCCCATCCCAGAGGAGTCGTAGCACGCACTCGACGAACGCGCGAAGTTCCTCGTGAATGTCCCCCACATAAACGAAGGTCAGATCCACATCTGAGAAAGGTGCCATTTCGCATCGCCCGTATCCTCCGACAGCCAGGATCGCCCACGGCTGTCCTTCTTGCCCCCCATGCGCCCAGCGCGCCACCCGACAAACGACTAAATCTACGACCGCACTCCACCGATGCACGATCTCTGTCCCCCCCGCCCCACGACGATGACCTATCTGCAGTTGCTCCCGCTCTACCGCGAGAAACGTCCGTATTCCGTGAAGTAGCACCTCACCGTCGGCGTTCGCTTCTCCAATCCCGAGCCGCTCTCCTGCATGAGCCAGAACTTTTTCCCACGCCCTGAGCATCGTCCTTCGACGGTACATAGTAGCAAACGGCATACCTGGAGCACACTTTTCTCCCAAAGGGTATCCCATGTGGAAATAAAGACATACACATAGGCCCTTGCAGAGTGGAATTCACTATTGATACTATTTTGTACCGAAAACCATCAAATATCTCAGAATCGTCATTTCGCTAATTATTGTACACGGAAGAAAGTCAATGCTTTTCGACAATATTGTAGCGTTCAATATGGATTAGACCAATTATGAAATACTATGGTGGGAAGAGTTCGAAGGAGGAACATCTGCGAGGACCGAAAAGATTGGTCCTCATCTCAGAGGAAGAAGCCAGACAGCTGCTCCTCTGGGGGGCTTCAGCGAGAAGGAGAGGCAATTGCGTGCACGCACCCGTGCGTGCACGCTCGGAGAATAAAATGTGGCCTAAGTTTGTACCGCGGGCCTATGTGCTCAGGCCACGTAATTCAAATGACTCCAGCTTCTTGAAGGGCAGCGATCTCCGATGGAGACAAACCAAGCAGTTGCCCAAAGACCTCCTCATTATGAGCGCCCAGGGGAGGTCCAATCCAGCGGGTACGTCCAGGGGTTTCGCTTAAGAAGGGCACGATAGCGGGGATCTTCACGCGATCTCCCGGGGCCAGCTCCACTTCTTCAAATAATCCCCGGGCCTGGAAGTGAGGATCCTTTACCAAGTCCGCAATGCTGTAGATGGGCCCACAAGGCACTTGGGCCTCATTCAGGATTTGCATTACTTCCTCCAGCGTATGCTCCCGTGTCCAAGCTTCGATCGCCTCATCAATCTCCTGCTCATGTACCACTCGCCCATCATTGTGCGCCAGGCGGGGATCTTCGGCTAAATCTGGTCGCCCGATGGCATACATCAGTCGTCGGAAGATACTGTCCCCGTTGCCCCCAATGACCACATATCGCCCGTCCTGACACCGATATGTATTTGTTGGCGCAATCCCTGACAATTTCGTCCCCTGTCGCTCGCGCACCACACCCAGTTTATCGTATTCGGGTAACATACTCTCAGTCATATTGAAGACGGCTTCAGCTAGAGACACGTCCACCACTTGCCCGCGTCCTGTTCCTAACACATCTCGTGCATAAACGGCGACCAACGCGGCAAAAGCCGCGTGTAAACCTGCAATCGTATCTCCCAAACTCAAATTCGGCCGAATCGGCGGCCGATCCGGATGCCCCATCACATATCGCATTCCTCCCACGGCCTCGGCCACACTGGCATACCCAGGACGCCGTGCATACGGCCCCGTCTGTCCCCATCCTGAGACCCGTACTATGATCAATCGCGGATTCGCCGCCCACAGTGTCTCTGGTCCCAGTCCCCACCGTTCCAATGTCCCAGGACGGAAGTTCTCCACTAAAATATCCGACCGCGCCGCGAGCTCTCGACACAGCTGCTGCCCCCGCTCTGACTTCAGGTCCAGTGTGATGCATTTCTTGTTTCGACTCATCACCGCCCACCACAGCGATGTCCCTCGATACATCCCCCGCCATCGTCGCAGCGGATCTCCCACTTTAGGAGGCTCTACTTTGATCACCTCGGCCCCGAAATTCGCTAGCAGCATCCCGCAAAATGGTCCGGCCAGTAATTGGCCCAACTCTAATACCCTCAATCCCTCCAAAGGCATCTGCTTCGTCCCCATCGCCCTTACCTCTTCCGAAGCACTTGAGCGAAGCGTCCTGGCCCGGCCTTCATCACCTGTCCAGGCAATGGATGGCCCAAGCGGCGCTCCAGCCACTGGGCCACAGCAATCATTCGCTCCAGATCAATCCCCGTTTCGATCCCCATGCCGTTAAGCAGGTGCACTAAGTCCTCGGTCGCGATATTGCCCGCCGCGTGAGGCGCAAAGGGACACCCTCCGATTCCCCCGACTCCAGCATCAAATCGCCTCACCCCCATCTGCAATGCTGCGACTACATTAGCGAAACCTGCATTCCGCGTGTTGTGAAAATGGCATCCCAGCTCAAGTCCGGGCAGCCTGTGCTGCAGCTCCGCAAGTACCTCCGCAACTTGCCGAGGGGTTGCCAAACCCGTCGTATCTGCCAGCATGATCTCCCGCACTCCCACTTCCGCCATCTCACTGGCCAAACGGATCACCCGCTCCCGTGGGACCTCTCCTTCATACGGACATCCAAACGTTGCCCCAATCGTCCCCACGATTTCCACCCCATCCGCCGATGCCCGCTTGCTGATATGCTGCAGCTCCTTCAACGATTCCACGATCGCCCGATTGAAATTCTTCCGATTAAATGTCTCGCTCGCCACGATGGTCCACCTCACCGTCTTCACCCCTGCCGCCACAGCTCGTTCATATCCCCGCTCATTTCCAATCAGCGCCATCCATCGTCCTCCCTCCCATGCCCGAATCCGCTCGAACACTGCCTCCGCATCCCGAAGTTGCGGCACCCGATCCCCTCGCACGAATGAGCTGAACTCGAACTCCCGCACACCCGCTTCGTACAACCCACGAAGCAACGTCACCTTCTCCTCCGTCTCCAATATCTCCTCTTCGCTCTGCAACCCATCCCGAGGTCCCACTTCGACCACAACCGCCTTCGATGGAAGCCGGGATATTTCCATAGGTGACCTCCTCCTTCATGCTTGTGGTGGAGAATCCGCCGAAGACGCCCCCGGGCGAAAGGCTCCCCCCGAGACGATCTCCTCTCGGACCGGATACGGCCCCAATCGGGTTATCAATCCGATCGCCAGCAACAGAGCAATCAAAGAGATTCCAAGCGACCACTGATATGTCCCCGTGCGATCTACTCCCATCCCCATGACCAACGGACCCGCCAATCCTCCGAAGATATACGCAGCGAAGGCATATCCGTAGATGCTTCCAAATGCTCGGAGGCCGAAATATCGGCTCACCATATAGGCAATAAGATCCACCTCCGCCCCCATTCCCAGCCCCACCAGGAAAGCACTGACAAAGGCAAGCTCGTGGGTCGCTCCGCTCCACAGCAAGAGCACTCCCAGGAATGCTCCCGTAAAAAATCCCAATGCGACGCTCGGAGCGAAGAAACGATCCAGCAGATATCCCGTGATCACTCTCCCGACGAGCACAGCACCCCCCAGAAGCGATGTCGCCCTTGCCGCACTCTGTGGCGAGACGCCACGATCTATAAGCATTGGAGCCAAGTGCGTCAAGCATCCGTGTACAGCCCCAGAGACAAGGAAAAAGGCCAACACCATCTGCCAAAACACTGGCATCCGCAGTGCGCGGAGACGATCGAACTCTTCAGGCCCCTCCCACGTTGTCGGGGGATCGGAGACAGCGGGAGCAACTCCATCGGGATACTGCCCCATGTCTTGTGGACGATCCTTGAGCAAAGCACCCACGATAGGGATAGTCAGGAGAAGGACCATCACCCCGAGAACGAGATAGGCCATCCGCCATCCTCTGTGGACAATAAGCGCATGGGTGAGGGAGGGCATGATGAACATGCCCAATCCCGTCCCGACCATCATGAGGCCAAGGGCCAAGCCCCGTCGGCGATCGAACCAGCGCGAGACGACAGTAGAATAGGGAACGGGTGCCGTTCCTCCGCCTACCACTCCCATCATGATGTAGATAAGATAAAGATGCCACAGCTCCTGAACGAGAGCAAGCGCCATGAGGCTCGCACTGAATAAGAGCGTCGCGGGGAGGATGATGCGTCGGGCGCCGAAGCGATCCACCAGACGCCCGACCCCCGGCGAACAGAGGCCGAGCATGAGCATGGCAAGCGAGAACGCCACAGAGATCTCGCCTCGACTCCACTGAAACTCCCGACTCAGAGGAGTGAGGAAGACGCCGAAGGTGAAGCTCACAATTGGGCCGAAGCTCGCAAAGAGTCCGACGCTCGCGGCCAAGACGACCCACCACCCGTAGAATATTTTGCCCATCTCTCCCTCAGAATGTCGCGATGAAGCGCTCGGCTTCAGGACCAGCGCCGTCGGCGTAGCTAACACTCACAGGCTCAACGCATACCATGCGCAGTGTGGGAAGCGCGAAGAACGGAGCTTCAAAGGGATTTTTCGCGAGGAAAAGATCTTTGAACTGCTCCCACTCTTCGCTCCCGCGCGGAACCTCGCGCGCCACCCCCCGAATGGAAGCGCGCGCGACGCGAAATCCCTCAAGCCCTTTCTCCCGCGTGTCCACCAGCACAGTCACGTGAGGGTTTTTCAGGATGTTCTGATATCGCTCGCTCTCCTCCCTCAGGATAAGGATGATGCGCAGATCTTCAGTCTCGGCGAATGCCTGTAGCGTCATGGTGGGCCACTCCGATCCCATTGTGCTGAGGACCAAGACGTGCTGAGTGCGCAGCAATGTGGCGAGTTTCTCTCGTTGAGCTTGTTCCATCATGCATTCCTCCTCAAGAATGCACTCAAGGAGAAAAGGCTTCCAACCGCTGCTTCACAGTTTGGAGAAAAGCAGCAGCCTCAGCTCCGTCTAAAATCCGATGATCGAAGGAGAGACACATATTCATGCAGTAGCGCACCGAGAATACGGGTGCGACAAAGGACGAAAGCGATTCATCCATCACCTTCGGAAGAGTGTGAGATCCTCGATCGGTGAAGACGATCACGCGCTGTGTGATCGCTTCCATGGTGAGGATTCCCGCCTGATCCGGAGGGACGATGGGACGCGAGAGCACGACTCCCAATGCTCCCGTGTTGTTGACGGTAAATGTCGCCCCTTGGACATCTTCTAAGGTCAACTGATGCTGGCGCGCCCGTTGCGTCAACTCATGAACCGCGCGCGCCAATCCGGCGAGACTCAACCGATCAGCGTCGCGGATCACTGGAACGAGGAGCCCCTGCTCGGTGGCCACGGCGATCCCGAGATGAATGCGCCGGCGCAAAATGATATGCTCTCCCGCCCACCGGGCGTTCAATCGGGGATGCTGTTTGAGCCCCTCAACGACGGCTTGAAGAACAAAAGGAAGGTATGTGAGCTTCACCCCTTCGCGTCTCTGGAAGTCTTCCTTCACGCGCTCCCGATAGAGTACCAAGTCGGTCACATCCACTTCGACCATAGCCCAGGCTTGGGGGATCTCCCGAACACTTCGTTGCATGTTCTCTGCAATGAGGCGCCGGATGGGTGTGATCTTCACCCGCTCTTCCTCAGTGTGGACTCCTCTTTGGGCGATAGCAGCAAGTACGTCCTCTTTTGTCACTCGCCCGCCAAGACCGGTTCCTGAGAGAGTCTCGAGATCTATTCCATGCTCGCGCGCCAATCGTCGAACGGCGGGGGAGTACCACGGCTTCTCGACCAGTGCAGCTCCGCCCTTCATGGGTGCTCCCTCGTCCTCCGCTCTCCTGATGGCTGTTTCTTCTGCTTCAGGCGGAGCTCCGCCTCCGGTCGGTCCCACCGGTCGTTCTTCTTCCAGAAGACGCCCTACACGCTCAGAGACTCCAACTCCCGTCGGCTGGGCCTCTTCCCCCGACAAAGCAGAATCGCACGGGGTGTCCGACAGCGTCTCGATCTCCAAGAGCGGCGTCCCAACAGGCACTTTCGCCCCCTCCTCAACCAGGAACCGGAGAATTCGACCGGAAACAGGCGAAGGAAGCTCCATCGTCACCTTATCGGTGACGATCTCAGCCAACGGCTCGTAGAGCTGCACGAGTTGCCCAGGCTCTTTCAACCATCGGGCGAGAATTCCTTCGACAACCGATTCCCCCACTTGTGGAAGCTCGACCGTGACGCGCACCTTTTCCCCTCCCTCTGCTCAGTAAGCTGCCAACTCCCGCAGAGCGGCTACGATTTTCTCCGTCGTCGGCATATAGGCCTCTTCGAGGGGTGGCGCAAAGGGCATAGTGGGGACATCAGGTCCGCACAAACGTCGGATCGGTGCATCGAGAAACTCGAATGCTTCTTCAGCTAAGATCGCCGCCACTTCAGCCCCTATGCCCCCCGTCTTGTTATCCTCATGTACGATGAGCACTTTTCCCGTCTTCTGGACCGAACCGATTATCGTCTCCCGATCCAGCGGGCGGAGTGTGCGTAGATCCACCACCTCCACACTGATCCCTTCTGAGGCCAGCTTCCGCGCCGCTTGCAAACAATAGTGCAAGACGAGTCCGTAGGAGATGACAGTAACCTGCGATCCCTCGTGCTTCACTTCAGCCTTTCCCAAGGGCAACACATACTCACCTTCGGGAACATCTCCCCGTACGAGCCGATAGGTCTTCTTGTGCTCGAGGAAGACGACAGGATTATCATCTCGAATCGCTGCCTTGAGCAACCCCTTGGCATCATAGGGAGTTGCCGGAGCGACAACTTTTATTCCAGGTGTATGAAAGAAATAAGCCTCCATGTTCTGCGAGTGATAGAGTCCGCCACGGATCCCCCCTCCGTAAGGGATGCGCACGACCAAAGGAACGCGCACATTCCCGAAGCTCCCGTAGCAGGCGCGCGCGGCTTCTCCGAGGAGCTGGTTGAAGGCTGGCCAGGCGAAATCCGCGAACTGGATCTCGGCGATCGGACGCAACCCCTTCAAAGCCAAACCCAGCGCGATCCCAACGATCGAAGCTTCGGCCAAAGGGGTATCAATCACCCGCGCTTCGCCGAACTCTTCCAGAAATCCCTGAGTGGCGAGGAAGACACCGCCGCGCGCGCCCACATCCTCCCCTAGGACGATCACGCGCTCATCCCGCCGCATCTCTTCGCGCATGGCATCGCGAATGGCCTCGATGACCGATTTCTCCCCCATCTCTCCCCTCACGAAGCGTAAACATGCTCCCATAGCGTTGCGGCCGAAGGATAGGGAGCCTTTTCTGCCTGCTGAGTAGCGTCCTCGACCTGCTGACGCGCGCGCTTCCAGATGGCAGTATCCTGCTCGGACGTGATCAAGCCATCCTGAAGGAGGTACTGCCGGAGACGCTGTAGGGGATCACGCTGTCGCGCTTGTTCCAACTCCTCGCGAGACCGATATCGCCGATCGTCATCATCGGTCGTATGCGGGGAGAGTCGCTCCACCTTCGCCTCGATGAGAATCGGTCCCTTCGCACGGGCTTCTTCGATGGCGTGACGCGTTGCTTCATAGACCTCGAATAGGTCAGTCCCATCCACAACGATCCCCGAGAATCCGTAAGCAGCCGCGCGAGTGGCCACATTCTCGATCGCCATTTGCTTCCTCTGGGGAACAGAGATGGCATAGCCGTTGTTCTCACAGAAGAAGACGATCGGCACACGATGGATTCCTGCGAAGTTCATCGCCTCGTGACACTCTCCTTCGCTCGTTGCTCCATCGCCGAAATAGGCGAGCACAACCGTTTCCTCTCCCAAGTACTGGCATGCCCACGCATAGCCCGTCGCTTGAGGTAAACCTGCGGCCACCACATTCGAGAGCTGGATGATACGACGCCTGAGATCAGCTCCTTGCAAGGGAAACTGGCGCCCATTGCTGAACGGGTCCCCTGCCTTCCCCAGGAAGGAGAGCAAGACCTCATACGCACTGACACCCAGCGTCACCTTCAGGGCCAGGTCTCGATAATAAGGGAAGAAAAAGCAACGTCCATCCTTGAGCGCAGCCCACGCACTCCCCATCTGCGCTGCCTCATGTCCTTGACAGGAGATTCCAATGGGCGCCTTCCCCTGACGGTTCAACACAAGAATCCGTTCATCGAGCGTGCGAACAAGCACCATTGTGGCATAGAGTGAGAGCAGCTCTTCATGGGTCAATCCCACGGCCTCATGCCGACGCCCAAGAGCGATCACTCCTTCCATGTCAGTGATTCGACCTCCTCTCCCTTATGAATTGCCTTCTCCGTGAGATGCAGGCGTCCCTTCTCCAAGAACGCCTGCATCCCAGAGAACTAAAATCGCAGACGCAGCGCCAGTTGTATCTGGCGCGCCGGGGCCACACTGCGCCACGTGCCGAACTCAGGAGCCGGCCGCGCTCCTAAATCCGCCGATCCCCACACCGTGTTGTATTCGAGCGGGTTGACCCTGTTGAAGAGATTGAACGCTTCGACCAAGGGCTCTAACACCACCCGCTCGCTCACATAAATCTCCCGACTGACGCGCACGTCCACGCTGTAGTGGGGATCTCCCTTGAATGTGTTCCGCCCTAGCTGCCCAGGCCGGTCTGTCAGTGGATTCCCATCTCTGTTCGTATCCGCTCCCGTGATCACATTGAAATATCGCCCCGACTGCAGGGTTACAATGCCCCCTAGCTTGAAATTCCGCAACACTCCCCAACGGGAAGGAGATGTTGCTAACAAGTTGAGCACGAACCGATGTCCAATGTGCTGATTCGAGAGGCCTCGATCCTGGCGCCAGTTCCTCGGATCCTCCGGTATCTGCTGCAGGGCAATCCCCGTCGGCAAGTCGATGGTCTTCGAGAAGGTATAGTGAGCGTTCACATCCAGACGCTCCCCATACCTGTAGCGCACATGCGCTGTCCCACCATGGTAGATGGACTGCGAGGCGTAGAAGAAAGGATTGATCAAATCGAACTCGGGGAATCGGCGAGCGCCGTACACGGGCTTCCCCGTCACCGGATGCGTCCCCGTCGGCACGGCGTTGAGATTACCACTGAAAGTGATCATCTTCAATCCGCGCACGAAGAGATAGTTCGCTCCCACAAAGAGACTGCGCCCGAACCTCCGCTCGATCTCCAAACTGGACTGGATTGCATATGGCTGCTGGTTCTCACGATCAAAGAGGGTGAGGCTCGACTTCCGAACAGCCGGTCCCGAAGGGTAGATACCCGTTCGCAACCACTCGTTAAAGGCCGGCGTCGCCACAGGAGGTCCAACCAGAGAAAAGAGCCAAAGCGTCGCGTTCCGGCGAGTGAAGTTAGGAAGCATGTTCTGGCGCAAAAAGCCGTCTCGATCTCCCAGCAGGGATGAGACTATTACGGATCCCACGATATACTTGTCGTGGAAGAGACCGGCACCGCCGCGAATCACCGTCTGGGACCCGAGCGACCACGCAAATCCAACACGAGGCTGGAAGTTATTCAGGTCTCGACTAGCGAAATCCGTAGGCAACAGGTGCGCGTCCCATCGAACGCCATAGCTGAGGGTGAAGGCAGGATGGAGGCGCCACTGGTCTTGGGCGAAGAAGCCGAGGAAATGATGGGTGATAGCAGCTCGGCTCCCCTCCTCCCACTCCCGCGGCAAGGCTCGCGTCACCGGATCTAAGCGCGTACTCAACTCCGGAGGCGTCCACTGAATTGCCGCTACAGTCGGTGCCGCGAAAGGAGGCTGCCCCAAGAAAGCTGCCAAGCTGGGGAAGACCACCCGGGCCGGAAACCAGATGACCCAGTGCTCGGTCGTTCTCAGGTGGTTGAAATCAACTCCGAACTTCAGCGAGTGCGACCCCGTAACATAAGTGAAGTTATCCAAGACCTGCACCCGCGATTCTTTGTAGAAGTCAAAATCCTGATACGTGTGTCCCATCAGGATCAATCCGGGAATCTCCAGCGCGGGCTCATTGTATTGTACGGCCCGGTAATGGAATGTCCGGCGAGCCCATTGGAAGCGCAGATCATTCGCTGTACGAGCACTGGGCACGGACACCAGCGTCATCACGAAGCTCTGATCGCGTAGGGTATTATTCCGCAATGCCGAAGGCGTCAGCGATGCTCGCGATACCGGCATCACATTCAAGCTCTCTCCATCCGCCACATTATAGCGACCGCTGAGAGTGTGTACCCCTGAAAGCTGATGATCCACTTTTCCAAAGAAGGCGTTGTAATCGTTGGTCGTCAGAATATCGAGTCGCTCTTCGCTCAATCCCCACTGCCGCCGAATGGCGTTCAATGCTCCCAGATTCGCCACCACTATCTCGGAAAAGAGAGGCCGCTCATCCCGTTGCTGCCCTTCATAGTTGGCTACAAAGAATGTTCGATCCCGCCGCAGAGGACCACTCACCACCGCTCCGTATTGCGCCTGCCGCAAGCGCTCTAGATCTGGCCGCAGCAACACATTCCGCGCGTCTAAAGCCTCGTTCCGGAAGAAGAGATATCCTGTCCCATGCCACTCGTTCCCCCCAGACCGCGTGATGATATTGACAAGACCAAAGCCGCGCCCAAATTCCGTTGAATAGCTTGTGTTTACCACGCGAAACTCCTTAGCCACCTCTTGCGAGGGAGCACTGCGCTGTAGCCCCGTGAACGATTGCGTCCCATCCACACCGTCCACAGCGATGAAGGTGTGATACTCAAACTGCCCCCCAAAAGAGAGGCGCGTCGCTCCGGTGACGCCCACGCCCACGGGTGGCTCTTGCTGCGGCCCCCCGCCCACGGCGGCGCGTCCAGTGGCCACCTTGGGGCTCAGCAACACAAAGTCCACAAAATTTCGTCCAATGATCGGCAGATCCGTGATCCGCCTCTCCTCAATGACCTGACTGATCTCAGTCTTGCTCGGATCCAAGGGGATCTCCTGCCCTATGACGGTTACAGCCTCCAGCACTCCACCAACTTCCAACGTGATATCCAAGGTCGCCGTTTGCCCCACACTCAAGGTGATCATCTGCCGATATGGACGAAATCCCTGAGCGCTCACCTCAACCTCGTACTCCCCAGGCGAGAGATTCGGCAGAATATATAGTCCCACCTCATTAGTCGTCACCGTCCGGACAAGCCCCGTCGCCACCTGACGCGCCCTCACACTCGCCCCTACAACAGCAGCTCCCGCCGGATCCTTCACTTGACCTGCAAGCTGAGCCGTCGCCACCTGCCCTCGACTACTTCCTCCCCCAAAGGCCAAAAGAACCCCGAGGAGGAGAATGCTTCTCCACGTTAAGACTTCTCGCATAGTCTCCCTCCCTTATGCATTGAAATTCTCACTCCAGCAGAGTGAAGCGAAGCAATGAGTCCCAAGGCGACGCCTACCCAGAGGATGAGGATGGTAAGTCCAGGCTCGTACGAGCCCGCGCGGTGAAAGATCAGACTCAGGAAAAAGGGACCAATGCTCCCCCCAGTGAGCACCCCCGCGAAGGCGTACCCATAAATCTCCCCAAAAGCCCGAAGCCCAAAGTATTGAGTCATCAAATACGCCAGAGTATCCATGCCTAATCCCAATCCGAGGAGGAAAGCGGCCAAGAAAGGAAAGCCCGCCGGCGCTCCAAGCCACAAGCAGACGAGGCCTAGCAGAACTCCTCCGAACAAAACAGTGACAACCGAAGGGGCGAAGAAGCGATCCAGCAGATGCCCCACTGTCAAGCGGCCGAGAAGGACAGCGATGCCAAACAGCGAAGCTGCCTTGACAGCTCTCTCCGGCGAGAAGCCGCGGTCAGTGAGCAGAGGGACGAAATGGACCAAACATGCATGCACGCTGGTCGAGACGAGGAAAAAGGCTATGGCGATCTTCCAAAACGTCAGCGAGCGTCGCGCTTCGAACCAGTCCCATCCATCCGCCTCATGAGGTCGGTGAGCGAGCCCCCTCTGCAGACCAAGCGCCGAAGCCCTCTCGCGACCATCGGGGAGCATCCCCATCTGCTCAGGACTCTCCCGCAAAAGAAGCCCAAGCACAGGGATGACCCCTGCAATGATCAGTATCCCAAGCGCGCGGTAAGCCCATCTCCACCCCAGCTGCGCGATCACCGCATGAACGAACAGGGGCATCACCAACATTCCAACGCCGAATCCCGCGAGAGAGAACCCAAGGGCCTGGCCGCGCTTTTGTTCAAACCACCGCGAGACGAGGCGGGAGTAAGGCACGGGGGTCGCCCCCGTTCCGAACAGACCTAAAAGCACGTACCCGAGATAGAAATGAGCAAGATTTCCCCCCAAGGCACTCAGTGCCAACAGCGTACTCCCAAATAGCGAGAGCGAGAGTAACACAATCCGACGTGCCCCCCACTTGTCCACCAAACGACCGCACATGGGTTGGAAAAATGCTAACACCAGCGTCGCTAACGAGACGGCACCTGAAAGTTCCGGGCGACTCCATCCAAACTCTCGATGAAGGGGCTCGAGAAAGACACCGAAGGTCGCAAGGACGATCGGCCCATACGACACGATGAGCCCTAATGCTGAAGCAACGACCACCCACCATCCGAAGAAGATGCGATGCGCGCGCCCAAGCCTGAGCGCAGGCAAAGAGTTTGACAATCCACCTCTCCCAGACACTTCGCACCGAGGCGTCCCTGGCATTATGACCTCCTCATCCGATCTCATCGCTATAGCGGACGCGCAGGAGCATTTCGCCGATTCCCTCAAACTGAGCACGCACAACGTCTCCGCCTTTGAGAGGTCCCACCCCAGCAGGCGTCCCTGTAGTTACGATATCCCCAGGCTGCAGCGTCATTCGCGCGGAGATGAACTCCAACAACTCCGGGATCCCATAGACCATCGCCCCGGTCACCTCATCCTGTCGCAACTCCTCATTGACCCACAGTCGCAGCCGAACATTTTGGGGATCGGGCAGCTCATCGCGGGTTACGATCATCGGTCCCATCGGCTTAAACGTATCGAACGACTTCCGAAACGAAGTGAGCTCCTTCCCTCGCAGGGTGATATCTAGCAGCCCCGTGTATCCGAAAACATACGCCTCCGCCTCCTCTCGCCGAATATATCGCCCCGGCATGCCTATGATGACAGCCAATTCGATCTCATGATCGACCCGCCGATCCCGGTAAAAAGCGGGGATCACAATCTCTCCCTGGGGATCCGTCACTGCAGAGCTCGCGCACACATAGACGCCAATACCATAAATCCCATGCTGATAGACAGGATCCAAATCTCCCATCTCCGCTGCGTGCGCTCGGTAATTGACCCCCGCCCCCAGTATCTTCGGAGGGTCGGGAAGAGGAGCTCGAAGCGTCACGGAACGAAGGGGCTGAGGGCGGAGGCTGGCGAGTATCCGCTCAACTTCAGGACGAAGCTGCGCCCATCGCGCGATCACTTGTCGCATGGGAGAGATGCCCGACATGGAGGAAGCTATCACGTCCGTGATGTCGTAAAGCTCATCCCCCTCAACGACACCCACCCGATAGTCCTCACCGAAGGAAACCAATCGCATACCCCCTCCTCTTCAGGAGGCTTCCATCCCTAGGGAATAAGGAGAACTTTCCCAAAGTGGCTTCGGTCTTCCATAAGCTGATGGGCACGCACGGCATCTTCTAAGGGGAAAACCGATCCGATGATCACACGCAGTCTCCCAGTGCGCACGAGATCAAGCACCTGTCGAACCTCCTGACGAGAGCAGGATGTCGCTCCCAAGATCTGGAACTCGTTCCGATAGACGAACTGCCAATCTTCAAAGGTGACGCGGAGTCCCCCAGAGGCACCATAGCTGACCAATCGCCCCCGCTTTCTCAGGCAGCGAAGGGCTGCCGAAAGTCCTGCTCCTCCGACCTGCTCGAATACGACATCCACACCATATCCGTTTGTGAGCTGCCGCACGCGTTCGATCCAATTCGGATCCTCATAGCTGACGACGGCTTCCGCACCAAGCTCATGCAATCGCGCGAGCTTTGAAAGGTCGCGCCCCGCAGCGATCACACGCGCACCTGCATGAGAGGCCATCTGGACAAGGGCCACGCCGACGCCGCTGGTCGCTGCCATGACAAGGACGCTCTCCCCTGGTTGGACGCGCGCGACCGCGTGGAGGGCATGCCACGCTGTCCCCATAGCTGTGGGGATGGCGGCCGCCTGCTCGGAGGAGATTTCCTCCGGCAACGGCAGCAGTTGTCCTTCGGGAACGCTCACCAACTCCGCATAGCAACCATCAGTATGGATGCTGAGAATCCGTGAGCGCGCGCACACATTCTCACATCCCTGCCTGCACTCGGCGCATTCCCCACACCGCTTCCATGGGAGGACAATCACCCGCTGCCCAATCTCTAGGGAAGCGACCCCGCGACCCAGAGCAGTCACACGCCCTGCTCCTTCAACGCCGAGAATACGTGGAAGGGAGATCGCATACCCGGCCGTCCCCCGCCTGATCTTAAGGTCAAGATGGTTGATCGAAGCTGCGTCCAATCTGACAAGAGCTTCGCCCTCCTCCGGCGTGGGATCGGTCACCGACTCCAGGACAAGTCTGTCCGGCCCCCCATGCTCGCGAAGAACGACGGCCCGCATCCTACCACTCCTCCCTCAGACACGAGCGCAACAGTGCGTTACGTCAAGATCAGCAAGAAGCACAGGCCATCGGATGAGCAACAACTTCCAAGCATACGGTCGCTTCTAGTGCTTCGAGACGTAGGGGAACATGTGGCGGAATGAAGAGACATTGGCCAGCCTGCGCGGTCGCTTGTGCTTCTGCTCCGATAGAGTAGCGGATCGCCCCCTCGGTCACCCAAATGGCCCGTTCTGCCCCCGCCTCCCTCTCATAAAGGGCACCTGGAGCAAAGACATAGCGGCTGAAACTCTCATTCTGTCCGCGCACGGAGCGCCGTTCGATTCCTGAACCGAGCTCTTCGACCGGAAGATGTTCCCAGGCATAGACACGCAAAGTTGCATCCCCAGAGACGAGATCAGATGGAGAATCCAAAGTTCGCCCCTCACGATTCCCCGTCGTGTAATACGTCTCCCCCGAGCTCTCCAACCAGTCCATCCGAGGAGGTGCGAATGCATCGAAATCCACCGTATCTGCCAAAACCACACCCCAGTGGACGAGTCCAGGGGGAACGACGATGAACTCCCCATCATGCAGCACGTGAGATTCCCCCGTCTCGAAATCCAATCGCAGAGCTCCACGCAGCACGAGAGTGATTTGTTCGTTCGGATGACTATGCCGATCCACAATGTAGCCATCTTTCATGACGAACTGAGCGAGCGTCAGCCAACGCCCATGAACGCCTCGTCGCGCGACCCAATCCGAGAGAACTTCCAGAGGAAGCTCCTCCCACCGAAAAGCCAAGGGGCGGTCGAGGATGTATCCCATAGGTCCACCTCCTTCAAGGATGTCCTGCCATAGCGTCGGTGACCTTGAGATCTATGACCGTTGCATTAGAGAAGAGGGAGCGCAACTCTCCCGCTATGGCATGATGCGTGGGATGCCGCAGATAGGCCTCCATGTCTTCCTCCGTCGCAAAGGTGAACACCGCTCCGTATCGGTAGTCCCGGTTGCGGAGAGAGGGCGAAACTCCCTCCACCTCCACGCATTCCCCCACCACGAGAGATCTCACCATGGGAAGAGCGCCCAGCGTCTTTACTCTCTCGATAGCCTCCCTCACCGACACGGGATCTTCCGAGCGAAGATTGAACAAGACAATATGGACGATCATGGTGTCTCCCCTCCTGCTCCCGAACGCCAGCTCAGGTAGTACTCTTTGTCTTCCACCTGCTCGGCAGCCGGCGTCGCCTTAAGAGGTCGCACCGTGTCAATCGCCACAGCCTGCCACTCGATCCGCTCCATTTGCCAACTCCGTTCGATCGACTCCTTGTATGGCCCATGATGGATCGGTCCCGGATGCAATGTGATCATCCCCGCCGTCACCGTGTGACGCGACAGATGACTCCCTCCGTGCATGAACGTAAGCTCATCGTAATCAATGTTCCTGTGGTACATCGGCACACGCACGGCGTCCTCCCGCGTCGCTAACGCATGCGGCAGGTACGTACATACCATCACCACCTCGTTCAAGAACGTGCAATGCCCAGGAGGCGGTACATGCAAATGCTCAGACGTGATCGGCCGAATATCCTCAATATTCAGCTTGAACACGGCCAAGCTCCCGCGCCACCCTACTACATCAATCGGACAGAAGTCATAAAAGACCGAGGTCAACTCACCCCCCCGTTTGATCACCAACTCATACTCTCGCCCTTCTCCCTCAATCGGCTGAGGCTCAGGTACTTCCAATACGCCCAGATCAAAGGGCAGCCAATCACCCAATATCCCCCGCTCCGGAATCTCAATCTCGCGAACGGACTCTAACACCAGGATGAAGTTCTCCTCCGTTTCCGGCACGACCCGATACGTCGTCCCCCGCGGGATGACCACGTAATCCCCCGGACGAAATGTGAGCATGCCAAAGTCTGTCTCGTACCTCCCTTGCCCTTTATGGATGAAATGGAGCTCATCGGCATCCCCATTGCGGAAATAGTACGGCATCGGCTCCCGCCGCCGGGAGATGGCGATTCGCACATCCTCGTTGTAGAACAAAACCGTCGGCAACGCTCGTGCCTCGTGCATGTCGGTGGTCTCCACACGAGAGCTGTGGAAACAGCGAGGCTTCAGCTCCCCCTCGATCCGCGTCCATCCCGTTGGCATATTCCGCCGATAAAAGACTGCCCACCTTCCAAAAAATCCTCGCCGTCCCAATAAGTCTTCATACGTCCCGTTCGGCCATGCGGCATTCACCTGACGCGAGACAACTCCCCGTGTGTACTGAATGGATAGTGCCATAGCTATCCCCTCCTTTCCTTTGAATCCTTGGTGGACGTTACCTCACACCGGTTATGGGAGCCTCCCGAAAGTGAGGCATCACCTCTTCGGCGAAGAGCCGCATCGACTTGAGCACCAACTCTTGTGGCATCCCACCCACCGAGAAATAGCAATACACCTCACGAATCCCCATCTCTTCAAACTGCTTCAACCGCTCGATGCACTCCTGCACCCCTCCGACAAACCCTGATCCGGATTCGGCAACACTCCGAAAGGTGATATCCGAGAGAACCTTCCGCAAGTGCTCGTAGCGCGGCCCCCGGCTCCCCCGATCCGAGGCCAGAATCGGAGCGACAGTACGCAGGTACCGCTCCATGCAAGAGCGCGCAATGCGTTGTTCCTCTGGATCCTCTGTCACGAGGATGAACCAGGATGACGTCACCTCGACATCCCGATGCCCATACTCAGCAGCCCGACGGTAGAAGTCCTCCACCCGCCTCTTCATCTCTTCGCGCCCGACCAAGAGCAAAGAGAAGGGAGCAACCATAATCGAGTAACCGCGCTGCGCACAGTACTCGAAGCTCGGAGGGCTGATCACAGCTACATGTACGGGAGGATGCGGCTTGGTGATGGGCTTGGGGATAACCCGAAGGTCACGGAAGGTATAGAACTTCCCCTCGTAGTTCAGTACCTCATCGGTCCAGCATCGAACAATGATCTCAAGCGTCTCCTCAAACCGCTCGCTCGCCTCCCCCAACGGTACTCCAAACCCATCGAACTCCTCAGCGAAGAACCCCTTGCCCGCACCGAAGATAACGCGCCCCGGCGCCAAAATATCGAGCATCGCATACGCCTCCGCGAGGCGCACAGGATGGTTCAAGGGAAGGACATGGATGGCGCACCCCACTTTGATGTGCTCGGTCCGTGCCAGCAGGTTCGCTAGGAACACTTCCGGGATCGGACAAAGAAGGATCTCCGTGAAATGGTGTTCCCCGATCCACGCGGAGTGAAACCCCAACTGATCCGCCAGCACGGCTTCTTCCATGAACTGATGCAACATCTCCGCATCGCTGCGCTCACCGTAAGCGTTATCTCCCAATGTGAACACTCCGAATCGCATACTCCCTCCTTTCCCTCTCAAGCGCGCTGGAAGGCAACGGCCAAATTCTGTTCTTCCATAACGCGCGAGAGGAGAAGATAAAGTGTACTCATGAGCATATAGACGAAGCCGATGAATCCAAAAGCAACCCAATAATTCCCCCCAAACAGACCGAGCAGGTGCCCCACTATCCACGGTCCTGCCGAGCCCAGGATATTAGCGATCCCCACGCACATTCCCGTCGCTCGCCCAACGTAGGAGCGGCGGATGAACACTTGGATCAAAGACACATTCATCGCTCCCATGATCGCCGGAGGAGCAGCCGCCAAGACCAGAAAGAGAATCGCAAGCCCACGAATGGGAACGGCGACTGCGCCGATGACAAACACAGCCCCCAAGAAACTCCCCATTGCCCCAACAAGCGCTCGACGCATCGTCCGATCCGCGACATGCCCAAACAGCAGAAGCGTCCCAATGGGCAAAAGATAAGCTAGGGCAAGCCATTTCCCCATCGAGCTTAACGAGAATCCGCGCGCTTGAGTGACATAGGTCGGAATCCATGTCGTCAAACCATACAAGGCTATGACCCCGAGCGTGTGAATCGTCGTGACAAACCAAAACCGCACATCCCGTAGGATCGCCTTAAGACCTGAGCGTTGGGTAACCGTGAGGACCTCCTCCGCGCGTCCGGCTGCAATGAAGGCGCGCTCCGCCTCATTGACCCTCCGAGAGTGGTATGGATCATCAGATGCGAAAAACCCGACAAGGATCAAGGGCGACAAAGTGAGGAGGCTGAGCGCAAAGAAAACCCCGCGCCATTCTGTAACGGTGAGAAGACTTGTCACGAGCAATGGCGTCACCGCCTGTCCTAGCTGAAATCCGCTCAACCACAGGGAATGCATCCGCGCATGCTCGCGCATAGGAAACCATCGGGCGATATACCCATTGGCGATCGGCCAGAATCCACCCTCCGAGAGTCCCAACACCCAACGGGCCACATAGAGCTGTCCGATCCGCGTGACAAATCCACAAGCCCCTGTGATCGCCGACCACAAGAGGAGACTCACAAAAGCTGCCCGCCGAGGTCCAATGGCGTCCACGATGAATCCCCAGAGGAACTGACCAATTCCGTATCCCGCGAAGAACGCTGTCATCAACAGGCCTGCGCGCGCGGGTTGACCAATGAGCTCCAGATCCTGCAGGAATCGCATGTCCGCAAGGAGGACAGCTATGTTAACCTTATCAATCTGACCAACCAACTCAAAAAGGACTAAAGTTGGAGCGATCCAAAGCCAGCGTGCTCGAGAGGGACGCTCTCCTACGATCATCTTCTGCATAGAAAGCCTCCAAGGAAAGATCCGCTCAGACCGATGACCCCAATCCTGCTCCTTCCTACACGCGAGACCGTGTCTCTTCAGGACTCCCTCCAAAGAGCACAGCAGACGGAAACACACAACGCGTTCCCGCCGGTCCACCAGTTTTCCGATCTGCAGCCAGTTCCCTCTGAACTCATCCGCTGGGTCGCTCACGCCGAGTCGAAATACGGCTTCACCTCTCTGGCGAAGCGCTCCATCATACGCATGGTCTCTTGGTGGGAATAACCACCGAAGTTGAAATAGAGAATCACCTCCTCAATGCCAGCCGCCTCGGCTTTCTTGAGCGTGGCCACACATTCTTCAACGCCACCAGTGACAATGCTCTTCTCCCCGAGATCTTCCGGCTTCATCGCCAGCAGCCGTTTCACGATGTCCTCGAAATACGCATAGTGAGGTGGGGCTGTCGCCCGATCGCCCGGAAGGGCTCGGACGACGCACTTCTGAAGATAGAAAAGGAGCCGCTCTCGATGCCGCCGGGCCTCCTCTTTGGTATCGGCCAGAGCGAAGAAGTAGGAGCATCGCGCTCTAGCATCAGAGCGCCCATTTTGGCGAGCCCGCTCTTTGAACTGCGCGACCGCCTCGCCCAAGCTTCCGAAGACCATGGCGGCCGCAAATGGAGCAAAGATGATGTCGAAGCCATTGCGCGCGGCCATATCGAGCGTCGGCTCACTGAAACACGCCACGTAGATGGGAGGATGAGGCTTCTGAACGGGACGCGGTAGGATAGTGATCGGCTCCGGAATACGATAGTACTTTCCGTCAAAGGTGAACTCTTCCTCTTTCAAAGCCGTGCGCACCAATACCATTGCTTCATCGAAACGCTCCCGGCTCTCAGCAAATGGGACGCCAAAGGCCTCGTATTCCCGCTGATCGTATCCTCTGCCCGCCGAGAAAATCACCCGTCCGCCGCTCAACACATCGAGCAGCGCCCACTCTTCGGCAACGCGCAACGGCTGATTACACGGCAGCAAGACAGTCGCCGCTGCCAAATGAACACGCCGCGTCTGAGCCGCAAGGTAAGAGAGAAAGACCGCAGGCGTCCCCAAGCAGCCGAAAAGACCAAAATGGTGCTCGGGGACCCACACCGAATGAAATCCTAACTCCTCCGCCAGGCGAGCTTCCTCCAAGACATCGAGTAGAAACTGATTAGGATCGCGATATCGCTCCCCGTAGTTTTTCGGATTATCCGTGAGAGTGAAATAGCCAAATCTCATACGTCCCTCCTGTGTTTCATTCAAGGATCTCTTGGTGCTCTTGCGGGTGCGGCTCTTCGAAATAGAGGCCGAGACTCTCAAGCGCGGGTTTATCCGTAGCGCAGAAGAGCACGGCATCGTGCGCGGAGGAGACGTTCGCATGCTCGTGCCACATCCAATGGGGGATAGCGAAAGTGTCGCCCTTCTGCCAGGATAAGCGCCGACCATTCACCACCGTGTAGCCCTCCCCCTCAATCACATGATAGAGCGCGCTCGCCGTATGCCGATGGGCTCGCGTGCGCTCTCCAGGCCGCAATCGCTGCGCCCAACATGTGAAGGTTGGCAACGTCGGTCCTCCCGTCAGCGGATTCATGTACTCCACAGCCACTCCCTCATAGGGATCGGCTTCCTCCATCTGCATGAGTACAGGACGGACCTCACGCCACTTATAGATATAGGGCCGTCGCCGACGCGCCGCCCCTGCCAACGGTCGTACCAGCTTGTCCCCCGTCACTCGTTCGCTATACCAGTCGGGCTTGGTCACAGGATGTTGTAATCCCTCCTCATAAGGTTCGAAGTAAGAGATCCCCAGCAGATTCATCAATGGCACATCCAACACATCGAGCCAAATCACCGGTGTCTCTCCATCGTTACGATGATCGTGCCAATCCATACTGGGCGTCAGAATCAGATCGTAATCCTCCATCACCAGCTTCTCTCCTTCCACAGCCGTGTATCCCACCCCATTGCCCATGATCACAAAGCGAATAGCTGCTGCCCAATGCCGATGGCACGGCGCTACTTCCCCTGGCATCACAATCTGGACCCCCCCATAGATGGTATTGGTCGCAGCGTATCGCTCACCTAACCCTGGATTCTTCAAGATCAACACACGCCGCTCCCCTCCCCGCTCGATCGGCCATACCTGGCCTGCTTCCAAGACGAGCGGATACACGTCCGCCCACCGCCAGACGTAGGGGACGGCCGCTGTCTCGCACTCACGAGGAACCAAACGCTGGATGACGAGCCACAAGGCTTCTAAGTCTTTCTCTCGCAGCTTCGCGTAAAATTGTTCCTCCCTCACGTTGACCATAATTCCCTCCTTCAGATCAAATGTCTCGCCCCGGATGACACACCCACATTGCCGTTTTGCACCTCATGGACGTGTCCCCGGTGCTTCCTGCTTCGTCCACCGGCTCATACCGATCTCCATAGGCGTGACCTCCCGCCGAATTGGCCGCAGTCGGCCAGCTCAACGCCAGCCCAGAGTCCGCTTCATGGTGGATAATGCAACCGCTCCACTTTTGTCCATGATCGAGCGAGCAGGTCTTAACCCTTCTTCGCAAGGCCTTTGTTGTCATACACTCTTCGGAGGAGGACAGTGCGCGACCAAAAGTGAGAACTATCCCTCTCCCTTCAATACCTCTTGAAAAAGCTCCAACGTCTTCCGCCACGCATCCTGAGCGGCCTGAGCATGATAGCTCGATCGCTCGTCACAAAAGAATCCATGCTCAGCATCAGGATAGACAAACACCTCGGCGTCCTTGCCTAATTCCTTCAAGCGCGCTTCGATCGTTCGCACCTCCTGCAGGGGAATGAACGGATCCCGTCCGCCGAAGAACAGACGCAACCGCGCCTGGAGACGATCCGCTAATTGGAGCGGTGGCGTTCCAGCCGGACCGAATCGCCGGGGAGAGGCGATCCCTCCACCATAGAACGATGCCACTGCTCGGATCTCTTCGGGAAAATGGCACGCCGCAAGAACGGACATGCGTCCTCCCATGCAGAACCCGATTGCTCCGATCCGATCAGCCCGCACAGAGGGAGAGGTCTTCACGTGCTCAAGTACCGCGCGCACATCGTCTACGATATGCTCATCTGGAGTAGCGCTTGCCAACGCGGCGACTCGATCCATGTCCGCGTATGCGGCTACTCGTGGTTCCGGAAGACGATGGTAGAAATCGGGAGCGATCGCCACGTATCCCTCACGGGCTAATCGCCGGGCGACGTCCCGAATGTGCTCATTGAGTCCGAAGGCTTCGAAGAAGACGATTACAGTAGGAAATGGCCCTTCTGCTTCAGGCTGGGCCCAATAAGCCGGCACACCCTGCGCTTCAATCATCTTCGTTATCATCGCCGTTGATCCTCCACAAGCCTTACTCCCAAATTCTCCAGAACGCGAATAGCCTCGAGGATAGGCAGCTCTGGCAGCTCAAAGACCTCACGGGCTACGCGACAATAGTGATCATGTGTCGTGAGCATCTCCTCCACATACGCTCCCGTTTCGGAAAAGCGCACCAGCTCGCGATTCCGAAGCCGATACACTTCAGTATGCCCAAACCGCACGAGCATCAACTCCCCCAAGAATTTCCCTCGTCCCGGGGTATGATGCCCGAGATATCCGGGATGAAGCTCGGTGTCACTTTTCGGCTCCAGCTCGTAGATACAAAAAGGCGTCCACTGCTCACCGATCCATCGCTCCTGAAGGAATGTCTGCCCATCCCTTCCCGGTCGGAACCGATACGCCAGCCCCGCATGTCTAACTTCGGTCACTTCTCCAACGGGAATAGGATGAAAGAAGGGAGCACCATTGCCGACATCCACCAGGTACCGCCTCTCTTCCACCTCGACAATGAGCGCCTCATGGGACCCAGGGAACGTGATTGTACCCGAAATGGACCAGCAGCGATATCCGAGCTCCTGCAGCAGCCTCCGGAGCATTCGCGAGATCTCGTAGCATAGTCCCCCGCCTCGTCGAGCCATCCAGTTCTGGAGGAGAAACGCCGAATCAGGAACCGGAGGATCGGTCCCGAAGTCGCGAAAGCGCAAAATCGTCGTTACGTTCTCAAATGGCACACGCTTGAGATGCCGTTCGGTTATCTGACCAAGTGCCGAGAGACTCGGCGGCTCCGGCGGCACCCCCAGCATGGCTAAGTACCGTTGCGCCCACTCGCTCAATGCTCGAGGAGTCGAAGATCGCGGCATCTTACGTGCGTTGGAAGATCGGGACGACCTCTTGCAGGAACGCTTCGAAAGCCTCCCAATCGAACGGAGCCCGCAGCACTACGTTTACCTGTTCAGCACCGGCCTCGGCATACTGCGCAATCCGCTCTGCTGCCTCCATAGGTGTCCCCACGAGCAAACCGTCTCGAAACGACTCGAACAGACCTCCAAAATCCTGTTGCGCCACTTCGACCTTCCGCCGCGCCTCAGCTTCGGTGACACCTACGTAGAACCCCACATTCACAGAGTTTCGCAGCTGCGTTGGATCACGCCCCTCCCGCTCACACCACTGGCGTACCACGTCTGCCTTCCTTCGGAAAACGTCCGGCGACACATATCCCACGTTCCATCCATCGGCATATCGAACAGCTGTCCGCAACGTCCGTCGCTCTCCTCCTCCTCCTACCCAGATGGGAATCCGCCCCCGTACCGGACGCGGAAAACACTTCGCTCTCTCCATCCGAAAATATCGCCCCCCAAACGTCACCTCGCCTTGCTCCAGCATCCCCCGTACAATCTGGATCGCTTCCTCCAACATGTCCTCCCGCGCTCCAATCGGGGGGAACTCATATCCGAAGGCCCGACTCTCCATCTCATGCCAACACGCCCCCAATCCCATCTCCATTCTCCCACCACTCATGTGATCCACCGTCACTGCTACCTTCGCCAAGAGCGCCGGATTCCGATAGAGCGGACAAAAGACCAAACATCCGATGCGCACGCGCTGAGTCTCCAACGCCAGCGCTGTCAATGCGGCCACTGTTTCGTAGACCCTCCCACTCCCGTCTCGGGGGGGCGTCTCATAGTGATGATCCCATACGGAAATCCACCCCATCCCTCCAGCCTCGGCCATCCGCCATATTCGCCGTAGTTCTTCGTATGAGCACTCTTGCGGTCCAACGTGGAGACCCAATGTGATTCTCATAGCGCCCTCCATGACTACGAGCGATCGATCTCCCATGCCCGAATGAGCACAGGAAGAACCGCTCGATAATCGGCCACAAGACCATAGTCAGCAAACTGAAAGATGTCTGCGTTTGGATCCGCATTGATGGCAATCACTACCCTCGCCCGTCGAATGCCGACAGTGTGATTGAGATTTCCTCGCAGAGCGATTGCCAGATAGACATCCGGTCCAATGGCTTTTCCCGTCAAACCGATCTGCTGCTGCCGAGGAAACCACCCTAAATCTACAGCCTTGCGCGAAGCCCCTACAGCCGCTCCTATCCGTTGGGCAAGGTCCTCAATCAGCGGGAGAGCCTCCGGCGTCCCAATTCCAGCCCCCACGCCAATAACAATACGCGCCCTCTCCAGAGCAATGCCTGCCTCTCCTGCATCCTCCTTCTTCTCCAGCACATGGACTCGCGGCGTCGGCATCTCCCTAAGCGATACCTCTTCCACATGGGCGCGGCGTCCGGGAATTCGCTCTGGTAGAGGGAAAATACCGGGACGTACTGTCGCCATCACCGGACGCGTGCGGGTGGCTATGGAAGCTATGATTCCTCCACCAAAGGCCGGCTTCCACTGGAGGATCTCTCCGTCCTCGGAAACCTCTAATCCGATGCAATCCCCCGTTAAGCCCAAGCCCAGTTGCGCCGCCGTCCGAGGCGCGTACTCCCGTCCCTCTGCTGTCGAGGGACACAGCACAGCTACCGGTTGCATCCTCCGAATAGCTTCGGCAAGGGCATGACTCCACAGCTCTCCTGAGTACTCCCACATGCGCTCATTCTGCAAAAAGTAGATCCGATCCGCTCCCCGTTCTCCCAATTCTTCTAATTCTGAGGTCTTCGCATCCCCGAACACGACCGCGCACGCTTGTCCATGCAAGCATTCAGCCAATCGCGCGGCCTCCCCCAAGATCTCCAACGATGCTTCTCGCAAACGTCCATGCTTCCTTTCTACCGTCACCCAGATTTCTGGTCCTGAACGTCGTACCGGCCGAGGCGTCACGGGAGCTCGCTCCTTCTCCGAAGACAGACGCGCCTGCTTGATGATCCGTACGATCTCTCGAGCCGCCCGCTCCAGATCGCCGTTTTCTAGAAACTGCACGTGTCGCGACACCTCAAGCCAGCGGATCTCATGTACTTGTGTGGGCGAACCCGAAAATCCTACCTCCATAGGATCTAACCCGAGCTCGGCCGCTGTGACGGTGCGAATGGATTTATCCCGTGCGGCCTCCAGGTCTCGCTCCCCAACCTTCGTCGGACGGATCAAGCGTTCCGCCGCTGTCACAACAGCAGGAAGGGGGCATTCGATCAGCTCTAATCCATCATCTACCTCCCGATAGCCCCGTAACGCATCTTCCCGCAACTCCTCGACCGAGGTTAACCCACAGACATTTGGCCAGCCAAGGAGTTCGGCCATCTCCGGACCTACTTGCCCTGTCTCCGCATCTACTGAATGTTTCCCACAGAAGATAAGATCCACTTCGGGAACTAACCGTTCAATAGCTCGCACCAGAACCTTCGCTGTCACCAACGTATCTGAACCCGCCAGGACCGGATCACACACGTGAATTCCCCAATCTGCCCCCATTGCCAGACACTCGTAAAGGGCTTCCCGAGCCTGCGGCGGCCCCATTGTCAGAACAACAACTTCCCCTCCCCTCCGCCGCTTCAGTTCAACAGCCTGTGTTACCGCTCGACGATCGAACGGATTCACGACGTTCTTGACTCCCTCTCGCACGATTGTCCGTCTCTCCGGATCGAATCGAATCTCCGACACCTCTGGTACTTGCTTGATGCATACGACGATCCGCATCGCTTCTCCTCCTGAAGTCACATCGCTATGCCGCGATTAAGGATCCCGCACCCGACTGAAAAAGACTAAAGGGATTCTCCCAACAGGCCCGGGCTCTGACCCCAGCTACTTGCATCCTTCCCTCCTTCTTTCCGTCTCCCACATGTATGAGATTATGTGGGAATAATCGCTGGCTTGATCTCATGAAGGTTCATCGTGCGGTCAAAGGCCTCATTAATGTGCTCTAACGAATAGGAATTTGTGATCAACTTCTGGAAGGAGAAAAGATCTTTGTAGTTCTTCAAGAACTGAAGTGCGCGATAATAGTGAGGGGCGTAGCCCGAGAGGATTCCAATTATCTCGATCTGCTTCACGATAAACACCATACTGGGGATCGTCAAGGGCGTCGGATCTCCACCACCGATGACAAGATAGCGGCCGCCACGTCGAATTAATTCAATCCCCTCTTGAAGGGCAGCAGTTGTCCCTGAGCATTCAATAACAACGTCTGGCCCACGGCCTCCTGTCCACTCCAATATGAGAGCTTTTCTCTGCTCTCTGCTGGTCTCCTCGACATGAAGGACATGGTGCGCTCCCCACTCCTTGGCGAGGGCTAAGCGGGAGGCTGGTGCTCCCACAACAATGATCTGTCCAGCCCCAGACACCCGAGCCAAGGCAGTGGCATAAAGACCCACTGGACCCGTGCCCTGAATGAGCACTGTTTCTTGAGTCGTAACCCCCCTCAGGCGTTCGAAAGCATGCACAACCGTTCTCAAAGCGCAACTGGATGAAGCCGCCAGAGTGCTGGGAACATCTTCGGGAACTTTGATGATTTTGCTGCCAGGTAAGATATAGACGTACTCCGCAAATCCCCCCATCAGATACGGAGGAATGTCACATCGTGACCAACCGTACATAGTAAAACTCGGGCACAACGTGGGCTGACGTGCTATTGTACACCAATAGCACCGATCGCAGTTCACATATGTCCACACCACTCGATCCCCTTCCTTGAGGGGGTGACCGAGCACATCCGTTCTTTCCCCAACGCCAATGGCCACAATGCGTCCTACGATCTCATGCCCCAAGATGCTGGGCACAGTTGAAAACGCAGTCATTTCTCCCTTCCAAATATGAAGGTCTGTTCCACAAATAGTAGCCGTTTCAACACGTGCGAGCACGGCCCCGGGTTCCAACTCGGGAATTGGGATTTCCCGAATCTCCAAAGGCTTCTTATAGTCCACCAAGACCGCAGCTTTACTCTTCTTGGGAAGTGCCATAGCCCCTTCCTCCTTTCTCGGGAAGGGCCCCTCCTGTCGAGGGGCCCTTTGAGTTCTCCTCACCAGGAGAAGCGAAGGCCCAAGCGGATTTGTCGGGCGTCAGCTACACGTTGGGGCTTCCCAAAGTCCGGCTGGGGAGGACGAGAGAGATCCTCTGACCCCCACACCGAATTCACATGGATCACGTTCACCCTATTGAAGATATTGAAGAACTCTGCCGTCACCTGCGCCCGAATGTTCTCCCCCAGACGAATAGTTCGCCCCACCCGCAAGTCAACGCCGGCAAATTCTGGACCCCGATAGGTATTTCGCCCCAGCAACCCCGGCCGATCCGTCTGAGGCTTCCCATCTCGATTGATATCCCTCCCGACAATGACGTTGTGGGTGCGCCCGCTGTGAGCCGTGACAATCGCACTCACCTGAAAATCCCGCACAAGCCTAGGCCACGTCCTCGGCGATTCCACCATCAGGTTCATGACGAAACGGTGCGGAATATCATCAGAGGACAACCCGCGATCCAGATCGATCCGATGCTGATCTTCCGGAGCGTACAATGTCCCAGGAGATTGGTTGTTATCGATCCCCTTGGAGAAGGTATAGTTCGCTGTGATCCCGAAACGTTGCGCGAAGGATCGGCGCACGGTCACTGTCCCCCCGTGATAGATGGAGGCCCCGATGGGGAAAAGAACATTAATGGTCGAGAAATTCGGATCATATCGGCGAGTCGGATACTGATAATCGTTCTTCCCATTCGGCAATTTCGCCACAGCCGGCATGAGATTCGTGTCGATGAAGACCGGCATCTTCAACCCCCGCGTCCCCGTGTAGTTCAGCTCCACAACCCATCCGCCCCCTAACTCCCTCTGGATCTCAACTCCCCAATTCATGGCATAGGGATTCGGCATGTCCGGTCGCTGTATAGACAGGGTTCCCAATCCTCCAGGAGGCGGGATGATGCCTTTCAACATGTAGTCGAGAAAGACCTGCCGAGCAGCTGGACCCACCACGTTCACAACGTAATAAGCGTCAGGCCTCGGTTTATACTTCCGCGCCCACGGATTCGCCCGCAGATACGCTTCACTGAAGGTCGGCGGAAAATTCACGCGGCCGAAGCCATCTATCTGTCCAGGATACGACTCAAACAGGTTCCCATGAAATACGCCAAATCCCATGCGCAATACAGTCCGCGGCGTTACAAGATAAGCCAGCCCCACGCGAGGTTGAACGTTATTCTTATCCGTCTCCGTGATAAGACTGACCTCTCCTCCCGTCACTTCCACATCCCACCGAAGACCGAGATTCAGCGTCAGCCGAGAGCCAATCCGCCACTGATCCTGACCAAACACTCCTACCAAATGCCACTTCGCCCCCAGATACGGAGGATCCGGGAAAAGCTGAACGAGTGCAGGAGTAAGCTGCAGGAAGCTCTGAAGGTTCGGGAAGATGATAAACCGGCGCCCCGCGCCCATGCGACCTCGTGTTCGGATGAAGTTATAGTCCACACCAAACTTCACCTGGTGCTGCCCACCGGAGTAGGCGATATTCTCCCGAATCTGCCACCGCCGCTCATAAGGAAGATGCATCGTAACCCCAGTTCCGATGTCCGCAAATCCCGTGATGGAAAGTGTCACGTGAGGAATCTTCGGTGTCACTTCAGACATGAACAGAGTGGAGAACTGGAAGAAGGTTTCGTTCACCCACTGCGCTCCCAAAGTTGACGTCACTCCGCCCACAAACGCATGATCGCGGAGATCGTAGTCCGCTCCCCCCGTCGGCGTCGTAGGATTTCCAAAGAGAGAAGGCTCTCCCACGAGATAGTTCTCCTGCCGGAGACTGTAGACATTGTATCGTGCCAAGATCTGATGTTTCCCCCAGGAAACGTCTCCGCGTACTAAGGCCATGTCTCGATCATCGGTGAACTTCACCGTAGGATCTTCTTCCGGCACCCCTAACTGCCGAAGGACCTGATTCACCGCTCCCAAATTGGCCAAAAAGGCATCGGTCAACTGTGGTGCCTTCCTCTGCCGACCCCCCTCATAGCTCCCAAAGTAAAACGCTCGATCCCGAAGAATCGGTCCGCCCACAGCTCCCCCAAACTGGTGATATCGAAAATGCTCCCTCCGTGTCAAAATATCCCGCGCATCCAGCTTATTATGTCGAGTGAAGTAGAAGATCGTCCCATGCGTCTCATTCGTCCCCGACCGCGTCGCCACCGTTACAATCCCTCCCATCGTGCGCCCATACTCCGCTCCAAACATCCCATTAATGACCCGAAACTCTCGCACCGCATCCAGCGAGTAAAACGTCTTCAAAAGGTTCGCAATGTGCCAGGTCGCATCCATCCCATCTATGGCGAGAAAATTGTACTGGTTCCTCAACCCATTGAACGAGAGTTGAACGAATTGACCCCCCCATGCCTGTTGGGCGGATCCGCGCGAGGACTGATCGCTTTGAATCACGCGAGGGGTCAGCAAGGTCAGATCAATGAAATCCCTCCCCCGCACAGGGAGACTCACAAGCTGCGTCGGAGCGATCCCTTGACTCAGCTCCGTCCGAGTCGGCTCTAATGTCACCCCTTCCTCTCCAGTGATCACCACGCTCTCCGTGATCTGCCCTATAGGCAATCGGATCTCGATCCAGGCCTCTTGAGCCACGCCCACTTCCACCCGCTGAATCACCCGCTGAAATCCCTCCCTCTCCACGATGACCTCATATCTCCCTGGCAAAAGGTTCGTCACGCGAAATCGCCCCTCGACTCCCGTCCTCACTACCCGAGTGACTCCCATATCCACGTTCCTCACCTCCACGTTCGCATCCGGCACCACAGCTCCTTGAATGTCTGTCACTAATCCCGAGATCGCCCCCGCGGTGACTTGTCCAAAGCACACACACACGCTGACACTGAGAATACACACCCCTAAGAATATCCTCCTCAACATATGCCTCCCCTCCTTTCTTCACGGAGGGGCTCCCTCGCCAAGGAAGCCCCTCCCTCCTCAAGACAAAAGGTACTCCTCACATCTGGTAAAACCTCTGAACATTCTCTCTCAGGATATTTCTCTTCGCCTGCTCCGAAAGGTCCTCCCGTCCGAGCAATTCTTCGATCTCATGCTTCGCTCGTTCCACATTGGTCTCGTGAGGAAAGTCGCTGGCAAAGAGAAACGCCCTATCCCCAATTCGCTCTATAGCATACCGCAAGCCTTCTTCATCCCCCTCACAACTGAAGAAGATATTGCCACTGGTGATATATTCGCTTGGCCGCTTCTTCACCAGGTCGCTATACTCCTTGTAGCGAGATGCCGCCCACACCTCATAGCTACGATCCAACCGATCCATCATATAGGGAACCCATCCGACACCAGCTTCCAGATAGGCGACTCGCAAGCGAGGGAACCTCTCGAACACCCCTTCGAAGATCATACTCGTGAGCTGGATCATTAGGGAGAACGGATGCTCAAGGGCTTGCGTTGCCGCAAAACGCGTGAAGAAATCGAAGCCCAACCCCTGCGAAGGCGCTCCGTGAATCGCAATGGCACAATTGAGACGTTCCGCCTCTTCGTAGATCGGCCAAAAGTCGGGATGCCCAAGAGGCTTGCGCACTCCCAAATCCCCTCCATTCGCAGGCAGAAGTACACCCACCATCTTCAGGTCCTCAACAGCCCTCCGCATCTCCAGAACCGCTTCCTTAACATCTTGCAGGGGAATGAGAGCTACTCCCCTTAGGCGAGGACTTACTTTGTAGTAACGCTCGTAGAACCAATTGTTATAGGCCCGCGCTAAAGCCACCGCCCAATCCGGATCCTGAATCAAGCCAAACGCCAGACCCGTAGTCGGATAGAGTACGGTAGACTCGATCCCGACCTCATCGAGGAAATTCAACCACGTTTGGGCATTGATGCTAGAGCTTCGATGAATACCCAATCGGGCCGTGATAGCCCCACGATGGTATCCATCGAGTGTCGGGAAAAAGGGAACCATCAGCATGACGTCACCCCGATAGGGCTCCTCCAAAAACTCCAATATTTCCTGATCCCGCTCGATCACATGTCCATCACCATCGAGAATCGAAACAGGCTTTGTCATAGCTCACCTCCTAAGACGGTATTCTCGCAGATGCTCAGTATTACCCTAAGCATCTGAGTGCGAAAGAAATGGAGACGAGAACACATGTGCTCAGAAGTCACCACCCCCGAGCGAGGTTGATATTCACCGCCTTCAGTTGCGTATATCCGAGCAGTTCGTCTAGTGATTCTTCCCTTCCGATCCCACTTTGTTTATATCCGCCAAACGGCACGCCGATGTAATGGCGACTACTATCATTGATCCACACGTAACCGGCTTGAACATCCCGCGCCGCTCGTTCTGCTTGAGCGAAATTCCGCGTCCAAATGCTCGCCGTCAGCCCGTATTGGACGCTATTGACCGCTTCGATCATCTCCTCATACCGATCCCACCGAATCACACTCAAGACAGGGCCGAAGATCTCCTCTTGCGCTACCTGCGAGCGTGCATCCACATCGCCGAAGATCGTGGGCGCAACAAAGTAACCCCGCCGGAACTTCTCGCCCTCCGGCCTGCCTCCTCCCCACAGAACTCGGAACCCCTCACTCTTTCCTAGTTCGATATACCCCATGACCTTCTGATACTGCTCCTCCGAAACCAAGCATCCCATTTCGGCGTCGTCCTCAGTTGGCAATCCGATCCGGATCTTCCTCACTCGCTCAATCACCCGCTCGACGACGGGCTCATAGAGGCTCTCATGCACGAAAAGGCGCGAGGTCGAGCCGCACGACTGCCCCTGGCACCACATGAAGTTCATCCCCACAACAATTGCCTCTGTCGCTGCCTCAATCTCAGCATCCGGAAAGATAATGATGGGATTCTTCCCACCAAGCTCCAGCGAGAGCACCTTTAATTGTTCGGCGGCAGCCCTCATGATAATCCGCCCCGTTTCCACAGATCCAGTAAAGGCAACACGCCGCACCTCGGGATGCTCCACCAAAGCTGCCCCCGTCGTTGGACCATCTCCGGTGACGATATTCACAACTCCTGGGGGGAGGATCTCAGCCACGTCTTTGGCGAACTCCAAGGCCGAAAGAGGCGTCTGTTCAGCTGGCTTCAAGACGACTGTGTTTCCAGCCGCCAGTGGAGCTGCAATTCGAGACGCCGCAAAGAGGATGGGATGGTTAAACGGGATGATTCGCCCGACAACACCATAGGGTTCCCGACGCGTCAGATTCAACATCCCGGCACTCGTAGGAATCGTCTCCCCCTTCACCTCCGGAGCCAATCCGGCGAAATATTCCAAAGTCTGGGCTGCTAGCTCGACATCGAAGAGCATGCTCTTGATCGGATTCCCACCATCCATGGCATCAAGCATCGCATACTCTTGAGCCCGCTCCCGCAACCGCGCAGCCAACCGCTGCAGAAATCGTCCGCGCTCCATGGGCGTGCGTTCCCACCACTCTCGGAAGGCTCGCTTCGCTGCTTGGACGGCTGCGTCTACATCCTCCCGACCCGCCAACGGTACATCCGCTAATTTCTCTCCGGTCGCTGGATTAAACGTTTCAAACGTTTGCCCAGAAGTTGCCTCCCGGAACTCCCCCCCAATCAACAAACGGTATTTCACTTCTGTAAGTCTCCCGACCATAGTATCCCTCCTAACACGTGAATTTCTCCCTTTCTGGGAAAGACTTTACCACTCCTGTCACCCTACGAAGCAGAGGCCAAAATGAGACCACGAACGTTGGCCCCTGCGATCCAAAGGCCGGACACAGCGGAAGCGCCATCCCCTCCGCTTCCATCCGCACCCGCTCCCCCAGTGAAACTTTTCGCCCTACCCGCATACCTACGCTCATAAGGACACAGATCCCGACATGGGTCTCGTTCAACGCACCAGGCGATCTTTGAAAACCTACCCATTCCGATCATGAACACACCCATCACGCTCACTTGAAAAGTCCCAGGAAATATCCCCGCGGAGGATTCCGCTCACATGTCCGTTACAAACCGATGTGGAGGATCATCGGCTGCGATCCAGACCGATCGAATAAAGATCTCCTCAGATCCCCTTCCGCTCTCGGGCGACATGAGCGGGGACTGGGGGAGACTCTACCTTGTGCAACGAGATCTCGGGCTCTTCCCGATAGAGCCCGAAGGTTCGAAGTATTGGGATGTCATGCACCGAAAAGAGAATCGCCTCCCGCTCTCGGGATCGGTTTCGATGTTGATGCCACATCCAATTCGGTATGACGAAGCAATCATGTTGCTCCCATTCCAGTTCTTGATCTCCGACAATCGTCGTGCCCTCTCCTCGGACAACGAAGTAGACCGCACTAGAAGTGTGTCGGTGGGCCTTCGTCTCTTCGCCCGGGCGCAGCCACTGAATCCAACAGCTCAAGGTCGGCATCGCCGATCCCCCCGTGATGGGATTCACGTATTCCAACACTACACCATCATAAGGACTCCCGGCTTGATCAGCGAACTCCCGCAATAAGGGTTCCACCTCCCGCCACGGATATCGAAAGGGAAAATGCTCCCGCTTCGGTCGTTCCCAAATAGGACGGACGATCCCCGCCCGCTTCTGTACAAACTCCCCCGGCGACGACCGCTCTGGTTGACGCTCCTCCCCGTACGTCTCGTAAAATGGCACATTCAAGGCGAGGACAAATCCCAGATCTAACACATCGACCCAAATCACAGGTTCCTCCGTGGGATTTACATGATCATGCCATGTCCACTGCGGCGTAAGGATGAGATCATAATCCTCCATAGGGCAGGGCTCCCCATCGACGGCGGTATAAGCGGCGGGATGACCTCGGACGACAAAGCGCAATGCTGCAATGGTATGCCGATGAGCCCAGGCGATTTCTCCAGGCCGAATCATTTGCATCCCCATGACCATAGTGTGGGTCGTCCCCCCTCGCTCCAAGCCGGGATTCATAAAACTGATATTTCGACGAGCTGTATAACTCTCCGGAATCACCTCACAGGCCTCGACAAGCCGACCGTATACATCGGACCATTTCCAGATATAGGGGATTCCGGCCGGCTTGGGCCCCCCAATGACACGCGTCAACATCTCATCATATTGCCACTGCCCTCGCATATAAGCGCGCGCCAATTCGGCATCGAACTCCTCGACCGTCTTCACCATAGGTCCCTCCTTATCACTTGTTTTGATGACGCCTCCGTTCCCTCTCAAAGAGTTCGGGAACGAGAAAGGTCCAGAATCCGTTCGCCCCACTATCGGTGACATACACCTCAGACGCTCTCGGATTCGCAACGATGGCGGACGGGTTCAACAGACCACTGCGTGGCCCCCCAATGCGCACTCGAGGAGGAATATCTCCTCGATCCCCCACTTCCCAAACTCCAATGAAGGCTTCTTCGCCAGGACGCCACGGCGTCGGCAGATCACCCATTTTGCTGACTTTTCGATTCACCTCCGGCCCGACATAAGCAGGAACATAGCGCGAACTATTATTCGTCACAAGCAGCTTCCCTCCAACAAGGTGCACCCCCCACGGCATGCTCAACCCCGTCCGTGGTCCTGAGATCATCCCCTGCGGAGAAACATCTCCGTTGTCTGTTCGTTGAAAGAAGAAGACCCCTGTGCGCCCCGCATATGAGGTGCTCGCGATAGCAACCACATTCCCTTCAACACTTATGCCGACCACATAGTGCAACTCCGTGCGCGGCCCTTGTATAATTCGCACAGGCGGCACATTTCCCGTGGCTTCGACTGAGAACACAAGGACAGCTCGTCGCCGAGGATCCCCGACGTAGATCTCCCGCCCTTCGGGATCAAGCGCGACCGAATGCGGATACATCAACTTCGTCTGAGGCCCCTGAATGATTCGGATCGGCGCCTCCTCTCCTTGAGCCCCCCCTCGAAAGACAAGGATCGCCGCTGCCAAGGGATTAGTCACGATGATCTCATCTCGATGGGGATTATAAGCGATTCCATGCATGGTCCGCCCGAGCTTCGTCCTCTGCCCTTGGATCGTCCGAACTGGCCTGACCACCCCGTTCGCCAATCGAGCGAAGATCGCAATCTGCGGATAACTCACACAGTTGGGAACTAGGATTTCGTCCCTCTTCGAATCATATGCGATAGCCATGGGATTGATGAGCCCCAGCGCGGGTACTCCAGCAGGAGCCGTTCGAATAATCCGCTTGGGAGCTACATCTCCATGAGCGGTTCGTTCAAAAACCAGAACAGTATGGTCTAAAAAGTTCGCCACCCAAAGTTCGTCGTGCTCCACATCCAGAGCTACCGCCACCGGCCGGGCCAACTGCGTCTTCTCCCCACGAAGGATCCGAAGAGGGGGGACATTCCCCGTCGCCGTGTGAGAGAAGACGAGAATGGAATTATCTCCCGCATTGGCTACGAAGAGCTCCTGATGTTTCTCATCTAGGGCAATTCCCATCGGCCAATTGAGCCCCGTCCGCTCGCCTTGAATAACACGACGAGGGGGGATATTCCCACTCCCCTCAACCGGATAGACGGTCACAGAGGGAGGAAAGAACCGTCCTCCCACCTGCGGCTCAGAAGGCATCTGAACGCTTTCCTCTGCTGGAGAGAAGCCGGGAGGTGTATCCCTCCAATTCCCATGATTGGCCACAAAGATCTCCCCATTCTTTTCACCCACCGCTACCCCCCGAGGATCTGCCAACCCTGTCTCTGGGCCTACAATGACCCGAAGGGGCGCTTCAAAGCGTTGGGCCTCTTGCCGATAAAAAAGCACCATATTGTCAGATTGTACGGAAACGGCAAGTTCCCTTCGTGCCCGATCTAAAGCCAGACCCCAAGATTGGTGGGGGACGTAGAGCACTCTCCGAGGTTTCGCATTTCCATGATCGTCATAACTGAAAACTACCAGCCGATCCTCAATATCATTGTTCACCACATACACCTCTTGCCGCTCCGGATCTGCGGCTATCCCCGCGACAAATCCTAATTCCGTCTGTGGCCCGAGGATCTGGCGCAGCGGAGAGGAGATCCCATCGGCCTCCCCCTTCACTTCCCGCTCATAGATCGCTACCCCTTTCCGATTCCCATCGCTCATGAAGACCAGTCCTGCCTTCCCATCGACAGCTATCCCATTGGCGACCGAATACGGATCCCTCACAGCCCGCACCGGAGGCAAGTCCCACATAGTTTCCGATGCTCCCGGTCTTATCCCTTGCACTCCGAAGAGAAAGGGTGGGAGAAAAGGAGGCCAACACCATACCCCTTCTCCCATCCTTTCTCTTACAGTCAAACCACTCACTCGAGCGAAAGGAACCTTCACTCCAAGAAGCAAGAGACCCATGCCGAATGCGATCCCTTTCTTTACTACTCTAGTCCTCATCGCTTTCCCTCCCAGAAGATCAGAAAAGTACTGTCGGGAGAGAAGAGGAGCCCTTGGATCAGCTCGTAGCCTGCTTCCCAAGCTTCCTGAATCATCCGCTCTCGTGACACTAACTCTTCCGCTTATGCAGACAACGCGGCGGTTGCTTCGGGAGAGTACTCAATGATGACCACCTTCCCACCTCTCTTCAGCACTTGTCAGAGCCTCCGCCCCCTTGATGATCTCCACACTCCTTATCCCTCGCCGACAACCATGCCATAAGGCATTCCCATCTCCGCGTCGCTCCTCTCGCTCTGCGTCAAGGCTCTTCTAATACCTGCTTCACCCCACTACAGGGGAGATGCAGCGAAGCGAGTCGGATCCCTACCTCCGTCAATCCCATCTCCCCCGGTCGGATCTGATGACAGAGCGTGCACCCGAACTCTTCAAAGCGCGCCACCTTCGCCCGCTGCTCGAATGTTCTCTGCCTCTCGGGGATCTGAACGATCGCGTTCACCGCCGCCAGAAGCGCTCGACATCCTTCCGACTCCTTTCTCCGCTGCTCACCCCACCCCGTGAAACCAAACTTCCCTCCGCTGAGCACATGACAGCGCTGACACCCATACGTCTCGAAGACGAATCGAGCAATCTCCCTCTCGTTCTTTCCTGTGAGGGCTCTTTCTAAAGCGCGTGCATCCTGAGGAGGTGATGTCTCTCTAGAAGAACATGCCCACCCTCCTCCCACGGCCAGCAGCAACATCCCCCAGATCTTGGCCGTACGCACTCTTCCCATCAATCCCGCCTCCTTAGAGCCGGTCTTAGAAGACGACTTTCACGGCCACCTGAATCTGGCGGTTGTCTGTCGTTGTTCTCGTAATTCGTCCCGCGCTTGGGAGGGGAGCCTCCTCTGCCTGCGTTCCAGCGAAAATGATACGATCCGGAGGGGCAAAGTTCGCTCGATTCAAAAAGTTGTAGAACTCAACCCGAAACTGGAGCATTCCCCTCTCGCCCAGCCTAGGGATTTGCACATTCTTCAGGAGCGCGAAGTCAACATTCACCAGATTCGGGCCGATCAAAATATTCCGTCCCGCATTCCCCAAAAATCCCACCGGTTGCAATTGGAAAATGGAGGGATCGTAAAAGCGCCCCGTTCGCTTAAATCCCTCATTCCCTAAAATCGCCCTCTTGGCAGAAGACCCAGGCTTGATATCGGGACGGACGGTTGCCGGCCGGCGCAGTAAGGCTTGAGCCCGATCTGCAGACACTGCAGGAGTGAACGGTAGCCCCGAACGAGCCGTGAAAATCCAACTCAATTGCCATCCCCCGAGCACTTTCCCCACAACTTTCTTCTGATCTCGCCAGACGGGAAGCTCCACAATGCCGTTCACTGTTAGGGCATGCTTCACGTGGAAAGCGGAAAGTCCCCGCTCGTTTCGCCGCTCGTCGGGATCCTGCGGATCTGGAGTGCTCGTGAGAACGTCTTGAAAAATTTGAGCCGATCCCTCATCTATAGTCCTGGAAAATGTGTATGCAACCTGCAGACTATATCCCCTCGAGAAGCGCTTATCCACACTGAACTGGAGAGCATTATACCACGAGTTGCCATCCCCTCGCTTCAAATCAATCCCACCCCAGTAGGGATTACGCCGCGGAGCTCCAGCGGGGAAGAACTTCCTCCCCTCCCTTACTTGAGGAATCCGCATGTTCACCTCTCCACCGCGTATCAGGTTTACCCCTCGTGAGCCGGCGTACCCAATGGTCACTACCAGGTCCTTCAGGACTTCCCGCTGTAGGTTCAGATTGTACTGCATAGCGTAAGGGTTCGTGGCACGAAAGGCTCCAACTTGTATATTCTGCCCCGTATTGGGGAAACGATCCGGAATCGGATGCCGCGGAAAGAGTGGGTTCCGAATCGCTCCAATCGGCTGAAACGGTGGAGCTACAATGAACGCCGGATAAAAATGGTGATAGAGGAGAGGGTCGAAGAACAAGCCAAATCCCCCCCGCAGTGCCGTCTTCCCATCTCCCCACAGATCATACGCAAATCCAAAACGCGGAGCGACGTTCCTCAAGCTTGGATTCAGCATGATGGGATCTCCAAGAGTCATCTCCGCATCCTGGAGAACATTTCGGAGATTGGACAATCGCCCATGCGCCTCCTCTAGTTCTGTCGTCACCTCGTACCGAACCCCCAAATTCAGCGTCAGCCGCGGTCTCACCTGCCAATCATCTTGCACGTAGACTCCTATGACCCATTGCCGCCATGCCCGATCCCCAATGCCTCCGGCAGCCATTACGACAAGCCGTTCCGCCCTCCCCTGCAAGAACTCCCGAATGCTCGGGAAGTCATAATTTCCCATCGGCCACCCGAATACTCCTACATTATCTTGAAACCGATTGAGGCCCATACCGAACTTGAGCGAGTGGGCTCCCCGGGTCACAGCCAGATCATCCGTCACCGTATAGGTATTCCGAATTGAGAACGCGGGCGTTCGAGGATCCCATCCATACTGCCCAATACCGCCGATCACCAGAGTTCCTAAGACCCTCCCTGGAACAAAAGAGAGTGACTGATGGTCTATAGGACGGAGGAAACGAGTCGTGATCGAGAGATTCGTCCGCGTGAATCCGCCTCGAAGGGTATTCAACATCGAAGCTGATAGCGCACCGTCCCACTGCAGAACCACATATTGATTTCGATTCGACTGATCTAAGACGCTAATGGGATTCGGAGTAGCTGCCGCCCGAATTGCCGTCGCATCATCAAAGGTGTACCGCCCGAAGACTGTGTGACGTCCGCTCACGAGGTGGTCTACCCGAATCTGGAAGAAGGTCTCATTAACCCCCTCCTCTTGAAGGAAGCGATGCTCCGCCAATCCCCCTCCTAGATCCGGCCCGTTCGGCAGAGGGAAGAGCTCCAGATATGGCCTTACGCTCTCCGCCACCGGCACGATCTCCCCCCGCCGTGCCGCCAGGCTTGGCACCCGCACAATTCGCGTGAACCCCTTCAGCTCCCGAAACCATTCCCCAACCCCGAAGAAGAACGTCCGATCCCGCCGCACAGGTCCTTCGGTCGTGAATCCAAACTGGTGCCGTCGAAATTCTGGCTTCCGCAGATCGAAGAAATTCCGCGCATCCAAATTATCGTTCCGATGGAACCAGAAGGCGGATCCATGGAACTCATTCGTCCCTGATCGCGTCACTGCCGTCACTACACCTGCAGCCGCCATCCCAAACTCCGCACTGTAGCTGTTGGTCAGAATCCGAAACTCCCGCACAGCATCAACTCCAAGCGCCACCCCGGCTGCGCTTCCAATCGTTCGCCCTCCAGCATCGTTCACGTACACACCATCGAGTAGGAAGGCATTTGAGGTCGGGCGCAGTCCGCTCACCACCATTTGCGGCCCCCGTGTGACTATAGTCGCCGGATCGGAGTGAGTGAATGCCATCACCCCGGTGTGAAGGAAAGAGAGATGCACGAAGCTCCGCGCATTCAGGGGAAGTTCGCGAATCTGTTTGTCATCCACTAACCCCGACAATGTAGCTCGTTCTAACTCCACCCGCGTAGGCTCTCCCCAAATGGTCACCCGCTCCACAACTTCCCCCACCTCTAATCGCACATCCAATGTCACGTGGTCCCCTACGGCCAGCTTCACCCGATGAATCACAGACTTAAATCCTGGCGCTTCTACGCTCACTTCATATGTCCCCGGAGACAACCCTGATACCACATACCGCCCCACCAACGTCGTCTCCGCTACTTTCTCGCTCCCAGTCTCCAAGCTCTTCACACGAACCCGTGCTCCGGCTACTGTGGCCCCTTTCTCGTCCGTCACCACACCGGAGATGGTTGCGGTCGTCGCTTGCCCCCACACTGTCGCAACCAAAAGTAAATGACTTAGAGCAAGGCCCAAAAGCTTCATACGACTCACCTCCTCGATCATCTAAGATCATCTAAGGCCCCCATGGGGCCAATGACCCAATGGGACACTCGCAGACCGGTTCAGAGCCGTTCCTCCGCGTTGCTTGACTCCACAGACATCACTTCCCGAGGAATTCCTCGGTAAGGCCTGTCTATCGGTGTGAAAGCCCGACGTGTCGCCAAAAGCCTTCATGGCTGAGTGGAGGATGACAAAAACGGCATCGCACACGAGCAGTTCTCACCCTCCAAAAACGAGGCGATGGAACCCGTCATGCATTTCCCAAAAGAGATCCCGTGCTTGACGGACGTGCTCTCGGATCCGCTCTTGCTCTGACCCCGTCCGCGCGTATTCGAGAACCGCTCGATAAGCGACCTCCCCATGCTCGATGTCAGCTTCCGCATGGACGGAGAAGAAACTCACAGCCTCTTCCGACAGGCCGTAGATTTGCTGCAACGCTTCCGCCAAACGTCCCGCTGCACGTGAGAACGGTTCCTCCATCCCAATCCCCCCAGCGGCTAAAGTTACAACCGGATGCTCTCGCTGAGCCACCGTATAGATCCAATCCTGCACCCGAACGATCTCCGGAATCGGAGGAGTCTTATGAATCTCCTCTTCTGTCGCCCCCAGAGCCCGAGCTAGAAGAGCAGGGAGCTCCCGATGTGGTGGTCCATACCTGATGTCTGTCTCCTCCTCCAGAATTCCTTGAACGATCATTCGCCGCAAAGACTCCTGAGGATCTTCCCATGCCCCCTCTACAACCTTCGCATAGAGATATCCTCGAAACCCCGTTGATCTCACAGCCCACCGACACCACTGAACGGCGAGGCGCTTAAGCCCTTCTTGACTCGCTTCCCCGCGTTCAATCCTCGTAATCAGGGGATGTTCCATTATATCTCGCTCTCTCACTATATCCCGAAGCTCGCTCAAGAACCCATTCCTCATAATCATCCCTCCTCGAAAAGAATAGTGACTCCACCTTGGCGATCCCTCTCCAACTCATCAAGAGAGGGTGGCTTTTACTGAAAATGCGGCAAGACATACTTCACAAAACGCCGGAGAGAAGCCATTGTTTCCTCGTGCGGGAGCGTCCCGAAAGTCGGAATGAGACCGATTTGCGTTGCTCCTAGAGCGCGAAGCTCCTGGATCCGCTCAAGGATCTGTTCAGGCGTCCCCATAAGCACGCGCTGAGGATACACAACATCGAAGTTAGCGCGCTCCTGGAACTGCTGGCGCATCTTGGCATACTGCGCGTAACTCTCGGAGTCCGGCGGAATGAATCCTTCCGCAGCAACCTGAAAATATTCGCGTAATGGGCGTGCGACGATCTCCTTCAGCCGCTCAACAGAGGTCCCAGGCTCCGCCACATAGGTGTGGTAGCAAACCAAGACTTCCTTCTGTCCCCAATCTCCACCGCTCTGCTTGAGCGCATTCCAATACCATCCGATGCGTTCTCGAGCAACTTCCGGATCTACATGATAGGCCACATAGAGAAGGTTATATCCCTGCGTCGCTGTCCACTCGAAAGACTCTCGGCTGAGGAAGCAAGCCACCCAAATCGGAGGATGCGGTTTCTGTACCGGCTTCGGATAAACCCGAATAGGACCAAACCGCCGGAATCTCCCCTGATGCTCTACTTCCTCCTGGGTCCAGCACTTCTTCACAATCTCGATCCCTTCTTCCAAACGGGCTCGAGCTTCATCCATCCGAACTTCAAAAGCATCAAACTCCAACTTCTGAAATCCCCTCCCAATCCCCAAGTCCAATCTGCCGCCGCTCAGACAATCCACCATCGCTCCTTGCTCAGCTACGCGCACAGGGTCATTGAAGGGAAGGATGACGGCTCCTGTCCCCAGCCGGATTCGTTGGGTCTGCACCGCCATGGCAGCTAAGAGCACGAAATTGGAAGGAATAATCCCCCCATGTCGGAGAAAATGATGCTCTACTAACCACACGGAATGGAACCCATGCGCATCGGCGAATCTCACCTGCTCAAGGATCTCTTGATAGAACTGAGGCTCCCGCTTAACCTCAGGATAGAATGAGGGAAGGTAGAACAGTCCGAACTTCATGACTCCCTCCTTTAGAAAAGGGATTCAGTGCTCTGACCTTCAGACATGAGATCGGACATCACCCCACACCAACCTCCTGAAGAACTGGAGCACCTCAGCGAGCAGGTGAGGAGTACTTCTCTCGCCAGCCTAATCTTCTGTTTCAGCAAGACAAAAAGA
>Ga0197143_1000226_pt1 | contig 67205 bp, 66 predicted proteins | sample GBS70_MetaG_FD_148603 | JGI IMG/M metagenome (GOLD analysis project Ga0197143, IMG submission 148603) | Sediment microbial communities from Great Boiling Springs, Gerlach, Nevada, United States - GBS 70_MetaG | ecosystem: Environmental > Aquatic > Thermal springs > Hot (42-90C) > Sediment...
GAGCGCCTCCCGACAGGCGCGGACGGCGGCCATGGGGTCGTCGGAGCACACCACCGCCGAGACGACGGCGACCCCGTGGGCGCCGGCCGCGATGACGTCCGGGATGCGCTCGGGCGTGATGCTTCCGATGGCTACCACGGGGACGGGCGAGTCCCGGCAGATGGAGGCGAGCGCCTCGAGCCCGAGCGGCGGGGCGGGATTCGCCTTCGTCAGGGTGCCGAACACCGGTCCCACGCCAAGGTAGTCGATTGGGCCGTGCCACACGGCAGCGGCCTCCGCGTACGAATTCGCCGTCCTGCCGATGAGGGCACCAGGCCCGAGGAGGCGTCGGGCCGTATCCGGGTCGAGGTCGTCGCGGCCGAGGTGCACGCCGTGGGCGCCGGCCGCCGCCGCCACGTCGGCTCGGTCGTCGACGACGAGCAGGGCGTGGGAGCCTTCGCAAACGGCGCGAATGGCCCGCGCCGTCTCGACGAGCTCGCGGGTCGTGCGGAGCCGCTTCTCGCGGAACTGGACGGCGTCGGCTCCGCCGGCAACGGCGAAGCGGGCGATGTCGAGATGGGACCAGCGGCTCTGGACCGTCTCGTCGGTAAGGATGTGGAGGCGGGGGACGGGGGCCGAGCTCACGGCGTGACTCCTTCGGCGGTCTCCGGCCATTCGGGTGCGGCGCTCGGGAGGAAGAAGCCGTGGTCGAGCGGGCGCGCCCCCGCGCCGAGGGGCAAACCGGCGGCCATGGCGCGCCGAACGTACCGCTTCGCCGCCCGCGCGGCGAGCGGAAGCGGTTCACCCCAGGCGAGCCGGGCGGCGAGCGCGGCGGCGAAGGTGCAGCCGGTGCCGTGGGTGTTGCGCGTCTCCAGCCGAGGTGCCTCGAGTCGTTCGGTGCCATCGCGCGTGACGAGGACATCGAGCGCGTCGGCGCCGAAGTGTCCACCCTTCACGACGGCGGCCTCCGCCCCCAATTCGATGAGCCGCCGGCCAGCGGCCTCAGCGCTGGAAGCGTCCCGCACAGGGATCCCCGTGAGCGCTTCCGCTTCGGGTGCGTTGGGCGTCACGACGGCAGCGAGGGGCAGCAGCTCGTCACGCACCGCCGCAACCGCATCGGCGGTCAGGAGGGGCGCTCCCGACTTCGCCACCATCACCGGGTCGATGACGACGTTCCGGGCCCCGGCCTCCCGCAGGAGCCGGGCCACGAGCCGCACCCGTTCGGCGTCGGCGAGCATGCCGGTCTTCACCGCGGCGACGGGGAAGTCCTCCCACACGGCCCGGAACTGCGCCTCGATCAAGTCCAACGGCAGCGGGAGAACGGCCGTTACTGCGGCCGTGTTCTGAGCCGTCACGGCCGTGATGACGCTGGTCCCGAAGGCGCCATGGGCGAGGAACGTCTTCAGGTCGGCCTGGATACCGGCCCCGCCGCCACTATCGGAGCCGGCGATGGTGAGAACCACCGGGCGCATGCTGACCTCCCGCGCGGAAGAGTGGCGGTGGCCTGCGCCGGGACCTGGGGGAGCCGAAGTGGGCGAGAGCGAGCATTCGCGCGCAATCCCTCCGCCGGCATTACCCGGATCAGGTTCGACGGGTCTTTCTCAGGCCGGCCGAACGCCGACCACCCCGTGCGCTCGCCTCCATCGTGGTTTGCGGAAGGCAGGGCGTCAAGCTCGAAGCCGAGGCACGGCACGGCCGTCTGGTAGAGTGGGCTTCGGTCTTCCATTCGGGCGGAGGGCGTCGCGTGGAGCTGTTCGCGCTTGTCGGTGCTCCCTTCCTCGTCGCGGCAGCCGCGCCGCTCATCTGGAGGCTGCGAGGCCCACTGCGGGCGGCCGCGTTCGTCGCCGTGCCCGCGGCCGCCTTCGCCTGGCTCTGGGTCGCCCCCAGCGGCGACGAGCGGGCGGAGCTCCCCTGGGTGACGGAGCTCGGCCTCCGCCTGGTGTTCGAGCTCGACGGCCTCAGCCGCCTCTTCGCCCTGCTCATCACCGGCGTCGGCGCGGTCATCGCAGCGTACACCCCTTCGTACTTCGGGAAGAAGCGGGAGGGAGGTTGGTTCGCTGCGGCGGTGTTCGCCTTCATGGGCTCGATGCTCGGGGCGGTGTGCGCGGCGAACGTTCTGACGCTCTTCGTCTTCTGGGAGCTCACGAGCCTCGCGTCGTACGCCCTGATCGGCTTCCGTCATACGGACGCGTCCGCACGAGAGAGCGCCTTGCAGGCCCTGTTCGTGACCACGGCGGGCGGGCTGGCGATGCTGGCCGGACTCGTGTTGTGGGGCCAGGCGGCAGGCGGGTACGACCTGGCGGACCTGTTGTCGTTCGACCTCCGCAGCCACCACCGGTACCCGGCCGTCCTCGCGCTCGTGTTGGCCGGGGCCGCAACGAAATCCGCGCAGGTGCCGTTCCACTTCTGGCTGCCGAACGCGATGGCTGCCCCGACGCCCGCGAGCGCCTACCTGCACTCGGCGACGATGGTGAAGCTGGGCGTCTACCTGCTGGCGCGGTTCGCACCCGCCCTTGGCGGGACGGAAGCATGGACGGCAGCGGTTGGCACCCTCGGGGGGATGACGCTCGTCACGGGAGCCGTCCTCGCCCTCACGACGAGGGACGCGAAACGGCTGCTCGCGTACACGACGGTCGGGGCTCTCGGAGCGATGCTTCTTCTTGTCGGGCTGGACACGCCCGGAGCGGCGAAGGCAGCGGCGGCGTTCATCCTGGCCCATGCCCTCTACAAAGCCCCGCTCTTCCTGGCCGTGGGCGCCATCGAGCACGGAACTGGCACCCGCGACCTCGGAGAGCTGCGCGGCCTGGCGGGTCGCATGCCGGCAACCTGCGCCGTGGCGGCGTTGGGCGCCGCTGGGATGGCGGGGGTTCCGCCGACGATCGGCTTCCTTGCCAAGGAAGCCGCGCTCGAGGCAGCGGACGGACCCTTCCCCGAGGCGCTGGCGTTCGCCGCCCTCGGGGTCGGGGGAGCGGGCTTCGCCGCTGCCGCCGCGCTCGTCGGGCTGTTGCCTTGGCTCGGGCGGGCTTCGGCCCGAGCCAGGTCGGCGCACGAGGCACCGGTCGGCATGTGGGCGGGCCCGCTCCTGATGGCAGCGGCAGGTGCCGCCGCGGGGCTCCTCCATCCGGAGACGTCGCTCCGCCTCGTTTCTCCCGCCGCGTCGGCGATCGCCGGGGAGACGCTCCAGGCGAAGTTCGCCTTCTGGCACGGCTGGAACGCGCCCGTGATGGCGACCGCCGCCAGTCTCGTGGCTAGCGCCGCGCTGGCGGTGCGATGGGACGCGCTGAGGCCGGCGCTTGCCGCAGCGACGGCGAAGCCCGGGAGGCTCCGGCCCGAAGCCTGGTACGCCGCGGCCCTCGCCGCCGTCCGCCGAGGAGCCGCCGTCACGGTCCGGGCGCTCCAGCACGGAAAGCTCCGCTGGTACATTGCGACCTCCCTGGCCGCCGGGCTGGCGCTGGCTCTCCTCCCGATGCTGCGGAGCGATGCCGCGGGGCTCTCCATCCCGAAAGCCGAGTGGAGGGTCTACGAGCTCGCCGTCTGTGCGCTCATCGTTGTTGGCGCCCTCGGCGCGGCGGCGACGCGTGACCGCATCTTCGCCATCGTCTGCCTCGGAGCGGTAGGGCTGGGAACGACGCTCGTGTACGTGATCTTCTCCGCGCCCGACCTGGCGCTGACGCAGCTCCTGGTCGATACGCTGGCGGTGATCGTCTTCGTCCTGGCCTACTACCACTTCCCCCGGGCGCTGCCGCAGCCCCCGCGAAGGACCATCCTGCGCGATGCAGCCTTCGCCGCCGCCGTAGGTGGCTTCGTAACGCTGCTCCTCCTCGGGGCCTCCGCCCAACCAGCCCGCGAGCGCATCTCCGCCGTGTTCGCAGAGCGCTCACTCACCGAGGCGTTCGGCAGGAACGTGGTGAACGTGATCCTGGTGGACTTCCGCGCCCTCGACACGCTGGGCGAGATCGCTGTCCTGGCGGCCGCCGGCGTCGGGGTGTACGGCCTTCTGAAGCTGAGGCGGGCGAGGGAAGAGGAATGAGAACGCGTGCGTCGCTCATCCTCCGCACAACCGTTCCCGTGCTGCTGCCGCTCTTCTTCGTATTCGCGGTGTTCATCTTCATGCGAGGTCACAACGAGCCAGGCGGTGGGTTTTCGGCAGGCCTCGTCGCCTCGGCGGCATTCGCGCTCACAACCGTCGCCTTCGGGCCCGAGGCCGGACGCCGTGCGCTGGGCCTGGCGCCGCGCGTCTACCTGGGCGCCGGCCTCCTCGTCGCGGGAGTGAGCGTAGCCCTGCCCGTGGCGATGGGTGAGGCGTTCGGGAAGGGCCTCTGGACCTCGATCACCGTCCTCGGACGGGAGTTGAAGGTCGGTACCCCGCTTGCCTTCGACCTGGGCGTCCTCCTGGTGGTCGTGGGGACAGCCGCCGGGATCGTCTTCGCTTTCGCCGAGGAGCGGGACTGATGGAAGCGGTGCTCCCCTTCGTCATCGGTGTGCTGTACGCAGCCGGCACCTTCCTGATGTTGCGGCGGGCGTTGGCGCGCATCCTCATCGGGCTGGCGCTCCTCACCACCGGCACGAACCTGCTCGTGTTCACCGCCGGTGGGGTCATCCGTGGCCGTCCGCCGCTCATCGAGGGGGACAGCGAGCGGCTGACCGGGCCGTACGCCGATCCGCTGCCGCAAGCGTTCATCCTCACCGCCATCGTCATCGGGTTCGGGGTGCTGGCCTTCGCCATCGCCTTGGCCTACCGAACGCTCCGGGATGCGGGCACGGAGGACACGGATGAGCTGACCAACAGCGAGGCGCTTCCGGAGGAACGAGCGTGACCGCGTGGCTGATGGCAGTCCCGCTCGCGGTTCCTGCGGCGGCCGCAGCGGCATGCTTGCTCGTCGGACGTTCGATGCGGATGCAGGCAGCGATCACCTTCGCCGCCGCCGTCTGCCAGCTCGCGGCTGGTGTTGCCCTCACCGCGGAGGCTCGAGCCTTCGGACCGGCCGCGCTCGCGGTCGGCGGCTGGCCGGAGGGCGCCGCGATCGCCCTCGTCGCCGATATGGCGAGCGCGGTCATGGTGGTGCTGGTGGGCACCGTCGCAGTGCTGGCCGTGCCCTTCGCGGCCTCCACGATCGACCGGCGACGGGAGGCGTTCGGGTTCTACCCGCTCGTGAACGTGCTCCTCTTGGGTGTCGCGGGAATGGTGCTCACCGGCGACCTCTTCAACCTCTACGTGTGGGTCGAGGTCACGCTCATCGCTTCGTTCGTCCTCATGGCACTCGGTGGCGGACGCCTCCAGATGGAGGGGGCGACGAAGTACGTTGCCCTGAACGTGGTCGCCTCGGCGCTCTTCCTTACCGGCGTGGGAGTGGTGTACGCCACGATGGGAACCGTCTCCCTCGGGGACCTTGCTCGCGCGGCGCATGAGAGCGGCCTGGCCTGGCCGAGCGAATCGGGGACGATGCTCGTCCTCGCTGCGCTGCTCGTCAAAGCCGCGGCATTCCCCTTCTTCGCCTGGCTCCCCGCCTCGTATCACACCCCGCCCATCGGCGTTACGGCCCTGTTCGCCGGCCTGCTGACGAAGGCTGGGGTGTTCGCGCTCCTACGGGTCTCGGGACTGCTGCTCTCCGGCGGCGAGAGCCGGGACACGGCGCAGGCGGTTCTGCTGACCCTCGGAGGAGTCACTATGGTCGCGGGCGTGCTCGGCGCGGCGGCCCACACGGACATGCGCCGCATCCTCTCGTTCCACATCGTGAGTCAGTGCGGCTACATGGTGATGGGCGCCGGGTTCTTCAGTAGCGCTGGATACGCAGCGACGCTCTTCTTCCTTGGCCACAACATGGCAGCGAAAACGGGGCTGTTCACAGCAGCGGGCATCGCCTACCGCCTCGCGGGAGCCTACGACATCCGCGCGCTGGGCGGGTTGATGCGCCGCCACCCCGCGTTGGCAGCCTCGTTCGCCGTCTGCGCGGCGAGCTTGGCGGGATTTCCGCCCTTGGCAGGGTTCTTCGGCAAGCTCGCGCTGGTGCAGGCCGGCTTCACCGGCGGCCATTTCGCCGTCGCGGGAGTCGCCCTCTTCACGAGCATCCTCACGCTCTACTCCATGACGAAGATCTGGCACGAAGCCTTCTGGAAGCCGCCGCCCTCGGTATCGACCGCCCAGGGACGGGCTCCCTGGCCGGCGTGGACCGCGCTCTTCGGCTTCGCGGCCCTCTCGGTGACCGCCGGGCTTGCCGCAGGCGCGCTCTTCGAATTCGCGACCCTGGCCGGCGAGGCGCTGGCCGACCCAGCCGCCTTCATCCAGCTCACGGGGAGTGCCGAACCGTGAGAACGCTCTCTCGCATCCTGCTCCTGGCGCTGGCCTGGGTCGCCCTCCGCGGTGAGCTTTCACCGTTCGTCTTCGCGGAAGGGGCGGCCATCGGCTACGTCGTGCTCGTCGCGGCACGGCAAGCTCCCACGCCCAGTTGGCGCCGCATCAGAGCCTGGGTTGCCTTGTGGGCGTACTTCCTCTGGGACCTGCTCCTCTCGAACATCCGGGTCGCGATCGAAGTGGTCACCCCCAACGACGACCTCCGATGCGGCGTGGTGGCCGTACCGCTTGATACGAAGAGCGAAGCTGCCACGACGCTCTTCGCCACCCTCATCACCCTCACGCCGGGCGCCGTCTCCCTCGACGTGTCGGACGATCGCCGCACCCTCTACGTGCACACCATGCATCTGAAGTCGGCCGAGGCGTTCCGGCGGCATTTGAAGGACGGTCTCGAACGGCGCGTGAAGGAGGCGTTGGAGCCATGAACCCGAACCCCGTCGAATCGGCTGCCCTCACCATGCTGGCAATCTCCGCCACGCTCGCCGTTTGGCGCCTGCTCCGCGGCCCGAGCCTGCCCGACCGCGTGCTGGCGGTGGACACCCTGGCGACCATCGGTCTCGCATTCATCGCCGTGCAGGCGATGGTCGCGGGCCGCGCGGAGATCATCGACGTGGGGATCGCCATGGCACTCATCGTTGGCCTGGCCACGGTCGCCTTCGCCCACTTTCTCGAGCGCAGCATCCGCCCACCGGGAGAGGAGGGAGAGGATGGCCGCTGACCTCCTCGTCGCGGTCTGCCTGCTCACGGGCGCCACGCTGGTGCTCGTCTCGGCGCTCGGGCTGGCGCGAATGCCCGACCTTCTCCTGCGCATGCACGCCACCAGCAAAGCGACGACGCTCGGTGCCACGCTCATCTTGACCGCGGCGGCCATCGACTTCTCGGCCATCGCAGTGACGACTCGTGTGCTCGCCATCGTCGCGTTCCTCTTCCTCACCGCACCGCTAGCGGCGCACCTGCTGGCACGGGTTTCCTACTTCCTCGGCATCCCCTTGTCGCACCACACCGTGCTCGACGAACTGGCCGGAAAGTACGACCACGCAAGCCACCTCCTCGCCGGTGCGGAGGCCCCCGCCGGGACGAGGGAGGCTCAGGGTCCGACAGGCCAATCGGCGAGGCGGTAGGCCTGGTCCCAGAACATCCATTCGTAGCGCAGGCTCCGGCGGAAGGCCCGATGCATCTCCTCGCGGAGGGGTTCGCCTGCCAGCGGGGCGAGCCGATCGACGAGATCGAGTTGGGCGGCGACGCTTTCGGCGAACTGGGGCGAGGCGTACGATTCGACCCACGTTCGGTACAAGGGGTCCCGAGGCTGCCGAGCAAGGAGCAGCTCTCCCACCTCCGCGTACACCCAGTAGCAAGGGAGGACGGCGGCCACGAGCAGCGGCAGTGGACCCTTGGCGGCGTGATGGAGGTGGCTCGTGTAGGCGAGCGTCCCGGGCTTCGGTTCCTGGGACCGGACCCCGTCCGCATCGACGCCGAGCGCCGGCAGCAGCGTCTCGTGCAGCCGCTGTTCCACCGCGCGGACATTGGCAGCGTGCTGGAGGAAGAGCTGGCGGGTATCGGGCGAGTCGGCGAGGACCGCCCCGGCGGCGAGCACCTTCGCGAACTCGTCGAGGTAGAGCAAGTCCTGGGAGAGGAAGTAGGCGAACGATTCCTTCGGGAGCGAGCCGTCACCGACGCCCCGAACGAACGGGTGTTCGGCGATCGCCTCGAAGAGCCCGCCGTGAGCCTCGCGGAGCTCGGCCCGGAAGCTGCCGGGAGGAAGCGGGAAGGGCATTCGGCACCTCCGTGCGTGCGTGCTTCGTCGCACGACGGTGCGCAGCGGTGGGACGCCAGTCAAGCGGGCACGCTGACAACGTCACCAGCTGTCGCCCCAGGGGCGTATCGTTGATGGCATGCGACATCGAGTGACGGCCCTGTTCGCCGTAGCGGCAACGCTCGTCGCCATCCTCGCGGCGGCCTGTACCCCGCCGACGAGCGGGGACGGCGAACCGACGGCTGCGTCGAAGGCGGCAACGACCGCTCGCTCGGCCACCCCCACGCCGCCCCCAACCTCCTCCCCTGCTCTCACCCCCACCGCGACGCCGTACGCTCGACCGGTGCGGGGAGCGCTGCCTTCGGAGTGCGAGCCAGCGCAACTCCTCCGCGTCATCGATGGCGACACGATCGCCGTCGTGGTGGGAGGGCAGTCGGAAACCGTCCGCCTCATCGGGGTGGATGCGCCAGAGCTACACCATCCGACCCGCGGAGCGGAGCCGTACGGCGCCGAGGCGGCCGCTTACCTCGCCAGACTGCTCGCGGGGCAGCGCTTCTGCCTCGAGCGGGACATCTCCGAACGGGACCGATACGGCCGCCTGCTCCGGTACGTCTGGCTGGAGGACGGCACGCTCGTGAACGAGGCGCTCGTGGCGGCGGGGATGGCGATGGTCGTGACCTACCCGCCCGACGTGAAGTACGCCGCCTCCCGCTTCCTGCCGGCGCAGACGGCCGCCCGCGAAGCCGGCCGTGGGCTGTGGGGCGAAGCGGCGGCGCTGCCGACCATTCCACCGCCGAACCCTGGCGGGAGCGGAGGGTTCGCGCCGCCCGCCTGCTACGTGCCCGGCCGGAACACCTGCAACTGCAGCGACTTCTCCAGCCGGGCGCAGGCTCAATGGTTCCACGAGACACTCGACCCCCGGGACATCAACCGCCTGGATGCCGATGGCGACGGCCTAGCGTGCGAGTCGCTTCCGTAGGATGCTGGCGTCGAGCAGCGGGGAGCGTACCATCGGCTGCGTGAAGTACCGTCGCATCGTCGCCAAGTGCGGCACCAGCTTGCTCACGGCTGGGTCCGACCGTCTCGACCTGGAGGCGATGTCGCGCATCGTCGGCCAGGTCGTGCGCCTGCGCGAACGCGGCGCCGACGTGGTGATCGTCTCGAGCGGAGCCCAGGCGGCTGGCCGCCACCGGCTTGCCCATCGACTGCGGCCGGGCAAGGAGCCGAGCAGGCAGGCGTTCGCCAGCGTGGGGCAGAGCCACCTCATGCAGAGTTGGGACGAGCTCTTCGATTGGCACGACGTGGTGGTGGCGCAGGTGCTGCTGACCCGTCGCGACCTCGCCGATCGCCTCGGCTACCTGAACGCCCGCACCACGCTGCGCGACCTTCTCGACGCGGGAACGGTTCCCATCGTGAACGAGAACGATGCCGTGGCGCTCGACCACGTGCTCGCTTCGCGTATCGGCGAGAACGACACGCTCTCCGCACACGTGGCCAACCTCATCGACGCCGACCTGCTCGTCATCCTCACCGACGTCGACGGCCTCTTCGATGCCGACCCGCGCACGAGCCCGGAGGCGAAACTCATCCCTCGTGTGGAGCGGATCGATTCGACCATCGAGCGGTTCGCCTCCGGTGCACACGGCCCCGGGACGGGTGGGATGGTGACGAAGCTGATGGCGGCACGCATCGCCGTCCAAGGGGGCGCCGACGTCGTCATCGCCAACGGGCACCTGCCGAACGTGCTCGTTCGCATCGCCGAGGGCGAGCCCGTCGGCACCTTCTTCCCAGCGACGGCGAACCCGCTCGAGAGCCGGAAGCGTTGGATCCTGGGGAGTGTGACGACCACGGGCAGCATCGTGGTCGACGCAGGGGCGGCCGCGGCCCTGCGCGAACGGGGCCGGAGCCTCCTACCGGCGGGCGTTCGCGACGTACGAGGGACCTTCGAACGGGGCGAGGCGGTTCCCGTGGTCGACCTCGATGGCGAACGGGTGGCCGTCGGCGTGACGAACTACTCGAGCGGCGAGCTCGCCCGCATCAAGGGCCTACGGAGCGACCGGATCGCCGGTGTTTTGGGGTACACGTACGGCGAGGAGGTCATCCACCGGGACAACCTGGTGGTGCTTTAGCCTCGGGACCGTTCGACCGCCAGGCCCTCCACCGATTCGGCGCCCAGCTTGAACAACTCCTGCGGCGACAGCTTCACCTTCAGGTTGCGGCTGCCGCCGCCCACGATGACCCAGGGCTGGCCGAAGACGCGCGCATCGACCCAGAGGGGAACACCGGGCGGGAGGCCGGCGACGGTCACACCGCCGACCTCCATGCCGGTGAGAGCCCGCGTTTCCTCCGCGTCGGCGAAGGAGCACCGCCGCACCCCCAGCCGCCGGCGCACGGTGTGGTTCACGTCGAGGCGGGTACTGGCTAGGAGCACGCAGGCGGCGTACCGTCTCGGCTCTGTCCGCGAGGCGACCAGGATGGTGTTCGCGGAGTGCTCGAGGGGAACGCCGTAGCGCTCGCAAAAGGCCGCCGTATCGGCGAACTCGGGGTCACAGGGGACGACCTCGTAAATCACGCCCGCGGCATCGAGCGCGGCGAGGACGCGGGCCGCCACTGGGTCGGGCGAGGCTGTCATGCCCCTTCGCCATCACCCCGCGGCAGCCGGATGAGGCCTTCCTGGGCGACTGTCGCCACCAGGGTCCCGTCGGGCCGGTACATGTGCCCGAAGATGAGTGCCCGGGCGGCGTGAGCCACGGGGCTCTCGCTCGTGTACAGGATCCAGCCGTCGAAGCGAGGCGGGCGGTGGAACCAGACCGCGTGGTCGAGGCTGGCTGCCATGCCCCGGTGCCGCCACCGCTGCATCGTCGGACGGGCCGTACTCAAGAGGCCCATGTCGCTCGAATAGGCGAGCACGGCGGCGTGAACCATCGGGTCCTCCGGCAGTTCCCCCTTCGGACGCATCCACACTCGCCGCATCGGCGTCTCGCCAGGCCTCGGCTCCGGCGTTTCGATAGCGCGGACCTCGATCGGCCGCTCCCGCACCCAGCGCTGCATCTCTTCCGGGAGCTCGTCCTTCCCGGGGCGGAAAAAGGCCCACTCCGGCAGGTTGTCGGGAGGCGGAACGGCCGGCATCGGCTCCTGGTGGTCGTAGCCAGGCTCCGGGTTCGTGAAGCTGGCCGAAAGGTTGAAGATCGCCTCGCCCGATTGGTAGGCCACCACGTCGCGAGTGGTGAAGGACTTGCCGTCGCGGATCCGGTAGACGACGTACCGGATCGGCACATCGTGGCGGCCCGGCCGGAGGAAGTAGGCGTGAAGCGAGTGGATGGAACGGCCTTCGACCGTTCGGTAGGCAGCGGCGACCGACTGCGCGAGGACGAGCCCTCCGAAGAGACGTCCTTCACCCTTGCCGGGGTCGCCGAGGAAGAGGTCACGGTCGAGCTGTTCGAGCTGGAGCTGTTCTAGCAGCTGCTGCAGCTGCGGAGTGAGGGAAGGCTGTGAAGCGTCCATACGGCCATTCTACCGGGCGGGGGGCTCGGGCCGGATTCGGCCCCAGCCCCTAGAATCGGCTGGAAGCCCGCAGCACACGAGGTGCGTCCGTGACCGTTCGGTACGAGACCCAGGGTCCCATCGCCATCGTGACCATCGACCGCCCGGAGGTGCGGAACGCGGTCGACCGGCCTACCGCCGAGGCGTTGGCTGCCGCCTTCCGCCGGTTCGAAGCGGACGAGGCCCTGCTGGCCGCCGTCCTCACGGGAGCGGGCGGCACGTTCTGCGCCGGCGCGGACCTGAAGGCCGTTGCGGAAGGGCGAGGCAACCGCACCGCGCCGGACGGCGACGGCCCGATGGGCCCGACCCGGATGTTCCTCGAAAAACCGGTCATCGCCGCCGTCGAGGGGTACGCGGTCGCGGGCGGCCTCGAGCTAGCCCTCTGGTGCGACCTGCGCGTGGCCGCCCGTGACGCGGTCTTCGGGGTGTTCTGCCGTCGCTGGGGCGTGCCGCTCATCGACGGCGGGACGGTCCGGCTGCCACGGCTCATCGGGCACAGCCGGGCCATGGACCTCATCCTCACCGGACGGCCTGTGAGCGGGGAGGAAGCGTACCAGATCGGCCTGGTCAACCGGCTGGCGGAACCAGGGAAAGCGCTCGAGGTGGCCTTGGAGCTGGCCAAAGAGCTCGCTCGCTTCCCACAACGCTGCCTGCGGAGCGATCGCCGCTCGGCATACGAGCAATGGGACCTCTCGTTCGAAGAGGCGATGCGGAACGAGTTCCGCCTCGGGATGGCGACGATCGAGTCGGGCGAGACGCGCGCCGGGGCGAGCCGGTTCGCTGCCGGCAAGGGGCGTCACGGCTCGTTCGACGACCTGTGAGCCCTCAGGGGGTCGCCCCGGCCAGGACGCGGTCCAGGAAGCGGGCGACGATGGCGTTGTACTCCTCCGCTGCTTCGTAGTAGACGTTGTGCGGTGCGCCTTCGATGACGTGGAATTCGGAGCCCGGCACGAGGCGGTGGAGCCGCTCGGCGTTGGGGAGGAGACGGTCGAGGGAGCCGACGATGATGCTCATGGGGGAGCGGATGGTGCCGACGTGCTGGGCCAGCGCCGCGCGTTCCTGGATCGACTTCGGTGAGGGCCGGCGGGGGTACCGGAGCGCCTCGAGGCGTGTGGCCGTGGAACGGATCCGGAGGTACCGCTCGTAGAGGAGCGGGCGCTCACGGCGAAGCCGGTCCGTAAGGGCATCGCCGGTCGGGATGAACAGCACCTCCGTTCCGAGGGGTTCACGGAACGGCGGGCGGTACTCCTCGCCCTCCAGCGGGACGCCCATGCCCGAGGGAATGAGGGCGAGAGCGCGCTCCGGATGGCGAACGGCCCAGCGCAGGAGCGTGTTCGCCCCCATGGAGTTCCCGGCGAGGATGGGGCGCTCGACCCCGAGCGCGGCGAGCACCGCCTCGAGTTCATCCGCACGGTCGGGTTCGTCGGCGTCGCGAGGTGAGTTCGACGAGTGCCCGTGGTTCACGCTGTCGTAGGCGATGCAGCGGAAGCGGGCTCGGAACGCTTCGAACTGCTGCCACCACGCTTCCGCGCAGGAGCTGTTGCCGTGGAGGAAGACGAGGGGTGGCCCGCTGCCCTCCTCCAGGTAGTAGATGTCGCCATGGGGAAGTTCGAGCCAGGGCACGGCAACCCTCCGCGAGGGATGTCCGCTCAAGCCGGTCAGGGACCGGCGCCGCCCGCGTGCCGCCGGATGAACTCCAGGCACCGACGCCAGGCATCGGCCGACTCCTGGGCGTACTCCTCGTACCGGCGGTCGAAGAAGCTGTGCGGAGCGCCCGGGTAGACGACGACCTCGTGCTCCACGCCCGCCTCCTCGAGCGCCCGGCGCAGCTCCTCCACCTGTTCGAGCGGAATGCCTTGGTCAGCGCCGCCCATGAGCGCGAGGACGGGGCATGCCATCTCCCGGGCACGGTCCACCGGGCCGGGGGCACCGTCGCGCGTGGGCCCCGGGCGGCCGTAGAAGCCGATGACCCCGGAGAGGCCGTGGCCGTTCGCTGCCTGGAGCCAGGACTGCTGGCCGCCAAAGCAGAACCCGACCGTGAAGACATGCCGAGCCCCAGCCCCCTCGGGAGAACGGAGGAATGCGACCGCAGCGCGGACGTCATCGGCGATTTGCGATGACTTCGTTTGCATGACGTGCTCCATGAACGGGAAGTCCTCACCGCGCTTGCCGACACCGGCGGTTCGGCCGAAGTAGTCGATGGCCACGGCGTCGATGCCTTCCTCGGCGAAGCGGAGCGCCAGCTCTTCGTAGAAGCGGTAGAGCCCTCGGACATCGGGCAGGATGACGACCGCCGCACCCGTCGGCCGCTCGGCCTTCGCGAAGAAGGCGGCGAAGCGGGTGCCATCGCGCGATTCCAGGACGAGGTCGCGGGCATCGACCGCGGCCCCGGCGATGGGCGGGATGGGCGGAGAGGAATCGAGCTCGAAGCACATGGCGCGCCCCCTCACGTGAACGTGAACGGGAGCATGGTACTCCGCCCGTAGCGGTCCTGCACGCTACCCTGAGGGTATGCTGCCGTCGGATGCGGTGGGGGAGGCAATCGCGACGTGGTTCCCACAGGTCGGCCACGTTCGCGCCGTGCGCCCCGTCGGTGAGGGCCCAGGCCTCGCCTGGTGGAGCGTCGAGGCGTCGGAGGGACGCTTCCTCGCCCGCACGATGGACGGTCGCCACGAGGTGCGAGCGCTTCCCTTCGAAGTGTTCGCTGTCAGGCATCTCGCCGAACGCACCCCGCTCGTGCCCGAGGCGTTGCTGACCAAGGACGGGCGCAGCTACGGCGAAATCGGAGGGATGGCGATGCTCCTCTTCGCCGCCGGCGAAGGGGAGCCGTCGCGCCCTGGAGTCGAAGGCGCGAGGGCCGCCGGACAGGCGCTCGCCGCCGTCCACGTGGCCGGCCTGGACTTCGGCCCGCCACCACGCCCCAGCTTCCCGAGCTGGGAGAGCCTCGATTGGGAATTGAACGAGCCATGGACGTGGGCCGACCTCGAGCGGGCCAGCCGGCGGATTGCAGCCTCCGGCGCCGCCGGCCGGGAGCTGGCCGCGGCGCTGCCTTTCTTGCGACAGGCGCGCGACGAGGTTTCCGCCTGGCTGGAAGCCGCCCGCGACGCGGGACCGGCGTTCGGCCTGGTGCACGGCGGCCTAGCCCCGGGAGCGCTGTTGGTGCGCGACGGCCACCCTACCGCCGTGCACGACTGGCACCGATGCCGTGGCGATTGGTTGGTGGCCGACCTCGCCATCGCAGCCTGGGAGTTCGCGCGTCGACCCGGAAGCTCCGCCCCCGACCCCGCGCTGGCCACCGAGCTCACCGAGGCGTACCTCGAGGCGGGCGGGCCGATGCCCCTCGACGACCTGCGCTGGCTGAGCGGGATGGTCCGGGCCGAGCTTCTGCGCCGCCTCTGCGAACTCGCCTTCGTCGACCCCGACGCGCTCGTCGGCCCGGCCCAGGAGCTCATCCGGGGGATCGAAGCCGTCGATGCTGCCGTGCCCCTCGTAATCCCGAAGCCCCGTCCCGGAGGACCACCGTGACCACCTCTGCCCCCCTGCCGGTGCCCGAATCGGCGATGGTCATCGTCGCCCACCCCGACGACGCGGAGTTCATGACCGCCGGCACCGTGGCACGCTGGACGCGTGCGGGCGCCCGCGTCGTTTATGTCGTCGTGACGAAGGGCGACAAGGGAAGTGACGACCCGGAGATGACGCCGGAGAAGCTCGCACGCATCCGGGAGGAGGAGCAGCGCGCGGCCGCCGCCATCCTCGGCGTCGAAGAGGTCGTCTTCCTCGGGTACCCGGATGCATACCTGCAGTACACGCTGGAGCTGCGACGCGACCTGGTGCGCCTCATTCGGCGGTATCGCCCCGAGGTGGTAGTGACGTTCGACCCCACGACGCGGTTCTTCCGCGACTCGTACACCAACCATCCCGACCACCGCGTGACGGGCGACGCGGCCGTCGATGCCGTCTACCCGGCGGCTCGCGACCGGTTGACCTTCGCCGAGCTCCTGGCCGAAGGATTGGAGCCCCACAAGGTCCGCGAACTTTGGCTGGGCACCACCCACGAGCCGAACTTCTGGGTGGATATCGGTTCGGTGCTCGAGGTGAAACGGCAGGCGCTTTTGGCCCACCCGAGCCAGCTCGACGAGGGCGTGGCAGCGTTCGTGACCCTCCTCGCCCGCGAGTCGGCCCGAGGGCAGCCGTTCGAATACGCGGAGGCGTTCCGGCGAATCGTCATGGAGCAGCCCCCGATCGAACCCCGCGATGCGCCCTGAGGACCAGCGACCGAGGGTCGGCCCCAGAGCGGTGGTCGTCGGGGCACCGTGTGCTGGGAAGTCGACCCTGGCGCGTTCCCTTGCCGCGAAGCTGGGCGCTCCCCACGTCGAACTCGATGCCCTCTACTGGGAGCCGGGCTGGCAGCCCGCGGAGCGGACCTCCTTCCGCTCCCGCGTGGAGGCCGCTACCCGAGGCAGCCGTTGGGTCCTCGACGGGAACTACCGGGAGACGCGCGACATCGTCTGGGCGCGCGCGACCGACGTCGTATGGCTGGACGTGTCCCTGCCGACGGTGCTGTGGCGCGTGGCGCGACGGTCGTGGCGACGGTGGCGAAGCCGCGAGCTCCTCTGGGGGACCAACCGCGAGTCGTTTTGGAAGCAGCTCCGGCCGACGGACGAATCGCTCCTCTGGTGGGCGTTGAGGACGCATCGACGGCGCCGGCGGGAGTACGCCCGGGCGGCTAGCGGCGCCGCCTTTCCCCATCTCCGCTGGACGCGCCTCCGCTCGGGAAAGGACATCGCCCGTTGGCTCGAATCGGTGGAGCCCGACGAGGCGTCCGTCACCTGAGCGCCAGGGAGGTCGGCCGACCCCCGCAACCGATCCCGTCCCCGTCGCCACCGACGTCATCGGGACCCGCCATGAGCGCCAGGAGACGGCGACGGGGGACGTTCCGAGCCGGCGCTGTCGGGCGGGCCAGCGGATTACCGGCGGAGGATACGTCGGGTGACACACCGGGGTCGCGGTAGGAGTTTTCCCCGCCAATCCGCACGACGACCACCGCTCGCCCTCGCCGTCGACGTGGAGCAGAGGGCCCAAGGGAACGCGCGAAGCGACGAGCGTTGTTCTTTGCTAGCCCCGACGTGTCTGCCCCATGCGGAGGGGGCGCCTACGGAACGAGCGGGGGAAGCGCCGGAGCCGCTCCGACACCTGCGCCTCCGGCCCGTACGAAACGAATCTTGCGTGCGCAGCCGGCTTCCACGAAATCCCCGCCGCGGGGAGCTCTGCGTCACTGAGTCCCGCGGAGCTGGTACCGCTCCAGCGCCCAGACGGCGGCGGCGAAGCCACCAGCGAGAGCCGCGGCGAGCAGCGCCGGAGCCCAGGGCAGCGGCTCATCGAAGCGGAACGGGGGGAGCCCCGCGAGCGCGTCGGCGATGCCCAGGGCGTAGCGGCGTATGCTGAACCACCTCGCCCCTTCGAAGAGGGAGCTCACCACCCACTCCCAGATGAAGGTGTACGCCAGGCCGACGACCAGGGCGCGCGACGTCAAGGCGGCCAGGGCCGTGAACACGGCGGTGTAGGTTGCCGAGGCCGCGACCGCGCCGACGAGGAAGGCGGCCACGGCCTGCCGGCTTCCGCCCTCCCAGGTAGCGATGATGCCGGAGGCCGCGGCGGCCACGGCGACGGCACCCACGGCGACCGTACCCGCCGCTAGCAACTCCGTTGCGACGATGCGCCAGCGAGCCACCGGCTTCGTTAGGAGGAAAACGATCGTTCCTTCCTCGATCTCGGAGCCCATGGCGGCGGTGGCGGCAAGGAGTGCCACCAACGGAGCCACGGCCGAAATCACGATGCCGTTCATCAGCACGTTGGCGGTCCACCGCTCCGGCTCGGCTCGGCCGACGGCGAGGTACACCGAGGCGACGGCAGCAGGAAGCAGGGAGAGAAGCCCAACCAACCAGAGACGGCGGCGACCGGCGAGCTGGGCAACCGCCAACGTCCAAAGTGCTCCCGACGCCCCGTTCATCTCCCCACCAGGTAGGCGAACACGCTCTCGAGCGACTCGTCGGTCGGCCGCAACTCGTAGATGCGGATGCCGTGCTCTTTGGCCGCGCGCGGCAGGAATCGCGTGAGCGACCCGAAGTCCGTCGTTCGGAGGATGACGCAGTCGTCGGCGAATTCGATTGCCCGAACGGCCGCGTCGCCAACGAGGCAGGCCGCCAGGCGGCGGGGGTCGCTGGCGCGAACGGTGAACGTGTGCGGGCGGTCTCGCATGAGCCGGCGGATCTCGCGGAAGTCCCCCACGGCCGCGAGCCGACCGGCGTACAGAACGACGATCTGCTCGGCGAGCCGCTCGACCTCCTCGAGGATGTGAGAGGAGATGAGGATGGTTCGCCCTTCCGTGGCCATCCGGCGAAAGAGGTCCATGAGTGCCAGGCGCTGGGCGGGGTCGGTGCCGTTGAACGGCTCGTCGAGGACCAGTACCTCCGGTTCATGGACGATGGCGGCCGCCACCTTGATGCGCTGCCGCATGCCTTTCGAATAGGTGGCAATCGGGCGATCCTCCGCTCCCTCCATCCCCACCGCAGCGATCGCCCTCCGTGCCGCCGCGTCCGGCTCCTGGAGACCGAAGAGGGCGGCGCTCGCCCGCACGTACTGGCGCCCCGTCAGGAAGCCGTAGGTGGTGTCGCGTTCGGGAACGAGGCCAACTCGGCGGTAGATTCCCGGGTTGCCGCGAGGGATCTCCCCAAGCACGCGAACCTCACCTGAGGAGGGTGCGAGCAGACCCGCCAGCATGTGCAGGAGCGTCGACTTCCCCGCGCCGTTCGGGCCGAGGAGCGCCGTGATGCCGGGCCCCGCAGCGAAGCTGACCCCGTTGACGGCAACCACGTTGCCGTACCAGCGGGAGACGTTCCGCGCTTCCAGGGCAGGCGGCTGGCCGGTCACACGGCCACCTCGCGATACCGCCGGAGCAGGACGTAGGTGCCGCCGGCGGCAAGCGCGAGCGCCGCCAGCAGGTAGAAACCGCCGAAGAGGTCGGCGGTTGCCATCGGCGAGCTCGGCTCGGGGTCGGCGCCGAACAGCCAGAGGGTCGAGCCGCGGATAACGTGGAAGGGGCTCGCGAGCAGGACGTACCCCGAGGGCCCCCCGCCTGCCGCTTCGACGATCGCGCTGGCGACCCCCCAGGGGAGGAAGAAGGCCGCGAAGATCCCCACCGTGGTGTAGGCCCGCCGTGGGCTCTGGGAGGCGATGGCAGCGCCCAAGGCGGCTGACATGGCGACGATCACCGCCGCGCTGGCCACGATGGCGGGGAGGGTATCCGCCTCACGGGCGAGGTATCCGAACGTGTCGTCGCTGGCGAAGGCGTTCCCCAGGAAGAGGACGAGCTGCGGTCCGAGCGTGATCACGAGGAGCGCAGCGGAGAGAGCGCCGAGTTTGGTGAGCGCATACGCCTCCCGCGAAAGCGGCCGCACGAGGTAGAGGACGAGCGCACCCGTGCGGCGGTCTCGCCCATACAGTTCGGGCGCCGTCGCGGCCACGAAGAGCGCGATCACCACCTGGATGTAGCCGTAGTACTCCTCCGCTCGGAACACCTCCACCTCGCGCGGGATGAGGGCTCCGATGGCCAGCTGCGCGAAGGCCGGGATGGCGGCCAACACCGCCAGCCCCATCGGTGCCACCTTGCTGCCCAGGCCTCGACCCAAGCCGAAGATTCCCCGAACCGAGTAGCGGAAGAGCTCGGTGAGGATCGCTGCCTGGCCGAGGCGAGGGCCGGAGTACCGTGCGTAGCCGAGGTCGTAGATGGAGCTTGCCGCCTGCTCAGACACGGACCGCCTCCGGTGTCGCGGCCTCGGAGCGGCGGAAGAGGTCCTCGAGCTGCCGGCGGGCCGGCTCGAGACGGACCAGGCCGAGTCCGAGCTCCGCGACCACGTCGCGCACGAGGTCGAGCGTCCTGTCGTCAGCCGGCTCGACGAGGAAGACCGAGCGGCCATCGGTGGTCACCCGCAGGCCGCGGGCGCGGAGGGCCGCCGCTGCCGCGTCGCGGTCGCCATCGACCTCGACGACGAGACGTCCCGTGGCGGCGGTGAAGTTCCGCAGGGGACCCGCCTCCACGAGTCGGCCGGCGTCGAGCACGACGAGTGAATCGCACACGCGCTCGATTTCGCCCAGCAGGTGCGAGGCCATGAGGATGGCGATGCCGAACTCCCTCCCCGTCCGCCGGATGAGGTCGAGCATCTCGTCGCGCCCTTCCGGGTCGAGCCCGTTCGTCGGCTCATCGAGAAAGAGGAGGCGCGGGTCGTGGACGAGCGCCTGAGCCAGCTTCGCGCGCTGCCGCATCCCGGTCGAGTACGTCCCCATCGGCCGGTACCGCTCCTCGAACAGCCCGACGTGGCGGAGGATGTCAGCGGTGCGCTCCCGGGCGGCGTTCCGAGGCAGGCCCGATAGCTGTGCCATGTGAGCCACGAATTCGGTCGCCGAGACATCGGAGGGAAGGCAGTCGTGCTCGGGCATGTACCCGACGATCCGGCGAAGGTGAGGCCGATCCCGGCACACGTCGAATCCGAGCACAGCCGCCGTGCCCTGCGTCGGCTCGATGAGCCCCAGAAGGAGTTTGATGAGGGTCGATTTGCCCGCTCCGTTGGCGCCGACGAGCCCCACGATGCCGCCTTCGATGGAAACGGTGAGGTCGTCGAGGGCGATGACACCGGGATACCGCTTCGTCAATCCCGCCGCCTCGATGAGCGCCATGCCCCCATCCTACCACCGGCCGGCGAGGCGTCGGCCTCAGGCCTGCTCGTCGGCGGGTGCCCCTTCGAGAAAACCACGTACCGGCTCCTCGAAGGAGTGCGGGAGGATTCGGAGGACCAGCGGCGTCGCTTCGAGCATTCGCCGGGCGACCGGTGAGGCGTCGATCTCGCCTCGTAGGTCGGGGTCGGGGAAGGCCACCAGGGCGATGAGCACCGCCTGGGCGATGAGGAACCCCTTCGCGAAGCCGAAGAGTCCGCCCGCGACGCGGTCGGCGGCGCCGAGGTCGAGCAGCTCGACGCCCCGGCGGAGCGTGTACGCCACGACCTGTCCGGCGACGATGACGGCGAAGAGGATGGAGAGGAAGGCGATGAGCCGCGCCAGGAGCTCGTTCGCCACGATTGGCTCCACCTTCGGCGCCATGTCGTCGTAGAGGATGCCGGCGAGGGGAATCGCCAACACGACCGCGGCCAGCGAGACGAGTTCACGGATGAGCCCCCGGCGGTAGGCCCGCCAGGTGAGGAGCGCGATACCGCCCACGATGACCAGCGAGATCCAATCCACAGCAGCGGAGCTCCGGCGCCGGATGGTTCAACCTTGCAGAGGGCACACGGAAGGTTCAACAGCAACAGGAGCGTAGGGCCAAGGCGTAGTAGGATGCTTCCGTGCGTACCGAACTGCTCGAGATCCTCATCTGCCCGCTGTGCAAGGGCGAGCTGGAGCTCCAGACCGAGGAGGAGCGCGACGGGGAGATCGTCCGCGGGCGGCTCATCTGCCAGGCTTGCGGCGAACGGTACCCCATCGAAGACGGCATCCCGAACATGCTCCCGCCCGACCTGCGCGACTAGACCATGTCCGACCCCTGCGCCGAGGAGCGGTTCCCCAGGAAGCCGCCACGTCCTTGGATCGAGCTGGCGCCCTGGCCGCTTGCGAGCCGTGGCCTCGGCCTGCTGCTCCTCGCCGCGGTATTCGCCGCCCTCGCGTGGTTCGGGTTGCGGACGTTCTCCTGGTGGTTCGTCCCGGCCGCGGCGGTGTCCGGCGTGGCCGCGGTGCTGGCGCTATGGGCGGCGCTCATTCACCTCACCGGTGGCGAGGAGTTCGACGACCATCCCTTCGTGTAGCCTCGGCGCCGGAACGCCGGGCGAAGCCTGCGAGCAGGACGGCCGATAGCGTACCCGCCGCCACCAAGGACGCGGCACCCGGCGGCACCCACCACTCGAGCTCCCGTCCGGCCGAAGCCCACAGTGCCCCTCCCGCAAAGACGAGGGCGAGGCCAGTGTGGAGGACCCACCAGACCGGGGAGCGCCGGCGTCTTCCGCCCAGCATCCACGCAACCGCCGGGAGCGAAGCCGCGGAGAGGTAGATGAGGCCCACGGCCGCCGCGAAGAGCCAGTCGAGGCCGGCCGCGCCCGCAGCCATGTGGAGAGCGAACGCGAAAGCGAAAGCACCCACCGCCGCGGTGCTGCCGAGCAGCGGCCGAAGCCGCGCGAAGTTGAGTTGGAGCGCCCGGCGCGTCACTGCCTCCATCGCTACTCCCAGCGAGTCCGGATGAGAGCGGTCGCGACCACCGCCGCCGTCTCGCTTCGGAGGGTATGCGGCCCGAACGAGGCCAGCAACGCGCCGCATGCCTCGGCGGCCGCTAGCTCCCGTTCCGAAAAGCCCCCTTCGGGTCCGACGAGGACCGTGAGGCGGCCCGATTCGGGGATCCGGCGAGCCGCTTCGCCGAAGGCCATCCCTCGAGCATCCCCGACGAGGATCGGCCCCGCAGCAGCCTGAAGGGCCTCCTCCAGCCGTGATGTGGGCGCGATCGCCGGGACCCAAAGCCGTCCGCTCTGCTCGGCAGCCTCGGCGGCGATGCGCTCCCACCGCGCCCGCCGCGCGCCGTCCGTGCTGCGCTCGGTGGTGCGCTCGGTAACCAGGGCGCCGATCACGTCGGCACCGGCCTCCGTCACCTTCTCCACCGCCCAGTCGAAGCGCTGCGGACGAACCAGGGCGCAGCGGACATCGAGGAGAAGTCGCGGTGGCGCACCGAGGCGGGCGAGCTCCACGACTTCGGCGAGCACAGCGCGCGCTTCCACCCGGCGTATGCGCGCAAGCCACTCGCGGCCGTCGCCTGCGAAGAGGAGGAGCGGGTCGTCCTCCCGCAGCCGGAGGACGTTTGCCAAACGACGGGCAACCTCCCCCTCCAACCGGTGGAGGCCGGGGCCGGCGCTCGGGAAGTAGATGCGGGGAAGCCGCGCCACCTTCGAGGCCTCACCCCACCCGGGAGGCCTCGAGCAGAGCCCACTCTCCCTCGTGGCGCGCAGCCGTCGGCCTGAGCCCCGCGCGCCGGAGCGCCGCACGCACCGCTGGCAGGTCCACGGCGAGGAAGCCGCTGACGATGGCGAGCCCGCCTGGAACGAGCGCTTCGGCCAGGGCAGGAGCGAGGGCGATGTCGGCCTCGGTGTTGATGTTGGCGACCGCTACGTCGTACGCGCCGTTCGCCGCATCGGCGATCGAACCGAGCGCAACCCGAACCGCACCCCTCACGCCGTTCGCGTCGACGTTCGCCCGCGCGACATCGACGGCCACCGGGTCAATGTCGCAGGCATCGACAGCGCACGCCCCGAGCTTCACCGCGGCGATGGAGAGGATCCCGGACCCGGTACCGACGTCGAGGACGCGGTGTCCCGGACGGACGACAGCAGCGAGCGCGGCAAGACAAAGACGGGTCGTTTCGTGGTGGCCGGTACCGAACGCCTGGCCGGGGTCGAGACGGATCACCACCTCCCCGTCGGCCGGAGCGTGCTCCACCCAGGTGGGAACGACGGTAAGGCAGCTTCCTGTCCGGACGACACCGAAGAATTCCCGCCAGCTTGTCTGCCAGTCGCGCTCGTACATCGGACGGGCCACCAGCTCGACCTCCGGGAAGGAGGCGAATTCTTCGCGGAGGCGGGCAACGACGACGGCGCCGAGTTCGCTGCTGGGAACGTACGCGCGGACCAGCACCGGGCCCTCGACGACACGGAAGCCTTGCTCCGGACCGAGCGGCTCGATGGGCTCTTCGATGCTGACCCCAGCGGGCACGTGTCGACGGAGGATCTCGGCGACCGCCTCGGCGAGCACCGGTGGCGAGGCGGCTGTGAGTTCGTACCAGAGGCCGCTCATCGCTGGGAGCTACCCGGCAACAGCATCGCGCAGCCTCTCGAAGAAGCTCTTCTTCCCGTTCCGGCGGGGGAGCGCCGGGGTACCCATCGTCTCCGCGAGCCTTTCGAGCAGGTGGCGCTGCTCGTCGGTGAGCCGCTCGGGCACGACGACGGCCACCCGCACCACCAGGTCGCCTCGGCCCGGACCGCGGAGGCGCGGAACGCCCTCGCCGCGAATGACGAACTCGTCCCCGTGCTGCGTGCCCGGCGGAATCTCCAGCTCAATTTCGCCTCCCGCCGGGTCGAGCTTGGGAATGCGGACGGTGGTGCCTAGCGCAGCCTGGGCGATGTTCAGCGGGAGCTCGTAGAGGAGGTGGTCCTCCACCCGCGTGAAGTGAGGATGCGGCGCCACCGAGACGACGACGTAGAGGTTCCCCCGCGGCCCACCCCGGAGGCCGGCCTCACCTTCGCCCGAGAGCCGGATCTGCGAGCCCGTATCGACGCCGGGCGGGATGCGGACCACCAACCGGCGGGTGACGCGCTCGCGGCCGGTGCCGCGGCAGCGGGAGCACGGGGTGACGATAATCCGACCTTCGCCACCGCAGCGGCCACACGTGGATACGTTGACGAATTGGCCGAAGATGCTCGTGGCCGCGCGGCGGATTTCGCCGGCGCCGCGACAATCGGGGCAGACGGCAAGGTCCGTGCCGGGCGCCGTTCCGCGGCCACGGCACTCGCTGCACACCTCGTGGCGCTGGAACTCGATCTCCTTCTCGGCGCCGAAGGCCGCCTCCTCGAACGTGAGCTCCAGGGTGTAGCGGAGGTCGGCCCCCCGGACCGGACCTTGGCGGCGCCGGGCGCGGGTACCACCGAAGAAGGCCTCGAAGATGTCGCCGAACCCTTCGAAGGGGTTGAAGCCCTCGAACCCAGCCGCCCCGGCGGTGCCATCGACTCCGGCGTGGCCGAAGCGGTCGTACGCCGCTCGCTTCTCCGGGTCGGAAAGCACCTCGTAGGCGCGGTTGATCTCCTTGAACCGCTCCTCCGCGTCCGGCGACGGGTTCCGGTCGGGATGGTACTGCATGGCCAGACGGCGGTACGCCTTCTTGATCTCCGCCTGGCTCGCATCCCGGGGAACACCGAGGATTTCGTAGTAGTCGCGCTGCTGGGCTGGCACGGTTCTAGCCTACCAATCCGAATTGCCGGCATCGAAGGGCCGGCGCCGCAGCCGCTCTCCTCTGCTATCATCGGCTGGCCGTGCCTTCCATTCCAGCGGCGCACCGCGAGGCGTTCGAGGCGTACCTCGCCGGTCCGAGCCGTATCCGCGAGGCCGTTACAGGCCTCGACCAGACACGGCTGAGCCAGCGCCCCGCCGGCTCCGAGTGGAGCGTGCGGGACGTGATCATCCACCTCAGCGATGCCGAGCTCGTCCGAGCGGAACGACTCCGGAGGATCGTCGCCGAGGAGTCGCCGGAGCTTCGGCCCTTCGACCAGGACCTGTGGAAGCGGCGCCTCGCCTATCTGTGGCGCGACCCGGAGCTCGCCCTTACCCTCCTGGAGCTCCTCTGTCACGCGAACGCGGAGCTGCTGCGGCAGCTCGACGCGGCCGGCTGGGAGCGGTCGGGGCTCCACCCCGAGTTCGGCCCAATGACCGTGGGCAGGCTCGTGCGCCTCGGCGCCGACCATTTCGCGGACCACGCCGCCCACATCCGCGCGTTGCGGAACGCGCTGGCGGAAACACCCAGGGCCTGACAACCGACTTCCCGGCAAGTACCCTGTCCGCCGACAGGTCGCTGGGAGGCATTCGCGACATGGGCGAGATGATTGAGTTCCCGGCCAACGGCAGGACGTGCCCTGGCTACCTCGCCAAGCCTGTTTCAGGCACGGGGAAGGGCGTGGTCGTCATCCAGGAGTGGTGGGGGCTGAACTCCAACATCCGGAACATCGCCGATCGCTTCGCCGCCGAGGGGTTCGTCGCCCTGGCGCCCGACCTGTATCACGGCAAGGTGACGAAGGAGCCGGACGAAGCCGGAAAGCTGATGATGGCGCTGCGGATCGACGAGGCGGAAAAGGACCTGCGCGGCGCCATCCGCTACCTGAGGGAGCTCACGGGCGGTCCTGTGGGAACGGTGGGGTTCTGTATGGGCGGGGCACTCAGCCTCTTCGCTGCCTGCAAGGCTGGGGACGATGTGGGAGCCTGCGTCGACTTCTACGGCGGGCACCCGGCTGTCACCTACGATTGGGACGGGCTCACCGCCCCCCTCCTCGGCATCTGGGCCGAACACGATGACTTCGTGAACCCGAACATCCCCCGCTACGAAGAGGAGCTGAAGCGCCGAGGGAAGAAGTACGAGTTCGTCACCTACCCGGGCACGCAGCACGCCTTCTTCAACGACGAACGGCCCGGCATCTACCATCCCCAGGCAGCGGAAGACAGCTGGAAGCGCGTTCTGGCTTTCTTCCGCGAACACCTGTGAACGCGTGAGACACCGATGGGACTCCTGGAGGGCCGCGTCGCCATCGTGACGGGCGGCGCGTCCGGCATCGGACGGGCCATCGCCGGCGCGTTCGCCGCCGAGGGCGCTCGCATCTTCATCGTCGACGTGAACGCGGAGGGCATCGCCGGGGTCATCGCCGACCACGGCCACAACACGGCCGATGGCTGCGAAGCCGATGTGCGGGACGAAGCCGCCGTGCGGCGGGCGGTCGAACGATGCGTGCGACGTTTCGGCCGGCTCGATATCGCGGTCAACAACGCCGGGACCGGCGCCTTCTCGCCCGTGCACGAAATGCCGCTCGAGGAATGGCAGCGCGTGCTCGACGTGAACCTCACCGGGGTGTTCCTCTGCCTGAAGCACGAGGCTGCGCAGATGATCCGTCAGGGCGACGGCGGCGCGATCGTGAACATCGCCTCGCTGAACGCGCGCCAGCCTGCCGAAGGGATGGCCGCCTACTGTGCCGCGAAGGCGGGCGTAGCCATGCTCACCGAGGTAGCCGCCCTCGAGCTGGGCCGTCACGGCATTCGCGTGAACGCCATCGGACCAGGGCTCGTGCGCACGCCCATGACGGAGCCGCTGCGGGCGGTGCCGGGGGTGGAGGCCGCGTACCTCGCCGAGACGCCGCTCGGCTTCGTCGGCGAACCGTCCGACGTGGCAGCCCTGGCGCTCTGGATGGTCTCGCCCGCGGCGCGGTGGCTCACGGGACAAACCATCTACCTCGACGGCGGTGCGAGCTTGCGGAAGTACCCGCCCCTCTTCGACCTCTTCGCCCACTCGCAAGCCACTTCGGAGTGAGCCTCGATGCTGCCCTGGTGGGCGTGGCTCCTGCTAGGACTCGGCGGTGCGTCGGCAGTTGGTGCTGTCGCTGCCTACGTGGTGTTGCGGGCGACCGCCGCAGGCCGGCGCTTCCTCGCCCTTTCCCGGCGGGGCAAGGTCCGATTCGGGCGCTCCCTCGTTCGCGACCCCGCCGTGCCACGTCGCGCCAAGTGGATTCTCGGTGGGCTCGCGATCTACCTGGCCTTCCCCCTCGACATCATCCCCGACGCCGTGCCCATCCTGGGGCACCTCGACGACCTCCTGGTCGCCCTGCTGGCGATCGCGCTCGTGTTGGTCTCGACGCCGCGCGAGGCGCTGGAACGCGCCCTGCGGGAAGGGGAGGCGTACGACGCTGGGCGCCGCCGGGCCGCCCCATAGGGGGACGATTGACCAAGTGGGGACCATTCGGACCCCGTGAAATGTCCATCCGGCCATCGGAACCACGAATACGCGCCAGTAGCCTGACGGCACAGTTCGCGAGGAGGCAACCGCCATGGAGCTTCGGCTCACCCGCGAGCAGGCTGACGTGCTGGAGCACGTCGTGGAGCGGTACGTCGACGTGATCCGCACGGCGGTGCGATTCTCCACCTCGCGCCGGGTCCAGCCTGATTTGGAGCGGGAGCAGCTCGTGTTGGAGGAGATCCTCCGCGCGCTCCGCCGGGCGCGCGGTATCCACGCCTGAGGCCGCTGGCTCAGCGCTCGTACTGCAGCAGCTGCAGCGCCATCCCCGCCAGTTCCCCGGCGGGGATGGTCGCTGTCCGGGTGCCGGGAAGCGGCCCCTGCGAGGGGTCGGTCACCGTGAACCCGCGCTCACGGGCCAGGCGGACCGCCTCGTCGACGTCGGGAACCTCGACCGCCGCCATGCTCACGAGGCCACGCGGACGGACCGCGACGGGACTTTCCGGTCCGGTGGGGGCGATGAGCTCGATCACCGCGTTGCCGGCGTCGAGCTGGCGGATGACCATGGCAGGGGTCCGGACCTCGCCGCGCGTGGCAACGCCCAGCAGCTCCTCCCAGCCGCGAGCCGCCGCCTCCACGTCGTCGACGATGACGGCGATGTGGTCGAGCCGGACGGCGGGGAAGCGATGAGCGAAGAGCCCGTTCGCCTGCCGGGTCTCCCACCGCCGTTCGGCCGGCACTGCATACTCGATGAGCCCCACGGCAGCGCCCAACCGATCCCTGGCGGGCACGGCCAGGGTGCTGGCGACCGGAGAGCCGTCGATGCGGCGCACGTGTGTCGGGGCAACGGGATAGCCGGCGGCGCGCAGTCGCTCGAGCGCCTCGCCGAGACGGCTCGTCGCGAGGAAAAGCCGGGAGAGCCCCCCACCTCGAGCGAGCACCTCGAACTCCGCCTCGCGGCCGGGGATGCGGCGCGCCTCCGCCTCGTCACGGATGGCCAACAGCTCGATGTAGGCGTGGCCGGGTCCCTCGCCCAAAAAGAGCGCGCGGAGCTCCGTTCCCATGCCTGGGTGGGCAGTCGTCGGCGAGAGGACGAACCCCAGGCGCTCGAACCGCTCCGCTGCGGAGGCAAGGCGGGGAACGGCGAGGACGAGGTGGTCGAGCGCATCGACGAGCATCTCCCGCATTCTACCCGGGCGGGCCGTCAATGACGCCGGCTCCGCGCCCGGCTACACTGCCGCCGAACAGTTCCTGGAGCAGAGAGGGGGCAGCATGGGGCACCTGGACGGGAAAGTGGCACTCGTGACCGGAGCGGCGTCCGGCAATGGACGGGCGATGGCGGTGCGCTTCGCCCGGGACGGAGCCGACGTGGCCATCGCCGACATCGACACGGCCGGCCTTGAGGAGACCGCGCGTCTGGTGCGGCAGCAGGAGCGGCGCGTCCTCGCCGTCGAATGTGACGTGGCGAAGAAGGAGGACATCGACCGGCTCGTGGCCGAAACCGTGCGGACGTTCGGAGGACTGCACATCGCCGTCGCCAACGCGGGGGTGGTCGAGCGGGAGACCGACTGTTTCACCATGACGGAGGAGCAGTGGGACCGGACGATTTCGGTGAACCTCAAGGGAGTGTTCTTCACGCTCCAAGCTGCCGCCAACCAGATGCGGGCCCAGGGCACCGGCGGACGCCTCATCGCCATCGCCAGCATCATGGCCGAATGGGGCAGCGCGGGCACGCCCGCCTACTGCGCCAGCAAGGGTGGCGTGAAGCAGCTCGTCCGCTCCTTCGCGCTCGCCTGTGCACCGTACGGCATCACCTGCAACGCCATCGGCCCCGGGTTCATCGAAACGCAGATGACCGCGCCGCTGCGGGAATTCCCGCCCCTGGCCCAGTACCTCATCGACCGCACCCCGGTGGGAAGGATCGGCACACCCGAGGACGTAGCGGCGGTGGCGAGCTTCCTCGCCTCGGACGAGGCCTCGTTCGTGACGGGCACGATCGTCTTCCCGGATGGCGGCATCACGGCGGGGCTGTACAGCCGTGCCCTGGCCATGGCGCGGGAGCAAGCGGCGCAGGGCCGGAGCTGACTACAGCTTCAGGCCGAGGATTTCCCGGGTGAGCTCACCGTTTTCGCGCACGGTGACGTTCACCCAGGTAACGCGCACCTTGATGCGGCGCCCCTTGGCCTCGATCCAGATCTCGTCCCCTTTTTCGAACCGGTAGTCGGTGTCGAGGGTGAGGTAGTGCTCTCCCTTTCCGCCGCTGAAGGGGTCGGCTTCGTAGAAGTCGGTCCGCATCGCTCTCCTCGAAGGGTCAGGATTCCTCCGCCTCGGCATCGCGGCCGGGACGGGCGGGAGCTTCGGATGCCGCTTCGCGCACGACAGCGAGGACGCCGTTCCGAACGGCCTCGCCCGCGGCACGGATGGCGTTGAACACCGCCCTCGCCTTGGAGCGGCCGTGGCCGATGACGACGACCCCCTCGACGCCGAGGAGGAGCGCGCCTCCGTACTCGGCGTAGTCGAGGCGTCGCTTCACCTTCCGCAGCTCCGGCATGAGGAGAAGCCCGGCAGCGCGGTTCCACGGCCTCAGTTCGAAGACACGGCGGAGTTCGTTGAAGAGCAGGTCCGCCATCCCCTCCGCCGTCTTCAGCACCACGTTCCCCGTGAACCCATCCGTGACCACGACGTCGGCCACGTCGCGGGTAAGGTCCTTCCCTTCCACGTTGCCGACGAAGTTGAGGCGGGACTGGCGGAGGAGACGGTTCGTTTCGAGGACGAGCGCGTTGCCCTTGCTGTCCTCTTCGCCGATGGAGAGGAGGCCGACCCGCGGCCGGGCTATGCCGAAGGTTCGCGCCATGTAGCCGGAGCCCATGTGCGCGAACTGGAGGAGATGGAGCGGGCGGCAATCGGCGTTGGCACCGACGTCGAGCAGCAGTCCCACCCCGGCCTGACCGTTGGGGACGACCGTCGCGAGAGCGGGACGCGCGATCCCCCGCACACGGCCGAGGGTGAGGAGCGCCCCAGCCATCGCCGCTCCGGTGTTTCCGCAGGTAACGAAGGCGTCGGCGCGCCCCTCCTTCACCAGACGGAGCCCGACCATCATCGAGGAGTCGGGCTTTCCCCGCACGGCGTCGGTGGGGTGTTCGTCCATCGCGACGACCTCGGGGGCCTCCACGACCGTAATTCGCCGGGATTCGGAGGTAACGCCAGGCTCAGCGCGGAGCGCCTCCGGGCGGCCCACGAGGAGGACCTCGATGGCGAGGCTCCGGACAGCCATCAAGGTGCCGGCGACCACCTCGGCGGGCGCGAAGTCGCCCCCCATGGCATCGACCGCGATCCGGACGTTCACCCTTCCACCCCCCTGGCGACGACGATCATCCGCTCGCTGTCGTTCGTGAGCGGGCCAAGCTCATAGTCCCCGTAGAGGCCGGTGGGCGCCAGGCCTGCGGCCCGAAGCACGTATTCGGTCTCGGCCGGATACAGGTAGCGGAGCTGGTGTTCGCTGAGGAACCGGCGCACCGTGCCGTCGGGCGCAGTGAGCTCGTAGGCCACCCGCAGGACGCGCTCCTGGCGGGCGAGATCGTCTTCGCGAACATGCCAGACGTCGAGCCGCTCGCCGCCGCCGAGCACCCCCGAGTACACCAAGAGGGGCTGGCCATTGCTTCCGGGGTCGAGCCACTGGGCTGGCCCGGGCAGGTCCAGGATGACGAGGCCATCGAAGTGCAGCAGGCGTCGGGCGGCGGCCAGGTTCGCGAGCTGCTCATCGGGAGTGGCAAAGGCGAGGAAGACATCGAGCGGAAAGAGCACGAGCCCGAAGCTTCGCGGCTCGAAGGTGAGCTCCGGGAGTCGACCCTCGATGAGCTGGACATCGAGCGCGTCCCGGTCGGCTTTAGCGCGGGCGACGGCGAGCATCGCCGCCGAAGGGTCGACGCCGACCACGTCGAACCCGGCGCGGGCGAGGGCGAGCGCGATGCGGCCCGTTCCCACGCCGACCTCCAGTACGGGACGGTCGGTGCGGGCCGCGAACGACTGCCAGAGGCCGATGTCGGGCCCGTCGGGCGGGTGCCAGAGGTCGTAGAAGCGCGCGTCGACTTCGTACGGGTCGTGCGTCACGGCGGCGATGCTACCATGGCCACCTTCCACGGGTGCAGGGCGGTCGCCGCTGGGGTACGCTTGCCGCGCCGAAACTCGCCGTGCGGAGGACCGCATCGATGCGCATCGCACCCATTCCGACGCTGGACCCGGAGACGAACGACATCCGCCTGCGGACAGCCAAGATCGTCAGCGAGCTCATCATCCCCAACGAGAACATTTTGAGACAACGCACGCCGGAGGCGCGCCAGCTCCGGAAGGAGATCGAGGAGCGCGTGAAGGCCGAAGGGCTGTGGGCCCCTCACCTGCCGAAGGAGTACGGTGGGATGGGCATCGGCTTCATGAAGCACGCCTACATGAACGAGATCCTGGCCTGGAGCCCCTTCGGTGCCCGGCTCTTCGGCGTCGTGGCGCCGAACTCGGGGAACCAGACCATCCTCCTCCGGTACGGAACCGAGGAGCAGAAGAAGAAGTGGCTCGAGCCGCTCATCCGAGGGGAGATCGAGTCCTGCTTCGCCATGACCGAGCCCAACGCGCCGGGGTCCGACCCCTACGCGATCCAGACGAGAGCCGTCCGCGAAGGGGACGAGTGGGTGATCAACGGTCACAAGTGGTTCTGCTCGAACGCCAGCCGGGCACACTTCGCCATCGTGATGTGCCGCACCGCCGAGGACGACGGGACCGGCAAGGCAAAGGACCGCATGACCCAGATCATCGTTCCCACCGACACCCCCGGCTTCCGCATCGTCCGGAGTGTGCCCGTGTGGGGGCACACCGACGGTGACCACTGCGAGATCATCCTCGAGAACGTGCGCGTTCCCGTGACGAACACCTTGGGACGGGAAGGGAGCGGCCACGAGGCGGCCCAGGAGCGGCTGGGGGCGGGGCGCGTCTTCCACTGCATGAACTGCGTCGGCCAGATGTGGCGCGCCTTCGACCTCATGGTCCGCCGGGCCACGGAGCGCGTCGTCCACGGGGGCAAGCTCGAAGAGAAGCAGTTCATCCAGGGGTTCATCGCCGATTCGTACATCGACATCATGGCGGCGCGTCTGATGACGATTCACACCGCGCAGGTGATCGACTCCGGGGTCGGCGACGTGCGGGCGAACATCTCGGCCATCAAGGTCTTCGTGCCGGCGGCCCTCGAACGCGTGGTCGACCGTGCCATCCAGGTGTGGGGCGCGGCCGGCGTTTCCAGCGACCTGCCCCTCGAGGGGATGTACCGGGGCGCGCGGACGCTCCGCATCGCCGACGGACCCGACGAGGTGCACCGGATCCTCATCGCGAAGCATGTGCTGAAGGTGTACCACGACGGAGGGAACTGGGACTTCGGCTTCTAGGCGCTGGCTGCGGGCGGCGCGGCGGGCCCGGCTTCCGACGGGCTCGGCCTCGCCGCCCGCACCGCCCGCACAAGGGTCAGGAGGTCGGCATCGGCGTAGGCGCCGTGGGCCGGGACCATCGCGTCGGCGAGGGCGCGCGTCTGGGACTTCGTGAGGGCGACGGCCAGGGGGTCCGTCGCCAGGAGCCGCGCCGCCCACGCCCTCGCCGTCTCCCGCGCGAACCCGCGGGCCGTGACCGCGTTCAGGAAGCCCCACCGCTCCGCCGCTTCGGCCGAGAAGCGGTCGCCGAAGAGAACGAGTTCGCGGACCCGGGCAGGCCCGAGCTCGCGCACGAGGCGTGGGAGGGCGCCCCAGGTCAACGGGATTCCGAGCGGCACCTCGGGGATGGAGAACCAGGTGCCGGCCTCGGCCAGGCGGAGGTCCATGCAGGCGAGCAGCACCACCGCCCCGCCAACGGCGAAGCCGTGCACGGCGCCGATGGTGACCTGAGGCAGCGCCTCGATGGCCTCAGCGGTGCGGACTCCCGTCAGCGCCCGCTCCCGCTCCACGAGGGGCGGCTCCCGGAGCGTCATCGCCTCATCGGCGAAACGGGCGCCGTCGCGCGTGGAGCGGCCGAGGTCGGCCCCGGCCGAGAAGGCGCGACCTTCGCCCGCGAACACCACCACGCGAATGGCGGGTTCCCGGGCGATGATGGCGCACGCTTCCTGCAGCTCGCGGTGCATCGCCGCGTCGATGGCGTTCAGCTTCTCGGGACGGGCAAGGCTCACCGTGACGAGACCGTCCAACTCGGGGTCGGCCTCGATACGGAGGCGGGACCAGGAGCGGGAGGCGAGGGGTTCGGGTAGGGCCATGGCCTTCGCATCGTGGCATCGGACCTCGGGGTGCGGCAAGATGCCGGACGGCAGTCCCTATCTCGTGGAGCGAGCGGTCGCTACCCTCGTGTCGTGCTCGTCGTCCAGAAGTACGGTGGAACCTCGGTCGCCGATGCCGAACGGATCAAGCACGTGGCGGGGCGGATTGTGCGCCGGGTGCGCCAGGGCGACCAGGTGGTGGTGGTCGTTTCGGCCATGGGGAACACCACCGACGAGCTCATCGACCTGGCCCTGCAGGTGACCGACGACCCGGACCCACGGGAGCTCGACATGCTCCTCTCGACGGGCGAGCAGGTCTCGATCGCTCTCGTTTCCATGGCGCTGCGAGCGCTCGGTCAGGAGGCAGTTTCGCTCACGGGCACGCAGGCAGGCATCTACACCAGGCCGACGTACGGGGCTGGGCGCATCATCCGGGTCGATACCGCCCGCATCCGCTTCGAGCTCGAGCGAGGCAGGGTGCCGATCGTCGCCGGCTTCCAAGGGGCGACGGAGGACCAGGAGATCGTGACGCTGGGCCGGGGGGCGAGCGACACAACCGCCGTCGCCCTGGCCGTCGCCCTCGGGGCAGCCCGCTGCGAGAACTACAAGGACGTGGAAGGAGTCTACACCGCCGACCCGCGCATCGTGCCGACCGCCCGACGGCTGAGCGAGATCACCTACGAGGAGATGCTGGAGCTGGCGACGCAGGGGGCGCAGGTGATGCACAACCGCGCCGTGGAGCTCGCCTCGGTGTACGAGCTGCCGATTCTGGTGACGTCGAGCTTCGTCGATGCGCCGGGTACGCTGATCCACGGAGGGCCGCTGATGGAAGAACGGAACCGGGTGCGGGCCATTGCCCACGATACGGACGTGGCGAAGATCACCATCCGCCACGTTCCCGACCGGCCGGGAATCGCGGCCCAGATCTTCGAGCCCCTGGCAGAGGCCGGCATCAGTGTCGACACCATCGTCCAGAACGCCAGTGAGGCGAACCTGACCGATCTCACTTTCACCGTGGCGACGAAGGACCTGCGGCGGGCGGAGGCCCTCATGCCCGCCATCTGCGAGGCCATCGGCGCGGCGGGGTACTCCACCGACGCCAACCTCGCCAAGGTGAGCATCGTCGGGACGGGCATCCAGACGGCCCCGGGGTACGCGGCACGCATGTTCCGCACCCTGTACGAGCACGGCATCAACATCGAGATGATCTCCACCAGCGAGATCCGCCTCACCTGCATCATCAAGAAGGACCGCGTGGAGGAGGCGGTCCGGGCCCTCCACGACGCCTTCCAGCTCGAGAGCCGGGACGAAGTGCAGGGAACCGGCTGAGGCGAGCTTCGCCAGACACGATTCTTCCGGAATTCCGCCGGACGGACCCGCTCCCACCCTTGACAGCGGTGCTATTGTTGAAGTGCCGGCGGAGTTCACTCCCCGGCCAGACATCGGGAGGTATGGGAGGTAGCCAGATGAGAGCCAAGCTCCATACCTTCTACGGGGTCTGGATCGTGCAGGGAGCATGCCCGCGCTGATGAAGCGCGGGCGTGAAGGCGGGGCGCCCGCCGGCGCCGCTCGTTGCCTTCGCCGATGACCTGCCCGACGCGGAAGCGCGGCAGCATCGCCCCCGGAAGGGGCGGCAGGAGCGGAAGCTCGGAATGGAAGCGCTCCCGCCGACTCGGCCAATCGGTCGACGTGAATCGGGCCCCCGGCAGGGGGCCCGATTGCTTCTGCCCCATACGCTCACGATTCCTGACAATGATCTTGACAGGGTTCGGCGTGTGTGGTAGGAAGGAGGTGGAGAGCCGAGAGGCCTCCCGCGACGGGACAAAGGTCCGTCGGGACGGAAAGGAGGTGGTGAGCGATGAGAACGCTCCATCGACCGGACCGACCCGCGGCCGGAGTCCCGGGGACTTCGCCCGTCCAGCGGCCCACCGCCCGCTGAAGCGGGCGTGCCGGCGCCCCGGGTAGGGGCAAGGCGGGACGACGGCCGCGTCGCTCTCGTCCGGGACAACTGGATAGCGAAGTCCGAGGCGGCACGAGCTCCGTGCCGCCTCCGCGTTTTCGGCCCTCACCGGCCCAGGGCCAAGCCCCCGCCGAAGAGCGCCCCGAAGACGAAAACCAGCCGCGCGGTGTCACGCAGGGCGGTATTCAGCGGCCGTCCCGAGACGCCGCTGGCAACAGCCCGAGCCGGGCCGCGCGCAACCGGCAAGCTCGCGTAGGCCATCGTCGCCCAGGGAGAAGCGAGCCCCCCCAGCGATAGTGCTACCGGTACTGCGTAGGAAACCACGACGAGCGCCAGGTACCAAAGCCGGGTGCCGCGGTCGCCGAGCACGACCGCGAGGGTGATCTTTCCCGCGCGCGCATCCTGTTCGCGGTCGCGGAGATTGTTGACCACGAGGATGGCTGTGACCAGGGCGCCCATCGGCAGCGAGGCGAGCCACGACAACAAGGGGGCCTCTTGGGCCTGGACCCACACCGTCCCCACGACCGCCGCCGGCCCGAAGAAGAGGAACACGAAGAGGTCGCCCAGAGCACGGTAGCCGTACGGGAACGGCCCCCCGGTGTAAGCGACCGCGGCAGCGATGGCGGAGAGACCGATGGCGACGACCGGCCATCCGCCCTCCGCGACCAAGTACACGCCCACGAGAAAGGCAGCACCGAACACTGCGACCATGCCGGCGATGAGTTCGCGCTCGCTGAGGAGCCCGAGCTGCGCGGCCCTCGGCGGACCGAGGCGCTCGGCCGTATCCGCGCCGCGACGGAAGTCGAAGAGGTCGTTGGCGAGGTTGGCGCCGATTTGGAGGAGCACTGCCCCGGCCAGAGCGGCGCAGGCGGGGCCCAGCCGAAACCCTCCGAGAGCCCAGGCGACGCCCCAGCCCACGAGGACGGGCCCCACCGAAGCGGTGAGCGTGGGCGGGCGCACGGCCAGCCGCCACGCCCCCAGCTTCGAAGTCGTGGCTGCGACCGCTTCGCTCACGCCCTCACCGCCGAAATCGCCTGGATGGCGCCGAACATGAACTGCCGCTTCCGGATGTCGCGGAACCCCGCCTCGCGGAGCCAGCCGGCGAGCGTGCGCGCATCGGGAAGGTAGACCGCCGACTGGGGAAGATACCGGTACGCCTGGCGATCGCCCGAAAGCCAGCCCCCGACGACCGGTACGACGCGCCGGAAGTACAGCCGGTGTCCGGCGCGGAACAGCGGGTTTGCCGGTTCGTCGACCTCCAGGAGGCCCAGCCGTCCGCCCGGCCGCAGCACCCGCGCCAGCTCGGCGAACACGGGCGGGAGGGCGGCGAAATTGCGCAGGGCGAACCCGCAGAGGGCGGCATCGAAGGAGACGTCGGCAAAGGGAAGCCGGAGCGCGTCCCCCTGCACCCACTCCGTCCGCGGGACCCCGCGGCGCTGGGCGAGAGCGAGCATCCTACCAGCGAAGTCGAGGCCGACGACCTCCGCCCCGGCCGCCACGGCGATGGCTGCGAAGTCGCCCGTGCCGCAGGCGAGGTCGAGCACCCGGTCGCCCGGCCGGATGGCCAGACGTCGTACGAGCTCCCGCCGCCAGCGAAGGTCCGAGCCGCCGGTGAGGATGCGGTTCAGCCGGTCGTAGCGCGGCGCGATGCGGTCGAACATGGTGCGTACGGCGCGCGGCTTCTCCTCTGGAGACGGGAGCACGGACATGCACCGATCGTCGCAGCCGCGTGGCATAGGGAGAACTGGGTCCATTGGGGAAGCCTCACTACCCCCATCGGCCGACCCAGGATCATCGAGGAAGGGAGACGCTTGTGATGCGCAGAACAAGCTGCGCAGTCCGGAACGAGGAGGACTCCAGTCATGAGAATCTCAGCACGGAAGGTCTTCATCGCCGGCGGCCTCGTCTCCAGCGTCCTGCTCGTGGCGGTGGGCGTCGCCCTCATCGTCATGGGCGTCTGGGGCCGGAGTGAGGTCCGCAGCCAGCTCCGAAGCGAGCAGATCTACGGCACCGAGGACAGCTCCATCGCCGGCCAACTGGTGGACACCGGCGCAGAGGCGAAGGTCTTCGCGGACACCATCAAGAAGCACGCCCTCGAAGCAGCTGGCGGCAAGACGTACGCACAGCTAGGCCGCTACCTCAAGGTTGGCGGGGGCGACACCAACAATCCCGACGAAGCGGTGAAGGATGCGAACGGGAATCCCGTCGCCAACCCGGCACGGAACACGTGGGTCACGGCTACGGCTCTCCGGACCGCCCTGTACATGTCGTACTTCGCGGAGCAGGTCTCGACCTTCAGCATCGTGATGGGAGTGGTGCTCATCGTCACGGGCGGCGGCTTCGGGGTGCTCACCCTGGCAGCCCTCTGGCGGCCAGCGATCGTCCGCGAGGAGGTCACGTCTGCGGTCCCGGCCCACGCCTAGGGGCGCCCCCCGCTCCCCGGACGGCCCCGGCGAGGTTGCCGGGGCCGTCTGGTATCATCGGGGGCGTTATGGCGAGGCAGCGGAGCGAAGCGCCGGCGCCCCTTCTCGCCGAGGGCGACAAAGCCCTCGCGCCGGCCGACGTCATCGCCGAGATGCGGCGCGCCATCCTCGAAGGGGAACACTGGTTCACCGCCCTCCTGGAAGCGGTGCGCCGGTGGCGCGTCCCCGAGGAGGTCATCGACGGCCACCGCTACCGCTACCTCATCGGCGGCGAAGCCTTCGATTGGCTTCGCCTCGCCGAGCGGCTGGTGGACGCAGCCGCCGACCTCATCCCGCCCGAGGAGGCGGAGGCGCTCCTCTTCGAAGGCAGGTGGCCCATCGAGCTGGCCGAGGAGGAGTTCGCCGCCCGCATCGGCCCGGCCAAGCACTCGGCCCATCTCAACTTCCTCTACGGCGTCCTCGTCGAACAAGCGCTCCAGCTCTCCGTGGAGGAGGAGCTCCACAAGGAGGCGAGCGCCTGCGTCTGGGGGCTGACCCCACGCGTCGACCGGGGCGTGTACGAGCGGATTTATGGCAAGCCCCCAGAGGAGCTGTTCGCCGCCTACTACGAGGAGACGGGCATCATCCTCGAGCGGGAGGTCTCCTACGACGACCTCCTCGAGTTCACGTACTGGCTGTTCAAGTACCGGTTGAAGCGTCAGGAGAAGGCGCGGGTGGCGAGCGACACGCGGAAGGGACTGGCGCAGCTCAGCCGGATGGAGATGGCAGTAGCAGCGCGCCGCCGGGGAGCGCGCCTCGACGAAGCGGAGTTCAGCGAGCGGTACGTGCTCGACGGCGCAGCGGGCTGACGAGGCTCAGTGCCGGAAGTGCCGGACGCCGGTGAAGACCATCGCCACCCCGTACTGGTCGCAGCAGTCGATGGCGTCCTGGTCGCGGAGGCTACCCCCGGGCTGGATGATCGCCGTGATGCCGGCCCGACAGGCGCGTTCCACCGCATCGTTCCACGCGAAGGGGAAGAAGGCATCGCTGGCGAGCACGGCCCCCTTCGCCGCTTCGCCCGCCTTCTCGAGGGCGAGCTCGACGCTCTTCAGGCGGTTCGGCTGGCCCGAGCCCATCCCCAGCAGCCGGGCGTCCTTCGCCACCGTGATGGCGTTGCTCTTCACGTGCTTGACGCACCGCCAGGCGAAGGCGAGGTCCCGGCGCTCCTCGTCGGTTGGGGCGCGCTTCGTCACCACCGTCCCGGTCACGTCGTCGGGGCCGAGGTCATCGGCGTCCTGGAGCAGCCAGCCTCCGCCCACCTGCCGCAAGGAGCGCGTCCCGCGCGCCAAAGGCGGTGCCTCCAGGATGCGCAGGTCGCGCGACTTCCCCTTCAGCACGGCCAGCCCTTCGGGGGTGTATCCGGGCGCGACCACGATCTCGTAGAACATCCGCGTCTGGCCATCGAGGGGGCTGCGGAACTCGCGGATCTCCCGCGCCAGACGTTCGTCCACCGGCCGGTTGAAGGCGACGATGCCGCCGAACGCGCTCACGGGGTCGGCGGCCACGGCGAGCCGGTACGCCTCGACCAGGTCGCCTCGGGAGGCCGCTCCGCACGGGTTCGTGTGCTTCACGATGACGCAGGAGGGCTCGGGGAACTCGTTCACCGCATTCCAGGCCGCGTCGGCATCGAGGAAGTTGTTGTACGACATCTCCTTGCCGTGATGCTGGACGGCGAGGGCGATGCCGCCCCGGCCCGCGGCAGCGAGCGAGCGGTCGCGGTAGAAGGCGGCGCGCTGATGGGGGTTCTCGCCGTAGCGCAACGGCTGAACCAGCTCGAGCGGTAGCGTGAGCGATGGCGGAAAGCCTTCGTCCGGCCAGAGCCACTCCGCGACGGCGCTGTCGTAGGCCGAAACGTGGGCGAACGCCTTCCAGGCCAGCCGCCGACGGAGGGCGTCGTCGGCGCGGCCCTCGCGGAGCGCTTCGAGGAGCGGTTCGTAGTCGTCCGGGTCGCACACGACGATGACGTCACGGTGGTTCTTCGCGGCCGCCCGAAGGAGCGTCGGACCGCCGATGTCGATCTGTTCGATGGCCTCGTCGAAGGTGACCCCGGGACGGGAGACGGTGGCCACGAAGGGGTAGAGGTTGCACGCCACCAGGTCGATGGTGGCGATGCCGTGGCGGTCGAGCGCTTCGAGGTGGGCCACACGGTCGCGACGGGCGAGGATGCCGGCGTGGATGCGCGGGTGGAGCGTCTTCACCCGCCCGTCGAGCATTTCGGGGAAGCCGGTGACGTCCTCGACCTTCTGGACGCGCAGGCCAGCGGCGCGGAGGGCTTCGAACGTGCCGCCGGTGGAGACCAGTTCCCAGCCGAGCTCGGCCAGGCCGCGGGCGAACGCTTCGATGCCGCGCTTGTCGTAGACGGTGAGCAGCGCACGCATGGGCGATGACCTCCCGAGCTTGGTATCACGGCCCAGGCGGGCGGCCATCCCGAGGTCCGGGCTCCCCCGCGGTGCTCCGCGCGACGCCAGTCACCCGGACGGCCGCAGGATACCAGATGGAGGGCCCGGCCGGCGATTGCCAGCCTCCTCGGCGAGGCGTATACCGTGCGTATCTCGAATCGGAGGCGAACGCGATGACGACGCCCGCAGCAGCAGCCGATTTCATCGAGGAGGGAGGGGTCCTCGTCGGGCCGTGGCGGGAGCCCCGAAACGAGGCCGCCGACCAGCGGGGCAGCATCCACGACGACGAAACGGCACGCCGGCTCGGCTTCCGCGGCGGTACCGTCGCCGGGTCCATCCACCTGGAGCAGTTCCCGCCCTCGTTCCTCCGTCTCTGGGGGCCACGGTGGTTCGAACGGGGCAGCATCTCGGCCTACTTCCGGAACGCCACCACCGACCGCGAGGCGGTCCGCACCTACGTCCGCATCCCCGACAGAACGGACGACGTGCAGACGGAGATCTGGATGGAGGACCGCGAAGGTCGCCAGGTCCTGGAAGGCACGGCCTCGGTGGGCGACCCCGGGGCGCCGACGCGCCTCGCGCAGCTCCTGGCCAGCCAGCGGACGGGCGGCGACGTGCGCATCCTTGGTCACCTCGCGCCGGGGACGGAGCTTCCCCCCGTTCCGACGCGCCTTCCGCTGGAGGCAGGCGAACAGCGGATGCGGGTCATCACAGAACCGCTGCCCTGGTATGCGACGGAGTCGCCCTGGGGCGGCCCGATTGCGACGCCGGCGCTCGTGGTGCGGGCGATGCGGCCGGTGGAACAGGGGATGGACTTACGGCGCCACCGGGCCGTCGGCCTCTTCGGCGCCATCGAGCTTCGCTTCCTGGCGGGACCGGTGTTCCTCGGCCGCGACTACCAGGTACGAGGGCGGCTCGTGGCCATCGGCGAAACCCCGAAATCGGAGTTCGCCTGGTACGAGGCGGTTCTCTTCGAGCCGGAGAGCGGCCGCGACGTGGCGGCGATGCTGATGATGCTCCGCTTCATGAAGGCGTCCTCGCCGCTCTGGCAGGACCACGCCTGATCAACCCGCAGGCACGAACGCCCGAACGCGCTCGACCAGTTCGTGGACGCGGCCTGGGTCGCCGCCGTCGACTTCGCCCGGAAGCCCTTCGCGCCACCGTTCGGGGAAGGCGGCAGCCCCATGGAGCGCGCCGACGGCCGCCCCGACGATGGCCGCCACCGTGTCGTTGTCGCGGGTGTCGTTTACGGCTCGGACCACCGCCTCCTCGGGATCGTCGGCGTACCACATGAGGATGTAGAGCACGGAGGGCACGGTCTCGAGGAGGTAGGCGCCCGAGTACCACCCGTTGCACGCCTCGAGGACCGGCTTCCGCTGCCGCCACGCGGATGGCACCGCCCATTCGACGAACCGGGAGAGCGGTCCTTCGAATCGGTCCACGAACGGGCCGCCACGGGGCCGATACGACCGGGTCTCGAGCCCGGCGGCCGTGCTCACGAACCGCTCGACCCACCACATAGGGTCGGGCGTCCGCGCGCACCGGAGCAGCTCCCACAGGATATCGACGAAGGCGATGCAGGAGGCGGTGGACGCCGGGTCCCGGTGGGTTAGGTGCGCGAGCACCGCCGTATCGCACCACAGGTCCGCGCTCGGGCGGCGTAGGTGGAGGAGGAGGGCCGGGGCGATGCGCATCAGCGCCCCGTTTCCCGCGGAAGGTTCGCCAACTTCGTACCAGGGCACGCCCTGCTGGTACCGCTGGAGCGCGGCCCGGACGGCCGAGCCGATTCCCCTGATTCGGCGCCCCGCGAACCGGCGCAGCAGGCTGTCGGGGTCCAGCTGCCCGTCCTCAACGAACCCCTCGACCGTCCGGAACGTGAGCTGGGCGTCGTCCGACGGGCGTCCGCGGGGGACGATGCTATCCTGCGGGATGGCGTAGTCGCGGATTTCGCCGAATCGCCGTCGCCGCTCGGCGGGGAGCATCGATTCGGAAGGGTTCCCGAGCGCGTCGCCGATGGCGACACCCAGCAGCATGCCCGCGACGCGGTCGAACAGGAGGTTGGGAGGCAGCGGTTCGGGTACCCGGGCGAGCACGGCTCCCTCGCCGAGCTCGAGGTAGCCGCGGCTCCGCAGCCATTCGAACCGGCGTCGTTGGGCGGACACGGAAACCCCTCTGTCGTCAGGTACCACTGTTTGCAATGTCGGCGTGGCCGCCCCTCCCCCAAAGCGGAGCGGCCTATTCCGCCGGCTGAAGCCGCCAGCGGAATCGCGCGTGGAAGCGCAACAACGCCGGCAACAGGGCCCAGCCGGCGGCTGCCAGGGCGGCGACGTTCGCGAAGCTGCGGAAGAGGTCCCACCCCAGGCTGGTGAGCAGGTAGAAGTTCCAGTAGCGGCGGATGGTCTCGGCGAACCCGAGCCCAGGCTCGTAGGAGATGTCCGGACCGCCGACGAAGAAGGGCCAGAACCAGAGGTTGATGATGGCGCCGTAGAGGAGCCCCCACACGAAGCCGAGGGCCAGGAGCGCAGCGTAGTGGCCCCGCATGCCCAGTCCCAGCCGTTCGACGAGGGGCCGCGCAATCCCCACGCTGAGGCCCATCCAGGCCGACGCGAACATCTGGAAGGGAAGCCAGGGACCGACGCCGGCGGTCACGAGCGCCGACAGGAAGAACGAAAAGGCGCCCAGAAGGAACCCCATCCGCGGGCCGAACACATAGGCGCCCATGATGACGAGGAAGAAGTACAGGTTCGCGCCCGCGGGCAGGGTGAACGTCCGCAGCACGGCTGCGAGGGCCGCGAGCACCCCCAGCGCCGCCAGCGATTTGCTGTCGAGACCGCCGTTGGTGAGCTCGCCCACCAACAGAGCGAGAGCGAGGGCCGTGACTGCGGCGATGAGGATCGGCCCGTCGCCGCGGTGCATGTACCAGTCGGCATCCGGCCGCTGCACGTCGGCGAGGAGGAAAGGATAGACGTAGGCCGCCAGCCCCACCAGGTTGAGGAGCACGAAGCTCACGGGAGCCAGCCACCGTGCGGGCACGGCAGCGGGCCGAGGGATGACCGCCTCAACCGTCGCCACGTCGGGACCTCCTTGCAAGGGCGGCAACCGCAATGGCGGCGGCGAGGGCACCGGCGAGGCCGCCGAATGCGGCGAGGCGGCCCACCGGCAGGCGGTCGGAGCCGGCAGGGGCGCGCTCCTCGGCGGGAGCGAACGTCGGAGAGGGCAGCTCGGGAGCGCCTGCATGCTCCCCCGCGGTCGGTGAGGCCGGAAGCGGCGTGAAACCCCCGGCCAGCGTCGGCTCCGGCGAGGGCGACTCCTCCCCGGAAGCCGGCGACGCGGCCGGGCTGGGCGATACGGCACCGGCTCCGGTGGTAGGCGGCGGAGCCGGCGAGCCGGAGGCCGGAGGCGGGCTCCCCGTGGGGGACGGTCCGGCGCCACCGCAGACGTCCGCGAAGGTGAGCGGAGGAGGCTTCGGCGCGCTCCCGGCCGTGCCCTTCCCCCAACGCCACCCGTGCAGGTCGCCGTGCCGCGCAACCTGCGATTGGAATCCAAGGGAGGAGTACACCCAGCCGCCGTCGTTCCGCTGGACGAAGTAGGCCCAGTAGGTGCAGTCGCTCAGGTCCTCGCACTGGCAGTGGCAGCTGGCGAAGTTACCTTGATGGCGGCAGCCGACGCCGTCGATCGCGCAGACCATGCCCGAAAACTGGTTGACGTCGAGCCCGGCGCGCTCCAGCAGTTCCTGCCCGGTGATCCGGTCCCCCTCGAATGCCACGCAGTACGTCTCGACCCGCCCATCGCCGTAATCGATGACGAGCCCGGCCTCGCCGTCCGCCAGCGCCGCCAGGGGAAGCGCTGCGACGCACGCGACCGCGACGGGAAGGACGGCGCGGAACAGGCGTCTCATGCGGCCGCCACCTCCTCGGGCAGGAGCGCCCCCGGGATGATCTGGGCCACGGCCGTGGGATACGGCCCTGTACTGCCGAACGCCTCGCGAGCCGGCCCGTCGAAGACGACGCGCCCACCATCGAGAACGATGGCCCGTGCGGCCCACCGCGCGGCGAACTCGACGTCGTGCGTGGCCACGATCGCCGCGCCGCCCCGGGAGGCGTGGTCGCGAAGGACTCCGGCGAGCCACTCCTTCGTCGCGTGGTCCGCGCCGCGGGTGGGTTCGTCCAACAGCCAGACGGGCGGTTCGTGGACGAGCATGACCGCGAGCGCCGCGCGCTGCTGTTGACCGACGCTCAGGTCGTACGGATGCCGGCCGAGGAGGCCATCGAGGCGCCACCGGGCAGCGACGTGTTCGACGTGGCCAACCGGAAGCCCGCGCGCCTCGAGGCTGGCTCGCAGCTCCTCGGCCAGCGTGCGCCGGGAGAGGACGTAGGCAGGATTCTGAGGCAGAAGAGCGGCGAACGCCGAACGCTCGCGCACGCCGGCAGGAGCGGGCGCCCCGCGGAATCGGATCTCGCCGGATTCGAGGCGCGCCAGGCCGACGAGGCTCCGAAGCAGCGTCGTCTTGCCCGCCCCGTTCCGACCCAACAGAGCGACGAGCTCTCCTTCGCGCAGGCCAAGCGAAACCCCCGCGAGGGCGACGCACTCCCCGTACGAGACGGTCACTCCCGCAGCCCGGAGAAGCTCCGCGCCGGGAGAAGGAGCCTCCTTCGCCGGCACGAGGGCAACGCTCCGGCCGGCAAGGGCGGCCCGAGCCTCCTCCAGCGTGAGTGGAGGTGGGTAGAGACCCAAGCGGATCCCCAGGCGCGGCAGCGCAGGCGCCCCAGGCAGGCTGCCGGCCTCGCGAGGCCCGAGGCTCACGACGCGGCCGCCATCCACGTGGAGGACGCGCGAGGCGATGGCTTGAATGCGCTCCCGCCGATGTTCGGCGATGAGCACCGTGAGGCCCGACCGCTGGTGAAGGTCGAGCACTGCCTCGACGAACTGCTCCGCTCCTTCCGGGTCGAGCTGGGAGGTCGGCTCGTCGAGGGCCAGCAGCTGTGGCTGGAGAGCCAGCACCGCCGCCAGCGCCACCCGCTGCCGTTCGCCCCCGGATAGCGTCGAGAGGCGCCGGACACGGAGATGGCCGATCCCGAGCATCTCTAGCACCGCTTCGATCCGCCGGCGCGCCTCGTCGCCCGGGACCGCGTGAAGCTCCAACCCGAAGGCGATCTCCTCTTCGACGGTCTCGGCGATGGCCTGGGCCTCCGGTTCCTGGAACACCATCCCGACGCGCGTGGCCATCGTGCGGGTCGGCGTGCGGGCAGGGTCGAGACCGCAGACTCGCAGCCTTCCCTGAAGGGTGCCGCCGTGGAACTGCGGGACGAGGCCGTTCAGGGTGCGAAGGAGGGTCGACTTTCCCCCGCCGGAGGGACCGGCGACGAGCACGAGCTCGCCCGCTTCGAGGGAGAGGGTGACGTCCGCGAGTGCGGGGACCGCACCGCCGGGGTAGGTATAGGTTACGCGCTCCCAGCGGGCGATCATGGGCGACCCACCTCGGCCACGCCGGCCGCGGGCAGGCCCCGGGGCGCCGGCTTCCAGCGGCCTGCGAGGAAGAGGGACGGCCACACCACGCTCAGGACGAACCCAGCCTCCAACGGCGCGAACGGAGGCCAGGCCAGCCCGGCGAAGGGGGAGTAGCCGAGCTCGAGCCAGCCCGGAGCGCGCCCGAAGATGGCCAGCGCCGCGATGGCGGCGGCGAAGGCGACAGCGGCGCGCTCCGACCCGGTCAGGCGCTCGGGGCGGAGGCGGTTCCCCACGCGTCGACGAGAGGCGGCCGTGAGCCACGCTCCGAAGAGCACGACCGCAACGCCGCCCAGGAGGGCACCGACCCACCGGGCATCGCCGAGGTAGAGCCAACACAAGCCCCCGGCGAGGCCGAGGGGCGCCGAAAGGAGGGCCGCGGCGCGCGCCCATGCAGGCGGCGAAGGGGGTGGCGCGAATCCCCGCGCTTCCATCGCCTCGGCGAGACGGAGGGAGCGCTCGAGCCCACCGAGGACGACGGGCACGGCAAGCCCCGGGAGCTGGCGCAGCCCCGTCCCGCCTCCCCGCAGCGCCTGTGCTTCGCGGATGCGGCGGGAATCCTCGATAGTCGCCGGCAGGAGCGTCAAGCCGATGGTGGCGACGAGCGCAGCATGGAAGAGCGCCGCTGGCGCCGCCCGCAGGAGTCGCTGTGGGGTGACCGCCGCGTTGACAGTCGCGAAGGCGAGGACGATCGCGAGGATCGCCAGCCCGCGGATGGCCGCGTTCACGAGCTGCTCGGCGGTGACGGGGCCACCGAGCCGCAGCCCTCCCAGCCATTCGGGCACCCGCAGGCTGGGGACGCGGAAGAGCTCGTGCTCACCGTAGCTCCCGTTGATGACGGCCACGAGCGCGGCGAAGAGCAGGACGCTGGCGCCGAAGAACGCCATCACCCGGAGGCCGGCGGCCCCGGCGGCGTCCTTCGGCGCCAGCACCGCCACGAGGATGACGCCGAGGACGACGACGGCCAGGTAGAAGGGGTTGGTGACGGTGAGGGCCACCGCCATCACCATCGCCGCCCACGCCAACCAGGCCGTCGTCGCCATCGCCTCAGCTCCTTCGGCCCCGTGCCGCCCCGGCAGCCGCCCCCGCCGTCAACAAGGCCGCGCCGGCAAGGACCGCTGCCCACGTCCAGCCGCTGCCGCTCGAGGAGGCCGACCCGGTGCCCGTCTTCGCCACCGCAGGAGTGGGGGTCCGTGTGGCGGCGGGGGTAGCGGTCGAGGTGGGAGTCGCCGTCGGAGTGGGCGTCTCCTGGACGAGGGGAGTAAACGGCGCGTTCAGGAACGTCCGCCCCATGAGCGCCGGCACGACTTGGTTGGTGGCGAAGGCAGGGTCGTAGCCGACGAAGGAGCCGTCAGCCTGCTGCTGGGAGAGCAGGAACTGGATCGGGTTTCCGCCGGGCTTCGTGTAGGTAGGGCCTTCCGGGTCCTCGCCCGCGGCAATGAGCGCCTGCACAACGAACGCCGTGGAGTTGACGTTCGAGGCGGCCGGGTCGAAGCCCCAGCCGCCGTCGTTCGCCTGGGAGGCGCGCAGGTAACCGAGCGCCTCCTGGACGTCGGGGTCGGAGACGGGAAGGCCGGCAGCCAGGAGCGCCTGGAGGACGATGGCGGTGCTGTCGGGGTCGCTCGAACCGCCGAACCCCCACCCACCGTCGGCCACCTGCGAGCTTCGCAGGGCCGCCACGGCCGCGGACGGCACAGGGTCGCCGGCGGCGACGAGGCCGATGATGGCCAGCGCCTGGTTGAAGTCATCGCTCGCGTACCGACCGGTGCCGGCATCGTACGCGCCGCGGACGACGGCCGTGAGGTCGGTGCCATCGACGTTCCGCGGGTCCAGGCCGAGGGCGAGGGCGCCGAGGATGAACTTCGCCGCCAGGCCGGGGCGGTTCACCGCCGCAGCGTTGGCGCGGAGGAAGTCGGCCGGCGTCTTTCCGTCCTTCACGAAGGTATTCGGGTCGATACCGACGGAGCGGATGGCGAAGATGGCGTCCATCGTTTGGCCGGGCCCGAAGCCGCCGAAGCCGCCATCCGACTGCTGGGTCGTGCGGATGAATTCGACGCCGCGGAGGGCCGCATCCCGCGCGGGGAGTGCCGCCGCAGCCGCGGCAACGAGAGCTGCCGCGAGCGTAAGACCGATAGCCGACAATCGGATGAACATATCCCTCCTCGGTGACGTGGAATGGCCACCAGGGCGTGGCAAGAGCGGGGCCACGCGGGGTGGTTGTACCGGACTGGTCAGGAGAGCGGGGAATACGAAGAAACCCGCCCTCGCCGGCGGGTTACGTCACACGTGTACACATGTGCCGGTCCCCTTTGACGCGAAGGTTACCGAGCGGGCGGCGAGGCAGGGTTTTCTGGCTTCTCCCGAAGCGGGAGTTACAGTTGCGCGACAGCCCCGGACTTTCACCGGAGTTGCCCCTGGTCCCCGAGGGGACACGCACAGCCGAACGCGGCTGCGGTCTCGGCCGCCGTATGCGGTTGTCGCCGGCACTATGCCGGACCGCGGAGGTACCGTCAACCCCTGGGCAGGTGATGGCCCCACCTTCGCCGGCGTACGATGGCCCCGATGCTTCCGCGAAGGAGGGCCTCGTGTACCGTGACGTGCTGCTCGACATCGACGACCCGGTAGCCCTCATCACCCTCAACAGGCCGGAGAAGCTGAACGCCCTCACGGATCGGACGCTGCAGGAGCTTCGCCACGCCGTGGCCACGGCCGAGGGGGACGAACGGGTGGTGGGTATCGTGATCACCGGAGCGGGCCGAGCCTTCTCGGCCGGCGTGGACATGGGAGCGCTGGCACGAATCCAGGCCGCCGGCGAGATCGCTGCCATGCGGGAGGAGACCGAGCTCGAGCCGCGCGAGCCGGGCGACCCGACCATGGGCGAGGACTTCCGGTCGGGCTGGGGCGTTCTCCTGTCGGTGCGGAAGCCGGTCATCGCCGCCGTCAACGGGCCGTGCGTCGGGCTCGGGTTCTCCATCGCCATGTTCTGCGACCTCCGCTTCGCAGCGGAGGAGGCGTACTTCCTGCCCACGTTCGCACAGCGAGGCCTCGTCGCCGAGCACGGCACGAGCTGGATCCTGCCGCGGCTCGTCGGCCCCTCCCGGGCGCTCGACATCTTCTGGAGCGGCCGCCGCATCGGCGCCGCCGAGGCGAAGGAGCTGGGACTCGTCAACCGGGTGACCCCCGGCGGGCAGCTGCTCAACGAGGCGCGGGAGTACGTTCGCCAACTTGCGCGGGCCTCGTCACCGACCTCGCTCATGTACATGAAGCGGCAGGTGTGGCGCCACCTGACGCTCCCCCTCGGGGAAGCGATGCGGGAGACGAACGCCCTCCAAGACGCGAGCGTGACCTGGCCCGACTTCGCCGAGGGCTTGGCCAGCTTCCGGGAGCGACGGGAGCCCCGCTTCGCGCGCCTTCGCCTTCCGTAGACGATGAACGAAGCTTGATAATATCGTTGTCAGCCTTTACCCTGGAAGGGAACCGCGCGAGGGAGCGAAGCCATGAACCTGAACAAGTACACCGAGAAAGCCCAAGAGGCGGTCATCGGTGCCAAGCGGCTAGCGGAGGAGCTACAGCACCAGGAGCTCACCGTGGCCCACCTGACGGCCGCCCTCGTCGAGCAGGAGGGCGGCGTCGTGCCCCGACTGCTCGACCTCCGCGGCATCGACCCGAGGCAGGTCGGCCGTCGGATTCGCTCGCTGCTGGAGCGGCAGCCGAAGGTGTTCGGCGCCCCCCAGGTATACCTGAGCCCGAAGCTGAACGCCGCCTTCACCTTCGCCGAGAAGGAGGCGGAGCGGCTGCGGGACGAGTACGTTTCCACCGAGCACCTCTTCGTCGCCTGTCTCGAACACGCCGAGGGGGAGCTCGCCGCCTACTTCCAATCCCTAGGGTTGACTCGGGACGAGGTCTACAAGACCCTGGCCCAGCTTCGCGGCAGCCAGCGGGTGACCGACCCCAACCCCGAGGGGAAGTACGAAGCCCTCACCAAGTACGGCACCGACCTCACCGAGCTCGCCCGGCAGGGGAAGCTCGACCCCGTCATCGGTCGGGATGAGGAGATCCGGCGGGTCATCGAGATCCTCTCGAGGCGGACGAAGAACAATCCTGTGCTCGTCGGGCCGCCCGGTGTCGGCAAGACAGCGATCGTCGAAGGGCTCGCCCAGCGGATCGTTCGCGGCGACGTTCCCGAAGGGCTGAAGAACAAGCGGGTCATCGCCCTCGACATCGGCGCCCTCCTTGCCGGGGCGAAGTACCGGGGCGAGTTCGAAGAGCGGCTGAAGGCCGTCCTCCGCGAGGTGAAGGAGTCGGAGGGGAACATCATCCTCTTCATCGACGAGCTGCACACGGTGGTGGGCGCCGGAGCTGCCGAAGGTGCCGTCGACGCCGCCAACATGCTGAAGCCGATGCTGGCGCGGGGCGAGCTCCACGCCATCGGCGCTACCACGCTCGACGAGTACCGGAAGCACGTCGAGAAGGACCCCGCCCTCGAACGCCGCTTCCAGCCTGTCTACGTCGCCGAGCCCTCCGTGGAGGACACCATCTCCATCCTCCGCGGCCTGCGCGAGCGGTACGAAGTCCACCACGGTGTTCGCATCAAGGACGCGGCGCTCGTCGCCGCGGCCGTCCTCGCCCACCGGTACATCAGCGACCGCTTCCTGCCCGACAAGGCCATCGACCTCGTCGACGAAGCGGCCGCCCGCATCCGGACGGAGATCGATAGCATGCCGGTGGAGCTCGACGAGGTCGAGCGGCGCATCCTCCAGCTCGAGGTGGAGCGCGAGGCCCTGCGGAAGGAGGACGACCCGGCCTCGAAGGAGCGGCTCGAACGCCTCGAGCGGGAGCTGGCCGAGCTGAAGGAGCGCCAGGCGGCCCTCCGCGCCCAATGGCAGCGGGAGAAGGAGCAGATCCAGGCCATCCAGTCCATCAAGGAACAGATCGAGCGGACGCATCACGAGATCGAGCAGGCGGAGCGCGCCGCCGACTACGAGCGCGCAGCCCGCTTGCGCTACACCACCCTGCGCGAGCTCGAAGCGAAGCTGAAGGAGCTCGAGGCCGAGATGGAAGCCTCCGGACCGCGGCTCCTGAAGCAGGAGGTGGACGAGGATGACATCGCCGAGGTCGTCTCCCGCTGGACGGGCATCCCCGTGGCGAAGCTGATGGAGGGCGAGACGGCGAAGCTCATCCACATGGAGGAACGCCTCCGGGAGCGCGTCGTCGGCCAGGACGAGGCCCTGCGGGCGGTGGCGAACGCCATCCGCCGGGCACGGGCCGGCCTCCAAGACCCGAACCGGCCGCTGGGCTCCTTCATCTTCCTCGGACCGACGGGCGTCGGGAAGACGGAGCTCGCTCGCGCCCTGGCCGAATTCCTCTTCGACGACGAGCGCGCCATGGTGCGCATCGACATGAGCGAGTACATGGAGAAGCACTCCGTGTCCCGGCTCATCGGTGCGCCGCCCGGCTACGTCGGTTACGAAGAGGGCGGCCAACTCACGGAAGCGGTGCGGCGGCGGCCCTACAGCGTCGTCCTCTTCGACGAGATCGAGAAGGCCCACCCGGACGTCTTCAACGTGCTCCTGCAGGTCCTCGATGACGGACGCCTCACCGACGGCCAAGGGCACGTCGTCGACTTCCGGAACACCATCCTCATCATGACGAGCAACCTCGGCAGCACGTACATCCTGGAGCCGAACCTGGACCCGGCGACGATGCGGGAGCGGGTGATGTCGGCGGTGCGGGCGCACTTCCGGCCGGAGTTCCTGAACCGCATCGACGAAATCGTCATCTTCCGGCAGCTCGGCCGGGAGGACATCCTGCGCATCGTCGACATCCAGATTCGGAACGTCGCCAAACGGCTGGCCGACCGCCGCATCACCTTGGTGGTCGAGGACTCCGCGCGGCAGGCGCTCGCCGACGAAGGATTCGACCCCGTGTACGGCGCCCGGCCGCTCAAGCGGACCATCCAGCGCGAACTCCTCGACCCCTTGGCGATGAAGCTCCTCCAGGGCGAGCTGCACGAGGGCTCGGAAGTGCACGTGTCCTACGAAGGCGGCCAGTTCACCTTCCGCGAGGTGCGCGTCGCCGAGCCCGTGGCCGCCGGCTGAGGCGCTCACCGCGGACCCTCCCTCACAACCTCCGCCCCCTCTCCTGCTCACGCGGAAGAGGGGGCTCTTTTCTCCCGTCCGTCCACGGCCGGCGCGCGAAGCGACGAGCCGCCCACGCCGGCGCGCCCCCTGCCGACGGACGAACCTAGCCCCCGCGCCGCGCCCGAACACGAACCCCCTCGCCCACTGCTGCGGGCGAGGGGGCAAAGAACGAGGGAGCTTACGCGTCAGTCGCGCGGAAGCCCGAGGCCGCGCTGAGCGATGATGTTCCGCTGGATCTCGCTCGTCCCCGAATAGATGGTCGGGGCTACGGCCACCAGGTGCCCTTTCTCGATGGCGCCACCGTACAGGGCGTACTTCGAGTCGGGCTCCAATTGTCCGTAGAGCCCAAGGAGGTTCACGCCGAAGTTCATGATCTTCTGGCCCAGCTCGGTGGCGAACACCTTGATGACCGAGGCCTCGTAGTTCGGGACCTGGCCGTGGTCCTGCATCCAGGCGATCCGGTAGCTGAGCATCCGGCCCGTCTCGTTCGCGATCCACAGGTCGGCCAGCTTGTGGCGGAGGACGTCGCGGTACGGTCCGCCCGGCTTCCGCTCCCGGAGGTGCTGGGCGAGCGTCTCCAGGGTCCGCTGGTTGCCAGCGATGGAGGCCACGTTCGACCGCTCGAAGTCGAGCAGCGTCATGGCCACGTACCAGCCGCGGTTCTCCTCGCCGACGCGGTTCTTCACCGGCACGCGCACGTCCTCGAAGAAGACCTCGTTGAACTCGTGGTAGCCGGCCATGTTGACGATGGGCCGCACGGTGATGCCGGGGGTCTTCATGTCCACGAGGAGGAAGGTGATGCCACGATGCTTCGGCGCGTCGGGATCGGTGCGCACCAGCATGAACATCCAGTCGGCATGGTGCGCGCCCGTGGTCCAGATCTTCTGGCCGTTCACGATGTAGTCGTCGCCGTCGCGTACGGCCCGGGTCTGGAGGCTGGCGAGGTCCGACCCGGCGCCGGGCTCGCTATACCCCTGGCACCACACCACTTCGGCGTTCGTGATCCGAGGCAAATGCTCCCGCTTCTGCTCCTCGGTTCCGTGCACGATGAGCGTGGGGCCGATCATGCCGACGTTGAAGACGCGGCCCCCGTCCGGTGCGCCCGCGTAGGCGAGCTCCTCGGCGAAGATCATCTGCTGGATGTGAGACCAGCCGAGCCCGCCGTACTCAGGCGGCCAGGCCGGCGCGATCCACTTCCGGGCGGCCAGCTTCTTGTTGAACTGCAGTTGGAACTCCCAGTTGTCCTGGTCGGTGGGCCGAACCGGCCGGAAATCGGGAGGGAGGTTCTCCTTCAGGAACTGCCGAATCTCCTGACGGAGCTGCTCCTGCTCGGGGGTAAAGTGGAAGTCCATCGTCGTGCTCCTGACGGTTTCTCGCGACGGTGCCTCCAGTCTACCGGAGGGTAGGGAAACGCGCCCCCGCCGTTCGGGGATGCCTGGCCGCCACGGTCGGTCCACCGGCACGGGCACAGGACCGCCGACCGGGAGGCTCCCTTCGGCAGGGCCTATCGGTCTATACTGTCGGTCGAACACTCGCTCGCCGAGGGAGGGCTTGCCCCGTGCACATCGACCCCGACCGCGCCCGTGAACTCCGCCGCCGCTACGACGAGCAGGTCGAGGCCGAAGGCACCGAGCGTCCGGGCCCCTTCATGACCGTCTCCAGCCGCCCCGTGGCCCGGCTGTACGACCCCACCGACGTGTTCGACCTCGATTACGAGCGGGACATCGGCCTCCCGGGAAGCTACCCGTTCACGCGCGGCATCCACAGGACCGGGTATCGCGGGAAGCCCTGGACCATCCGCATGTTCAGCGGCTTCGGCTCCGCCGAGGAGACGAACGCCCGCTACAAGGAGCTCCTCCGCGCCGGGAACAACGGCCTCTCCATCGCCTTCGACATGCCCACGCTGATGGGGTACGACCACGACGAGCCGTGGGCGGAGGGCGAGTTCGGAAGCTGCGGCGTGGCGGTCGACTCCATCCGCGACATGGAGATCCTCCTCGACGGGCTCCCTCTCGACCGCATCTCCACCTCGATGACCATCAACGGCCCGGCGCCAGTGATCTGGGCGATGTACATCGTGGCGGCGGAGAACCGGGGCATCCCCCGCTCGAAGCTGGCGGGGACGCTGCAGAACGACATCCTGAAGGAGTACATCGCTCAGAACGAGTTCATCTACCCGCCGCGGGACTCGATGCGGCTGGTGACGGACACGATCGAGTTCGCCACCAAGGAGATGCCGCTCTGGAACCCCATCAGCGTGAGCGGCTACCACATCCGCGAGGCGGGGTCGACCGCCGCCCAGGAGCTCGCCTTCACCCTCGCCGACGGGATGGAGTACGTCCGCTGGGCGATCGAGCGGGGGCTGGATGTCGACAGCTTCGCTCCGCGCATCAGCTTCTTCTTCAACTGCCACAACGACTTCTTCGAGGAGATCGCCAAGTTCCGAGCCGCGCGGCGGCTGTGGGCGCGCATCATGCGCGAGCGCTTCGGGGCGAAGAAGGAGCGGTCGTGGTGGATGCGCTTCCACACCCAAACGGCGGGCTGCTCTCTCACCAAGCAGCAGCCCGAGGTGAACCTGGTGCGGGTCGCCATCCAGGCGCTGGCCGCCGTGCTGGGAGGGACCCAGTCGCTGCACACCGACGCCATGGACGAGGCTCTCGCCCTCCCGAGCGAGAAGGCCGCGAAGCTCGCGGTCCGCACCCAGCAGGTGATCCTCCACGAATCGGGCGTCATCAACACCATCGACCCCCTCGGCGGCTCCTGGTACGTGGAGCGGCTCACGGCCGACATCGAGCGGGAGGCCGAGGAGTACTTCCGGAAGATCGAGGCGTTCGGCGGCGTGATCCCGGCCATCGAGGCGGGGTTCTTCCAACGGGAGATCGCCGAGGCCTCGGCACGCTACCAGCGGGAGATCGAAGAGCGGAAGCGCATCATCGTCGGCGTAAACGAGTACGTCGAGGAAGACGAGCGAATCGAGATCCCCATCCTCCGCATCGACCGCGAGGGGGAGCGCCGGCACCTGGAGCGGCTCCGCCGCCACAAGGCGGAGCGCGATGCCGACGCCTGGGCTCTCGCGATGCGACGCCTGGAGGCGGCGAGCCGGAACCCGCGCGAGAACACGATGCCCTACGTCATCGAGGCGGTGAAGGCGGGCGCTACGAACGGGGAGATCTGCAACCTCTGGCGGCGGGTGTTCGGCGAGTACAAGGAGTACGTGGTGGTGTGACCGCCGCCCTCAGCCGGCGTACTCCCACCCCAGCTCCTTCTCCGTCAGCATCTCGCCGCTGCGCAACAGGTCGCCGTCGAGCACGCGACCGATGACGAGGGTGTGGTCGCCCACCGGAACGAACTGTTCCGCCTCGCATTCGTACCAGGCGAGGGCCTGGGCGACGATGGGCATGCCCCGTTGGGTGAAGGCGTGGGGCACGCGCTCCAGTTTGTCGATGACCTTCGCCGCCTCCTCGGGCGAGCGGCCGCGCACCTTCGCCGCCTCCGAAGGCATCACCACCTTCCGGGCAACCTCCTCGCCGTCCTTCTCGTGGAGGAGGTTCACCGTGAAGAGGCGCGTCTCCCGCACGAAGCGCAACGTGCGAGCATCGTTCTCCAACGAAACGGCCACGAGGCGGGGCTTGAACGAAACCTGCATCACCCAGTCGGCGAGCATGAGGTTGTAGACCCCTTCGGCGCTGCGCGAGCCGATGACGTGGACGCCGTACACCTCGGCGAGAAGGGCACGCTCCACGGGCTCCAACTTCATCGGCTCGCCGGGGAGGTGGGGGAAGAGCGTCTTATACGACATACGCAGCTCCTTCGGGGGCGGAGAGGCGCTCAGCGGGCGAGAGCGTTCAGCCCCTGGAAGATGAGGACGATGGCGAGGGCGCCGAGCGCCATCCCGAGCACCACCCACGACCCTTTGACCACGCCTCCCATGTTCGCACGCCGGAGCGCCCCTGTCAGGCACGCTTGCGCCCGGCGACGCGGTGCGTCACCATTCCCCAACCCCAACCCCCACAGGAGCACCCCATGGCTCGACGGTTCGACCTTTCGGGCACCTGGACCTTCGCGACAGCCGACGGCCGGTCGGGAACGATGCCGGTCCCCTCGAATTGGCACCTCCGCGGACTCCCAGACTACGCCGGCAGGGTCACCTTCCACCGCACCTTCGAACTGCCACCGCTGGCCCCGCGCGAGCGCGCCTGGCTCCGCTTCGAGGGGGTGGATTACGAAGCGACGGTCTCCCTCAACGGCCGGCCGGTCGGGTTCCACCGGGGGTACTTCGCCCCCTTCGAGTTCGAGGTCACGACCCTCCTCCGCCCCGGCGAGAACGAGCTCTCGGTGGAGGTGAACTCGCCCAAGGACCCGCCGGGCTCCTGGCCGAACGACAAGGTGGTCATCAAGGGCGTGCTCAACCACCACGACTGCCGTCCGGGAAGTTGGGACCCGGAGCGCGGGCAGGACGGGAACACGGGAGGGATTTGGGGGCCGGTCGAGCTGCTCCTCGACGAGGGCGTCCGCGTGCACGCGGTCCGGGCGGCGCCCTTCCTCCAGCCGGACGGTTCGGCCCGCGTCGCCGTCGAGGCCGATATCTCCTGGGCCGGAAGCGAGGAGCTCGCATGGAGCCTCGAGGTGGTCGACCCCCACGGCACGACTGCCGCCTCGGCCGAGGGGCGGGAATCGGGCCTGCCCGGGCGGAGGACGCTCTCCTGCGTGGTCACGGTCCGCGAGCCACGGCTCTGGTGGACCTGGGACCACGGGCTCCCCAACCTGTACCGTCTGCGCATGACCGCCCGCCTTCCGGATGGCGCCTCGGACACCCTCGAACGACGCTTCGGCATCCGCGAGCTCCGCATCGACGCCGACTGGACGTGGCGGCTGAACGGTCGGCGCATCTTCCCCCGCGGAACCAACATCATCCCGACGCAATGGCTTTCCGAGTACACCCCTGAACGGATCGCGCAGGACGTCGAGCTCCTCCGGCGGGCGAACATCAACGCCGTTCGAGTCCACGCCCACGTCAACCGCCGGGAGCTGTACGACGCCCTCGACGAGGCGGGAATCCTCTGCTGGCAGGACTTCGCCCTGCAATGGAGCTACGCCGAGTGCGACGCGGTGGCCGAGGAATGCCGCCGGCAGATCCAGGAAATGGTTCACCACCTGTTCAACCACCCATCGATCGTCGTCTGGTGCTGCCACAACGAGCCGGCGAAGAACCGGCGGTCGCTCGACCCGATGCTCGCGGCGGCGGTGCGGGAGGCCGACGGCACGCGGCACGTCGAGGAGGCGAGCGACTTCCGCTACCACCCCTACCCGGGCTGGTACTACGGACACTGGCGCGAATTCGCCGAGGCGCCAGGGGCCCCCTTCGTCAACGAGTTCGGCGCGCAGGCGCTGATGAACGTCGATTCGATGCGGGAGGCGTTCGGCGATGCTGCCTGGCCGCCCGATTGGGCCCGCTGGGCCTACCACGACTTCCAGTACCGGGAAACGTTCCACATCGCCGGGGTGTCCATGGGGGCGTCGCTGGAGGAGTTCGTGGCCAACAGCCAGGAGTACCAGGCCCGGCTCCTGAAGTTCGCCATCGAACAGTACCGGCTGCGGCGGTTCCGCCCGGGCGACCGCCCGGTGACGGGCATCTTCCAGTTCATGTTCATGGACTGCTGGCCGGCGATCACCTGGTCGGTCGTCGACTACTGGCGGCGACCGAAGCGGGGGTACGAGGCGTTGCGCCTCGCCTACCAGCCGGTACTGCCGGTCATCCGGCCCTCCTTCGGCGGCGATGTGGCTGCGGCCGGCTCCGAAGTCCGCTTCGATGTACCGGTGGTCAACGACCTGCCCCGCGGCTGGGACACGGTCACCGTCGAGTTCGCCGTGCGAGCGCCCGATGGTTCGCCAGCCTTCTCCTTCAGCGGGACAGGCTCCGTCCCGGCCGACACCGTCCATCGCGCGGCGCGGAACATCGCCTGGCGCATCCCGCCTGAGCCTCCGGAGGGAGCGTACCGGGCGGAGGTGCGGCTCGTGCGCCCGGACGGCGAGGTGTTGGGGGAGAACTGGTACGAATTCCGCGTGGTCCAGGTGCCCCGCGGGGCCTACCACGCCGCCGAAATCGAATGAGACCCCCGGCCACCCGCTGCGCTCCCGGCGAACAGCCGAAGACGCCCCTGCACGCGCCGAGCCCGCCGGGGCGACGCACGACCCCGACCGCAAGCAGCGAGACGTCGCGGAACGGACCGGTCGGAGGGTCCGGGCCCGTGTGGGAGAGGGAGCGTCTTCGCCCGGCCGCTGCACGCGCCGAGCCCGCCGGGGCGACGCACGACCCCGACCGTGGGCGGCGAGACCTCGCGGAACGGACCGGTCGGAGGGTCCGGGCCCGTGTGGGAGAGGGAGCGTCTACGCCCGCCCGCTGCACGCGCCGAGCCCGCCGGGGCGACGCACGACCCCGGACCGCAAGCGGCGAGACGTCGCGGAACGGGCCGGTCGGAGGGTGCGGGCCCGTGTGGGACGCAGGAGCGACTAGGCCCAGGCGCGCGGCGCGAGCTCCCGGAGGCCGCGGAGGATGTTCTCCCGCTTCTTCGCCGGGTCCTGCTCGAAGGTGAAGAGGGCGAGGAAGGCGGTGTCGACCCCGGCCTCCATGTAGCGGAGGATGTGGTCCCGGCGCTCCGCCGGGCTCCCCATGACGATGAGGTCGCGGATGACCGTCTCGGGCACCGCTTCGAGCGCGGCCCGCCGGTCCCCGGCTTCCCACGCCTCCCACATGGGAGCGAGCAGCTCGCCGCGCCCGAGCCACCGGTGGAACGCCTTGTAGACGGGCACCGTGAGGTAGGCGGTGATGACGCGCCGCATCCCCTCCATCGCCTCCGGGGTGGGCGGGTCGACGAGCACCATGAGGCGGGCGCTGATCTCGACCGCGTCGGGGTCGCGACCGGCTGCCCGGGCAGCCTCGCGCACCACCGACACGGACGTGCGCACGTCCTCGACGGAGAGCCAGTTGATGATGGCGCCATCGGCCACTTCCCCGGCGACCCGGAGCATCCCGCCTCGCAAGGCGGCGACGTGGACGCGAACCGGCTCCTTCGGTGGACGGGTGAGCCGGAAGCCGCGGACCTGGAACGTTTCGCCCTCGAAGACGACGCGCTCGCCGCTCAGCGCCTGGCGGAGGAAGAGCACCATCTCGCGAACGCGGGTGACGGGCTTGCGGAAGGTGAGACCGTTCCAGCTTTCGACGATGGGCTGCGAACCCGACCCGATCCCCAGCTCGAAGCGCCCCGGGGCGAGTTCGGCGAGGCCCGCGGCCGATTGCGCCAGGGTTGCCGGACCGCGGGTGAAGACGTTCGCGATGGCCGTGCCCAGCCGGAGGGTGGTGGTCGTCGCAAGGACGGCCAGCGGCGAGAAGCAGTCGAGGGCGTCGACCTCCGACGACCAGGCGTCGGTGTATCCGAGCGATTCCGCCTCTCGGGCGATGTCGGGATGCTCCGGCAGGGTGAAGCCGTCGAGGGGTACCGAAAGGGACCAGCGCTTCTCGCGGGGCATGGGGGTTCCTCCTGGGCCGAGTGAGGTTCGAAGGTGGGCAGCCGCCTACCGTTGCGTCAGCAGACGGCGGGCATAGGCGAGCAGGGTGGGCATCGAATCCTTGATGACCTCCCAGTGGGGGTCGGGCCGCTTCCCCCGGCGGTGCAAGCCGAGGTTGAGCCCGGTGATGATGGCGAACTTGTAGGCGGCCAGGGCCCGGAACCAGGCGATGTCGCCGGGGTCACGGCCGTAGGCGCTGACGTACATGGCGATGAGCTCGTCGGGCTTCGGCAGGCGTCCGCCGGCGGCGGCCCCTTCGTGGGCCCAGGCCGAGGGGTCGCTGAAGGTGACGACCCAGCCCAGGTCGTTGAGGGTGGCCCCGATGTTCACCAGCTCCCAGTCGATGACGGCGAGCAAGCGGCCGTCGGGCGCGTAGAAGAGGTTCGACCACTGGAAATCGCCGTGGAAGATGCCGATGGGCGTCGATTTCGGCTGCCGTTCGAGGAGGAGCTGCCGTACGGCCGGCGCCTCGGCCAGCATCTCCGGTTCGGCGGCGCGCTCGAGGAAGCGGTCCCAGCGGGTGACGTCCTCGTCGAACGGGATGGGCGGCCCCAGGTCGGGCACCGCGACCTCCCACTCCACCAGGTGGATGTTCGCGAGCGCCTCCATGGCCTGCCGGGCCATCCAGTGGATGGTCTCGGGCGAGAGGGAGTCGGCCCAGCCACCCTCGCCGAAGCGGAGGACGTCGCCCTCGAGGAGGGGTGTGACGAAGTAGGGACAACCGAACCACTCCAGGTCGTCGCCGGCCCAGACGACCTCGGCGACCGGCACGGGCGTCGGCGCCAGCGCGCGGAGGACGCGCGCCTGGCGGAGGACGTCGGCCGTGCCGACCCAGCGGACGTTCGGGGGCGGGATGCGGAGGTAGTAGGAGCGCTCCCCTTCGGCGCCCTGCACGGTGAACCCGTAGGAGAAGCCGGCGTGCCCGGGCATCTTCCAGACCCGCGTCACCTCGGCCGACGGGTCTCCGGTTTTCGCGCGGACGAACGGAAGGAGGCGCTGTTCGAGCTCCGGAAGGTCCATGAGGCGGTCCCCACGAGGGAGGTGGAACGTTTCGGGGGCTGCGAAGGAACTGTACCGGAGAACGGCGCCGGGCGCACCCCGGCCCGGCGCCCTCCAGCCCGGTCCCGGCTCCGCGGGGCAGGGTAGCTGGGGAAGGAAGAGCCCCCTGCTCCCTCGGGGTTGGGAGCAGGGGGCTTAGGGGTCGAGGGGCCGGCGTCGGCTCCTACGCCTTTCGGCGGCGGAGGACGAGGAGGGCCGCACCGGCGGTTGCCACCGCCAGGCCGAGCAGCGCCAGGGCGCTGAACGCTCCGGCGGAGGGCGCCGCAGCGCCGCTCCCAAAGCCGCCGACCCGCGGCGTCGGGGTCGCCGACGGACCCGGCGTCGCCTCACCCGCCACCGTCTCCGTCGGCGTCGGGCTCGGGCTCGGCTCCACGGACGGAGTCGGCGAGGGCGTGGGGCTGGGAGTCGGCGAGGGCGTGGGGCTCGGCGACGGCGAGGGCGTGGGGCTGGGCGTCGCCGAGCTCGTGGCCGGGCGGTTGTAGAAGCACACGGTCCAATCGAGCCCGCCCTGGGCGACGGTCACGGTCGCCGACCCCGCCTGCGGCTGGCCGTCAGCCGGGCATCGCATGTTCGCACCCTGCACTACCACGTATCCAAGCTCGTCGTAGTTCGGGTGGTCGTGCTCGCTCACCGTCACCGACGTGTTCATGGGAACTCCCACCACCACCGCCGGCGAGCTCTGATTGAAGGTCCCGTTGAACAGGTAGCCCTGGATGTCGACGAGGAACACCGTCGTATCGCCAGGCACCGGGTTCCCCTGCTCGTCGACCACCACCTTCTTCACCCACACCGAACCGGTCGGGTCGGGAAGGCGACGGTTGTAGAAGCAGACTGTCACCTGCGGCTGGTCGAGCGAGATGGTGACGTTCGCACTGCTGCCACCGCTCGGCTCGCTCGGGCAGCTTCCACCGCTGCCTGAGATGACGGCTGTCCCGACGATCGTCCAGCCAATGGGCGCGCTCTCGGTGACGGTGTACGTGCCGGCATCGAGGCCCGCGAAGACCGCGTCACTCGCCACGCTGAACGGCTGCGAGCCGACTCCACCCACGGTGGTCGTGAAGGTCGTGTCCGTCGGACCCGCAACGATGACCTTCTTCACGATGATCGTCCCGGAACCGGCCACGCAGGAGACCTGGACCGTGTTCTCAGCGCTGCCGAGCACCTGCTCGCCCGCTGCCATCTCCGCCGTGTTCGTGAAGCTCGTGCACACGCTGAATCCCGCGTCTTCCGGTACGGTGACCGGGATGGAAATCGTGTACGTACCGGGCTGCGTCCCCGCCGGGAGCGTGCAGGAGACTCCGTCGGCGGTATTCGTATCGTTACACCAGCCGCTCGGGTCGTACTGAGGCGTGCCGTAGCTCAGACCCGACGGCAGGTTGTCCGTCACCACCACGTCGTTGCCCAGCGGGCCGTCCGCGACCCTCACCGTCACCGTCCAGGTGAAGCTCCCGCCAGGAGTGAGCGCTGCCGTGAGGTCGTTCGTCTTCGCGATGCCCACCGTGCCGTGCTTCTCGTTGTAGAAGCAGAGCACGGTGGTTTGCCCAGCGGCGACCTCGACCTCGGCGACGTTGCCGAGCACCTGGAACGTCTCCTCGTCCCCGTTCCGGCCACCGGACGGCTCGCTCGGGCACCGCCCATCTTCACCGGCTATCGCCCAGCCGAGGGCGTTGTACCCGTCCGGAACGGTCTCCGTCACCGTGTAGCTGCCGGGGACCAGCGGACTGAAGGTGGCAGGGCTGCTCTGCGTCATCGAGCCCGTGTGGCTCCCCGGGTCCACCGTTACGTCGAAGCTCGTGGAGTCGGACGAGTCGTTCGTCACGACTTTCTTCACGATGAGCGTGCCGCTCTGAACGTTGAAGGCGATGCAGTAGACGCCCTCCGTCGGGACGCTGGTGAGCTTGATGAACTCGGAGTTGTCCTGATTCAGGTGGTCCGTGTAGCACTTCAGGCTGGCGAAGCCGTAGCCGGAGCGGAACTCCTCGCTCACCCAGAGCCCGTCGCCGCTGCGGATCTCGTCGATCTCGGCCGGGCTCAGCGACACGGTCACCGAACCGCCAGACCCCGTGGTGTAGGTGCCCAGCAGGGTGCCGCCGCCCTGGTTCGGGTTCGACGTCCAGGTGTAGAACTTCCAACCCTCGACGCGGTCGCACTCACTGGGGATCACGTCTGGCGTCACCGGGTCGCTCCCGCCGCTCGGGGCGGCGCTGCCAAGGTCATTGCCGGTCACGAGGTCGTGGGTATCGTCGGGCTGGCCGACGTGGTCGGGACCGCCGCCCTCCTGGTTCCCGGGCACGACGCCGTAGGAGGGGCAGACGACCTTGATGAAGGTGATCCGTTGCGAGCGGCCGTCCTTGTTCTTGAAGGTGACCTCGCTGCCCGAGGTGCCGAGGTCGGCCGTGCTCCCGGACTGCCAGTCCCCGCTGCCGACCTTGTACTGCGGGTAGCCGGACTCGTCCGCGGTCCAGTTGGACGGCCGGTCGTCCCGCTCGGTGACCACGATGTCGGCGTTCGCGGCGACGTTGTAATCGGTCAAGTCGACCTTCTGGCACTTCTTCCCACCGCCTTCGGTGGCGGAGATGGTCACCGTTGCGAACGATGTCTCCTCGCCGTCGACGAAGAGGTCGAAGGTGAAGTCGCCGCTGTCGTTGTTGCCGTCGTCGTTCGCCTCGACGAGCTTGCAAATTTCGATGATGCGGCGCGGGTTTGTCTTGTTCTTGAAGGTGACCTTCCCCTTCTCCTGGGGGACCGTGGCCGAGTCACCCTCGGTGAAGCTGCCGGAGTCGCCGATGCGGTACTTCGGGTACCCCGAAGCATCACCGTTCCAGGTGCCGGAGTTCCCGCCGGAACCGGGCCGCCCGGTCTCGGTCACCGTGACGTCCTTCCCCGCGAGGACCTCGACCTTCTTGCACTTGGTCTCGCCCTCGTCGACGTCCAGCTTGAAGCTCTCATCGCCGGAGCCGTCGTCGTAGCTGAAGCTGAACTGGCCACCGTCCGACTTCCCGTCGCCGTTGCCCTCGACCGTCTTGCAGATTTCGAGCATCCGCTTCCGGTCCTTCTCCTTGTTGTAGAAGGTGACCACCGTCGTCTCGCCGGGCGTGACGGTGACCGTGGCGATGGAGCCTGAGGCCGGCTGACCATTGCCGATCTGGTGCTTCGGGTAACCGTTGGCGCTCCCCTGCCATCCGGTGGGGCGGTCGCCCTCCTCCTGGACGCGGTACTCGCCGGGGTCGAGGTCGGAAATGGTGGTGCAAGCCGCCTCACCGCCCTCGGTGGCGCTGACCTTCTTCTTCGTGACCTGCTGCCAGTGCTTGCCCGACTTCTTGTCGATGTCGAATTCCCAATCGAACGGCCCGACGGTCACGCCGTCCTGGTTGGCCTCCCAGACCTTGCAGATCTGGAGGCCGCCCTTCTGGCGCTCGTTCCAGAAGACAACGCTCTGGTTCTCGACCTTGTTGTCCGGAATCGTCACCGTCACGCATACCTGGCCGCCGCTACTCGACGGGGTCACGTCGCTCCCGTTCACCTGGGCCCCGGTGTTCGCCCAGCCGCTCTGCAGTGTCTCGCACACCTTGTACTCCCCAGGGCCGAGACCGGGGAACACCACCTGACCGTCCGAGCCGGTGCTGCCATCATCGGAGGCGCTATTGGGCCCACTGAACGAGATCGTCCAGCCGCCCAGCGGAGTACCCGTGTCCCCGGGCTTCCCCTGGTACTTCGTCACGACGATGTCCGACGTCGGCAGGATGTTGCTCGTGTTCTTGACGCAGACGGTGTAGTCCTGCTGTCCGGCGGGGACGGTCGCCTGCGTGCCGGAATACTGCGCGTTCGCGCAGCTCTCCACGAGCCCCTCGAGGACCGCAAAGCCGTCAAGCGACCAGTTGGAGCCAGGATCGTCCTCGGTCACCGTTAGGGCAGCCGTCGGCACCGTAAGGGTCTGCGAAGCGGAGGATTCCGTCGGGTAATCGACGGTGACGCTCCAGGAATCGCTGCCGAGTCCGGAGGTGAGGCTCCCACCGAAGATGTAGGTCCCCGACGGAATGTACGTCCCCTCGACAACCTTGATGACCTTCACCTGGCGCGTGCGCGGCTCCTCCTTGTTCGTGAAGGTGACGGTCGCGGTCTGCCCGGCGGCCACGGTCACCGTGCCGCCGGGCGGGGAAACCTGCGGGTAACCCTGCTCGTCGCCAGCCCAGCCGTCGGGTCGCGCGTTGCCTTCGCTGACGGTGTAGTCGCCGGTCGGGAGCGTGCGAGCCTCGCAGGCGTCCTCGTCCTCTTGCGAGACGGTGACGGTGGCCGTGCCGGTCTGCGGACCGGAGTACGAGAACTCCCACCCGAACTCGTTGACGGTGATCCCGTCTCCGTTGTCTTCCCACACCTTGCAGATTTGGAGGGTGCCGGTGAGTCGGGGGTTGCGGAACTTGCCGTTGTTCCCGCAGGCGGCCTTGTCGAGGACGATCGGCTGGCCGTGCACGACCTGCACCGTGCGGCTGCCGTTCTGGCACGTATCCGGGCCGTAGCCCTCGGGCAGTCCCGGTTCGGAGATGACCCACGTGCCTTCGCTGAGCCCACTGAGGAGGACCTTCCCGCCGGTGTCGTCCTGGTCGTCCTTGTTCGTTCCCGAGCAGGACACGCCAGAGGGGATGCTCGCATCGCCGTCGGAGGACGAGTCGTCGAAGACGCAGATCGTCTCGACCGGCTGGCCGTTCTCCTTCCGTTCGAGCTTGAAGGTGGCACCGGGAACAGGGTTCCCTTCCCCGTCGTCCTTGTGGACTTCGATGGAGCCCACGCATCCCGTTGCAACCAGCAGCGCCTTCTCCAGGCCCGAAAAGTCGTCCAGCATGAACGACGAGCCGGCGCCGATCTGGTCCATCACGTACTGCGCCCAGGGGCCCTTGTCCGCGTCCGGCAGGGGAAGCGACGAGTCCGGCTGGCCCACGTAGAAAGCGAATACCCGCCATCCTGCACCGCGTGCGTCATCCGCGGCTCCGATCGCCTCGTCTGCCGCCGTCATCCAGGTCGACTGCAGATCGAGGTCGGTGTTGAGAGGGGGAGGCGAAACCCACTGGTTGGGGGAGCCGTCGGTGATGACGAAGAAGTACTTCGGCACCCCCGGGCGCTGGCCCGTCACGTTCGTGAGCGCCGTCCTGATCCCTTCCTCGATGTCGGTCCGGGGCCCTCTGCCAGAAATGCCGTTGATGGCGCTGATGGCTGGGGAAGCCGCGACGAACCCGGAAGTTAGGTGGGCGGCGTCGACGTCGAAGCGCGTCACGCTGTACATCCCCAGTCCGCTCGACGCCGTGTCGTAGGCCGAGATGAAGCCGGTGAGGGCCGACTTCATCGCTGCCATCTCCGTCTCGTTGATTGACGATGATCGGTCGAGCAGGAGAATGAAGTCGGCCTCACGGCACACGTTGCCAGTGAACGTAGGGTTGCCCGTCTGATAGGAGTTAATGCGCCGGTAGTAAACCGTCACCTGGACCCAGTCGACGTGCCAGGTATCTCTCGTGCTACCCGAGGTGTCGCAGTCGCTGCCGTCGTCGTTCGCGCGAAGTTCGACGCGGAAGTTGGCGTTCGTGAAATTCGACGGTCCCCAGGCGTTGCTGCGGCCCCACTGGTCGCTGCTGCTGCCGAAGGTCACGACGTCGTTCTGGTTCGTGCCCAGCGTAACGGTCTTGCGGCTCGTCCAGTTGGAACCGCCGTCCCACGAGAGTCGCGCCTCGAGTTGGCAGTCACCGCTATCTCCGGTGTTGAGGATCCAAGCGTTCACCTTCACCTCGATCCCGTCGATGACGGACCCAGGCGGGACATTGAGGTTGAAGTCCCGAAGTGTGAGAGTAGCGTGGTGCGTCTGCGTCGTGGCGCTCGCGCCGTTATCCCCGCCGGTGGCGTTGCCCGGGTTCGTCCACCCGCTCGCCGTTCCCGCGTAGCCGCTAGTCTGCCCGCTCACCGCCGCCGTGGCGCGCCAGGGCTCGGACACGAGCAGCGCCCCCGCGGCGGCGAGGATGACGAGGAGGGCGGCCGCCAGGGTAAGGCGACCGCGCCCCGAAGTTGGGACCGATGGTTGGAGACTCATGGTTTCCGTCCTCCCGGAAGGGGAACTAGTGCTCAGGTGCTCCGTCGAGTGGCGCCCAGCGAGCCGATGCCCTCCCCGTCGGCACGCCTACCCGCCGGTGCTCCTCTCCCCGGCTCTCCGCTGGTTGCGTTTCACGATGCGTCCACTTCCGCCCTGCATCGGTTTCCGCACCGTTGAGCTCGAGTGGCAACACTCTACGGGGTTTCCCCGATCCAGCGCAATCCCTTCCCTGATAAGAAACGCGTTAGAGTTGCAGGTTGCAGAGAAGTCGTCAACAGGTGACGCGATCGGCCCCCGACGTGTGACCTCCTCCGGCGCGGCCGGCCCTCGCCCCGAATCCGTTCCCCCATCCGGAGACGGGAGAGGGCCGAGCGAAACGCCCTCCCCTCGGGAAACCGGCAGTTCGTGGCACGACGGAGAGGGTGGGAGGAACGGGGGAGGAAGCGAGAAGCTACAGCTTCTCCACCTGGAGGAAGTCGAGCTCCACGGGGGTCTCGCGGCCGAACATGTTCACGAGCACCTTCACCTTCCCCTTCTCGGTGTTGATCTCGTCGACGGTGCCGACGAAA